>Ga0335084_10005270_pt1 | contig 12769 bp, 11 predicted proteins | sample Lox_Sample_44_FD_206721 | JGI IMG/M metagenome (GOLD analysis project Ga0335084, IMG submission 206721) | Soil microbial communities from Loxahatchee National Wildlife Refuge, Florida, United States - Lox_Sample_4.4 | ecosystem: Environmental > Terrestrial > Soil > Wetlands | place: USA... | reverse complement strand
ATCGCTGGAGCTATCTGTCGGGAATGGGCTTCAACCTCCTCGCCGGCGGCGGGATCGCCTGGCTGCTCGCCGCCCGGGCGCGCGGGCGCGTGAGCGCGGTGATCGCCCGAAGCGTGACGGCGGGAGCGGCCGCGGCGCTCTTGTTCCTGGCGGGCGCCGCCTGGGACCAGTCGAAGGTCTGGACGGACTCCGAGACCCTCTGGCGGTGGTCGGTCAACCTCGATCCCGATTGCTCCGTCTGCTGGAACAACCTCGGCACCTCCCTCAGCGCCCAGGACCGTCATCCGGAAGCCGAGGGAGCCTTCCGAAAGGCCTTCGCGCTCCGCCCGGAGCGCGCCTCCCTCGCGAGCAACATCGCGACGGAGCTGTACGGGCAAAACAGGGTCAAGGAGGCGGAGGACGCGTTCCGCCTCGCGCTCTCACTCGACCGCAACGACACGAGGGTGCTGGTCAGCCTGGGCGCCGTGTACTCGCAGCAGAGAAAGTACGCCGAGGCCCTGCCCTACTACCGTCAGGCCTTCGCCCAGGATCCGGGATTTGCGACCCTCGCCTCCAACTACTCGCAGGCGCTGGTCGCGCGCGCAGCGGAAGAGCGCCAGGCTGGGCGCGCGGCGATCGCCACGGCGCTCCTGGAAGAGGCGCTCGTCGTCAACCCGGGTGAGGCCCAAGCGCGACGGCAGCTCGAGGCGCTCCTGGCCGAGCGGGGCCGCGCGGATCCGGGTCCGGCGGCGCCGCGCCCGACCCGTTGACGCGCTCCCCAAACCCGCTATAATGGCGCCGCTCGCACACTTGGCCGACCCGTTCCGAGGAGGAGACCGAATGAGGACCTTTCGAATCCGCCGTGCACTGACCGCTCTCGCGATCGCCGCGCTGCTGCTGCCGGCCACGGCTGCGGTAGACGCCCAGTCCAAGGGCACGATCAAGATAGCCTCCCAGAGTCCTCTCTCGGGTGGCCAGGCCGCCCTGGGCGAAGGCATCAAGCTCGGCGCCCAGCTTGCCGTCGAGAAGCTCAAGGGCAATCTCGAGAAGATGGGGTACAAGGTCGAGTTCGTGCCCTTCGACGACCAGGCCAAGCCCGACGTCGGCGTCGCCAACGCCAAGAACATCATCGCAGACAAGGACATCATGGCCGTCATCGGCCATCTGAACTCCGGCGTGGCGATCCCGTCGTCCGAGGTCTACAAGGAAGTCGGCGTCGTGATGATCTCGCCGGCCAACACGAATCCCGTCGTGACGGACCGCGGCTACCCGAACGTCAACCGCGTCTGCGGCCGCGACGATGTCCAGGGCGTGGTCGGCTCGGAGTTCGCTCATGGGTCGATGAAGGTCAAGAGCGCCGCGATCGTTCACGACAAGACGCAGTACGGGCAGAGCATTGCGGAGTTCTTCAAGTCCGACGCCGAGAAGAAGGGCATCAAGGTGGTCGCGTTCGAGGGCACGGAGGAGAAGTCGAACTTCGACCCGATCCTCACGCCCATCAAGGCGAAGAACCCGGACGTCATCTACTTCGGCGGCATTTACGATCAGGGCGCGCCCTTCTTCAAGCAGGCGCGCGAGAAGGGCATCAAGGCGAAGTTCATGGGCCCGGACGGCATGGACTCGTCCGACCTGACGAAGATCGCCGGCAAGTCCGTCGTGGGGATGAACTACACGTCGGCGGCTGGGCCGGCCTCGGCGCTGCCCAAGGCTAAGGCTTTCGTGGAGGACTTCAAGAAGAAGTTCGGCAAGAACCCCGAGCCGTACGCGGCCGAGGCCTACGACGCGGCCACCATCGCCATGAAGGCCGTCGAGGAAGCCGCCAAGAAGGGCAAGGTGAGCCGCGAGGACGTCGCGACCGCGGTCCGCAAGGCCAAGCTCTCCGGAATCACGGGCGACATCGCGTTCGACTCGAAGGGCGACCGGCTGAAGGCCCAGTACTTCGTGCTGACGGTCGTGAGCGACGACCCGGCGAAGTGGGGCGACAACAAGATCGTCAAGCAGCTCACCATCGCGCCGCCCGCGGCCAAGAAGTAGCCGCCCGGCGCAGTCTTCAGCGGGAGGGGCGGTCAAGCGCCCCTCCCGCCTTTCCTTCCCTGGGACTTCCTGCCGATGGACCTTGATCTCCTGATCGGCATCTTCCCGCAGGTCCTCCTCGACGGCATCACGCTCGGCTTCATGTACGCGCTGATCGCGCTCGGCTACACCATGGTGTACGGTGTTCTCGAATTCATCAACTTCGCCCACTCCGAGATCTTCATCCTCGGCGCGTTCGTCGGCGTCGAGGTCCTGCTGGGTCTCCAGGCGCGCGGAGCCGTCGGGGTGTGGTCGCCCTTTCTCCTCGTCCTGGTCGCGCTCCTCCTGGGCATGATCGCGAGCGGGCTCCTTGCGGCGGGCGTCGAGCGGGTCGCGTACCGCCCGCTCCGCAACGCCCCGAGGCTCATCCCGCTCATCTCGGCCATCGGGGTCAGCTTCTTCCTCCAGGACGCGATCCGGCTCTTCGAGTCCCTCTGGCGGAACTCGTTCAACCTGGTCTACCCGTCCATGGACGTCATGAACGAGCGCTTCGAGCTGACGCCGAAGATCGACATCTCGGTCAAGTCGCTCGTCGTGATCGGCGCCTCCCTTCTCATGCTCTGGGCACTGCACAGCCTCGTCAACCGGACCAAGATCGGCAAGGCCATCCGCGCCGTCGCCGAGGACCAGGCGGCCGCGTCCCTCATGGGCATCAACGTCAACCGGATGATCTCGCTGACCTTCCTGATCGGCGGCGCCATGGGTGGCGGGGCCGGCGTGCTCTTCGGCGTCCAGTACAGTCTCATCAACCCGTACACGGGCTTCATCCCTGGGCTCAAGGCCTTCACCGCCGCCGTGCTCGGCGGGATCGGCAACATCCCGGGCGCCATGCTGGGCGGGCTCGTGCTGGGCGTCCTCGAGGCCTTCGCGGCCTCGTACCTCTCGCTGCTGACCGGCGGAGCCTTCGGCGCCGAGTACAAGGACATCCTCGCGTTCTCGATCCTCATCCTGATCCTGATCTTCCGCCCCAAGGGCCTCCTGGGCGAGGTCGTGCGGGAGCGCGCTTGATCAACTTGATCAAACGCATCCTCGACAAGCCCGTGCCCGCGACCATCCTCATCGCGTCGCTGCTTTGCGTCACCGCCTGGGGCGTCGCCCACTACCCGCGCTCGATCGCCGTCTTCATGCTCTTCCAGGGCTCGATCTTCCTCCTCTACTTCGCGCGGATGCCGCGCTGGCTGAAGATCTCGCTGACGGTCGCCGCCCTCGGCATCCTCATGCCGGTCCTCGGGACCATCAACGCCTACTACATGGAGATCGCGATCCAGGTCGGCATCTTCGTGGCGTTGGCGCTCGGGCTGAACATCGTGGTCGGCCTCGCTGGCCTTCTCGACCTGGGCTACGTCGCCTTCTTCGCCGTCGGGGCGTACTCCTGGGCGATCGTCGGCTCCCCCCAGGCCAACCTGATCTTCGGCGGGGACTTCTTCCCGCTCTCCGGGTGGTGGTTCTTCGTCTTCCTGTTCGTGGGAGTGGGGGTCGCCGCGGGGGCGGGCCTCCTGCTGGGACTGCCCGTCCTCCGCCTCCACGGCGACTACCTCGCCCTCGTGACGCTGGGCTTCGGCGAGGTGATCCGCGTCCTCGCGAACAACCTCGACAAGCCGGTCAATTTCACCAACGGCCCGAAAGGCATCACGCCGATCGCGCGGCCGCCGATCTTCTTCGCGCCCGCGCTGCGCGCCGCCGGCATCGATCCGGATCCGAACGTGATCTACCCGCTCTATCTCTACGCGCTCGTCCTGCTGATCGTCGGGGTGACGGTCCTGGTCAACCGGAGGCTGGAGGACTCCCACATCGGGCGGGCGTGGGAGGCGATACGCGAGGACCAGACCGCCGCGCAGGCGATGGGAGTCCCGCTGGTGCGCATGAAGCTTCTCGCCTTCGCCTGCGGCGCCTCCTTCGCCGGCGCCGTCGGCGTGCTCTTCTCCGCCAAGCAGATCTTCATCAACCCCGAGTCCTTCACCTTCATGGAATCGATCGGCGTGCTCGCCATGATCATCCTGGGCGGCATGGGCTCGATCCCCGGCGCCATCCTCGGCGCCACAGTCGTCACCGTGCTCAACCTCCAGGTCCTCAAGGGCCTTTCCCTGTGGGTCAACGAGCTCCGCAACGCCGGCGTGGAGATCTTCGGCTACAACCTGGCCAACCTGCCGACCCAGCTCGAGCCGGCCAAGTACGAGCGGATGGTCTTCGGCCTCATCCTCGTGCTGATGATGATCTTCCGCCCGCAGGGCATCCTGCCCGCGCGGCGGCGCACGCGCGAGCTCCGCGAGCCCTGACATGGCCGTGCTCCTCGAGGCGCGCGGCGTCACCAAGAGGTTCGGCGGGTTAGTCGCGCTCAACAACGTGGACTTCGAGCTCGAAGAGGGCCGGATCGCGTCCATCATCGGCCCCAACGGCGCGGGCAAGACCACGTTCTTCAATGTCTTCACGGGGCTCTACGTGCCGGAGGAGGGCGCCGTCCGCTTCCGCGGCACGCCTGTCATGGGGCTGCGCCCGGACCAGATCACGGCGCTCGGCGTGTGCCGCACCTTCCAGAACATCCGGCTCTTCAAGAACATGACGGCCGTCGAGAACGTGCTCGTGGGCATGCACTCGCGCGTCGATTCTGGTTTCTGGGGGGCGCTCTCCCGGAACCCGCACTGGAAGCGCGAGGAGGGGACCCTCTGGGCACGGGCCGCCGAGCTGCTCGACATCGTGGGGCTGCGCGGCCGCGCCAACGAGCTGGCGCGCAACCTGCCCTACGGCGATCAGCGGCGCCTGGAGATCGGCCGCGCCCTCGCCTCGCGGCCGGCCCTTCTGCTTCTCGATGAGCCCACAGCCGGCATGACCCAGGGCGAGGCGCGCACGCTCATGGACCTCTTGCGGCGGCTCGTCGGCGACCTCGGCCTGACCATCCTCCTGATCGAGCACAACATGCGGGTGGTCATGGAGGTATCCGACCACGTCACGGTGCTCGACTACGGAGAGAAGATCGCCGAGGGACGCTCAGCCGAAGTCCAGAAGAACCCCCGAGTCATCGAAGCCTACCTCGGCAGGCGGAAGTGGACGCCACGGGCGGAGGAGGGCGCCGGTGCTTGAGGTGCGGAACCTCCACGTCTCATACGGCGAGATCCGGGCGCTCAAGGGCGTGTCCTTCGCGGTGGGGCAGGGAGAAGTCGTCGCCCTCCTCGGCAACAACGGCGCGGGCAAGACGACCACGCTCCGGGCCATCTCCGGGATGCTCGCGGCGCGCCAGGGAGACGTCGTCTTCGAGGGCGGCTCGCTCGTCGGCGTCGCGTCGCATGCCATCGTGAGACGGGGTGTCACCCACGCCCCGGAGGGGCGGCGCATCTTCAACCGATTGAGCGTGCTGGAGAACCTCGAGATGGGCGCCTTCACGCGCTCGGATCCGGGTGTGGCGGAAGACATCGACAGGGTCTTTTCGATCTTCGCGCGGCTCAAGGAGCGGCGCACGCAGGTCGCGGGCACGCTCTCCGGCGGCGAGCAGCAGATGCTGGCGATCGGCCGCGCGCTCATGGCGCGACCGCGGCTCCTGCTTCTCGACGAGCCATCCATGGGGCTCGCGCCGGTCCTCGTCGAGCAGATCTTCGAGACCGTGCAGACCATCAACAAGCAGGGCGTGACCATCCTGCTCGTCGAGCAGAACGCAGCGATGGCGCTGTCCATAGCCGGCCGCGGCTACGTCCTCGAGACCGGCAACATGGTCCTCGAGGGCTCCGCACGCGACCTCGCCGACAATCCCGAAGTCCGACGCGCATACCTGGGGGAGGCCTGAGACCAATGATCAAGCAGGGGCTGACGTACGAGCAGCACGAAATAGGGGCGGCGTATGAATCGCTGGGGCGGACGGTGACGGAGGCGGACATCTGCGCCTTCGTCAACCTCTGCGGCTTCAACGAGCCGCTCTTCTACGACATGGAATACGTGGCGACGGCCTCCGTGTTCAAGGGCAAGCCGGCGCCCGGCGCCTTCACCTTCTGCCTCTCCGAGGGGCTCGTCATGCAGACGGGGCTGATCCACGGCACCGGCATGTCCTACCTCGGCAGCGAGATCAGGATCGTCGCGCCGGTGCTGGTGGGCGACACGCTCCACGTCCGCGTGGTCATCACCGACAAGCGCGAGACCAAGAAGGCGGACCGCGGCATCGTCACCTACAAGCACGAGGTGCTCAACCACCGTGGCGAGCTGGTCCTCGAGGCGACGATCAAGCGCATGATCAAGCGGGCAGCGACGGCATCCTGATGCTCGTCCTCACGCGCGCCGACCTCGAGCGCGTGCTCGAGCCGGCGGCGGTGATCGCCGCCGTCGAAGCGGCGTTCCGCGAGGCGGCGGCGGGCCGCGCGCCTGCCCTGCCCCGCGCCTCCCTGCCCACCGCGAGGGATGGCATGTTTCTCGGGATGATCTCGGCCTTGCCGAGACTCAACGCGCTAGGAGCAAAGCTCATCAGCTTCGTCGGGTCGAACCGGAAGCGGGGCCTGCCGACGCATCAGGCCACGTACCTGCTCAGCGACCTCGAGACGGGAGCGCCGCTCGCCTTCATGGAGGCTGGTTTCCTCACCGCCATCCGCACGGGCGCGGCCTCCGCCGTCGCCGCGAAGTACCTCGCGCGAGCGGATTCCCGGCAGATCGCCTGCTTCGGCGCGGGAGTCCAGGCCGAGTTCCAGCTCCGCTGCCTGAAGGGCGTCCTCCCGCTCGAGTCGGTCGTCGTCGTCGGGCGAGACCCCATTCGGACCTGGGCCTTCGCGGAGCGGATGCGCGGCGCGCTCGGCCTGCCCGTGGAGGTCACGCGCAACAGGCGCGCCGCCGTCCGCGACGCCGACGTCGTCACGTGCGCGACGACATCGACCCGTCCCGTCTTCGCAGGGGGCGATCTCAGGGCCGGCACCCACGTGGACGCCGTCGGCTCGTTCAGGCCCGCCACCCGCGAGGTCGACACCGAGACCGTCAGGCGCGCGCGCGTCGTCGTGGACACCTACCAGGGCGCGTGGGCCGGGGCGGGCGATCTCCTGATCCCGATCAAGGCCCGCGCCGTCTCGCGGCGCCACATCAGGGCCGAGCTGGCCGAGGTGGTGGCGCGGAAGAAGCCCGGCCGCACCCGCTCCGGCGAGATCACGCTCTTCAAATCGGTGGGCTGGGCACCCGAGGACGCGGCCACCGCACGGCTCGCGTATGATCGGGCCATGGCACAAGGCATCGGCACCGAGGTGACGCTGTGACGGCCGCCGCCCGCATCGTCCAGATCAGCATCTCACACGGCGGCGTCCCCAAGCTGCCGGTGCCCGAGGCGCGGGTCTCGGAGCTGGGGCTCGACGGCGACCGGCACCGGAACATGGAGGATCACGGCGGCCCCGAGCGCGCGCTCTGCATGTTCTCCATGGAGCAGATCCGCGTCCTCCAGGCCGAAGGGCACGTCGTCTCCCCGGGCGCCATCGGCGAGAACCTGACCGTCGAGGGCCTCGACTGGGATCGCGTGACGCCGGGCACGCGCCTCGAGCTCGGCGCGGGCGTTCTGGTCGAGGTGACCCGCTATACCTCTCCCTGCTTCAACATCACGAGGTTCTTCGCCGACGGCGACATCTCGCGCGTGTCCCAGAAGCGCAGCCCGGGATCGAGCCGCGTCTACGCCCGCGTGCTCCGCGAAGGGACGATCCGCCAGGGCGACCCGGTCAGGCTCGTCGACTCCGAACGGTGAGAACCGCCGACGCCGTCATCGTCGGCGGCGGCGTCACCGGCTGCTCGCTCGCCTTCCAGCTGGCGGGAGCCGGCGTCAAGCGCGTCCTCGTGCTGGAGCGCCGCTTCCTGGGCTCGGGCGGTACCGGCCGCTCCGTCGGCATCGTCCGCCAGCTCTACCCCACTCCGGAGACCACGCAGATGGTGCTGCGCTCGCTCGCCGTCTTCGAGCGCTTCGGCGAGGCGGCTGGCGGGGAGTCCGGCTTCGTCCGCTGCGGCGTACTGATCGGCGTCGGCGGCGCCATGCGCCCCACCCTCGAAAAAACGTTGGCGCTTCAGCGCGGCCTGGGCGTCAGGGCCGAGATCCTCGAGCCGGCCGATCTGGGCCGTGTCGAGCCGCGCATCGATCCGGCAGGTCTCGGCGCCGTGCTCTACGAGCCCGGCTCGGGCTACGGCGACCCAACCTCCGTCACCACGGGCTACGCCGAGGCCGCGCGCATGCGCGGCGTCACGATCGAGCAGGGCGTGGAGGTGACGGCGATCCGGCAAGAGCGCGGGCGAGTCACCGGCGTCGCGACAGCCTCTGGGGAGGAGATCGCCGCTCCCGTCGTCGTCAATGCCGCCGGGCTCTGGTCGCCCGCTTTGGCGCGGCGCGCGGGGGTCGAGCTGCCCATTGTCATCGGCAGGCACCCGGTCGTTGTGCTCGAGCGCGGTTCGGCCTTCGGCCAAGCCCACATGGTCTACCTGGATCTCCACGGCGGCAGCTACGTGAAGCCGGAGACGGGCGGGCTGACGCTGACGGGCTCGCTGACCGACGACGAGACGCAGCACCCGATGGATCCCGATCTCCTCGGCGCCGAGCCGGGCTTCGAGGAGGCGGCGGCCGTGCTCGAGCGCACGAGCCGCGCGTGGCCGCGGCTCGGCAATGCGCGCTATGCCCGCGGCTGGGCAGGCGCCTTTGACATCACTCCCGACTGGATGCCGATCCTGGACGAGTCGCCGCTCGGCGGCTTCTTCATCGCGGCCGGCATGTCCGGCCACGGCTTCAAGCTGGCGCCGGCGGTGGGGGAGATGATGGCGGCGCTCATCACGGGCTCGACACCTCCGGTGAATCCGGGCCCTTTCCGTCTCGCGCGCTTTGCCGGCCGGCCAGCCGGCGGCACCTTCGTGTCGTCCTATCTCGCCTGACGGGCATCCGCGCCGCCATCGCGCGCACCACGACACGCGCGTCGAGGCCGCCGCGACTGCTTCCCCGGACGCCTGCACATCATGCTGTCGGATGAGCGCAGCTGACACAAACCCCGTTCTCAGTCATGGGCGGCCGAGGTTCCTCGGCAGCGCCTCTCAGCACCTTGCCGGCCCCGGTGCCCCCAATATGACTTTCCGGTGGGATCCTGCCGAAGACGGCCGGCCGCTGGAAATCATGTCACTGCGTTCGTACCGCCACGCTGGTCGCCCCGCGAACGGCGTTCCCCGCGTCCTTGAATCGCAGGAAGATTCGGTTGAATGCCGGATCGAACGCCACGTTGCCGCTGCCCTTCACGAAGATGCCGAAGGTCGGTGTCGCGCTCGCCTCGATCTGAACCGTCACGGTCGGCAAGGGCGCGGTGAGGCACTCGCCCGTGCCTGGATTCGTCTGGCAGATCGAAAGCGTGACGGGGAGATTCGCGATTCCCGCGTCCGCCGATGCGGTGAGCTGACCGCCAGCGCCTGCATTCACCGTCGCAACCGCGAACACGCCCGTGCCCGCCGGGCCTGGGACGTTCACGATCCCGTCGCCGTTGATTGTGGCGGCGAGGGCGACGATATCGGGCACCGGCGTCGTCGAAGCCGAGAGCAGCAGGGTGTTGAGACCCGATTGCACCGGGGCCGTTACGTTGTTCGCGCACGAAAACTTCAGCTGGACGTCGGTCGGACCAAACGTGGCGGTGGGCATGAACGCGACGACGAACGGCTGGGAGCCGCCGGCCGGTATGTTCACTGGAGTATTCGGCGTTCCCGTGACCTGGTTGGTCGCGGGGTCGGTGGTTTGGAACGCGAAGCCGGCTGGGAGGCTTGGCACCGGCGCGATGCTGCAGCCCAGAGCCGGGATTTGACCGGCATTGATGATCGTGGCAAAGGCCGTCGCCGGCGAGCCTAGCACCACCGAGCGGCTGGCAGGCAAAACGGAGGAGACGAGATTCGACTTGATCGCTTCGACCAGCGAGATCCCGTGATCGGTAATGATGGCCAGCAAGCGACCGTCGCCGCTGATCGCCATCCGGCCGGTCCCGTTCCCGACTCCGGGAACGCTCGCGACCCCTACCGTGTCGCCCAGCGGGACGCTGCCGGTCTTCGCGAACGTGGTCAGGTCGAGTGTCTCGACGCTGCTGGTGATTGCCCGGTAACCCACGGTACCGGAGGGATCGATCGCTACGCCGAACCCTCCGCCGGAAATCGTGTCGCTGAGGTCGGGCGTCGCGTCGAGCACGAACGTCTTCGCGGTCGAGACTGTGGAACCGGGGCTGACCAGAAACGCTGACCCGGTGCGGTCACTCGCGATAAACGCGACGGGCGCCGCCACATCCCTCTCCTTGCTGAACGAATTCGTCGCGCTTCTGTACACGAAGACAGGGCCGAAGGAGCTGTCGCCCACCACGATCGCGATCGCCGTCCTGTCGCCGCTGGTCGCGACATACGTGGCCTCGGTGGTGGTGCCGAAGAAATAAAAGTCCAGGCGCTGGCTGGGGACTTCTGTAGTCAGGTTCAGCTGCATCATCCTGGCGACGAAACCGGTGCTGGCGAACGTGGTGCTGAACAGGGCCAGCCCGTTGTCGGCGATGGCAATCGAAAATGGGCTGTCATTGAAGAGATTGGAGGGATTCGCCGGGACGACGATCCGCTTGATCTCCCGCCGAAGAAGCAGGTCCACGACGGAGATATCGTGGCCGCCCGAGTTGGCGACGTAGAGACGCGAGCCGTCGGCCGTGATGTCAAATCCGGCCGGCTGGGACCCGACGGCGATGGGAGCCTGGAACGCATTGTCGAGGATCGAGAACACCTCGATGCGGTTCGACGTCGTGTTGGAGATGTAGACGTATCGGCACGAAGGATCGACGACAATGTGCCGCAGGGTGCCGCTAAGCGGCACCATCCGCAACGAGACGGAGGGGAGAACACACGTAGTGGCATTCACCGCGAGTGCGGCGGTCGTAGGGAGCAAGATCAGTGCGCAGACGGGCACAATCCTGGCGACGAACCGGATTGGCTTCATAACGCGTTCCATGGCCGGCTCTCGCCCGGAATTCCGATCTGGCCGATCGGCGGGCCGCGTAACGGGCTTCCCGAATCGCCCCTCCGGTCGGCGGTTCTCCACCGCACAGCGACGCCTGAATGTCAGTCCATCCTGGTGAGCCGTGTCATTCCAGCGCACAGGGTTCGTGATCAAGTCGAATGCGCGCAAGTTGCCCTATGCGGCCAATGATCTGCTTAGACGTGGGCAGCGTCAAGGAGCGTTCGACTACCGTGGCGGGCCCCGTAGCATCGCACCCGTTCTCAGTCATGGAGGGCCGGGATTCCCTGGCACAACGCGGACAAATACCGTCTCATCCCGCGCCTGTCCTGCCTGAGTGGGTCGGGCCGGTCAAAATGGAGCCTTGACGCATGGGGCGGGAGTTCTCCACTTAGGCGCCCGGCAGGCGGGGCAGACGTCCGCGGCGGCCTCGGTCCGCAGCATCGCCTAAAAGGTCACGCTGGGGAATGCGGGTTGCTCGCCTCCTACCTCAGTCGTGGCACACGACGGAGGTGGCGGGCCGCCCCGATTGAGGAGCGTTTCCCGGTACCTGCCTTGTCAGCGCTTGATCCCGCGAACGGCTGGGCGCACCCACCCACGCGAGCACTTGTGACGTCGCCCCCTTTCGGCAGACTTGACAGGTGTGCGCCGGGCCGACGAGCGCGCTCTCGGAACGCCTTGTCCGACAGCTATTTGCACGGGCCGGCTCATCTGGCACACCCATAGCGTCGAAACCCTATCAGGACCGGCGATGTGAAAAGTGGGCCAGCGATGATTCACCCCGCCCTGGTACTGCTGTCCTTCTGCCTCGTGCTCGCCGCGCCGGGATCCGTCCTGGGCACGACCTTCGACCTCGCCGGCGATTTTTTGCTCGCCGCGAACCCCAATGGCGCCTGGCGCTACGGCGTCGAGACCACCCTGGGAGGCTCGTTCGCTCTATTGCCGAACACGACAACCCTCGGGTCCGGCATGGAGCAACGGTCCAACAGCGGAAGCGGCTACCCACTCGTAGAGCACAACCCGACGGCCGACACACTGACCTTCGGCACCGGAGTGGTCGCGCCCGGCAAGGTCGCCGTGCACCCGGGTCCGCTCGGCGAGTACGCGGTCATGCGCTTCGTCGCGCCGGCTGGGGGCGCCTACGGCGTGAGCGCGCTGTTCTCGGCTGCGGACTCGGGCGCCTCCGACACGGGCGACGGCACCGACGTTCACGTGCTGCTGAACGGCGCGTCCCTCTTCTCGGACAGCATCACGAACACGCTTGCGGGCGGGGACACGGCCAGCTACGGCGCCGCGCTCACGCTCGCGGCTGGCGACATCCTCGACTTTGAGGTGGGCTTCGGCCCCTCCTTCTACACCTTCGACACCACCGGTCTGGACGTGCACATCGAGTCTCGCATCCCCTCGACGGCGGTTCCCCTGCCGGCCAGTCTCCGCCTGCTCGGCGACGCTGTCTCGATTCTCTCCGCTCGGCGGTTCCTCGCCGCTCGCTAGCTCGACCGCACGAAGCGCGGCCAAGAATGTGGTCTCGACGATGCCGTCGATCGTCCTGACATACCGGCTCTTGCCCGGGAAGGGGACATGAGCCCTCCGTAGATCGCGCTCTCTGCGAGGTGAACGCGGCGGCGCGGATTCTGCGCGTCCAGCTGCAGGCCGCCGAGTCCGACCACAGGCAGCATGGCGGCCCGCGCCGCCTTGACGCCTCCGGCTCGCCGTGTACACTCTGGCGCCATGACAACTCCCGCGCGGCACGCACGCATCGGCGTCGACATCGGC
>Ga0335084_10005269_pt1 | contig 12769 bp, 9 predicted proteins | sample Lox_Sample_44_FD_206721 | JGI IMG/M metagenome (GOLD analysis project Ga0335084, IMG submission 206721) | Soil microbial communities from Loxahatchee National Wildlife Refuge, Florida, United States - Lox_Sample_4.4 | ecosystem: Environmental > Terrestrial > Soil > Wetlands | place: USA: Florida... | reverse complement strand
TCCTCGCCGCACGGGTCGGCGTCGGGGCACTATCGGGCTCTCTGCCCAAGTCTTTTGGCGTGGGTGGGGTTTCGACGGGAAGCGTGAGCGTCGGCTACGGCCAATCGCTCGCCACCGAGCGGGCATTTCCCGTGCGCGGCTATGGCCCGTCCGAGCTGCGGGGGACCCGGGCGCTCACGACGTCGATCGAGTACCGCATACCCATCGCGCTCGTCGGCCAGTCGTTGGGGCATCTCCCGTTTGGAGCGGACAAGATTTCACTGAGCCTGTTCGGCGACACGGGGGAGGCGTGGGATGAGGGGGGAGAGCCACGGTTCGCGCACCTCGCCTCGGTCGGTGCGGAGCTCGTGGGCGACCTGACCTTCCTCTACGACGTACCGTTGCGCCTGCGGGCCGGCGTGGCGCAGCCGCTCACGGCGCCCCCCTCAGGGCGAGCGCAGCAGCCGCAGGCCTACGTCGCGTTCAGCTTCTCCTTCTAGCCGCGTGAGTCAGCGTATAATGGAATAGGCCTCGATATGCGTCGTGCGCTGGTTGTAGACGCCCTCCTCATCGCGGTCTGCCTCACCGGGCCGCTCGGGGCCCAGTCGCCGGCGGACCGCGCGGACCTCGAACGCTTGCGGGACTCCCTCGCCGGCGCGCGCGACTCGATCACGCTGAAGCGGCTCGAAGCCGCCACCATCGAGGTCGCGAAGCGCGACCGCGCCGACCCGCTCATCCACCTGCGCCTCGGATTCATCGCGTACCGGCTCGGCGAGCTCGGGGGCAAGTCGCATTACGACGATGCGGCCGGCGAATTCGAGTGGTGCGCCGAGCTGCGTCCGGACTGGCCGTACCCGTGGTATGGCGCCGGGGTGGCGGAGCTCGCGCAGGGCGAGCACAGCATCATCGGGGTCGAGAACCTGCGGCAGGTGTTGCGGAAGGACTATCTGTCGAAAGCCGCCCGCGCGTTTGCCAAGGCGGCCGAAGCGGACCCGAGCTTCGCGAACGCCACCGTGGACCTCGCGCGCACGGCGATGGCGCAGCGGGTCGGTCCCCGTCTCGACCTCGCGCTCCGGGCCGTACGCGAAGCGGCGGCCTCGCCGGCCGGGCAGAGCCCGGCGATTCAGCTCGCGCGCGGCCGCGTGGAGCGCGTCGCCGGGGATGCGGACTCGGCGCTTGCCGCGTTCGAGCGCTACGTGACCGTCGGCGGCGACTCGGCGGTTGGGCTGCTCGAGGAAGCGCGCACACTGTACTTCGCGAATCACGCGGCGGCTGCGTCGCAGCGCTACTACGCCGGCGCCGCCGCGAGCCATGCACCCGAGGCCGCGGCGCTCTACAGGGAGGATCTCGCGTGGATCGCGACGCCCGAAGAGCTGGCGGACTACGACGCGCAGGATGGCCCCGACGCGCGCGCGCGCTGGCTGGCCGAGTTCTGGGAGCGGCGCGACGTGGCCGACCTGCATGCGGCGGGCGAGCGGCTCGCCGAGCATTTCCGCCGCTACTTCTACGCCGAGCGCAACTTCCGGCTCGCGAGCCGCCACCGCCACTACGACATCACCGAGGTCTACCGCAGCGCCCAGGCCGAGTTCGATGATCGGGGCGTGATCTACCTGCGGCACGGGCCACCGGACCGCCGCGCGACCTACATCGCGCCCGATTCGGTCGAGCCCAACGAGACGTGGCTGTATCACCGTCCCCCTCCCGCCAGCGACCTGATCCTGCACTTCGTGGCGCGCCGCGACGGTCAGGACTACAAACTCGTCGAGAGCCTCGCGGATGCGCTGAACTCGGGGTTCAGCGGGGCGCTCGCGCTGCAGGGGCGGCACATGAGCCTCACGACGGCCGGCCTGTTCGATTCTCGCGCCGCCTTGAACCCGGTCTACGCGCGCCTCGGCGTCCGCTCGACGTCGACCGTGGGGGGCGTGCTCGTCGAGGAGCGCTCCCTCGGCCAGCACAGCATCACGGTCGGTACGACCACCGACACCTATCGCCAGGTGTTCGACGCGCCGCTCGATGTGGCGGCCTCGTCCTTCGTGGTGGGAGCGGGCGGGGGGGGCGGGGGGCACGCGGGCGGCGCGGTCGTGCACATCGTGTTCGCGATCCCCGAGCACCGCCTCGACCCCGTCCCGGACTCGGGTCGGGTCGCGTATCCGCTTGCGTTCCGTTTGTACCTCGTCGACGCGCATGGCCGGCTGGCCGCGTCCCTGGACACCACCCGGCTATTCGTGTCGCGCCAGCCGCTGCCGAGTGGTACGTACCTCACCGGCCAGCTCGCGGTGACGGTGCCCCCGGGGACCTACTCGTATCGCCTGCTCGCGAAGCGCCCCGATGACACCGCGGGCGACGCGGTGGCCGGCGATTCCGTGGTCGCCGATACGCTCACCGGCGATCGGTTCGCCGTGAGCGACCTGGTCCTCGGCCGGATCGGGTCCGGGCTCCTGTGGAGCAATCGGGGCGACACGGTCTTCCTCAATCCACTCGGTCGCTTTCCGCAGGGCGGCGGCGTGGAGCTGTACTACGAGGTGTACGGCGTGCCGGCCGGCAGCGCGTATCACACCTCCATCCGTCTGGAGGGGCAGGGCAAGCGATCCGCGCTCGGCCGGATGTTCGGCGGCGGAAAACGTTCCCCGGTCCTGCTCGAGTTCGACGCGCCGAGCGACGGTCCCGAGACACGCGTCCACCGGCGCATCGAATTGGGCGACGTTCCACGCGGCACCTACGTGATCGGTCTGCGCGTGACCGACCCCGCATCGGGCGTGACGCGGACGCGGACCAGCCAAATCACCGTCGTCGCGCGCTAGTTTGTTGCTTTGTACCGCGGCCGCTCGTATTTTGGCCGCATTCCTCCGGAGTAGGGATGTATTGCTCCCGCTGCGGCACCCAAAATGACGACGCGAGCAAATTCTGCCGGTCGTGCGGACTCGACCTGGCGGCGACGCCCGTCCAGGGTGCCGAGCTCAGCGAGCTGGACCTCGTCAAGCAGGAGCTGAAAGAGGAATACGAGGTCCTGGAAGAGCTGGGCCGCGGCGGGATGGCGATCGTCTTCAAGGCCCGCGAGCGGCAGCTGGAACGCGACGTCGCGATCAAAGTCCTCCCGTTCTCCCTCGCCTTCGACAAGGAGTTCGTCGAGCGCTTCCAGCGCGAGGCCCGCACGTCGGCCAAGCTCGAGCACCCGAACATCATCCCGATCTACCGCGTTGGCCGCTCGGGACGGGCCATCTACTTCGTCATGAAGTTCCTCCGAGGCAAGCCGCTGTCGGCGATGCTCGCCTCGCGGGGGACGTTGCCGGCGGCCGAGATCCGCCAGGTGCTCGCACAGGTGGCGCGCGCGCTCGCCTACGCGCACAAGGGCGGGATCGTCCACCGGGACATCAAGCCCGACAACATCATGTTCGACGAGCACGGCCACGCCGTCGTGACCGACTTCGGCATCGCCAAGGCCGCGACCGGCGGCAAGCTGACGGGCACCGGCATGTCGATCGGCACGCCCCACTATATGAGCCCCGAGCAGGCGCGCGCGCAGGCGCTCGACGGCCGCAGCGACATCTATTCTCTGGGCGTCGTGGCCTTTCAATGCCTGACGGGATCGGTGCCTTACGACGGCGAGGACTCCTTCTCGATCGGCTACAAACACATCATGGAGGAGCTGCCAACCCCGCCGCTCGATTCGCTCGAGAAGCGCGAGCTGTTCGAGATCATTCGCAAGATGATGACCAAGTCCCCCGACGAGCGCTTCCAGACCGCCGAAGAGCTGGTGCAGGTGCTCGAGGGGGGCGCCAAGTTCTCACCCGCGCCGATTTCCGGGGCGCCCACGAAGGCGATGGCATCGGTGGGCACCGCGCGGTTCACGACCGCTCCGACGACGCCCATCCCACGCGTCGGCCTGCCACCCTCGTCGCCAACCACACCCGGCGCCCGGCCGGCGCTCCTCGCCGAGCCCAAGCACTCGGTTGGGGCGACGCTGTTGCTGTGGTTCCTGATTGTCGGCACGGTGGCCGGCGGGGGGTTCTACGCCTACAAAGAGGGCTGGCTGCTTGCCCCCACGCCGGACACCCTGCCCGACACGACCAGAGCGATCCGGGACACCAGCCGGGTGGCGGCCGAGACGACCCACGTCGCCGACAGCACGCACCCGGTGGCCGACACCACGGGGGCGCGCCAGCCGCCCGCCGGTACGCCGGGGAAGCTGACCCTCACGGGCATCCCTCAGGGGGCCCGGATCACGCTGAACAATCAGGCGGTGAAGGGCAGCCAGCTCGAGGTGCCGCCCGGCGTCTACAAGCTGATCGTCCGCGCGCCGGGATTCGATCCGTTCGAGCGGCAGGTGTTGATAACCCCTGGAGCCTCGAGCACTGTGAAGATCGAGATGCCCATGCTGAGCGAGGGGGCCGGGGTAGTGGCAGCGGGCCCGGGGCCCTGCGATCAATACGGACCCGCATACAACCAGGACAACCTCTGCTGGGACACCCGGCCGGTGCCGCTGTCGCAGACATTCGTACCCGTGCCGATCGACGCCCCGGTCATTCCCCGCGAGGCCATTCTCCTCTGTCGCGTGTCGCGGTCGGGTGAGACCATGGAGGCCCGGCTGTTCGTCCGCTCCAACGTCGAAACGTTCAACGACCAGGCCCTGGATATCGCCCGGCAGCTGCGCTGGAACCCCGCCCAGAAGAATGGAGAGCCGGTGGATGCCTGGGTGCAGTGGCCGTTCAAGCCGAAGCCCGCGAGCCAGTAATCAACATCCATCCAACGGCGTTCATCGCGCCCGGGGCCGTCGTGCTTGGAGACGTCACCCTCGGCCCGCACGCGAGCGTGTGGTATACGGCCGTGCTGCGGGGCGATACGGCCCCCATTGTGGTCGGGGCGTCCTCGAACATCCAGGACGGGACGATTATCCACGTGGACGCGGGCGTCCCTGCGACCGTCGGGGCCCGGGTCGGGGTTGGACACCGGGTCGTGCTGCACGGGTGCACGGTCGAGGATGAATGCCTGATCGGCATGGGGAGCGTGCTGCTGAACCGCGCGCACATCGGGCAGGGGAGCGTCGTGGCGGCGGGAGCTGTCGTGCCTGAGGGGCTGCGCGTGCCCCCCGGGTCCGTGCTCGTGGGCGTGCCGGCGCGGGTCACGCGTCAGGTGGATGACGAGCTGCGGGCGCGGATTCGCGCGACGTGGGAGCACTACGTGCAGGAAGCGGAACGGCACCGCTCCGGAGTCTTTCCGCTCGCCAGGACCGATTTGTGATGTTGATTGCGTAATCCCCCGCCGACGCTTTGCTTCCGCGCCGGTTGCTCGATCTGGAACGCGTTCCTACCTTGACCCTCCGCGTTTCTTTCGTGGTTATCTTCAAAACATGCGGTACCCACTACCGCGCTCTCGCCGCGAGGGATGAGTCGCATGCCTGCTTCCGCTCAGAAGGGCTCCCTGGAGCTGTCCCCGAACGCCCTCACCGTGCTCGAGCGGCGCTACCTGATCAAGGACGACGCCGGTAAGGCCACCGAGCAGCCCGCAGACCTGCTCTGGCGCGTGGCCCGCACCATCGCCGCCCCGGATCAGGCGTTCGGCGCGTCCGCCAAGGCCGTCGAGGGTCTGGCCGAGACGTTCTTCGAGCTCATGGCCACCCGGGTCTGGATGCCCAACTCGCCGACCCTCATGAACGCGGGCCGTCCCCTGGGCCAGCTGTCGGCCTGCTTCGTGCTCCCGATCGACGATGCGCTCTCCAACCAGCAGAGCGGCATCTACGACACCCTGCGCTCGATGGCCCTGGTGCACCAGTCCGGGGGCGGAACCGGGTTCTCCTTCTCGCGCCTGCGGCCCAAGAACGACGTCGTGCGCTCCACCATGGGGGTCGCCTCCGGGCCCGTGTCGTTCATGAAGCTGTACGACGCGTCCACCGATGTCGTGAAGCAGGGGGGCACCCGCCGCGGGGCCAACATGGGCATCCTGCGGGTGGACCATCCCGACATCATGGATTTCATCACCTGCAAGGACGACCTCACCCAGGTCACGAATTTCAACATTTCGGTCGCGGTGACCGACGCGTTCATGGAGGCGGTGGAGGAGGGCAAGCCGTACGACCTCGTCCACCCCCGGACGGGCAAGGTGGTGGGGCAGCTCGACGCCCGGCAGGTCTTCCGGGCCATCGTGCACGGCGCGTGGAAGACCGGCGAGCCGGGCGTGTACTTCATCGATCGCGCCAACGCCTACAACCCGGTCCCGCACCTGGGCAGCTACGAGGCCACGAACCCCTGCGGCGAGCAGCCGCTCCTGCCGTACGACGTCTGCAATCTCGGCTCGATCAACGTTGGCCTGTTTGTGAAGGACGGGGACGTCGACTGGCCGCGGCTGGCGACGGCGGTGCACCTGTGCACGCATTTCCTCGACAACGTGATCGACGCCAACAAGTACCCGCTCATGGAAATCGACGACCTCGCCAAGCGGATCCGGCGGATCGGTCTCGGCATCATGGGGTGGGCGGACCTGCTCGTGCGGCTCGGCATCCCCTACAACTCGAGCGCCGGGGTGGACCTGGGCCGCAAGCTCATGGGCTTCGTGGACGAGGAGTCGAAGAAGGCATCCGAGAAGCTGGCGGAGCAGCGGGGCACGTTCCCCGAATGGGAGCGCTCGATCTGGGGCCCCGACAAGACCTGCGCGCGCGACGCCAGGGGCGAGCGCATCCGCCCCATGCGGCGGCTCCGGAACTGCAACCTCACGACCATCGCGCCCACCGGGACGATCTCGATCATCGCCGGCTGCTCGTCGGGCATTGAGCCCCTCTTCGCCGTCGCATTCATGCGGAATCAGGCCGGCGTGCACATGCCCGATGTGAACGAAGACTTCGTCGCCATCGCGAAGCGGGAAGGATGGTACTCGGACGAGCTCATCTCCCAGATTGCGACGGCGGGCCACATCCACTTCCCGGAAGTGCCCGAGCGCTGGCAGCAGGTGTTCGTGACCGCGCACGACGTGACGCCGGAGTGGCACATCCGCATGCAGGCCGCCTTCCAGGAGTGCACGGACTCGGCGATCTCGAAGACCTGCAACTTCCCCCGCGAGGCCACCGAGGACGACGTCGAGCAGATCTACCGGCTCGCGTTCCGGCTCCGCTGCAAGGGCGTGACGGTGTATCGCGACGCGTCGCGGGAGAACCAGGTGCTTTCGACCGGCGCCACGGCGACGCAGATCCAGCAGGCGGCCGCGCCGGCGGGTGCGAGTCCCGGCCAACTGGCCGAGGTGCTCGGGCGCAATGCGGAGCTCGAGGCCGAGCTCGCGCGTACCCGCCAGCAGCTCCACGACGTCGAGGCGGAGAATCTCCAGCGCCGCGCCAAACGGTCGCGGCCCGACCTCCTGAACGGCACCACCCGCCGGGTCGAGACGCCACTCGGCACCATGTATGTGACCATTACGCAGGACGACCGGGGGCAGCCGTTCGAGGTCTTCATCTCCCTCGGCAAGGCCGGCGCTCCCCTGATGGCCGACGTGGAAGCGATCGGCCGGCTGATCTCGCTGGGCCTCCGTTCGGGGATCCCGATGCGCGAGATCTATCGGCAGCTGCGCAACATCTCGTCGGACCGCGTCATGGGTCTCGGCACCAACAAGGTGCTCTCAGTCCCCGACGCGATCGGCATCGCGATCGAGAAGTGGATGCAGGAGCGCCAGGGGATCCAGCAGGATCTCCTGGGCGAGCCGGCCCCGCCGGCGCTCGTCGCCCGCGACACCATCGCCGGGCCGACAGGAGAGCAGGGCGAGCGCGCCTCGGGGCTCGACCAGGACTTCCTGGGCGCGTGCCCCGACTGCGGCTCCCAGCTGGCCTTCGCCGAGGGGTGCGCCAAATGTCACGTGTGCGGCTACTCGGAGTGCGGCTAGCGGGTCAGAGCCTTCGCGAACCCTGTGACCCGTATCACGACGCTGGAATAATGGTCGCGCATATTTTTCGGTACCGTGACCAGTCCCATTCGCTCACTCGCCCCGACCAAGCTGCAGGCCAAAGGCTGGGCCCGAGTCGGTAGGACCGGCGCCCACCTGCTGCGCCGCGGCGCCTGGTATCCCGTCGTCCGGATCTCTTCCAGCCACATCGTCGTGCTCGATGTGAATCGCCGGAACGTTCCCGTCGACCGCCGCTTCCTCGAGATTCGCTACCACGCCCCGGAGCGGTGGAGCGTGGTGCGGTGCGAGCCGCGGGAGCTGCAACGGATGCATCGGGACTTCCCGCTCACCTATGCCGTGTGCCCCCGGTGCCGTCACCGGCAGGCGTTCAACGGCGACTCGAAGGAGCTGACCTGCGACCGCTGTCACGATACGTCGGCGCTGGCGTGGGATGAGATGGGCTAGGAGACGCAGAAGGGGAGGATGGAGGAGGGCAGGGAGGAGATGGAGGTTTGCGAGGGGGAGGGCCGGCGCCATGCCAGCCTTCCCCTTCGTCGTTCCGGTCCAGCCCCGCCTCCCGATCCTCCCCCAACCTCCACCATCCTCCCCAACCTCGACCGTTCTCCCTTGCCGATCGGGAATATCATTACGATATTAACCATCAACATGTTAATGTTATTCCGCGCCCGCGTCCCGGTATGACCGATCGCTCCGAGCTGGCCCTGCAGCTCGCCGGGGCCGTCGCCGCCGCCCACGCGGCCCTCAAGCGCTCGGCGGACCGTGCCTTCCGCATGTACGGGCTGTCCCACCGTGCCCACCAGGTGCTCAATGCCGTGGATCTGGGCGGCGCCGACGGCGCCCGCCCCAAGGACGTAGCCGAGCAGCTCTCCATTTCTCGCGCGGCCACCACGACGTTCATTCAGCGGCTCGAGGCCAAGGGGCTGGTCGAGACCACGCCCGACCCTGACGACGACCGTGGTGTGCGCGTCTCGCTGACCCGCCGCGGCCTCGAGGTGTTGCTCCGGGTCGGCCACCTCGAGCGCCGCCTCGCCGCGCGGGCCATCGAGGGCATCCCGGCCACGTCCATCGCGCGGGCCACGAGCCTCATGGAGGACTTCCGCCGGCGGCTCGATGCGAAGGAAATTCGGGTCGTGCGGTAGCGACGATGTGCGTATGTTTATGCCGCCAGCCGCGAGCGCGGCGCGGCGAGCGCTCGGATGACACACACTGCTGGATGCCACAGCCCTCGAGGGAGAGTCGGTGATCCGTCGAACCAAGATCGTCGCGACCATTGGTCCCGCCACCGCGACCGAAGAGGCCGTGGCCGCCTTGCTCGAGGCGGGTGCGAACGTCATTCGCATCAACGCCTCGCACGGCAGTCCCGAGGAGCGCGCGCAATGGATTCAGATCGTGCGTTGCATGGCGGACCGCGCCGGCTTGCCGGTTGCGGTGCTGGTGGATCTGCAGGGGCCGCGCATTCGGGTCGGGGACCTGGCCGAGCCCCGGGAGCTCGTGCCCGGGGAAATGGTGGTCTTCGCGCCGGAGGCCGTGGCGACGCCGGGGGAGATTCCCACCACCTACGCCGATCTGGCGAAGGACGCCCGGGTGGGCGCGCGCATCCTGCTGGACGACGGCCTGCTGTCGGTGGAGGTGGTGCGGATCGTCCCGCCACGGGTTGAGGGGCGCGTGGCCGATGGCGGGACGCTGCGGGCGCACAAGGGGATGAACCTTCCCGGCCTGCACGTCAGCGCTCCCGCGCTGACGGACAAGGACCGGGAGGATGTCGCGCTCGCGGTGGAGCACGGCGCCGATTACCTGGCGCTCTCGTTCGTCCGGCGCGCCGAAGATTTGACGGAGGTGCGGCGGCTGGCCCCGCCCTCGGTCAAGCTCGTGGCGAAGATCGAGAAGGCCGCCGCGCTGCACGACCTCACCCGTATCCTCACGGCCTGCGACGCCGTCATGGTCGCGCGGGGCGACTTGGGGGTCGAGCTGCCGTTCGAGCGGGTGCCGATCGTCCAGAAGCGCCTCATCCTCGAAGCCAACCAGCGCGGCAAACCGGTAATCACCGCGACGCAGATGCTCGAGTCGATGGTGCACCACCCTCGTCCCACCCGCGCCGAGGCGTCGGACGTGGCGAACGCGATCCTCGACGGGACTGACGCCGTGATGCTCTCGGCCGAGACGGCGGTGGGCGAGTATCCCGTCGAGGCGGTGCGGGCCATGGACCGGATCATCCGGGAGATGGAGCGCGAGCGCCCGGGGCGGGACGAGCGGCGCCGCGCTCCCACTGCCGAGGACGTGTCGGCCGAAGACGCCATCGCGCTCGGGACGAGCGCCGTGGCTCGCATGCTGAAGACTCCGCTCATCGTGACGTTGACCAAGGGCGGGTTCACGGCCCGGAAGGTCGCCGCGCTCCGTCCGCCGGTGCCGATTCTGGCGGTGACCACGGAGGAGAGCACGTACCGGCACCTGGCGCTGGTGTGGGGCGTGATGCCGATCCGCGTGGACCAGGTGCCGGGCTACGATGCCATGCTCACGGTGGTGCGGGACGTGATCCTGAAACGCGGCTACGCGAAGCCGGGCGATCGGATCGTGATGACGGCCGGGTTGCCGTGGGAGGTTTCCGGGACCACGAACCTCCTCAAGGTCGAAGAGGTGTGAGGTGCGGCTGACGTTTCTCGGCACCGGGACGTCGTTCGGGGTGCCGCAGGTGGGATGCCAATGCCGGACCTGTACGTCGACCGACGCTCGCGACAAGCGCACGCGCACTGCGGCGCTGATCGAGTCCGGCGGGCGGCGGCTCCTGATCGACACGCCTCCCGAGCTGCGGCTGCAGCTCGTCGCGGCGGGTGTCGGCTCCCTGGATGCCGTGCTGTTCACGCACGGGCACGCCGACCACGTGCACGGTATCGACGACCTGCGCGCGATCTCGGTCAAGCAACCGGGTGGCCTCGCCGCCTATGGGCCGGGGGAGACCCTCGCCAATCTGGCCGTGCGATTCCCCTACATCTTCGATCCCGCGATCGTGGCGCAGCCGGGTACGACCAAGCCCGAGCTGAAGGCGTATCCGCTCGAGGCGGGTCGGGAGACGGAGATCGCGGGGATGCGCGTGCGAGCGCTGCCATTGCCGCACGGCTCGAGCGAGGTGTTCGGGTACCGCATCGGTCCCATCGCCTACCTGACGGATGCCAAGACGATCCCAGACGACGTGCGGGCTCAGCTCGGCGACCTCGACGTCCTGGTGCTGAACGGCCTGCTGTCGCGGCCGCATCCGTTGCATCTCTCCATTCCCGAAGCGGTGGCGGCCGCGCAGGCGATCGGGGCGGCGCGCACCTTCCTCACGCACCTGACGCACGAGCTGACGCACGCAGAGCTGGCCGCGCGCCTCCCGGCCGGAATCGCGCCGGCGTACGACGGGCTGGCTATCGAAGTGGGGGCGGTCTAGATTTTGCGTTCCGGAACACGAACACTTTGAGGAGCCCGGTCATGCCTGGTAGCAGAGAACAGATGCTGCGTCGTTTCGAAAGCCCCGCCGAGCGCCAAAGCCCGGCCATGGACGCCCTGGTACGGCAGGTGGCGTTCGGTACCCCGGACGAGCAAGCCGAGGCGCGCTGGCTGATCTGGGAGATCGGGCAGAAGGTGGGCGTTCGCCCGGCCTCGATCCACGAGCTGTACATGGCTCAGGGGCGCGGGGAGATCCCGGTGTTCACGACGCCCGCCATCAACGTCCGCGTGCTCGGTTACGACACCGCGCGCGCGATCTACCGGGCCGCGGCCAAGGCCAACGTCGGGGCCCTCATCGTCGAGATCGCCCGCAGCGAGATCGGCTATACCGGTCAGCGCCCGGCCGAGTTCGTCGCGGTGCTGACCGCGGCGGCGCTCCGCGAGGGATTCACGGGCCCGCTGTTCGTTCAGGGCGACCACGTCCAGGCAAACGCCAAGAAGTACGCCGTGGACGCCGAAACCGAGATCTCCGCGATGAAGGCGCTGATCGACGAAGAGCTGCACGCGGGCTTCTACAACATCGACATCGACACCTCGACTCTGGTCGACTTGTCCAAGGGGACGCTCGACGAGCAGCAGCGCGTGAACTACGAGCGCGCGGCCGAGCTGACGCAGTACATCCGGGAGCGGGAGCCGGACGGCGTCACCGTGTCGGTGGGCGGCGAGATCGGCGAGGTGGGCGGCAAGAACTCGGACGTGCACGAGCTGGCCGCGTTCATGGACGGTTTTCAGCGCACGCTGAAGAAACTCGGCCCCTATCCCGGGCTCAGCAAGATCTCCGTGCAGACGGGCACGAGCCACGGCGGCGTCGTGATGCCGGACGGCTCGATCGCGAAGGTGCAGCTGGACCTCAACGCGCTGAAGGCGCTCTCGGCCGACGCGCGCAAGAAGTACGGCATGGGCGGCGCGGTGCAACACGGCGCCTCGACCCTGCCGCAGGACGCGTTCGGGAACTTCCCGCTGTGCCAGGCGGTGGAGATCCATCTGGCGACCAACTACCAGAGCATGGTCTTCGACCATCCCAAGCTGCCCGCGGTGTTGCGCAAAGAGATCGTCGAGTGGGTCAAGAAAGAGTGCAAGGAAGAATGGAAGAAGGGCGACACCGAGGAGCAGTTCTTCTACAAGAGCCGCAAAAAAGCCATCGGGCCCTTCAAGCGGCAGATGTGGGACCTGCCGGAGGACATCCGGGCGGCCATCCGCGCGGACCTGGAGAAGACCTTCGCGTTCCTGTTCGACAAGCTCAAGGTCGCCGGCACGCGCGCGATCGTGGACAAGTACGTGAAGCCGCCGCTCGACTCCCACGCCGCGCCCCGCGCCATGGCGGTGGCGGCTCCCGACGATCTCGAGGCGGGTGAGTGAGCGAGCACGAAGCGGACGGTGGAGGCCGGGGCGGGAGCGGCTTCGGGGTCTTCCTGCTGGGTGTGGT
>Ga0335084_10005268_pt1 | contig 12770 bp, 11 predicted proteins | sample Lox_Sample_44_FD_206721 | JGI IMG/M metagenome (GOLD analysis project Ga0335084, IMG submission 206721) | Soil microbial communities from Loxahatchee National Wildlife Refuge, Florida, United States - Lox_Sample_4.4 | ecosystem: Environmental > Terrestrial > Soil > Wetlands | place: USA... | reverse complement strand
GCTCTTCGACGTCCTCGTGGCAAACACGTTCGGCTCGGTCGATAGCAGCTCCGCGACGCTTACGGTCCAGTAGGCGCGCGTCAAGACGCCACGCGGTTCGCACCGCGTGCGCTCAAGGGTGGAGAGCCGTGCCTGCGGTTTTGCGGGACAATTGCGTCACCGATGCGTAGCAAGGTCCCTGCCGAGTGACGCCTCTGCCGCCCAGGCACCATCAATCCGCGCTGCCGCAGGTCTAGGCGTGTCCGAATCGGCGCAAGCAGTCACCTATCTCTTCTCGGACATCGAGGGCAGCACGCGCTTGTGGGAGCTCGAGCCCGAGCGCATGCGGCCTGCGCTTGCGCGCCACGATGCGATCTCGCGCGCCGCCGTGCTTGGCCACGGCGGCACGATCGTGAAGATGACCGGTGACGGTGTCCATGCAGCGTTCGACAGTCCGCAGGACGCGCTCGCATCGGTGCTCGAACTGCAGCGCGCGCTTGCCGCGCCAGGCGCGGACGACAGCATTGCGCTGAAGGTGCGGTGCGGACTGCACCGGGGCACGGACGAGCGCCGACGCGGCGACTTCTTTGGCCCCGCGGTGAATCGCGCAGCGCGCATCATGGGCGCGGCGCATGGCGGTCAGATCCTCCTGTCGCAAGCAGTCGCCGATCTGGTGCGGACGAGCTTGCCGGCAGGAGTCACGCTACGCGATTTGGGCGCGGTGAGGCTGCGCGATCTCGCCACGCCAGAGCGTGTTTATCAGGTCGTCGATCCGCAACTGCGCGCCGATTTTCCGGCGTTGCGATCGCTCGAGGCGACGCCCAACAACCTCGCGCAGCAGCTCAACTCGTTCATCGGGCGCGAACGCGAGATGACCGAGCTGCGCGCGTTGCTCGCCAGACAGCGCCTCATCACGCTGCTCGGGATGGGCGGTCTCGGCAAGTCGCGTCTCTCGGTGCAACTCGCGGCCGAAGTCATCGACGACTATCCAGACGGCGTGTGGCTGGTCGAGCTCGCGCCCCTCTCGGACCCGCAGCTGGTCGCTCAGGCTGTGGCGACCGTACTCAGTGTCAAGGAAGAAGCCGGGCGCCCCGTCCTCGAGGCGCTGGTCAGGTTTGTTCGCGATCGCAAACTGCTCATCGTTCTGGACAACTGCGAACACGTCGTGCGCGCATGCGCGGAACTGACCAAGAGCCTGCTGCAAGCGGGTCCCGACATCAAGATTCTCGCGACCAGTCGCGATCATCTGCTCGTAGCGGGCGAAACCGTCTATCACGTCCCGCCTCTCACGGTGCCGAGTCCCGGCAAGAGAACGACGCTGGATGATTTGAACCAGCTCGAAGCGGTTCGCCTGTTCGTCGACCGTGCAACCGCTTCGCGGCCCGACTTCCGACTGACCGAACGCAATGCCGGCGCCGTGGAGGACATCTGCTTCCGCCTCGATGGAATCCCGCTCGCCATTGAGCTGGCCGCTGCGCGGGCACGTGCGATGTCGGCCGAAGCGATCGCGGCGCGGCTGCAGGATCGCTTCCGCTTGCTGGTCACCGGCGATCAGACGGTGCTGCCACGCCAGCGCACGCTGCGCGCGCTGATCGATTGGAGCTACGACCTGCTGCCTGCGGATGAACAGCAGTTGTTCCAGCGACTGTCCGTGTTCGCCGGCGGTTGGTCGCTCGAAGCGGTTGAGGCGGTCGGCGCAGATTCGGACGCCGAGCGAGCTCTCGTGCTCGATCGACTGGCGCACCTGGTCGAGAAATCCCTCGTCGCCATGGAGGCCGACGGCGCGCGTTATCGCATGCTGGACACGGTCCGGCAGTACGCGCAGGAGCGGCTGAGCGAAGCGGCAAACGAATCGGTCGTCCACGACCGCCATCGCGATTTTTTTCTCGCTCTTGCCGAAAAGGCACGTCCGGAGCTCGTGGGTCCGGATCAGGCCATGTGGCTCAGTCGCCTCGACGCGGAACGCGAGAACCTGCTCGCAGCGCATGCCTGGTGTGGTCGGGCAGATAGCGAAGCCGAACCAGGCCTGCGCCTTGTTTTTGCCTTGCGCCTGTACTGGATCAATCGTGGGCTGCTGGCGCTTGGACACCGCGTAACCGTCGAGATACTTGCGCGTCCTGGTTTGCAAGCGCGCGATCTCGCTCGGTGTCGAGCGTTGGTAGCTGTTGGCCAGATGTGCTTTTTCGTCGGTCGAGACAGCGACGCGCGTCGGTACCTTACTGAGGGCCTGGCGATCGCGCGTGAGCTCGGCGATACGAAGTGGATTGCCGGCATCTTGCAGCCGCTCGGCATGGCCTGCCTCGGCGAGCGTGACTTCGTCGCCGCGCGCGCCTATCTCGAGGAGGGCGTGTCGCTCGCCCGCGAACTCGGCAACAAGCGCGAGATCGCCGCGGCGCTCAACGCGCTGGCAATGCTGCACCGGCTGGAAGGGAAGCTCGACGAGGCAGAGCCGCTCTACCGGCACGTAGTCGACCTTGCGCGCGAACTTGGCGATCAGGAAAGCATCGCGATCGGTTTGCTCAACCTCGCCATGGTCTGCATCTGCCGTGGCGCCACGAGCGCCGCGCCGCCGATGCTGCTCGAGGCTGTGCGGATTGCCGCGGCCATCGGATCGAGGCCAGCCGGCTTCAGCGCACTTGAAGTTTGCGCCGGGCTGGCGGCGGCGCGCACGGACTGGAAAACGTGCGCAACGTTCTTCGGTGCGGCCGAAACAAATCGCGAAAAAACCGGACTGCGGCGCGATCCTGCAGACGACGCGTTCGTTGCCCCGCTCGTTGCGACGGCTCGGGTCGCCTTCGGTAGCGAACCGTTCGATGCTGCTGCGTCGGAAGGCGGATCGTTTGCCGATGAAGCGGGAGCGCGCGCGCAGGCCTGGTTGGAGGACCTCGTCACAGAGACGAGGTCTTCCTCCGTCACGGCATGTTGACGATCGGCGGGTCGCGCTGCAGCAGCGCGTCCCCATTGCGCACGCGAATCGTGTACTTGTAGACGCCGGGGCGCGAGTTCCTGTTGGTGCAGCTGAACGTCACTCCACCCGTCTGCTTGTCGCACTGGATCTCCGTCTGAGTCGGATCCAGCACCACCGCAACCCCCGCAGTACTTCTGACGACCTTGTCGGTCAGCAGGCCTTCTATCTCGATGCCGTTTTCCGGAAACGACAGGCCCTGGCCTTCCGGCAAGCGCCACGTGATCTTGACGTTGGTCTCGCCGGGAAGGAAGTAGAGAACCTCGGGCACCCGGATGGTGCTTCCCGACACGATGACTTGAGGGTTCGCGCGCTGTTCGAGCTTCGTGATTCGCACGACGCTCTCGTACGTGGAGCAACCACTCAGCGCGACCGCACCGAGCAGCGCAACGAGACTGATCCTTCTCATGCATCCCTCCTCGATCCGCAACGCCGCGGCCGATCGGCCAGGTTCGTGCGCGGCGTCGAGGATACGTGACCGCTGCCTGACTGCGCGTACCTCGCTCCGGTGATCCTCTCTGTCAATAAACGGACGCCATTCCTTCCGGACGCGATTTGAAACGGCGATGCGTCCACAGGTACTGGTCCGGCATCCGCTCGACCCAGCGTTCGATCTCGCGATTCATGCGCGCGGTGTCGGCCACCACGTCGTCAGTCGGAAAGTCGCGCCACGCAGGCTCGAAGTGCAGTACGTATCCATCGGCTGACATCTCGCTCACCGCCATCACCACCTTCGCGCCCGCAATCCTTGCAAGCCGCGCCACCATTGGAATGGTCGCTGCCTGGACGCCGAAGAACGGCACGAAGACCGAATGCTGCGCGCCGTAGTCCTGGTCGGGAAGGTAATAGAACGGCAGCCCGTCCTTCATCGCGCGGATCGCGGCGCGCAGGTCGAACCCCTCGCGCTTGATCAGCAGCGGAGCGTTGAAGCGGGAACGGATGCCGTGCACCCAGTCGTTCCAGGTCTTGTTGCTCTGGCGCGCGTAGATCGTTACGGCTTTCAGTTCCATCGATATGCGCAGGCCTCCCGCGTCGAGCCCGACAAAGTGCGGCGCCAACATGATGAGGGGGCGGTTGGCAGGGTCGTGCAGATGCTCGAGGCCTTCAACGCGCACATAGGTCGCCAATTGCTCGCGCGGCGCCAGCGCGAGCACGGAGTGATCGAAGACGGCACGCGCCATGTTGCGGAAGGTTCGCCGCACGACCATGCGGCACTCTTCCTCGGACCAACGCGGGAAACAGAGCCGCACGTTGGTCAACGCGATGCGCCGCCGCGGCACGATGGCGATCCACAGGAGATCTCCGATGAAGTAGGCGAGCCGCGTGCGCGCGCGCTGGGACCAGTTCAAGGTGGAATCGATCAACGCGATCCACATGCGCGCGAAGAACGCACTCATCGGGTCTCCTGATCTTGCGGCGGCGGCGGTGCTCCCGCCGGTCTCTTGTAGCGGTTGTAACCCCACAGGTACTGCGTCGGGCATGTGCGGATGAGGCGCTCGAGATCGAGGTTGACTTGCCGCGCGTCGCGTTCTGTCTCGCCGCTGAGAGGCGCGGACAACGCCTGAAACCGGATGCGAAAACCTGCGCGTTTGCCGTCGCGCGCGCGCACGCGCTCGCCGAATATGAACAACACGATCGCATCGGCTGCGTGCGCGAGCTTCCCGGGCAACGTCATCGTGTAGGCCGCGCGACCGAAGAAGGGAACCCACACGCCGTCGCCCGCGGACGGAACCTGGTCGGGAAGAATGCCCACGGCATTGCCGCGCTTCAATGCACGCAGCAGTTGGCGCACTCCTCCGAGATTCGCCGGCGCCAACTCGACGCCATTGCGCTTGCGCCCGACCTCGACCAGCGGGCGCAGGATTTCCTTGCGCGGAACCCGGTAGAGCGCTGTGAGCGAACGTGGCGGCTGCCACGCGTTTAGCACGCAGTACTGCGCCGTGATCTCGAAGCACCCGAGGTGAGGCGTGAGATACACCACCGGCCGGCCGGACGCAATCGCCTCGCGCTCGACTGCGCCATCGACCACCTCCATCGCATCGCGCAGATCTGCCGCCGGGCGCATCCAGACCCAGGCGGTCTCGAGCGCCTGCTTGCCCGCTTCGCGCGCACACCGCCACGCGAGCTTGTCTACGTCAAATCCGGCTTGCGCGAGGTTTTCGCACAGGCGCCTGCGATAAGTCGGTGACAACGCGTAGACGAGCAGGCCGAGCAAACCTCCGAGGGCATGCAGCCAGCCGAGCGGAAACCATGCAATCAGCCTCAGAAGGAGCAGGGGCATGGTGGGTACTGGCCGATATTCGGCTTCTTGCGGCGCGCAGGGCCAAGCTAGAATCCGCGCACGCCGATTTATGACCAATTGCGGGGCGCGTCAGGCAGCCGCGCGGCATTGATTGTCGCATCACGCCGGATAAATACCGCTAAAGCGTCGCCGCTCGGGTGAGGGCAACGCGGTCAGAACCCCGAACAGGAGTGGCAGCATGGCCAGTGACTTCCTCTTTACCTCGGAGTCCGTCTCCGAGGGCCATCCCGACAAGGTGGCCGATCAGATCTCCGATGCGATCCTCGACGCGATCCTCAAGCAGGACAAGCACGCGCGCGTCGCCGCTGAAACGCTCTGCAATACCGGCCTCGTCATGCTGGCGGGCGAGATCACCACCAGCGCCAACGTCGACTACATCCAGGTCGCGCGCGACACGATCAAGCGCATCGGTTACGACAACACAGACTACGGAATCGACTACCGCGGCTGTGCGGTCCTCGTGGCGTATGACAAGCAGTCTCCCGACATCGCGCAGGGCGTCGATCGCGCCTCCGACGACTACCTGAACCAGGGCGCCGGAGATCAGGGTCTCATGTTCGGCTATGCGTGCGACGAGACGCCCGAGCTGATGCCGGCCCCTATCTACTACGCGCATCGGCTCGTCGAACGCCAGGCCGAGTTGCGCCGTGACGGCCGCCTTCCATGGTTGCGGCCGGACGCCAAGAGCCAGATCACGATGCGCTATGTGAATGGCCGCCCGCATTCGATCGACACGGTCGTGCTTTCGACGCAGCACGCGCCCGAGATGTCCGATGGCAAGACGATGCGCAAGGAGTTCACCGAGGCGGTCATCGAGCAGATCATCAAGCCCGTCCTGCCGAAGGAGTGGCTGCATAACACGCGTTATCTGTGCAATCCGACCGGGCGCTTCGTCATCGGCGGGCCGCAGGGCGATTGCGGACTGACCGGGCGCAAGATCATCGTCGACACGTATGGCGGCGCGTGCCCGCACGGTGGCGGCGCATTTTCCGGAAAGGATCCTTCCAAAGTCGATCGTTCCGCCGCGTACGCTGCGCGCTATGTCGCGAAGAACGTCGTGGCATCGGGGATCGCGCGCCAGTGCCAGGTACAGGTCGCGTACGCAATCGGGGTTGCCCGGCCGATGAACATCACCGTCTACACTGAAGGGACCGGCGTCATTTCCGACGAGCGCATCGGCCAGCTCGTCGCCGAGCACTTCGACCTGCGGCCGAAGGGCATCGTGCAGATGCTCGACTTGCTGCGCCCGATCTACGAGAAGACGGCGGCGTACGGACACTTCGGGCGCGACGAACCCGAGTTTTCCTGGGAACGCACCGATCGCGCAGAACTGCTTGCCGATGCGGCCGGCATCAAGCGCACTGCCGAAGTCGCCTGACGTTCTCAATCTTGGAAGAACGCCGGCCTTGCGCCGGCGTTTTTGCGTTTCAGCGGGCGTGGCGGTTTTCCCGTCCCGACAAACCTTGACCCTGTGACCGACCGCCGTTGCAACCGCCGCGTCAGGTTCGCCACGCGCAGCCTTTAGCGAAAAGCGACCGCCTTTTCCGCCGCAGTTCGATCGTGTGACGGGCGCTCCGCCCTCGTATCGTGATTGTCTGCACGTCTGCGAGGATCGATCGTGAACCTGCGCCTGAAATTCAATCTCGTGCTCGTCGGCGTCTTTGCAATCGGGACCACCGCAGTGCTGCTCGTGAGCCGACAGCAGTTCCTGACCGACGCACAGGCAGACGTAACGCGGCAGTCCTCGCTGATCATGGAATCGGCGCTGGCGGTGCGCGGCTACACTACAACGCGCATCAAACCGCATCTCGATCCCAAGCTCGCCGAAGTGTTCCTCCCGGAAACCGTGCCGGCGTTCGCCGCCACGGAGACCATCAACATCCTGCGCAAGAAGTATCCGGACTACGGCTACAAGGAAGCGGCGCTCAATCCGACCAACCCGCGCGACCTCGCGCAGGAGTGGGAAGCCTCGATCATCCGTCACTTCCGTGAAGATGCGGCAGCCACCGAGGCGGTCGGCGAGCGCTTCGGCCAGTACGGCAAGCAGTGGTATGTCGCGCGGCCGATTCGCATCACAAACGCGTCGTGCCTGAACTGCCACAGCACGCCGACAGCGGCCCCCGCCTCGCTGGTTCTTGCCTACGGGCAGAACAACGGATTCGGCTGGAATCTCAACGAAGTGATCGGCGCACAGATCGTCACGGTGCCGATGGCTGTTCCGCTCGCGCAGGCCGACGCCGCGTTTCGCACGTTCGTGATCGCGATCGGCGCGGTGCTCGCACTCACGCTCGTCGTGCTCAACATCATGCTCTCGCGGCTGATCATCCGCCCCGTCACCGCCGTGGCGAAGGCGGCCGAGGCGATCAGCCTCGGAAAAAACAACGTCGCGGAGTTCAGCGAGCAAGGCAGCGATGAGGTTGCGGATCTGCGCCGGTCGTTCAACCGCATGCGCCGCAGCCTCGTCGTGGCGATGTCGATGATCGGCAAGCGCTGATGGCCTCGCGCTCGGTCCTGCTGGCGACCTGCATCGTGGCGCGCGATCCGCGCGTCGACGCCAGCGCCCTGCTCGACCTGTGGGCGCGGGAACTACCGGTGCCGGCAAACACATTGGAGCGCAGCGACAGGGACGTCGCCGCGGCCGTGCTGGACGATCTCGACAATCAATCGTTTCTTGTCGCGGCGATACGCGGCACGCGCGCGGGGCTCGCCGTCGGATGCCACCTCGGAACGCGCGTGCACGGCGGCGGCGACGATGAACCCGCGGTCGTCAGCGCGCGCAGTGTCGAGGCGGCACGCCAGCTGGCGCACGCAGCGGGCGACGGCCAGGTGCTTCTGAGCAACGATCTCGGCGCGTTCCTGACGATCGCACGCTGCCGCCTTGCACCAAACCTCGAGTCGACCCGCGTCCGTGTCGCGGCAGGGTCCGATGCCTCGGCTTTCAAGGTGCGCCTCGGCCCTGTTCCGCCGGCCGGCCTGCGTGGCGGCACGTCTGCTCCCTCCACGCTCGACGAAGGCCGGCGCTCCAGGTTGATCGAACGCCTCGGCGCAGCGCTTACGCCTTTTCTTGGGCCGATCGCACCGCTGCTGGTTCAGCAGCTACCGTCGGGACGCATGGGAGCACAGGAACTGATCGAGGCCGTCCTGCGCGACGTTCCCGAGCCCCAGCGCGAACCGGTCCGGCGCGTGATCGAGGACGAGATCCGCGCCTTGCGGTAGCCCCGGACGCTGCGAATGCTGTCCGGAACGCCGCGGTACCGGCACCGGCCTTGTCCGCGGCCCGGCGATCGACGATAATTACCCTCTAGCTTCGAGGAGCGTTGCGACAGGGAGCCCACCCTGCCAGGCTCGAAGCGGCCGGTGATGCATCGCCGATGCCGGCCAGTTTCAACGGCGCTCGCAAACTTCTTTCACAAGGAGGGCGCGAGATGAGCGCCGTACTCAAATCCCAACCCGACAATTCTCCCAAGGACTTCGTCGTCGCCGATCTCGGACTCGCCGAGTGGGGACGCAAGGAAATTCGCATCGCCGAGACGGAAATGCCCGGTCTGATGGCGATCCGTGAGGAATTCCGCAGCCAGCAACCGCTGCGCGGCGCGCGCATCACGGGCTCGCTGCACATGACGATCCAGACCGCTGTGCTGATCCAGACGCTGGAGGCGCTCGGTGCCCAGGTGCGCTGGGCATCGTGCAACATCTTCTCGACCCAGGACCATGCGGCCGCAGCCATCGCCGCCAACGGCACGCCGGTATTCGCGGTGAAGGGCGAGACGCTCGCCGACTACTGGGAGTACACGCACCGCATCTTCGAGTGGCCGGCCAATAGCAATGGCCATGCCGCCTACTCGAACATGATCCTCGACGACGGCGGCGACGCGACTCTGTTGCTGCACCTCGGTACACGCGCCGAGTCGGAACCCTCCGTGCTCGACCACCCCGGCAGCGAGGAGGAGAAGTATCTGTTCGCATCGATCAAAGGCCGCCTGGCACGCGAGCCGAACTGGTATTCGACGCGCCTGGGGCAGGTGAAGGGCGTCACCGAAGAGACCACCACCGGCGTAAAGCGCCTGTATCAGATGGCCAAGGAAGGAAAGCTCGCCTTTCCAGCGATCAACGTGAACGACTCGGTCACCAAGAGCAAGTTCGACAACCTGTACGGCTGCCGCGAGTCGCTGGTCGACGGCATCAAGCGCGCCACCGACGTGATGGTCGCGGGCAAGATCGCGCTGGTCGCCGGCTACGGCGACGTGGGCAAGGGATCGGCACAGGCGCTGCGTGCGTTGAGCGCGCAGGTGTGGGTGACGGAAATCGATCCGATCTGTGCGTTGCAGGCTGCGATGGAAGGCTATCGGGTCGTCACGATGGACTACGCGGCCGACAAGGCGGACATCTTCGTCACCGCGACCGGCAACTTCCATGTGATCACGCATGACCACATGAAGAAGATGAAAGACCAGGCCATCGTCTGCAACATCGGCCACTTCGACAATGAAATCGACGTCGCCTCGCTGGAGAAGTACGGCTGGGAGGAGATCAAGCCGCAGGTCGATCACGTGATCTTCCCCGACGGCAAGCGCATCATCCTGCTCGCCAAGGGGCGCCTCGTGAACCTCGGCTGCGGAACCGGCCACCCGAGCTACGTCATGAGTTCGTCGTTCGCCAACCAGACGATCGCGCAGATCGAGCTGTTCACGAACACGGCGAAGTACCCCGTCGGAGTCTATGTCCTTCCGAAGCATCTCGACGAGAAGGTCGCACGCCTGCAGTTGAAGAAGCTCAACGCGCAACTTACACAACTCACCGACTCGCAGGCGCGCTACATCGGCGTCGACAAGGCCGGACCGTACAAGGCGGATCACTACCGCTATTGAGCACCCGGCGGCCTGCCAGCCGGCACGGCCGCCCGCAGCTCGCCTAAAGAGAGTGCGATGCGAATCCTGGTGATGGGCACCGGTGGCGTCGGCGGATATTTCGGCGCGCAGTTCGCAAGCGCCGGACACGAAGTCGCGTTCGTCGCGCGCGGCGCGCATCTCGCCGCGCTGCGCGAGCACGGCATGAAGCTCGAGAGCGAGCTCGCGCCCGTGCATCTCGCGCGCGTCACGGCCGACTCGGACCCCGCTCGCCTTGGGCCTGCCGACATCGTGATGTTCTGCACCAAGCTGTGGGACGTCGAGGATGGCGCGCGCCAGATTGCCCCGGCACTCGCTCCGGACGGCCTCGTCATTCCGTTTCAGAACGGCGTCGAAAGCCATCTCATGCTGCGAGGCGTGCTTGGGAGCGAACGCGTCGCTGGTGGAGTCGCTCAGATATCCGCCAACATCAAGGCACCCGGAGTGATCGAGCAGGTCGGGCCCTTCGCGCGCCTGCGGGTCGGCACGTTCAGCTCCGCGCAGGAAGCTCGCCTGCGCGAGTTCGCCGAAGCCGGTACACGCGCGAAGATCGATATCGAGGTGGTGGCCGACATCGAGCGCGCGTTGTGGGAGAAGTTCGTGTTCCTCGTCGCCATCTCGGGCGTGATGTCGCTGGCAAGGCAGCCGGTTGGCGTCGTGCGTGCCGACCCGGATCTGCGCGCGACGCTGATTGCTGCGCTCGAGGAGACTGCCGCGGTCGCGCGTGCGCGCCGCGTCGCGCTGGAGCCCGACATCGTGGCGGCAACGATGAAGCTCGTCGACTGGCTGCAACCGGGCATGCGCGCCTCGATGCTCAACGACCTGACGCGTGGCAACCGGCTCGAGGCGCCCTGGCTTGCGGGGGCCGTGGCGCGGATGGCGCGCGAAGCAGGACTCACCGCGCCGGTCAACGCAACCATCTACGCCGCGCTCAAACCCTACCTCGACGGCGCTCCGAAGGCACTCTGACAGCAAAGGACGATCGCATGCGCATCCTGCTCGTCTGGATTCTCAACGCCGTGGCGCTCTGGCTGGTCACGCAGGTCCTGTCCGGCGTGCACATAGGCAAGTGGTGGCCGGACGCCCTGATCGCGGTTCTTGTCCTCGGATTGGTCAACACCCTGATCCGGCCGATCCTGGTGATCCTGACTCTGCCCGTCACGCTGCTCACGCTCGGCCTGTTCCTGCTGGTCATCAACGCGCTGCTCTTCTATGCGGTGGGTTCGATCCTCAAGGGCTTCCAGGTCGACAGTTTCTGGTGGGCCTTTGGAGGCGCACTGCTCTACAGCCTGCTGTCGTGGGCGTTCTCGCATCTGCTGAAGACATGAGCGCACGCACCTACAGCTTCGAGTTCTTTCCGCCGAAGACCCCCGAGGGGACGGTCAAGCTGGTCGCCGTACGGACGCAACTGGCGGCTCTGAAACCGCACTATTTTTCGGTCACGTTCGGCGCCGGTGGATCGACGCGCGAGGGAACCTGGAACGCGGTGCTCGATATCCACGGGGCCGGACTGCCGGCCGCGCCGCATGTCTCATGCGTCGGTTCTTCGCGCGCGTCGATCGGCAAGCTGTTGCGCGCCTACCGCGAGGCAGGCATCCGGCGCCTCGTCGCACTACGCGGCGATGCGCCCTCGGGCACGGGAACCGGTGGCGGCGAGCTCGCGCACGCGAACGAGCTGGTCGAGTTCGTGCGCGCGGAAACCGGCGACTGGTTCCACATCGAAGTGGCGGCATATCCCGAATACCACCCGCAAGCGCGATCGCCGTCCGAGGATCTCGCCAACTTCGTGCGCAAGGTGCACGCCGGGGCCAACTCCGCGATCACGCAATACTTCTACAACGCCGACGCCTACTACCGCTTTCGCGACGAAGTCCAGGCGCTGGGTTGCACGGTACCGATCGTGCCCGGCGTGATGCCGATCACGAATTTCTCGCAGCTGGCGCGCTTTTCGGACGCATGCGGCGCGGAGATACCGCGCTGGATCCGCAACAAGCTCGCGAGTTATGGCGACGATCGCGCGTCGATCCGCGCGTTCGGACTCGACGTCGTCTGCAACCTGTGCGAGCGCCTTCTCGCCAACGACGCACCCGGCCTGCATCTCTACACGATGAACATGGCCGAAGCATCGCTGGAGATATGGCGGCGCCTCGGCCTGCCGAAGTAGCAAGTGCCCGTCAGACCGGAGGTAGACGGTACGGTTCGTCGTCCGCGACGTACTCGTTCTCACGCGCAGCATCGGCTGCCCAGGCCTGCATCGCGGGCAGCTTCAGCATCATGCGTACATAGCCGATCGCCTGCGCCGGCAACTCGGGCTGGTAGCAGTTGAAGCGCCATACGACCGGCGCGAAGTAGGCATCGACAACGCCGAAGCGGCCGAAGAGAAACGGCCCTGTGCCGGCGAAGCGATCGCGCCCGGCCCAGATCGCCGCAATGCGCGAGATATCCCGCTGCACGTCGATATTCCAGCCGCGTCCGGGCAGGCTGGCACCGACATTCATCGGCATCTGACTGCGCAGCGCGAAGAAGCCTGAATGCATCTCGGCGCAGATCGAGCGCGCCTGCGCGCGCTGCTTGCGGTCGGACGGCCAGAGCAATTTGTCCGCGAAGTTCTCGGCGACGTATTCGGTAATCGCCAGGC
>Ga0335084_10005267_pt1 | contig 12770 bp, 11 predicted proteins | sample Lox_Sample_44_FD_206721 | JGI IMG/M metagenome (GOLD analysis project Ga0335084, IMG submission 206721) | Soil microbial communities from Loxahatchee National Wildlife Refuge, Florida, United States - Lox_Sample_4.4 | ecosystem: Environmental > Terrestrial > Soil > Wetlands | place: USA... | reverse complement strand
ATGTGCGCGTATGTCGGGTCGGCCCACGCCCCGAGCTGCTCGGCGCCCTCGATCAGCACGTCGCGGCGGTGAACGTCAGTGATTCCGACGAAGACCTCGGCGAACACGCGGCCGGGCAGCTGCTTGAAGACGAGCTCGCACAGGTCGCCCTTCCCCAGCGGCGCCACCTCGTCGATGATCCGCTGCGCCATCGCCTCGATCTGCTGCTCCATGCGGCGGATGTTGCGCGGGCTGAAGGCCGCCTGCGTGATGTTCCGCAGCGCCTGGTGGCGCGGGTCGTCCATCACGATGAACGAGAGGATGGTCTCGAGCTGCGGGAAGTCGTCGAGGAACACGCCCTGCGTCGACGTGAACACCTTGGCGGTGCGCGAGACCAGCTTGATGTCCTCGTAGCGAACGACCGCCCAGAAGCCCTTCGAGTTCTCGAGGCCCGGGGCGAGCGGCTCCGGCGCGCGGTGCCACGACACCGGATCGTGGTCGCGCAGCCAATGGAACGCGCGCTCGCGCTCCTCGTACGGCCGGGCCCAGAACTCGAGCGAGCTCAGGTCGATGTCCATCGGCGCGGTCGGTCTCACCGTTGTCTCCTCCGAGGGCAACTTTGGAGCAAGAGCGGGACCACCGCTCGCGGCCGCCCTGCGAGCCCGGCGGGCAGAGATCGATTCGAAACCGCCTCGTCCCTCAGAGAATGAAGCTGACCTTGCCCACGTCGCGCAGGGACTCGAGATCGAGGATCGCGCGGCGAGACTGGATGCGCAGGCCCCTCTCGCCGCGCTCGAGCACGTGCTCGTAGCGGCCGACGTAAGCGGCCGTCTGGTTCGAGCGCATGCGGTAGACCACGAAGTTGCTGGTCACCCAGAGGCGCGCGCCGTCGGTCCGCCGGATCCGTACGTTCGCGAGCAGCCGTCGCGTGCGCGCGTGAGGGTTCTCGCTCCAGGTCGTCTTTCCGAGCAGCTGCTCGACCCGCGAGCGCAGCCGCGCGGCGTCGTCGGCGATCAGGAACAGCGTGTCGGACGGCTCCGATTCGGGCGCATCCGTGGACGGCACGCTGTAGGTCGCGTCCTCGGTGAAGAGCGCGAGCCACTCGTCGAGCCGCCACTCGTCGAGAAGCGCCGCCTCGGCGAACAGGAAGTCCTCGACGTCGGCGCGCGACAGCGCGCTAGCGGGCTGCGGCACGGCGCCCCTCCCGGAGCGACGTCACGTTCGGCGCGAGCAGTGACTGCCAGCGGCGCCAGAACGTCCGCATCTGATGCTCGCCCGTGATCGGAGGCTCCGCTGCGCCGGTGTCGCGCGAGATGTCGTTCCACTCGCCCGGCGTCGAGGCGTAGCCGCGCTGGCACGATTCGAGCGCCTCGATGTCGTCGGGGGTCGCGAAGCCGCCGGGGCCGAGGAAGGTCAGGAAGTTCTCCAGCCGGTGGCGCCGGTGCTCGGGCGGTTCGCCGCGCGGCGCGAGCGACCAGGCCTCGACGTTCATCCGCCCCGGCGTGAGCGGATGGAAGGTGCGAATCGTGATCGCCATGATGTCGTTGATCACCAGGTTCGGGAAGATTCCGAGGTTGCGGCTGGTGGTCGCGATGCGATGCGCACGCTCCGCGCCGAGGCGCGCCTCGAGCTGCGCGCGGATCTCGGCGATCTCGGGCGCAGCGCTCTCGCCGAACGCCGGCACCCAGTGAGCGATCGGCCGCCCCCACGGCGCGGTGTACTCGATGCACGCGTGGCCGTTGCCGAGGTCCCGCACCGAGTTCCACTTGCGGCCCTCGGGGAGCCCGACCGCGCCGCTCGAGGCCAGATACTTCATGTAGCGCGCGTGCGCGATCTGCGCGTGGTAGCCGTCGTAGCTGTTCTCGACCAAGAGCTTCCAGTTCGCGTGGATCGCGTAGGACTGCGCGCCGCCCACGATCTCCATGCCGGCCTCGGACTGGTCGGCGACGAGGTCGAGATACTCCGCCGCGCCGCCCAGATAGTCGACGAGCGGAACGACTTCGGGATCGAAGCTCACGAACCAGAAGCCGCGGTACTGCTCGAGCCGCGGCGCTTCGCGCAAGCCCAGCTGCGCGCGCGAGAAACCCGGTGCGTACGCTTCCTCGCCGGGCACGCCGATCAGCTGGCCGTCGTTCCGGAAGGTCCAGCCGTGGTAGAAGCACTGGAAGCTGTTCGCATTGCCGCGGCGCTCGCGACACACCTCGGCGCCGCGGTGCGTGCAGGAGTTCAGCAGCGCCCGCACGACGCCATCTCTTCCGCGCACGAAGATCAGCTTGCGCACGCCGAGCTCGCGCACCCGGAAGTCTCCGGCCTCCGCGACCTCGGACTCATGGCCAAGGTAGATCCAGAACCGCTCGAAGATGCGCGCCCGTTCCTGGGCCAGCACGTCCGGGTCCAGGAAGGCCTGGTGGTGCACGCGGAAGAGACCACTGCGGACGTCGTCGTCGACGTGACTCAAGGCTGCTCCTTTGACGGGTCCCACGCCCAATAGCGCGCGACCGCGCCGGAATCGATGCGCAAGTCCGTGCCGGTCACGTGGCGAGCGTCGTCGGACGCCAGGTAGACCAGCGCTCGTCCGTAGTCGGCCGGCGATGGCAGCTCTTGAGTGGGTACGCCGCGGCGGAACGGCTCGAACGCGTCGATCACGCGCTGCGCCGGACGCGGCCGGCCCCAGCGCTCGGCGCGCGCCATGCCCTCGCGAGGGTCCGTGGCCGTGGGCGTCAGGCTGTTCACGCGGATGCCGTGCGGCGCGAGCTCCATCGCCACCGAACGGGTGAAGTTCAAGAGACCCGACTTGGCCGTGCAGTAGCCGACGTTGTTCGGCTGGCCCTGGTGACCGGCCGTGGAGATGATGTTCACGATCACTCCGCCCTGCCCGCGCGCGACCATGCGCCGTGCGACGGCCTGACTACACAGAAATGCGCCGTCGAGAATCACGGCGAGCTGGCGCTGCCACTCGGCGAGCGGCATGTCCAGGACGCCCTTCTGGTTGAAGATCACGGCGTTGTTCACCAACAGATCGATCGCGCCGAGCTCGCTCGCCGCGCGCTCGACCATGGCCTGGACGCCGGATTCGGAGGTGACGTCCGCAACGACCGCGGCCGCCTCGCCGCCCAGCTTGCGGATGCCGTTCGCACAGTCCTCCGCGTTCGCCGCGCTGGAGTCGACGCAGGCGACGCGCGCACCCTCGGCGGCGAGTGACTCGGCCAGCCCGCCGCCAATGTTCGGGCTCGTCCCCGTCACGATCGCGACCCGCCCCGAAAGCCTCATGCAGCGCGCTCCGTGCGCAGCGGCAGGCCGAGCAGCGCCCGCGCGTTTCCGCCGAGGATGGCCGCTTCGCTCGCCGGGTCGAGGCCGAGCGCGCGCACCTCGGCGGCGGGATCGCTCGGTCCGAGCGGCAGCGGGTAGTCACTGCCCAGCACGAGCTGACCCGCGCCGAAGCGGGTCACGAGCTGGCGCAGCCACGCCAGATCGAAAGTGACCGTGTCGAACCAGAAGCGGTCCAGGTACTGCGACGGCGGCCTGCGCGCCGCGCTTCGCGCCTCGGGGACGCGCTCGTAGCCGGCCTGCAGACGCGCGAGGAGCGCCGGGAATGCGCCGCCGCCGTGGTAGAGCACGACGCGCAGCCGCGGGTGGCGATCGAAGACGCCCCCCATGACCAGGAGCGTCGCCGCGAGCCCCGTGTCGAACAGGTTCCCGACCAGCGGCGACAGCGCGTAGCGCGCCAGCGCGCCCTTCGGCGAGGCTTCGAACGGATGCACGCAGACCGGCATCTCGAGCGTCTCTGCGGCGGCCCAGAACGGCTCGAGGCGCGCGTCGTCCAGGTCGAGCGCGCCCGCGCGCGCGGGAATCTCGACGCCGCGCAGACCCAGCGCGTGCGAGCGCTCGAGCTCGCGCGCGGCGGGCTCGGGTGACTGCAGGGGAACCGACGCGAGCGGTGCGAAGCGGCTGGGGTACTGGCGCGCGAGCGCCGCGAGTGAGTCGTTGTTGACCTGCGCCACCGCGAGCGCCAGGTCAGGCGGCGCGTCCGCATACAGCACGAAGGGCGTGCACGACACGGCCTGCACGTCGATCGCCAGCCGGTCCATGTCGGCGAGTCGTGCGCGCGGATCGCACATGCGCGCGTGCAGCGGGCGGACCGCCTGCGCCCCGATCCGCGCGAAGCGGCCCTCGCCGCGGATCTCGATGCGCGTGTCGAGCCGCGCTCCCTCGCGCGCAAGGAACGCGACCACGTCCTCGCACACCATGTGGTTGTGCACGTCGATGACTGCGGGCGCGCCTAGCTCCATACGCCGAACACCCGAAAGCCGGTGGAGATCCACGACGCGCGGTACCAGGTCACCTCGAGCTTGCGGCTGCCCATCGCGCCGGCTCCGACGATCCAGTTGCGCAGCTCGTGGTCACCGTTCGCCTCGATCTCCGGGCTGTCGTAGTCGCGCAGCCGGTGCCCCTCGCCGGCCTCGAGCCAGCGCATCTTCTCGAGGTTCCCCTCGAGGTCCATGCGCATCCGGTCGAAGCGGCTGGTGAGCCAGGTGTGCGACCAGGTCGAGCTCGGGCAGACCAGGACACGGAACGGTGACGCCTCGACGATCTCGCGGATTGCCTCGCCCATGGCGTACAGTCGGCGCGACGTCGGCGCCGCCGGATAGGCAGACGCTCGCGTCGGGTCGCGCCGCGCCGCCGGGTCGAAGATCGCCAGCTCCGCGCCGTAGCAGTTCACGAGCAACGGAATGATCGGGATCCGCCCGTCGTCGTTGCGCAGAAACAGCTGCGTGTTGGCGTGCGCGTGCGGGAGGCCGTACCGCCAGTGGGCGGCGTTCAGATCGTTCGTCGAGCTGATGTCGAAGCCGCGGCGGATCAAGCCGTCGCGGATCGCGAGCGCGGCCGGAGCGTGACACGGCCAGCGGTAGGAGTGAGTCGGATCGACGCCCCAGGTGCGCTTCACGTACTCCGCGTCACCCGGCATGCGGGTGCCGTGGAAGGGCACCGCGTCGACCTCGGCGCCGACGTAGATCGCGTACGGCGGGAGGTTGCCGGGCAGGAAGGCCTGCGCCTGGTCGTCGCCGATGAGCAGGATCGCGTCGGGCGCGAGCGCATCGATGCGCCGGCGCAGCTCGGCGAACGCGTCCCAGTGCGCCTGGTGGTGCTCGCGTGCGACTGACTCGGGATCGGATCCCATCTCCGCGAGGGCTTCGGGTGGATCGACGAAGGGCTTGCCCGAGAGAGACTCGGCGAGCCCGCACAGCATCTTGCGGAAACGCAGCAGGTTCTCTGGCGCGCTCATGAGATAGGGAACGTGCGTGGTGCCGACTCCGAGCACTTCACCCATGGCGTTCTCCGTTCGGGCGCGCGAACGCCCGCGCGAGCGTGCGCCGGATCTCCGCCCGCACGGCCCGCAGGTCGAAGCCCGACGGCGCGAGCAGCCACTGCAAGACGACCCCGCGCAGCAACCCCACGATGAACACTGCGAACGCTCTTGCGTCGGTCTCGCGCGGCATCTCGCCCGCGCGCACGGCGGAGCGCACCGTGCGCTCGACGCCGGCGCGCAGCGCGCGGTCGGCCTCGACGAACGTCTCGTGGATCCCCGGCACGAGGCCGATCGATTCGCCCAGGAGCTCGTAGTACGCCCGCCCGAGGTGCCCGCTGCGCACGACCGCATCGAGATAGGTGTCGATCGTGACCAGGAGCGCCTCGAGCCCGTGCTTGTCCGCGAGGGCGGGCTCGAGCTGATCGTGCGCGAAGTAGGTCTGGAACTCGTCGGCCAGCACCCGAACCAGCTCGTCCTTGGAGCCGAAGCGCTCGTTCACGAGACCTCGGCTGTAGCCGGCCTTCGCGCCGATCTGCGCGAGCGTCGTCTTGCTGAAGCCCTGGTCCGCGATGAGCCGGGTTGCGGCGTCGAGGAGACGTCGTTCGGAGCGCGCGCGGCGTTCGGCCTGACGCTGCTTCACGTCCCGAAGTTTACTTGATGGTCGTCAAGTAAAACAAGGCTCTTCTCGCGCCGACGTTCTCAGGCACGTCTTGCGCCGTTCAGTCCGCCTAGCAGCTGGCCATGCAGGAGGTGCCCCAGGTCGCACGAGTCAGTATGTGTCGAACAGGCGTTGAACGTCCGCTGCCGAGCGCTGCTTGAGCAGCGCGAGCGACAACAGGATTCGCGACTTCTGCGGGTTGAGCTCGTGCGACGCCACGAAGCCAAGCTTGTCGTCGTCGAGCTCGACGTTGCGGCCCACGATCCCGGTGGGAACGCGGCTGCTGCGCACGACCGTCACGCCTTTCTTCACGGCTTCGGCGGCCGCGTCCACGGAGCTCTTGTTCATGTTGCCGTTGCCCACGCCCGCGATCACGATGCCCTTGGCGCCCTTGGCCACCGACGCGTCGATCAAGTCGGCCGACATGTCGGCGTCGGCGAACACCACGTCGACGCGCGGCAGCTTGGTGACCGACGAGATGTCGAACTCGCTCTGCGTCGTGTGCTTCCATACCGGCGTGTTGTAGTAGTCCTGCTTCCCATAGTGGGTGGTGCCGATGATGCCGCGCATGGGCGACATGAAGGTGTCGACTGCGGTGGTGCTCATCTTCGTGAGCGAGTGAGCCGCGTGGATCTCGTCGTTCATCACCACCATCACGCCCCGACCCTTGGCCTGTGGATCGCTCGCGACTGCGACGCCGTTGTAGAGATTGAGAGGCCCGTCGGCGCTCACGGCCGTCGACGGCCGCATCGAGCCCACCAGCACCACCGGCTTGTCGGTCTTCACGGTGAGATTCAGGAAGTACGCGGTCTCTTCCATGGTGTCGGTGCCGTGCGTGATCACGAAGCCGTCTACGTCGCCCTTGGGCGCCAGCTCGTTGATGCGCTTGGCCAGCTTCAACATGATGTCGAACGACATGTCCTGCGAGCCGACGTTCGAGATCTGCTCGCCCTTGACCTTGGCCAACTTGTCGATTCCCGGGACGGCCGCCAGCATCGCGTCGATGGTGACCGCGCCCGACGTGTAGCCCGACTGAGTGCCGGTCGCGGCCGCGCCGGCGATGGTGCCGCCCGTGGCCAGGATGACGATGTTCTTCTGCGCCGCCGCTTCCCGCGAAGCGACCGCCAGCAGGACAGGAAGAATGACTCGCAGAGCTCGAGCGAGAGTCGCGGTGATCATTTCTTGTACTTGCTCCTATCCAAGTTGGTGAGCTTCGCCGGATCGAGCAGGTCCTTGATCTGCGCCTCCGTCAGCACCTTCTTCTCGCGAATGATCTCCAACAGACCCTTGTTGGTGCGGTAGGCCTCGTTCGCGAGCTCGGTGGCTTTCTCGTAGCCGATCACCGGATTCAGCGCGGTGACGATGCCGACGGTCGTCTCCATGTAGTGCTCGAGGACCTTCTCGTTGACGGTGATTCCATCGACGCACTTCGTCCGCAAGGCGGCGGAGCCGTTCCTGAGCAGCTCCTGTGACTCCATCATCGAGAGCCCTGCCAGCGGCTCGTACGCATTGAGCTGAAGCTGGCCCGCGTGAGCTGCGATGCTCACGCCCGCGTCGTTGCCCATCACGCGAAACGCGATCACGTTGACGAGCTCGGGAATCACGGGGTTCACCTTGCCCGGCATGATCGACGAGCCCGGCTGCATCGCCGGCAGATCGAGCTCCGCGAGCCCTGCGCGCGGCCCCGAGGCCAGCAGGATCAAGTCACTGGCGATCTTGGAGAGCTTGATCGCCACGCTCTTCAGCGCCGAGGAGTAGACCACGAAGCCCTGCTGCTCCCAGGTCGCCGCGATCAGGTCGTCCGCGAGCACGATCTTCTTCCTGGTCAGCTTGGCCAGCTCGGCGGCGCACTTCTCGGGATAGCCCTTGGGAACGTTGATGCCGGTGCCGATCGCGGTGGCGCCCATGTTGACGGGGTACAGGTACCTCTCCGCGTCCTTGAGCAGCTGGATCTCGCTCTCGAGCGACGCCGCGAAGGCATGGAACTCCTGGCCGACGGTCATCGGCACCGCGTCCTGCAGCTCCGTGCGCCCCATCTTCGTGACCTCGAGATACTCGTTTCCCTTCTTGCGGAACGAGGCGGCCAGCTTCTGGAGCTCCGCGATCAGCGCGTCGTTGCGCATGATCACGGCCACCTTGATCGCCGTCGGATACGAGTCATTCGTCGACTGCGACATGTTCAGGTCGTCGTGAGGCTCGACGAACTGGTACTCGCCCTTCTTGTGGCCGGTGAGCTCGAGCGCGACGTTCGCGAGCACCTCGTTGGCGTTCATGTTGGTCGAGGTGCCCGCTCCGCCTTGATACCAGTCGACGAGAAACTGGTCGCGGTACTTCCCGGCGCGCACCGCCGCGTAGGCCTTCTCGATCGCGGCGAGTCTCTCGGGCTTCATCGCGCCGACCGCAGTGTTGGCCCGAGCCGCCGCCAGCTTCACGATCGCCCAGGCATCGACGAACTCGGGGTAGTGATTCATGAGCACACCGGAAATCTGGAAGTTCTCCAGCGCGCGGGCCGTCTGGACTCCGTAGTAGGCGTCGCTCGGCACCTGCTTCTCGCCCAGCAAGTCCTTCTCGGTGCGTGTGGAGGTCGCCGTGGTCTGCGCGCGGGCCAGACCCAATGGCGCGCATAGCAGCAGTAGCGCCAGCGCCGTAGCGCGCTTCGTGATCATCTCTTCCTCCTCAGGATGACGCGGGTCAGTGGATCACGGCCGTGAGCGCGAGCGCCGCGAGTGTCGACGCGAGAACGCTGATCAGTCCCGGCCGCATGAAGCTGTGATTCAGCACGAAGCGCCCGATGCGCGTGGTGCCGCTCTGGTCGAGTGACACGGCCGCGAGCACCGTGCCGTAGGTGGGCAGGAAAAACGTGCCGTTCACCGCCGGATACACGGCGAGAAAGAGCGCCGGCGAGAGGCCGATCGCGCTGGCTACCGGCGAGAGCGTCACGATCGTCGCGGCTTGACTCATGAGCAGGATCGACAGCGTGAAGAGACAGAGCGCGAACAGCCACGGCCGGTCCGACACGAGCGCCGACATCGCGCCGATGATCTGTGACTTGTTTCCCTCGAAGAACGACGAGCCCAGCCACGAGACGCCCAGGATGGACACGAACGCGACCAGCCCTCCCTTCATCACGCCGCCTTTCACCGCGGTCTCGGCGTTCGCGCCGAAGAGAAGGAAGGTCGCACCGGCGCTGGCGAGCATCACGATCATGATCGCCCCACCCATGCCCACGTTCCGGCGCAGCCCCGGGAACAGGCCCAGCAGCACGACGATCGTGATGGCGGTCGCGAATACGAGACACGCGCCGATCGCGTTGCGGCGCGCCGCGCCCTGTAGCTTGGCGGCAGCGGCCGTGACGGTGATCTTGCCCTCGGCCACGCGCCGCTGGTATTCGGGATCCTCTTCGAGCTCGACGCCGCGCCGGAACACGGCGAGTATGCCTGCAGCGACGCCGACCAACGTCGCCGGGATCGCCACGAGCAAGATCTCCGGCAGGCCGATCGCCGAGCCGCCGAGCGCGCCGACCAGCGCGACCGTCACCGCCGAGACCGGCGACGCAGTCAGCCCCTGCTGCGCCGCGATTACACTCACCGACAGCGGCCGCTCCGGCCGAACACCCGCATTGCGAGACACTTCGGCGATGATGGGCAGCAGTGCATAGATCACGTGTTGCGTGCCCGAGACGAAGATCAGCGCGTAGGTCACGAGCGGCGCGAGCACCGTAATGCGCGCCGGGTTCCGGCGCAGCACGCCCTCGGCGATCTCGAGCAGATAGTCCAGCCCGCCGGCAGCTTGCATGACCGACAGGGCAGTAATCACCGCGATGATCATGCCCAGCACCTGGGTGGGCGGCCTGCCCGGGGGAAGGCCGAAGCCGAACACGAACACGGCGAGCCCGAGCCCAGACACTGCGCCCAGACCGATGCCACCCACGCGCGCGCCGACCAGGATGCATACGAGCAAGCTCGCGAGCTCCAGCCAGAGCATGCGCGCATCGTGCGCTGAGTCAGGGGGGAAGGCAACTCCCGCCGAAGTGCCTCGATGCGGCTCGCATTCCGAGAGCGACGCCTTGGCCTTGCGGGGCCGGAGCCGTTCCCGCGAGCTCAAGGATGGATGAGCCGGGAATCGTCCGGGCTCCGCTCACGCGTGAGTCTCTCGCGGATTCGCTCGAAGACTCGCGGCGGCTGCTGGCGAGGATCCGTTTGCAGCGCCTCTTCGAGGCTGGCGATCGCCGCGGCACGCTCCTGACTCGCAAACTGTACGTTTGCGAGTGCCTCGAGCGCGGCCGCGTCGCGGCGGCCGGTGGCACTCACCGCGCGCTCGGCGTAGCTCCGGGCCTCGGCGAGGCTGGCGGGATCGGGCTCTTCGCGCAGCAGGAAGAGCGCCATGCGCCGGAGCGCGTAGGCGTCGTCGGGTGAGCGGCTGAGCGCATCGAGGTAGAGCTCACGGGCCCGAGGACGATGGCCCGCGAGCTCGTTCAATGCGCCCAGGTCGACGCGCGCAGTCACTGGATCGGGCTGGAGCGGGAGCAAGCTCTGGTAGTAGTCGATCTCGCTCTCGAGCGCCGTCCGCTTCTCGACCTCGGCTTCGCGCGTGAGGCCCGCGGCGCGATACGCCGCTGCGAGGTTGTAGTGTGCCCGGCGATTGTGCGGGCGCGCGGCAACGTCGGCCCGCCAGAGATCGATCGCGCTCCGGTAGTCCCCTGCACGCAGGAACGAAACGGCTCCGAGCGCGAGCGCTGCCAGCCCGACCAGCGCGAGCGCCCAGCGCGTCGTGCCCCCGCGAGCGAAGAGCGCGGCCATCGCAGTCACTGCCAGTGCCAGAAGGGCGGCAAGCGCAAGGTACATGCGACGCTCGGCGCCCACCTCGGACGCGATCGGCACGATGCTCGAAGACGGCGCGAGCAGCGCGAAGCAGGCGATCCCGACGAACCCCGCCGCGGGCCAGCGCCGCAGCGCGTACAGCGACAGCGCCAGGAGCGCGATCAGCAGCCCGAAGCCCTGCGGGACGTCGCGAAGCCCGATCGGGTCCGGGGTGCCATAGTCGAAGACCAGCGGCCAGGGCACGAACACCAGTCGGAGATAGTGCGGCACCAACAGGCACTGATTCGCGAGATAGATGGCCGGAGTGACCCAGTGTTCGAAGCCCGCCGACTCCGCGCGCGGCGCCTGCGCGACCAGAAACAAAAGGACGCCCCAGGTCAGCGCGAGCCCCGACCCCGTCGCGATCCGAACCCGCCGTGCCAGGCCCAGCGCCCGGCCCCAGAACACCGCGTCGTGGAGGGCAACGACCAGCGGAGCGGTCACCATCACCTCTTTGCAGCCCATTCCGAGCGCACAGCTCGCCACCGCGCCGGTCACCCACGCCCACGGCCGCGCCGAGTCGTGCGCCCGGATCGCGCACCACAGCGTCGCGAGATAGAACACCGCCATCAGCGACTCGGTGCGCGCGCTCACGTAGCACACCACCTCGCTCGCGAGCGGGTGCAGCGCGAACATCAGCGCCACCGCAGATGCGATGCCGCGCGCATGCGCGCCGAAGCGCGCGGCGCAGCGCGGTGACTCGAGCGTGCGTCGGACGACGCCGTACAGGAGGAGCGCGGCAATCAGGTGCAGCGCCATGTTCACCAGCCGATATCCGCGCGGGTCGAGCCCGCCCGCCGCGTAGTTGAGCGCGAGAGACAGCGCAACGACCGGCCGCCCGGAGGTGGTGAGATCGACCGGCTGCTGGAGCACCCGTCCGAGCGGTGTCAGCGCCCGGATCGTCTGGTTGTCGACGATCGCGGTCAGGTCGTCGAACACGAACGGCCCAGGCAGCGCACGCGCGTACACCGCCCCGAGCGCCAGGGCGAGGAGCGCCGCGAGACCGAGATTCCAGAGCCGGTCGCGAGTCAGCGCAGCTTTCCCTTCCGGATGAATGTTGAGGCGAGGTGCTAAGGGAAGCGCTTCACCCGCGCCGGCGTCTGCGCCGAGCCCGGCGGCTCGCGCACGTAGTCGGGCGGGATCGTCATCGCTTTCTGGATCGACGGCCGCTCGTCGAGGCGCGCGAGATACCGGGAGACGTTCTTCATCTCGCCGAAGTCGATCGCCTCGAGCATGCGCGCGATGTGCAGCGCCCAGTAGATTCCGATGTCCGCGGCGGTGAACCGTTCACCCGCCATGCAGGGCGAGCCCTGGAGTGAGTCGTCGACGAAGCCGACCGCGATGTCGAGCCGGACCCGCGCCGCCTGCCGTGCCTTCTCGTCGAGCGGCGTGGTGCTCCACCGGCCCGACGACCAGAGATACGCGACCACCGGAGGCGCGAGGCTCGCCTCTGCGAAGTGCAGCCACTGGAGATACTTCGCTCGGGCCGGATCCGTGGTCGGCGCGGCCAGTCGGCCCTGGGTGTCGTAACGATCGATCAAGTACTGAACGATCGCCATCGACTCCATCATCTTCACTTCCCCGTCTTCGATCACGGGCGCCCCGCCGAGCGGGTTGATCGCGAGCAGGTCCGGCTTCTTCAGCTCCGAGCGCCTGCGCAAGTCGATCTGGTACGGAACGCCGATCTCTTCCGCGGCCACGATCACCCGCGTCGAGCGGCTGTTGGGCATGTGATAGATCTTCAGCATCTGGGCTCAGCCCGCCCCGCAGCTGGCCATGCAAGAGGTGCCCCAGGCTGCGCAGTTTGCGAGTGACTGTGTGACTCCAATCTTGAGCATAGCCTTCGACGCCGCGAGATCGTCGCGGACCGTTTCCTTGCACTGCTTGATGCTCAGTGCGACCGTGTTGTTCGCGGCGCAGGAGCTGAGCTCGAACTTCAGGCTGCGAGCGATTCCCTTCGAGTAAC
>Ga0335084_10005266_pt1 | contig 12772 bp, 16 predicted proteins | sample Lox_Sample_44_FD_206721 | JGI IMG/M metagenome (GOLD analysis project Ga0335084, IMG submission 206721) | Soil microbial communities from Loxahatchee National Wildlife Refuge, Florida, United States - Lox_Sample_4.4 | ecosystem: Environmental > Terrestrial > Soil > Wetlands | place: USA... | reverse complement strand
AGTGGCTTGTCTCGCTGCTGCTCGTGCTGATTGTCGCCCTCGTTGTCGCTTTCTTCCTTTATTTGCTAGGCGCCTACCGGAAGGGTGGATGGCGCGAGGTACGCGTGAGCTTGATTCTGGCCGCTGTTGCGCTCGTGGCGCTCTACGTCGTGAGAGTCGCGGAGAATTCGGAGATCCGGCAACTGAAAGACGCGATAACGCGGTCGACGCAGTCGCGCTAACAAAAGGTGGTGATTTTTCATGTACGACATCGATCATCTGGGCATAGCGGTAAAATCGCTGGCGGCAGCAAAAGCGATCTATGAAAAACTCGGCCTGAAAGCGGCGGCGGAAGAAACTGTCGAGGCCGAAAAGGTTCGCGTCGCCATGCTGCCGGTCGGCCAGAGTCGTCTCGAGCTGATGGAAGCCACGTCAGACGACTCCACGGTTGCCCGGTTCATCGCCAAGCGTGGCGAAGGGCTTCACCACGTCTGTCTGCGTGTGCCGGATCTGGCAGCGGTTGCCGCTAAGCTGAAAAGCGAGGGCGTTCGTCTGGTGTCTGAAGAAATCAAGTGCGGCGCGGGCGGGCATCGCTACATCTTCTTGCATCCCCAGTCGACCGGCGGGGTCCTGCTGGAGTTGGTCGAGGCCCGCCGACTAGACCGATGAAACCAACCGGCGAAATCGATCTGGGATCGTAGAAAGCGTGAGACGCGACAGCGCATCCGGGAAACCGAGCAGCGCTCCTATTACCTTCTAAATGCTCATTCTCGCCGTCGATACTTCGGGCAAGCATGGCAGCATCGCACTCGCGGAGTGTGGGCAAAGCCAGCCCTGCCTCCCGATCGAAGTAGTGGATCTGGCAGGCGGCACTTTTTCCGCGCAGCTTGTGCCCCAGATTGCGGCTTTGCTGGCTAGGCACGGATTCCACCAGGCCAATATTGGCGGTTTTGCCGTAGCGTCTGGGCCGGGCTCTTTCACGGGTTTGCGTGTCGGACTGGCAGCGGTGAAAGCGCTGGCAGAAATATTGAAACAGCCAATCGCGGCTGTATCCTTGCTCGAAGCGATTGCTCGGAGCTCCGCCCTGCCGGGCACAGTCCTAACCGTACTGGATGCCGGTCGCGGCGAAGTTTATGTTGGAAACTACGAGACCGGCCCCACGTTGCGCATGCGAAGTGAGCGGCTTCTGAGCCGACAGGAATTTCTTGCGGAATCGAAGGGCCACGCCGTGGTCACGCCAGACAGCAGTTTGGCCGAAGCTGCGCAAGCGGCGGGAATCCAGGTCCAACGTATCGACTATCCGCGCAGTGACCTTATCGCCCGACTCGGCTGGGATAAAATCCAACGCGGCGAGACAATCCTTTCCGAGGATCTCGAGGCCAACTATATTCGGCGGTCTGATGCCGAGATCTTCTCCTCCGCGAAAACGGCACTCAACTAAATGGCAGTGATCATGCGTAGCGCGACGCTGGGTGACATTCCCGCCATCCTCACAATCGAGCAGCAGGCGCCGACCGCCGCTCATTGGAGTCATGAACAATATGTACGGCTCATAGAGAGCGGTGCGGTTCTGGTCGCGGAGCAGTATGGGCACTTGACCGCCTTCCTCTGCGCGAATCATGTTGGCAAGGTCTGGGAGATTGAGAATGTCGTTGTCAGCCAGGAACTCCGCCGCCAAGGGATCGCAAATCAACTGCTCCTGGAGTTCATGAATCTGGCAGAAAGAGCGCTCGCGGAACGAATCGTCCTCGAGGTACGGGAATCCAGCCTGCCGGCGCGTTCACTGTATGAGAAGCACGGGTTCCGCGCAGTCGGGCGCAGGCGGTCCTACTATCGAGACCCCATGGAAGATGCCGTTCTGTATTCATTCCAATTCGGAACCAGAACTCGCGAATCCGCTTAAGGCCTAATGTTTGCACAATCTTGGATGCTAGTTGTGAACATGACCGAGAATCTCCAAATAGTGGAAATCTGCCTATGAAAATCCATTGAACCGCCTCCCTGAGCTGTGCTACTTTTTAACCTCGTAGTAATAAATCAGGAGGCCTAGCAGGATGCTGACTCCGAGAGACCAACTCCTGACCAGTCATGATGAGTTCCGGCGGCTGGTTCAGGAGCATTCGCAATATTCCCAAAGGCTCGAATCCCTCACGCAAAAGCGCTACCTTACCGAAGACGAAAAACTGGAAGAGGTCAGGCTGAAAAAGCTCAAATTGCGCCTCAAAGACCAGATGTTGTATCTGGAACGTCAGTTTCAGCGGCAAGCTGCCATCAACGTAGCCTGAGCCTTCGGGCTCTCAAACACTAGCTTCGACACGTCAGCGAACAAGTATGCTGTCAAACAAGGCGCGCCTAAGCGCCTTTTTTTCTTGCAGTTCTGTAAGAATCGGTTTATGGCTGACGGTCGATTGTCATCGAACCGATTGAGGCGGTCTTCATAGTGTCCGACGCAAGCGTTCCCCTGAAACCGCACCTTTCGGATTCTTCACTGAGCGGAGCCAAACTTAAGGAAATCGAGAAGAAACCGACGGAGGAACTGATTGAATCGTTGGTTCCAGGTCAAAGAGACTCCCTGAAAACGAGGCCGGATGGAACTATACTCGACGGACATCATCGAATCTTCGTTCTTCGGCTGCGGTCAGTAAACTTTGATGTGCTGCCCCGCGAAGTGGTTGAGAAGGAATACTAGGGATGTGGACAAAACTGTACTGGGTCGAAGGCCCGTGGCAGGGAAGGCTGGCATTAGCCTCACGGCCTCGCGGCGATGATTGGCTTGCGGACGAAATGGCAGCGTGGCACGGTGCCGGCGTCGACACAGTGCTCTCCCTATTGACGCCGGAGGAGGAACGAGAGCTTGGCCTTGAGGAAGAAGGGCGTGAGGCGAAGAGGCAAGCGTTGAAGTTTCTATCTTTTCCGATTCCCGATCGCCAAGTTCCGCAATCCCTGTCCGTGGTGGCGGCGATTCTCGAAAAAGTCGACGCTGGCCTTTCCTCCGGTGAAACGGTTGTAGTTCACTGCCGTCAGGGAATTGGCCGGAGCGGGCTGATCGCAGCATGCCTGCTTGTAATGAAGGGGCTCAGTTCCGGAGCGGCGGTCGAAACTGCAAGCGCAGCCCGAGGAACACCGATTCCCGAAACCAGAGAACAGAGGAATTGGATTGATCATTACGCCGCAACTCTGGCTGGAGCGAAATAGAACAACATCACGGACTCACGCCCTATAATTGATTTGGTTCTGTCCATGGTTCGTGACGGCTACTTCTACGGCGCGGGTTGTCTTCTGGTCGCTGGCATCGTTTTCTGGCTGACTGCTTGGCCGTATGCAGTTCTGCCGCTGCTTCTTGCTGCATTCTTTCTGTGGTTCTTCCGCGATCCCGAGCGGCAGATCCCCGCCATCCCCGGAGCCGTTGTCTCCCCGGGCGACGGCAAAGTCACCGACGTATCAGTTGTCAAGCAGAATGGAACTTCGCAGAATAGAATCAGCATTTTCCTTAGCGTCTTCGACGTTCACGTGAACCGCTCGCCAATTGCCGGCGTAATCCGCGATGTCCGCTACCAGCGCGGTAAATTTCACAATGCCATGGGGTCGCATTCCGCCGAGGAAAATGAGCAGAACATCGTCACCGTTGAAGGCGAAGGGCGCACCATCATTTTCAAACAGATCGCCGGCCTTCTGGCACGTCGCATCGTATTCCGTCCAAAGATCGGCGATCATGTCGAGCGTGGCCAGCGCATCGGGCTGATCAAGTTCGGCTCCCGGGTAGATATCGTGTTCGACACCGACGCTACGATCCAAGTTCGCTCTGGCGACCGCGTCAAAGGTGGGGCCACGGTGCTCGCGATCCTTCCCGTTCGCGAGTTTTCCGAAACCAGCATCAACGGGCAGCGGGAGGCGCACTAACCGTGGAAGAACTGACCCCCCACCGGCGTGATACTGATCGTCCTCGCGGGCGAATGCGCAAAGGAATGTACCTCCTGCCGTCTCTGTTTACTACGGCCAACATCGCCGCCGGCTTCTACGCCATTCTGCAGGTCATCCATGCGACCGTGGCCGAACCGTGGCATCTCGACTTTGCCGCCAAGGCCATCGGCTTCGCCGTCCTGTTCGATGGTCTCGATGGCCGAATCGCGCGCCTGACTCGCACCGAGAGCGATTTCGGCAAGGAACTGGATTCTTTGGCAGACGTCATCACCTTCGGTGTTGCGCCCGCCCTGCTCGCCTGGATGTGGGGATTCCATCTCTTGCCGGTCACGCTTCCGCAGGATATGCACCTCAAGATCGTGCAACTCGGCTCGATCGGTTGCTTCGGATTTCTGATGGCTGGCGCCAGCCGCCTGGCACGCTTCAACATCACGGTGAACCCCCAACCCTCCAACCCCGGGCGGCCCGGCAAGAAGTACTTTGTCGGTATGCCGATTCCGGCCGGGGCCGGCGTGATTGCGGCGATTGTGCATTTCTCCGGCGGCGAACCAATCGCTTCCTGGCAAACTGCCTCAACCTGGTTGATGATGGTAGCAGTCATCGGATATCTGATGGTCAGTACCTGGCGTTTCTACAGCTTCAAGGACATCGACTTTCACTCCCGCCAACCGTTCCGCCTGATCATCGTGATCGCCATCCTTTTCTCCTCGATCTGGTTCTTTTCGCGTCCAGTTTTGTTCACCATCGCACTGGTCTACATGGCTTCCGGCGTCCTTTGGCGATTGCAGTGGATTTTTCGCCGTCGCAATCCGCCTGCACCTCCGCAATACCGGGAGGCATCTCAGACTCCATGACTTCAGTCTCGAAACCCGCGGCTCCTGCGGTTGATCTGCGCAACGCGAACTTGTATCGCGTCGCCGTGGTCGGTGCCGCCAGCCTTCGCGGAAAGGAAGTCGTGGAGATCCTGAAAGACCGGAACTTTCCGGCCATCGACGTACGCCTGCTCGACGACGACGAGACCCTCGGCCAATTGGAGGCCGTTGGGGATGAGATGAGTTTTATCCAGAGCATCCGCTCGGAGCAGTTCGAGCGAGTCGACTTCACCTTCTTTGCTTCGGATCCGCGCTGCACCAGCAACAACTGGAAGAGAGCCCGAGACCTGGGCAGCGCCATCGTGGATCTCTCCTACGCTCTGGAGAATGAACCCGGAGCCTCTGTGCGCTCTCCGTGGATCGAGCGTCTGGCGGGCACGCCCACACCTCCCGAGTTGCAGCCGGGGCCTGTGGTGGTGGCGCACCCTGCAGCCACGGTGATGGCGCTGCTGGCTTTGCGTTGCACAACCGCAGCCAAGGTCGAACGTTTTGTCGCCACAGTATTTGAACCTGCGTCAGAGCTTGGCCAGAAAGGCATGGACGAGTTGCATGAGCAGACCGTAAACCTGCTTTCTTTCCAGGATCTCCCGAAGAACGTCTATGACGCGCAGGTCGCTTTTAATCTGATAGCACGCTACGGGCAGAGATCGGATTTCTCGTTGGACACCGTATCCCAGCGAATCCGAACCCACTATCGCAAGATTGCTCCCGCCGCACCCCTCCCTCCCCTGACCGTGCTTCAGGCCCCAATCTTCCATGGCCACGCCTTCAGCATCTACCTGGAACTCGACAAGCCCGTTGCCTTGGAGGATCTGGCCCAGGCCCTGGCAGGAGATCATGTGGTCGTGGCCCACGGACCTGAGGATATCCCGACGAGCGTGAGCGCTTCGGGCCAGAGAGATATTCTGGTTTCACTCACCGCTGAAGCTGGTCGCGAGAACGGCGTCTGGCTCTGGGTAGCTGCTGACAATCTGAGAATCGCGGCCCTGAACGCGGTCGAGTGCGCCGAGACGATGACCGCCTCCCGGCCGAGAGGCCAGATCCAATGAACCGCTGGCTTCTTGCGATCTTTCTTTGTTTGGCGGCCAGTGGCTGTGGTTACCACACGGCTGGGCATGCATCGCAGTTGCAGCCGAACATCCGGACCATCGCCATTCCCGGCTTTGTAAGTCAAAGTCAGACGTTCCGCATCGAGCAACTACTGACTGAGGCGGTCGTGCGAGAATTCGATACGCGCACCCAGTTGCATGTGATACACGATGACCGTGGCGACGCCGACGCTATCCTGAAGGGGACCGTGCTTTCCGCGACGGCCACTCCTTTGGCTTACGATTCGCAAACGGGTCGCGCAGCCAGCGCTTTGGTCACGGTCAGCATGCAGGTCACGCTAACCGACCGCCATGGCAAGGTGCTGTTCCAGAATTCCGCCTACTTGTTTCATGAGCAATATGAGCTGTCTCGCGAACTGACCAGTTTCTTCGAGGAAGACTCTCCGGCGATGGATCGCCTTTCGCGTGATTTTGCCCGGACTTTAGTCGCCAATATCCTGGAGAACTACTGATGCCTGGCCTGACTCCTTCGGAACGCTTTCTCTCGGAACTGGAGTCTCGCAAGCTGAAGCCCGCATATGTCCTGGTTGGCGATGAGGCGTTTTTTCGGAAACGCTGCCGCGACGCCATTCTCGAGCATCTGGTCCATCCCGATACGCGCGACCTCAGCGTGTTCGAATTCGACCTCGCAGACAGCTCGCTCATGGAAATTCTCGACCATGTGCGCACCCTGTCTCTGATGGCGCCTTTCCAGGTGTTCTTTGTCCGGGGCGTAAGGACGCTGTTTGGCCGGGGATCGAACGCCGAGAAGATTGCGGCGATCGAGGAGTACTGTAAGAATCCTAATCCCGACGCATTGCTAGTCTTTGTCGCCGACCATATCAGCATTCCCGCCGACGTCCGGCGCATGGACATGACCGACAAGGATCGCTACCAGAAAATTCGCGACGACCTGGGCCCATCTTGCGGAATCGTCGAACTGGCGCGGGTGCAGGAGGGCGAGGCCGCGCGCTGGATCGGCGAATACTGCGCTACTCGGGGCGTAAAGATTGACGCCGACGGCGCCCGCGAATTAGTCGACGCCTTGGGTGGCGACATGATGACGATCTCGAACGAACTGGAGAAACTGATTCTCTACGTCGGCGAAAAGAAGCGCATCTTGCTCACCGATGTCGAAACCATGGTGCTGGCCGCCAAACAGCGTTCACTCTATGAACTGACCGATGCCATTTCATCTAAAGACCGGACGCGCGCCCTCGAAGTGCTCGACGCTCTCGTCTCGAGCGGGGAAGGCGAAGAGGCGGCGATCGGCCATCTTTATATGCTGGCAAAAACCTTCCGCCAGATGCTGGTCATTCTCGAACGCAATGTGCGTGACCAGCGCATGCTTTGGGCAGCATTATGGCAGGGTTTCCGGGTTCCCCCATTTGCCGCCGATGACATCATTCGTCAGGCCCGCCGCTACAAGTCAAAGCGCGAACTGACGCGCGCCATCCGGCTGGTGGCGAAGGCAGACTTGGCGTTGCGCTCGAATCCGCCCTCGAAGCGGATCGTGCTGGAGAAGCTTGTCCTGGATCTCTGTGGCGATGTTGGCGCCGAGACTCCCGGCGGATGGATGCAGGAAGAACTGCCGGTATGAGCCTTGCCCGGCAAAGTCTCTGAGCCATGGATCGGTAGGCGAGAATTCTTCGCTCATGAAATACCAGATGAATCGCTCCTCTCTTATCCCTCCGATTTCTGCTTGCGATCAATTTCAAAAGGGTCACTTTCATGAAGAAACTGCGCTTTATTACTTCTCTTGTCACCAGCGACAACGATTACCAGCGCGAGCAGGCCGAAGCGGCGCAGGCAGCCGCGCGGCGGGTTGGCGCAGATCTGCAGATTCTCGATGCCGCCAACGATGCCGTCAACCAGAGCCAGCAGTTACTCAAGATCATTCAAGGCTCCGCCAGCGAACGGCCTGATGCCATCATTTGCCTTCCGGTCGGCACGGGCCTGGCACAGGTCGCTCATGCTGCCGTAACTGCCGGTATCGGATGGGCGATCATCAATCGTGAAGTTGACTACCTCGGCCAGTTGCGGATGAACTCGCAAGTGCCAAGTTTCTGCGTCACCGTCGATCAGGAGGAAGTAGGACGAATCGAAAGTCGCCAATTCCGCGCCATTCTCCCAGGCGGTGGGCTTGTACTCTACATCGCGGGTCCGGCCGGGAGTTTCGGTTCCGAGCGGCGTATCGACGGCATGAAATCAACAAAACCCGCGAATGTGGACCTGAGGCAGATTCGCGGCCGATGGACCGAGGAGAGCGGATACAAAGCGGTTCAGGCATGGCTCCGATTATCCACTTCCCTGCCGACCCCGATTTCTCTGGTATGCGGTCAGAACGACAGCATGGCGCTTGGGGCATGCCGCGCCTTTGAACACGAGGTCCAAACTGCCCGTCAGGACTGGGCCAAGATACCTTTCATTGGCTGCGATGCGTGTGGCGCTGCCGGGAAGGACCGCGTTCGCCAGGGAATCCTCGCGGCCTCGATTGAACTTCCGGCAACTGCAGGCATCGCCATCGACACTTTCGCGCGTTTTTACCTCAGAAGTGAATTTCCGGCGGAGCGCACCTTGCTCATGCCCGTGCCCTTCCCACCGGTTGAAAGTCTGGCTGGCCTGCGCACGAAGGTCTAATTGTTGTAACAACTTCTCTGCCACGCTAGACTTTCGTTGAAACAGCGGAGAACTGTGCGGTTTAACAGCTGTCATCTCTTGGGGGAGTCATCGTGCTGCGGTCGGGAGATGTCGTTTCGTACCTGGAAATGTGCGCTCCGTTCGGAGTAAATCTCCAGCGTGGGATGAATTTTCGAATACGAAACGGCGAGAGCTTGATCTTGATGAGTCGAAGGCCTGGTGCCCCTTATGAGGACAAGATCGAACAGGGTGGGCGCATCATCATCTACGAAGGCCACGATGTCCCGCGCACCGTCGGAATGCGGGATCCCAAGAAGATCGATCAACCTGAGTTTCAGCCCAACGGGAGACCGACCCAAAACGGTCTGTTCGCGGGAGTTGCAAGGAAATTCAAGGATGGTGGCGGCATTCCCGAGCGAGTAAGAGTCTTTGAGAAGATTCGGAATGGAATTTGGGTCTATAACGGGCTTTTCGAATTGATTGATGCTTGGGAGCAGAAATCCGACCAGAGGAGAGTGTTCAAGTTCAAACTACGAATTGTCGACGATCTGGCGCTGACGGAAAGTCCCAAAATTCCATCGATAGACCATGATCGCGTAATCCCAACTCAAGTCAAGCTGGAGGTTTGGAAGAGAGATAAAGGACAGTGCGTAAAGTGCGGTAGCTCTGAGAATTTGCACTTTGACCACATAATCCCTTACTCCCTTGGAGGCTCTTCGAAAGACCCAGAAAACATCCAACTTCTCTGTGCCCGTCACAATCTCGAGAAAAGAGACGCAATCGATTAGCGACCCAGCTGCGACGCTGGTTGTGTTGGTACCGCCACCTCCTTCCTCACCCCTTCATCTGCGCCAGCGTCTTCCGCAGATCGTCTGCCTCTGACGATCCCGGCTTCATCCTCGATACTCGATCTAACTGCTGCCGAGCCAATCCCGCCTGCCCATTCTTTGCATAGGCGAGCCCGAGGTGGTAGGCGAAGGTCAGATTGTCGGGTTCCTTCTTGACCGCCTCTTTGAATAAGTCGATTGCCGAGTTATAGACGCCCTTCTGGTAGTAGGCCCAACCGAGCGTGTCGGCAAAGAACGGACTGTCCGGACGTTGGCGCCGCGCCGTCTGTGCCATGGCCAGCGCGACATCCACATTGCCGCCTTGTTGCAGCATCACGTAGGCCAGATTGTTCGACGCGACTGGATTGTCCGGTTGCAGATCCAGGACCTTCTGATACATCGCCTTCGCTTTGTCCCAATCTTGCTTGTTTTCGTAAATGCTTCCCGCCAGCAGGTAAAACACCGCTTCCTTTGGGTTGGAATTCGAGGCATCCAGATAGGTTTGCAACGCCTGATCCGACGCGCCGCGTTCGTTCTGCACCATGCCAAGCTTGGTCAGCGCCTCGACATTGTGCTTGTTCAGTTCCGCCGCCCGTTGAAATTCCTTTTCCGCGCCTGCCAGATCCTTCTTCTGCTCGTACAGCAACTGTCCCAGCATCAAATGAAACTGGCTGTTGTTGGGATAGCGAGAGAGCTGTGCGTTGGTTGCAGACAGAGCCCTATCCGGCTGCTTCTGCACAAGGTATACGTTGAGAATTCCACCGAGGGCATCGCTCGATGTCGGATCGGCATCGAGTCCCTGCTGATAAGCTTTGAGCGCCTCGCCGGGCTGGTTCTGCGCCATGCGGAGGTTTCCCATCTGTACGAAAGCGGCGGAGTTGTTGGGGGCCTTCTCCAGCGACTGCTTGATCGAGTCTTCCGCCTTGGGGAATTGTTTGCGATCGATTTCCGCCACTGCCCGCAGTAGGTACCCGTCCGGAGAGTTCGGCTCGTACTGGATAATCTGCTCTGCCTCCTGCGCCAGGGCCGTAGCATCGCTGCGGTGGATGGCGATACCCGCCAGTCCGCGATGCGCTTCCACCAAACTCGGATTGAGCCGCACCGCCTCGCGCCACTCCGCCTCCGCCCGATTGCCGTTGCCCAACTGATCGAACGCCAGACCAAGCTGGTAGTGCGCAACCGCATTGTCGGGATCGTTCTTCAGCACGGCCTGCAATGTGTTGGTGGCGTCGCTGATCTTGCCGTTATGAATCTCAATCTGTCCCTTGTAGACCTGGGCATCGGCATCCTGTGGGGTCGCTTTCAGGACCTCATCGTTCAGCTTGGTGGCTTCAGAAATCCGCTCTTTCAGGATCAGGAGCTGGATGTAGTTCTTCTTCACTAACGGGTCTTTGGGATGCGCCTGATAGAGTTTTCCGTATTCCTCGGTGGCTTGGTCAAGCTGGTTGTTGGCAAAGTAGAAATCGCCCAACAGCCGGTATCCGACCGAATTGTCCGGGAACTCGTTCTTGGCTTGCTTTAGGAATTCCTCCGCTTGCGCGAATCTATTCTCCGCCATGTAGAGACGCGCGAGCGAAGCGCGCGGCTCGGGATCGTGTGGAGCACTCTCAATGGCTCGCCTGAATTGCTGTTCCGCCTCCGGAAAGCGTCCGCGCGCCTGGTAGAAATTGCCCAGGGAAATCAAAGAATTGGAAGCCTTGGGATCGAGCTCCACGGCCTTCTTGAAATTCGCTTCCGCTGCATCCCATTGATCGACGTTCATCTGGAACATCGCCATGGTGAGATAAAGTTCCGGACGCTTTGGATCCAGTTGCATGGCCTTCTGGATTGCCGTCAGGGCGCCGGCCATGTCTTTGTTGGCTGCATCGAAGCTGGCGACCGCGACATACACGTCGGCATTGGTCGGTTGTTTCTGCGTCAGCAGGTCCAGATGTTCCTTCGCATCATTGAGCTGGCGATTGGCGATCAACAGATTCGCTATATCGAGGTGCGCGGCGTAATTCTCCGGCTGGATTTCAAGTGTCCGCGCCAATTCCTGGTAGGCGCTTTGCCACTGCTGCAGCTTCATTTCCGCCAGGGCAAGCTTGTAGTGCGCGTCGCCAAAGCGCGAATCCACCTGGATTGCGTTTTCAAACTGGATGGCTGCTTCCCGATATCTTCCTTTGTCGTAGTAGCGTTGGCCGCTTTCCAGGTACTTCTGCTTGCGGACATTCGGGTCCCGCGAGCAGCCGGTCAGTGCCACGGCCAGGCAACCGAGAACCAGGATCAAACCCCAAACTCTGTCCCATCGATTCATTGAGAACTCTCCGCCCCAGAGACCGTGAGCGCAAATTCAGCCCCGTCAATCACCGTCCGCACAAAAGTACTCTCTTTCGGTCGCCGCGACTGTTACCGCTGTCATTATCGCAGACAGCGAGCGCCCCCAGGGTCCGCGTGCGTCACAAAATAGCCCGGAAGCGCTTGCGTACAAAGGCTTTGGTAATTTGCTCCGATTTCTCCGACCATGTCATATTTCTCCCGGCTATGACTCACTTCCCCCAAACCAATGCCAATCACCGCGCTCCCCGTGTCCATTTGAACGGGTCTGTGGCTGCTGCAATTCGCTCCGAAGGCGGCCAGAATGCTCGCGCAAAACTTCAATCGATTTCGGTGACCGGCGGGTTGCTGCAGTTGCAGCAGGAACTCTCCGCTGGCGACTTTGTGGAGATCGCATTCCACACGCGCTCCGGGTCGGTGCACGGAATGGCTGAAATGTTGCAGCCGGTGCGCAAATTCCAGAGTGCCTGCCTGCAACCCTTTCGCTTCATCGCGATTGGCGATGACGACCACCGCAAGTTGCGCATGGCGCTTGACTCGGCACTCGATCGGCTCGTGCCGGATCCGCTCACGAACCAACTCCGCGCCCCGCAAGGACTCTGATCCGATACTCGGCTGGCGCTAACCACTCTTCCCGGATTGCCTATACTGGTCTGTGCCCGAATGATACGCCAGACCATTACGTATTCTGCCGAGGAAACCATCGCTTTCGCGCGGGCCCTTGCCTCCCAGTTGGCGCCGCCTTTGATGATCCTGTTGCGCGGTGATCTTGGAGCCGGCAAGACTACCTTCGTCAAGGGCATCGCCGAGGGGTTTGCCGCCGCTTCGGCTGACGATGTCACCAGCCCGACCTTCACACTGGTTCACGAATATCGCGGTCCTCGTGCCACGCTGCATCACATCGACCTTTATCGCGTGGATACGGAGCGGGAACTCCTGACGTTGGGCTTGGATGACCTCATCGCACCTACAAGTATCCTGCTCATCGAATGGGGAGAAAAATTCGAACGCTTTGTTCGGGAAAGAGACATGGAGATTTTTCTTGAGCGAATCGGCGAAAACGAACGGCGTATTCAGATTTCGGATCATTCTTCCGACAAGAAGCGGCATCCAATGAACGAATGACGTC
>Ga0335084_10005265_pt1 | contig 12773 bp, 12 predicted proteins | sample Lox_Sample_44_FD_206721 | JGI IMG/M metagenome (GOLD analysis project Ga0335084, IMG submission 206721) | Soil microbial communities from Loxahatchee National Wildlife Refuge, Florida, United States - Lox_Sample_4.4 | ecosystem: Environmental > Terrestrial > Soil > Wetlands | place: USA... | reverse complement strand
CCGGATGCAGGTCCGCGATGCCGAACTCGAGCGCGCAGGCTTCCCCCTCCTGCCGGATGCGCTCCCAGAGCTCGGAACGGACCTTCTCGACGATCTCCTCGATGCGCGCCGGGTGGATGCGCCCGTCCACGATCAGCTTCTCGAGGGCGAGCCGCGCGACCTCGCGGCGCAGGGGCTCGAACGCCGAGATGACGATCGCCTCGGGGGTGTCGTCGATGATCAAGTCCACGCCCGTCGCCGCCTCGAGCGCGCGGATGTTGCGTCCCTCGCGCCCGATGATCCGGCCCTTCAGGTCGTCCGACGGCAGCTCGACGACGGACACGGTGGCCTCGACGACGACGTCGGACGCCAGGCGCTGGATCGCCATGCCGATGATGTGCCGGGCCTTCTGCGTCGACTGCTCGAGCGCCTCTTCCTCGATCCGCCGCATGAGGCCGGCGCCCTCGACCCGCGCCTCGTTCTCGATCGAGCGGACGAGGTCCCGTTTCGCGTCCACGGCGGTCATGCCCGAGATCTGCTCGAGCCGCTTCTTCTGATCCTCGACGAGGCGGGAGGCCTCGGCTTGCGCCTCCTCGACCTTCCGCTGCTGGTCCGCGAGCGATCGCTCCTTGCGCCCGAACTCCTCCTCCCGCCGCTCCTGGGAGGCGAGCTTGCGGTCGAGGTTCTCTTCTTTCGAGACGACTCGATTCTCGAGCGCCGCGATCTCCTGCCGCCGGGCGGCGACCGATTTCTCGAACTCGGCCCGGGCGGCCAGTACCTTCTCCTTGGCCTCCACGGCGGCCTCGCGGAGCTTCCCCTCCGCGGCCTTCGCCGCGTCGGCGCGGATGCGCTCGGCCTCTGCCCGGAGCGCCGAGCGCTCTCCCGCGAGGCTCCGCCGCGCCATCACGAACGCGATCGCCCCGACCACGGCGGCCACGGCCAGGCCCGCCGCGATGGCGATCGCCAGAGATGTACTCATGTCGGCTCCCCTCTGCCCGGGGGACGCCGAAGACCGCGGCGGCTACACGATGAGGCGCAAGTCTCTCCCCGATGGAGGGTTCGATCTTGCCGGCACCGGGAATCTACGTTCGACCGATCGCTTCAATTCGTGCCCCTTTCGGGGTTGCCGACGCGTCGCCTTCAGGCGCCCAGGGCGTCGTCCAGTCTCCGGATGAGACGTTCCGCCCGCGCCAGCGCGTCCGACGGGTTCTCCATCCGGCTTTCCCTCACCCGTTGCAAGTCATCCGAGATATTGAGCGCGGCGAGGATCGCGATCTTCGTCGTGTCCACCGTCGCCGTCTGCTCGGCCACCTCTTTCATCCGGGAATCCACGAAGCGGGCCAGATCGTGGATATACGCGCTATCTCCTTCGGCGCGAACGTTGTACGTCTGGCCGAAGATCTCCACTTGAGTGACGCTGCCCCGCTTGTCCAAGGCAGTAATCGACTCCTTTCGGGGCTCAGTCTAGCAGAGAGCGCACGGCCTTCGGCCAGGCCTATTTGGACGCTTCCGCCGCCTCGAGCGACGCGATGAGCTTCTGGAGCCGGTCGCGAACCGCCTCCTGCTCCTTCTCCAGCCGCTCGACGGCGCCCCGGGATTCGCCGGCGTCTTTCTCGGCCCGCCGCGCCGCGGCGACGTCCGACTTCAACTTCTCGTTCTCCTGCTCCAGGCTCCGCAGCCGCCCGAGCAGCTTCTCCACCTTCTTTTCCAGCGTGTCGAAGATCTTCGCGTTGTCCATCCTTCACCTCCGCCGGCGGCTCCTCAGAGCTCCGCTCCCAGATTCTGCGCGAGCGCTCGCGCCAGACGCTGCACTTCCCGGTTGACCTCTTCCTGCTCGAGCGTCCGATCCGCGGCCCGGAATGCCATCCGGATCGTCGCCTTGATCTTCCCTTCGCCCACCCCCGGGCCCTCGTACCGGTCGAGGAGCCGCAACGACTCCAGATGCGCGAGCCCCTGCCCGCGCACGAACCACGCGATCTCCGCCCACGGCAGGTCGCGCCGCTGGACGAAGGAGAGGTCCGCCTCGATCGCCGGGTACTCGGAGTAGGGGCGGAACTTCGCGGGAGCGCCCGCCGCCGGCAGCACGTCGAGGAGGATTTCGCCCGCGAAGGCCGCCGCCGGGACGCGCCGCTTTTCGCGCTCGCCGTCGGAGACCGCGCCGACGACCGCCACGACCGCGTCCGCCGAATTCTTCGCGACGGCCGCCCGGCCGCGGGCGAAGCCTCCGGCGGAAAACGGCGCCCAGACGAGCGATTCGGCCGGCAGGAACGGGGCGAGGATCGCCTCCGCGATCCCCTTGGCGTCGAAGAAGTCGGCCTCGCGGCGCGCGGGCGGCTCGCTCCAGTCCGAGCGCCAGGAACCGGCGATCGCGAAGGCGAGGCGCCGCGTCTCGAAGGACTCCGGCGCGGAGGCCTCGCCCGGGCGCCCGAAGCCGCGCCCGATCTCGAAGAGTCCCGTGCCCGCCCGACCGTGCCGGAGATTCCGGGAAGCGGCCTCGATCACGCCCGGCAGGAGGGTCTGGCGGAGCGCGCGGCGTCCCTCGTCGAGCGGGTCCGCGAGGTCCAGATACTCCTTCGCGGCGCCCGAGGCTTCGAGCCACTCGTGGAACGGGGCCTCTTCCTCGGCGGCCGCGAAAGGAAAGCTCACCGTCTCGAAGAGGCCGGCGGCAGCGGCCGCGTCGGCGGCGCGCTCCTCGATCACGCGCAGCGGCTCGAGGACGGCGCCCGGGCCGCGCGCGGCGGGGAGGCGCGACGGCAGCCGATCGTAACCCCAGACGCGCAGGACCTCCTCGACGAGGTCCTCCTCGCGGCGCACGTCCACGCGGAAGAGCGGGATCGAAACGTTCAGGTGCTTGCCCCGGCGCTCGACGGAGAAGCCGAGACGCTGCAGCGCTTCCTCGGCGAACTCGAGCGTCAGCCGCTCGTCGCCCGAGAGCTCCCGCAGTCGCGAGAGGCGCAGCGTCGTCCGCCGCGTCCGGAACGGCGCGCCCGGCGCATCGAGCAGCCCCGGCGCGAGCGCGCCGCCCGACCCCTCGACGACGAGCGCCGCCGCGAGCTCGAGCGCCGCCGGAATCGCCTCGAGATCGGCGCCCCGCTCGAAGCGGTGCGACGCGTCCGTGTGGAGGCCGTGCCGGCGCGCGGTCCGGCGGACCGATACGGGATCCCACCAGGCGGCCTCGAGGAGAACGTTCTTCGTCTCGGCGGTCACCGCCGTGTCGAGCCCGCCCATGACGCCGGCGAGGGAGACCGCGCGCTCGGCGTCGGCCACGACGACGTCGGAGGCGGCAAGCTCACGCTCGACGCCGTCGAGCGTGACGAGCTTCTCGCCGCGCCGCGCCTTGCGGACGATGAGCAGCCCGCCCGCGAGCTTGTCGAAGTCGAACGCGTGGAGCGGCTGTCCCGTGTCCCAGAGGCCGTAGTTCGTCGCGTCCACGGCCGAGGAGATGGCCTTCGCGCCCAGACGCTGGAGGCGCGAGCGCACGCGCTCGGGAGCGGGCCCGTTGCGGATGCCGCGGACGAGGCGCACGCCGAAGCGGCGGCAGAGCCGCGGCACCTGGTTCACGACGGACGTCAGCTGCTCGACCGACTCGCCGGAGACGGGGGGCGGCGCCGCCGCCGGCTTCTCGCGCGGCGCGATGCCGGCCAGCGCCGCGACGTCGCGCGCGAGGCCGCGATGCCCCATGGCGTCCGGCCGATTGGGCGTGATCTCGACGTCGAGAATCGTGTCCGACCCCGAGGCCGCCACCGACTCGGCGGGAAGGCCGCCCTGCTCGAGCAGGCGCCGCACGCCGGCGGCGCCGCCCGCCGCGGCGACGTCCACGTGATCGTCCAGCCACTCCAGTGAGAACTTCATCGCACCGCCTCGCGCGCGAACTGGGACAGGAAGCGCTCGTCTCCCTCGAAGAGGAGGCGCAGATCCGGGAATTCGTAGAGCAGCAGCGCGACGCGGTCGAGGCCGAGGCCGAACGCGAAGCCCGACCAGGTCTCGGGATCGATGCCCGCGCCCGACAGGACCTTCGGGTGCACCATGCCGGCGCCCATGATCTCGATCCAGCCCGACTCCTTGCACTTCCGGCAGCCCTTCCCGCGGCAGAAGATGCAGCTCATCGCGACGTCCACGCCCGGCTCGACGAACGGGAAGAACGTCGGGATCAGACGAATGCGCGTGCCGCGCCCGAAGAGCTCCTCCAGGAACGCGCCGACGGTGCCCTTCAGGTCCGCCATCGAGATCCCGCGGTCCACGACGAGGCCCTCCGCCTGGTGAAACACCGGCGAGTGCGTCGCGTCCACCTCGTCGTTGCGATAGACCCGTCCGGGCACGAGGATGCGCAGCGGCGCGCCGCGCTTGCGCATCTCGCGAACCTGAACGGGCGACGTGTGCGTGCGCAGCAGCAGCGGGGACGGCGCGACTTTGTCGAGCAGCAGCGTGTCCTGCGTGTCGCGCGCGGGATGCTCCGGCGGGAAGTTCAGCGCTTCGAAGTTGTGGTGATCGTTCTCGAGCTCCGGGCCGTCGGCGATCGAGTAGCCCATGCGGAGGAAGATGTCTTCGATCCGCCGGCGGACGATCGTGATCGGATGCAGGCCGCCGGATCGCGGCCGCCGCGCGGGCAGCGTCGGGTCGACGGCCGCGCCCGCCTCGCGCGCCTGCGCCTCCTTCCGGTGGAGGGCCTCGCCCATCTGCTCGATCGCCCGCTCGATCGCGCGCTTGGCTTCGTTGGCGCGCGCGCCGAATGCCGCTCGCTCGGAGGCGGGCCGCTCGCGCAGGCCGGCGAAGAGCGCGGGCACGAGCCCCTTCTCACGCCCGAGGAAGCGGCCCTTCAGCCGCTCGAACTCGCCGCGCGAGGAGACACCCCGGCCCTGCTCCTCGCGAAACGCCGCGAGGACCGTCGAGACCGGATCTTCCGAGTCTGTCGGAGACACCCGAACCGCGAACGGCTAGGCCGACCCGAGCGCCTGCTTGGCGACGCCCACGAGCTGCGAGAACGCGCCGGGGTCCGACACGGCGAGCTCGGCGAGCATCTTGCGGTTGATGTCGTTGCCCGCCTTGCGGAGGCCGTCCATCAGGCGGCTGTACGTGATCTCGTTCTGCCGGGCGGCGGCGTTGATGCGGACGATCCAGATCCCGCGAAACTCGCGCTTCTTCGCCTTGCGGTCCCGGTAGGCGTAGACGAGCGACTTCTCGACCTGGAGCTTCGCCATCCGGTACGACTTGGACTTCGTGCCGTAGTAGCCCTTGGCGAGGCCGAGCGTCTTCGCCCGGCGGTTCTTCCTCTTCGGTCCTCTCTTGACGCGTGGCATCTCTCTCTCCTTGGCCCTCGGGGGCCGGTGCGCCCTAACCCCGACGCGGGCGCCCTCTAGGCGTAGGGCAGCATCTCCCGCACGCGGCGGATGTCCGCCGAGGAGACGGTGGTCGACTGCGCGAGCCCGCGCTTCCGACCCGCCGCCTTCTTCGTGAGGATGTGGCTCTTGAAGGCCTTGGCTCTCTTGAATTTGCCGGTCGCGGTCTTCTTGAACCGCTTGGCGGCTCCCCGATGGGTCTTCAGTTTCGGCATGGCGGATTCCTTTCGGCGTCCGACGGCGACGCGCGTCGACCTCTCATCGCTCAGCGTTCGGCCGCGCGCTCGGGCGCGGAAGCGGGCTTGCCGCCCTTCTCGTGCACGCGCACCGGCGCGAGGATCTGGTAGAGGCGGTTGCCGAGCATCTCCGATCGCGACTCGGCCACGGCCTTCCCGGTCAGGTCCTGCAGCAGGCGGTCGAGGACCTTCTGCCCGTTCTCCCGTCGCGCCATCTCGCGGCCGCGGAACTGGACCGTCGCCTTCACCTTGTCGCCGTGGGCCAGGAACTTCACGATGTTCTTCACCTTGAAGTCGTAGTCGTGGTCGTCGATGTTCGGACGAAACTTCACTTCTTTGACCTGGGTCGTCTTCTGCTTCTTCTTCGAGTCCTGCTGCTTCTTCTTCTGCTGATAGATGAACTTCCCGAAGTTCATGATCCGGCAGACCGGCGGGTTGGCCGTCGGCGCGATCTCGACGAGGTCCAACCCCGCCTCGCGCGCCTTCTGGAGCGCGTCGGCCATCGCGACCACCCCGAGCGCCTCTCCCGATTCGCCGATCAGGCGAACCTCCTTCCACCGGATCTGTTCGTTGACGCGAATGCTCTTCTTATCGATTCTTCACCTCCGCGACGAAGTCCATCTTCCTCCCTTCGACCGCCCGACGGGCGGCCGCCACGAAATCGTTCACCGCCATCGTTCCCGCGTCGCCGGCGTGGCGCAGCCGCACGGCGACCGCCTCCGACGCCGCCTCCTTCTCGCCGACGACGAGCATCGCGGGAACCTTCTGCAGCTCCGCGCGCCGGATCCGCGCGCCGAGCTTCTCGTTCTTGTCGTCGACCTCCACCCGAATCCCGGCGGCCGACAGCTTCGCCGCCGCGGCGTGCGCGGCGGACGCGAACCGGTCGGAGACCGGGAGCACCACCGCCTGCAACGGCGCGATCCAGAACGGGAAGTCGCCGGCCGTGTGCTCGGTGAGGATCCCGATGAAGCGCTCGAACGATCCCAGGATCGCGCGGTGCATGATGACCGGGCGGTGGTGCTGGCCGTCTTCGCCGATGTACGTCAGGTCGAAGCTCTCCGCGTGCTCGAAGTCGCACTGGATCGTCCCGAGCTGCCACGGCCGCCCGATCGCGTCCTTCACCCGGAAGTCGATCTTCGGCCCGTAGAAGGCGCCGTCGCCCGGCGTGACCACGTGGGGTCGCCCGGCCTTCTCGAGCGCGGACGCGAGCGCTTTCTCGCCGCGATCCCATTGCTCGTCCGTTCCGATCCGTTTGTCGGGACGGAGGCCAAGGGAGATCTCCACGTCGGTGAAGCCGAAGGCGCCGTACACGGCATCCGCGAAATCGAGGAATCGGAAGATCTCCTCCTCGACCCGGTCGAACGGCGTGAAGATGTGCGCGTCGTCCTGCGAGAAGGAGCGGACGCGCGTGAGCCCCGCCGTCACGCCCGACAGCTCGTAGCGGTGGAGGCGGCCGAAGTCCGCGTAGCGCACCGGAAGGTCGCGGTAGGACCAGAGATGCGCTTTGTAGAGCAGGAAGTGGCCCGGGCAGTTCATCGGCTTGACGCCGAACTCGCGCTCGTCGATCACCGTCCAGTACATGTTGTCGTGGTAGTTCTGGTAGTGGCCGGAGAGCTTGAAGAGCTCGGCGTCGAAGATCTGCGGCGTCAGAACCTCCTGATACCCGCGCCGGGAGTACTCCTCCCGCAGGTACCGGAGCAGCTCGTTGTAGAGCACGGCCCCCTTCGGCAGGAAGAACGGCGACGCCGGCGCCCACGGGTGAAACACGAAGAGGTCGAGGTCCTTTCCGAGCTTGCGGTGGTCGCGGGCCTTCGCCTCCTCGAGCTGCGCGAGATGGTCGTCGAGCTCCTTCTGCGTGAGGAACGACGCCCCGTAGATCCGCTGGAGCATCGGGTTCTTCTCGTCGCCCTTCCAGTACGCGCCGGCCGTGTGCGTGAGCCGGAACACACCGAGCCGGCCCGTCGAGGCCACGTGGGGGCCGCGGCAGAGATCGACGAACTCGCCCTGCCGGTAGCACGTGACGCGCTCCCCCGGAGGAATGCCCTTGGCGATCTCGACCTTCAGCGCGTCCTTCTGCCCCTCGAAGATCGCAATGGCCTGCTCGATCGGCATCTCCTCGCGGACGATCGGGAGGTCCTCCTGGATGATCTTGCGCATCTCCGCCTCGATCGCGCCGAGATCTTCGGGCGTGAACGGGCGCGCCGGGTTGAAGTCGTAGTAGTAGCCGTTCTCGATCGGCGGACCGATCCCGATCTGGACGTCGGGGAAGAGGCGCTTGACGGCCTGCGCCGTCAGGTGCGCCGTCGAGTGGCGATAGATCGGCACGGCGTCCGCCGACTTCGCCGTGATGATCTCGAGCGCCCCGTCGGACTCGAGGGGCAGCACGAGGTCCACGACCTTTCCGTTCCACTTGCCCGCCCAGGCGTCCCGGGCGAGGCGGGGCCCGATCGACTCGGCGACCTGGCGAACGGTCGTCCCCCGCGGCACGACCTTCGTCGAGCCGTCCGGGAGCGTCACTTTGACCGTCTGCGCCAGCGCTTCCATGATCGTTTCCTTACCACCGACTCCAGAAAGAGAAAGACGCGGGTCGCCCCGCGTCTCTCGGTCCGACTTGGTAGGCGCTAACGGGATCGAACCGTTGACCTCTACCGTGTGAAGGTAGCGCTCTTCCAGCTGAGCTAAGCGCCTTCGTATCGAACGAAGTTGGTAGGCTCGAGCGGATTTGAACCGCTGACCCCTACCGTGTCAAGGTAGTGCTCTCCCCCTGAGCTACGAGCCTAACGTCGTCCCGGAGCGCGCGCCGCGCGTTCCGGGGGGCTACGGACCGGGAGCCTGCGGGGCTTTCCGGGAGAGCGCCGCCTCGCTCGAGGTCGCCGCCCTCCTTCCCGGCCTTCGTCCCTGTTTGAAAAAGATCCCCCCGGCGAGCCGCCGGGAAAGGGCGAAATCTAGCACAAAGGCGGGAAGTCGCGGGAAGCGGCCCTCCCGCGCCGGCCCGGCCGCAGATGATGTTAGCTTGAGGCGCCGATCGCGGCCGAGAGACCGATGAAGCTCGTCATCCAACTGCCGGCCTGGAACGAAGAGGAATCGCTCCCCCGGACGCTCGCCGCCCTGCCGCGCCGGCTGGCTCCGTTCCGCGAGGTCGAGATCCTCGTCGTCGACGACGGCTCGACCGACCGCACGGGCGAGGCCGCGCTCGCCGGCGCCGACCGCCTCGTGAGGCTCCCGGCCCATGCGGGCCTCGCCGCCGCGTTTCGCGCGGGGCTCGAGACGGCTCTCGCCGCCGGCGCCGACGTGATCGTCAACCTGGACGCCGACGGCCAGTACGATCCGGGCGACCTCCCGGCGCTGCTCGCGCCGATCCTCGCGGGCCGCGCCGACGTCGTCATCGGGGACCGCGGGCCGGGGACGCTCGCGCACTTCTCCGCCTCGAAGCGGCTCCTCCAGCGGCTCGGGAGCTGGGTCGTCGAGCAGGCGGCAGGCATCGAGGTGCCCGACGCGACGTCGGGTTTCCGCGCGTTCTCGCGCGAGGCCGCGCGCAGGATCAACGTCTTCTCGCGGATGACGTACACGCTCGAGACGATCATCCAGGCGGGATCGAAGGGCCTGCGCGTCGCCTCCGTCCCCGTCCGCGCCCACGAGACGCAGCGCCGGTCGCGCCTGCTCTCCTCGGTCCCGCACTACGTGGCCGTCCAGGCGGCCAACATCCTCCGAATCACCGCGCTCTACAAGCCGCTGAAGCTCTTCTCGGCGGCCGCGGGCGTCTTCCTGCTCGCGGGCGTCGCGCTCGGCGCGCGCTTCCTGTACTACTTCTTCTTCACGCCGCGCGCCGCCGGGCACGTGCAGTCGCTGATCCTCGCGGCGGTCCTGATCGTCGTGGGCGCGCTCACGTTTCTCATCGCGCTGCTCGCGGACCTCGTCTCGATCAACCGGACGTTGCTTGAGGAGCTGCGATTGCGTGGAGAGCCGGCGCGGACCGAAAGGACCGAACCGGCGCGATCCTCCGAGCCCGGCGGCTAGGTCAGGCCCAGTCCCCCGCCTTCCGCGACAGGACCGGCGCTCCCTCGAGGAGCGTCAGAATGGCTTTCGTGCTGTCCGCGACCGCGAAGAGGATCCGGTCCTCGCTGCGCGCGTACTTGTTCCGGATCGCGGCGTCGAACTGCGCGAGCAGCGGATCGAAGTAGCCGCCGATGTTCGCGATGACGATCGGCTTGCCATGGATCCCCATCTGCTTCCACGTCAGCATCTCGATGATCTCCTCCATCGTCCCGAATCCTCCCGGAAAGGCGACGAAAGCGTCGGAGAGATCGAACATCCGCTGCTCCCGCTCGTGCATCGTCGAGACGACCTGGAGCTCCGTCAGGCCGCGGTGCGCCGATTCGCGCCCTTCGAGCGCCTTCGGGATCACGCCCGTGACCTTCCCGCCGGCCGCGAGCACTTCGTCGGCGATCGCGCCCATGAGGCCCTTGCTCGCGCCGCCGTAGACGAGGCCGACGCCGCGCTTGGCCAGCTCGCGCCCGAAGGCGCGGATCTCCTGCTCGACCGAGGCGTTCTTCGAGTCGCTGCTGCTGCAATAGACGCAGACGCGTTTCAAATCCATGCGCGGATCTTAACCGGCCGGGCGCGCGAACCGGCTGCCCGGAGTGTCGAGCGGCACCCCCTTCCGGCAGATCGGACACTCCGCCTCGGGCCAGGCCGGGACCGAGAGGGAGAGGAGCGATCGGGCCGGAACCGCGAACGCGCCCGCCGGCAGACCCCGATCCACCACCGAGGCGACCGCGACGACCGACCCGCCCGCCTTCTCGGCGGCGGCCGCGGCCTCCCGCGTGGACTTGCCCGTCGTGAAGACGTCCTCGACGACGGCCACGCGCTCCGCGGGCTCGAGCCCGAACCCGCGCCGCAGGACGAAGGCGCCTTCCGGACGCTCGACGAAGACGAAACGCGTCCCAAGGGCCCGCGCGGTCTCGTGCCCGATGATGAGGCCGCCGAGGGCCGGCGAGAGGACGACCTGCGGAGCGAGCTCGCGCAGCTTCTCCGCGAGCTCGCGCCCCGCGGCCTCGGCGCGCCGCGGCCATTGCAGCAGCCGCGCGCACTGCAGGTAGGTGTCCGAATGGAGCCCGCTCGAGAGGCGGAAGTGGCCGGAGAGCAGGGCGCCCGTGTCGCGGAAGTCCTGCAGCGTGAGCATGGGAGGAAGTTATCAGTTATCAGTTATCAGTTATCAGTTCCAGAGCTGAAGACTGTGAACTGCGAACTGTGAACTGTGAACTGACAACTTCTCCCAATCACCCGTCTGCGTCTTTCGAGATCTTGTGATGCTCGATTTTCTTGTAGAGGTTCGAGCGCGGCGTCTGGATCACTTCGGCCGTCCGGCTGATGTTCCAGCCGTTCTCGCGGAGCTTGGCCACGAGAAACTGCCGCTCGGCGAACTCCTTGAACACGGAGAGCGTCCCGAGGCGCGCGCTCTTGTCCGAGATCTCGGCGGGCGAGACCCGCGCTTCCGGAGGCAGATCGCGCGCCTCGATCGGCTCGGCGTCGGTCATGATGAGCACCCGCTCGATCAGGTTGCGCAGCTCGCGCACGTTTCCGGGCCAGGCCCGCGCGGCGAGCATCTCGAGCGCGCTCGCTCCGAACCGGCGCGGCCGGCGGTGGTCGCGCTCCGAGAAGATCCGCGTGAAGTGCTCGACGAGATCCGGTATGTCCTCGGCGCGCTCGCGCAGCGGCGGCGTGCGCAGGGGCACGACGTTCAACCGGAAGTAGAGGTCTTCGCGGAATCGGCCCTCGCGGATCCAGGCGGTCAGATCGCGGTTGGTGGCTGCGAGCGTCCGCACGGCGACCTGGCGGACGCGCGCCGCGCCGACCGGCTCCACCTCCCCCGCTTCCAGCACGCGCAGGACCTTCGCCTGCGCGCGCGCCGACATGTCCCCGATCTCGTCGAGGAAGATCGTGCCGCCGTCGGCCTCGACGAACTTGCCGACCTGCCGCCGCACAGCGCCGGTGAAGGAGCCCTTCTCGTGGCCGAAGAGCTCCGACTCGATGAGCTCCTCGGGAATCGCGGCGCAGTTGACCTGGATGAAAGGGCCCGACGCCACACGGGAGCCGCGGTGGATCTCGCGCGCCACGAGCTCCTTGCCGGTGCCGCTCTCGCCCTGGATGAGGACGGTCGCGCCGGTCGGCGCGGCGCGCGCGATCTCTTCGCGGAGGCGCTGCATCGGAAAGCTGCGGCCCACGAGCACCGAGTCCTCGTCCAGACGCCGCCGCAGGCGCAGATTCTCCGCCGCGAGCGACTCGCGCGAGAGCGCGTTTGCGAGAGAGACGAGGATGCGCTCGCGCTGCGGCGGCTTCTCGAGAAAGTCCACGGCCCCGCGCCGGGTGGACTCGACGGCGGTCGCGATGTCGCCGTGGCCCGAGATCATCAGGACGGGCGGCGCGCCCTCGCGCGCGACGATGCGGTCGAGGACCTGAAGGCCGTCCATCCCGGGCATCTTGATGTCGAGGAGCACCGCGGCCGGCGGATTCGCGTCGATCTCCTGCAGCGCCGACGGCCCGTCGGCCGCCGTCGTGACGGCGTAGCCCTCGTACTCGAGGGTCATCCGGAGCGCGTCGCGGATGTCCGGTTCGTCGTCAACGACGAGGATCGGTCGGCCCATGCGGCTGCAGCGTCAGTCTAGCGGCGCGGGACCCGCCGGCGCCACCTCGGTCTCCACGCGATCCTCAACTGCGGGCCCCGGGCTTTCCTTCCCCGAAAAACGGACGCGCCCGCCGGAGGGCGGGCGCGGAGCCGCGATCGGGATTTTCCGCGGGAATCAGTCGATCTTGACGAGAGCGAAGAAGGAGACCTTGCCCTGCGGGCGGTACACGTAGAGCCGAAGGTAGTCGCCCGACTTGGCGGCCTTCACGAGCCGTCCGAACTCGTCGGTCGACGTCACCGTCTGCCCGTTGACCTGGGTGATGATGTCGCCGTCGGCGAGCCCCGCGTCCGCCGCCGCCGAGACCTCCTTGACGTGCACGACGAAGAGACCCTGCATCGAGGGCTCGACGCCGGCCATCTGCCGGACCTGGGAGGTCAGCTCCTGGACGGTCACGCCGATCTTGCCGCGCGAATCATCGGAGCTCGCCTTTCCCTTGTCGTCGTCGCCGGACCCTTCGGCGCCCCGCTCGGCGAGCGTCGCGTTGACGCTCGTCTCCTTGCCGTCGCGCACGAGATCGATCTTGACTTTCGAACCCG
>Ga0335084_10005264_pt1 | contig 12776 bp, 12 predicted proteins | sample Lox_Sample_44_FD_206721 | JGI IMG/M metagenome (GOLD analysis project Ga0335084, IMG submission 206721) | Soil microbial communities from Loxahatchee National Wildlife Refuge, Florida, United States - Lox_Sample_4.4 | ecosystem: Environmental > Terrestrial > Soil > Wetlands | place: USA... | reverse complement strand
ATCTGCAAACCGGCTCGGGGGTGATGATCACCGGCAGCCACAATCCACCCGAGTATAACGGTTTGAAGATGATGCTCGCGGGCGAAACGCTGGCGGGCGAGGCGATCCAGAGTCTGCGCCAGCGCATCGAAACCGGAGCTCTCGCTTCAGGCAGCGGCGCCTTCAGTGAAGCCGACGTCGCCGAGGCTTATCTGCAGCGGATCACCGCGGATGTAAAGCTCGCCCGGCCGCTCGCCATCGTCGTGGACTGCGGCAACGGCATACCTGGTGCATACGCGCCCGCGCTCTATCGTCGCCTGGGGTGCACAGTGCGCGAGCTCTATTGCGAAGTGGACGGCTCGTTTCCGAACCATCACCCCGATCCCTCGCAGCCGGAGAATCTGCGCGACCTGATCGCTGCGCTGGCGCACGGGAAGGAGGTGCTTGGTCTGGCATTCGACGGCGACGGCGACCGGCTTGGCGTAGTCACCAGGAGCGGCAAGATCATCTATCCGGATCGCCAGCTCATGTTGTTCGCGGCCGATGTGCTGTCACGCAACCCCGGCGCAAAAGTGATCTTCGACGTCAAATCCACGCGTAATCTGTTCCCATGGATTCGCAACCACGGCGGTGAGCCGGTGTTGTGGAAGACCGGACATTCGCTCATCAAGGCCAAAATGCGCGAGACCGGCGCACTGCTCGCCGGCGAAATGAGCGGGCACATGTTTTTCAAAGAGCGCTGGTATGGATTCGACGACGGTTTGTACGCCGGCGCGCGGCTGCTGGAGTGTCTGAGCCGTTGCGCGGATCTGGATGCCGAGCTCGCCGGCCTGCCCGATTCGGTGAACACGCCCGAACTGCAGATCAAGCTGGCCGAGGGGGAGAACTATGCGCTCATCGAACGGCTGCAGAAGAACGCCCGCTTCGAGGGCGCGCGCGAGATCATCAGCATCGATGGCTTGCGCGTCGAATATCCCGATGGCTTCGGTCTGGCCCGGGCTTCCAATACCACGCCCGTGGTGGTGCTTCGCTTCGAAGCCGATGACGTGCAGGCGCTCGAGCGCATCCAGAACGACTTCCGCAGGGTCCTCACCGAAGCGCAACCGCTCGCCCAGCTGCCCTTCTAGGCGTGCCACCGGGCGCGCGTGTTGCTTGCCCGGTGTGCAGGACCAACGGTGCATCGATCGATATGTCATGAAGCTGTAGCCACCAGCAAACCATTAGATGAGCGTTCCCGGCGTACAGACTCGTTCCGATGCATCGGCGCTTACCGATACGCCGCCGCATGAGCTGTTTCTCGGCCGGCAGCCGATTCTGGATCGCAAGCAGAATCTGGCCGCGTTCGAGCTGCTGTTCCGGGCGGGACACTTCAACGGCGCCAGGTTCGAAGAGGACTTCCTGGCGAGCGCCACGGTGATCAACCACGCCTTCACCGAGCTCGGCCTCGAGCAGGTGCTGGGCAAGCACCCGGGCTTCATCAATTTGAGTGCACCGCTGCTCATGAGCGATGTCATCGAGCTGCTGCCGCCCAGTAAAATCGTGCTGGAAATTCTGGAGACGGTGAAGGTAAGCACCGCCTTGATCGAACGTTGCCGCGCGCTCAAAGCCGCCGGGTACACGCTCGCCCTGGATGACTTCCGCGGGCACGAGCGCGAGTTCACGCCGCTCCTGCAGGTGGTGGATATCGTCAAAGTCGACGTGCAGGATCTCCCGCCGCATCAGCTGGAGATCGTTACTCATCGGCTGCAGCAGCTCGAGGTCAAGCTGCTCGCCGAGAAAGTCGACAGCCGCATCCAGGCCGAGCGCTGCGTCGAGCTCGGCTACGACCTGTTCCAGGGCGATTACTTCGCCAAGCCCTCGATCATCACCGCGCGCCGCCTGTCCGGCTCCCACGCAGCACTCATGCATCTGCTCGAGGTGCTGCTCGCTGAAAGGACCCGCGACCTCGACGCCGTGCTGAGCCAATATCCGCAGCTGGAAGGCGCCCTGATGCGTCTGGCGCGTGCGATCGAGCATGCAGAGCCTTTCACTGCCCCGGCGGTGCGCCGTCCGCAGCGCTGGCTGCCGCTGTTGATCTACATGGTGAGCAGCGCACCAGGGGCGGAATTTCCCAGTCCATTGCTGATCCTCGCCGCCACGCGCGGGAAGCTGATGGAATTGCTCGCACGTGCGCTACGCACCGAGGATCGCGGGTTTCAGGAGCGCGCGTTCCTCACCGGGACGCTGTCTTTGGTGAACGCTCTGCTGCCGGCGCGCCTCACGGAGATCCTGAGCACGCTGCCGGTGGCCGACGACGTGCGCTCAGCGCTGCTCGCCCGCGAGGGGGAACTGGGCGCCTTGCTGGCGATTGTACAAGCGCTCGAAACAGCGGAGCTGGCCGCCATCGAACGGGCTTTGGCGCGCGTGCCGACATTGGATCACAGCAGCGTCATCAAGCGGCAGGTCGAGGCGATGCGCTGGGCCAACCTGATCGGCGAAAGCGGTTAGCCCGGATCTATGCGCTTCACCGCCCTTCTTCGATCACCTTCTTCAGGTTGGCGAGGCTGTTGCGATAGGCGGTGTCGATAAAGTTGTACACCGTCTTGTCATCCTGGCCCGCCGGCGGATCGTCGGTCCAGTAGGCCAGACGCTTGAACGTGCCACGCCATTCGACGATGGAAGCGCCGTCGCCTGCGTCGAGGACCGTGACCTCCGAGTAGTAGTCGCTGGCGGCGACAGCGCCGTCGACGTACGTATACGCCATGTGCCGATTCCCCGGATCGTAATCGAGCAGCTTCTCGGTCACTTGCGTGCCGTTGCGGCGACGCAGCTGTCGTATCGCACCGGTCTCATTGCGATCGTGCAGGATCAACTTGCTGGATTCGACACCGGGCGACCAGCGCTGGATGCCGCCGAAGTCACCGACCACCGCCCACACCACATCCGGCGGTGCGTTGATGCGGATGGTATGCATCACGCTGAGCTGGTTTGCTTCGGCGCATACCACGCCCGCATGGAAAAGCCCCGTCAGCGCGAGGGCAAGTGTACTCACCACTATTCGAATCATGGTTCCTCCCGGTTGTCCAATGGGTCCGCCAGCAGCGCTGCGATCCATCACTGCGCAGCCTCGACCCCCTTTTCAGGTTCTGCAAACCTGCCTTGTAGGCGTTGCTGACCTCACGCGCTCATGCGCTCGCGCACCCAGTCGCTCACCGACGCGAGCGCCTGTGGCAGTTTGCCCGGTTCGGTGCCGCCAGCCTGCGCCATGTCGGGACGCCCGCCGCCTTTGCCGCCGACCTGTTGCGCGACGAAGTTCACCAGCTCCCCCGCCTTGATCTTCGCGGTCAGGTCGCTGGTGACGCCGGCAATCAACGTCACCTTACCCGACTCCACCGAGCCGAGCACGATCGCGGCACTCTTGAGCTTGTCCTTGAGCTTGTCCAGCGTCTCGCGCAGGGCCTTCGCGTCAGCGCCGTCGAGCGTTGCCGCCAGCACCTTCGCCGGCCCTACGGCGACAGCCTGGTCCGCCAGATCATCGCCCTGTGATGAAGCGATCCTGGACTTGAGCCGAGCGAGCTCTTTCTCGAGACTGCGTACGTTATCCATGATTTGCGCAAGCCGGGCACCGACTTCGCCCGGCTGCACCTTCAGCATTTCCGCCACGCCCTCCACCTGGGCATTCTGCTGCTGCACCCACGCGAGCGCACCGTCCGCGGTAACCGCCTCGACGCGCCGGATACCGGCCGCCACCGCGGACTGCGATACGATCTTGAAGAAGCCGATGTCACCCGTGCGGCGCACATGCGTGCCGCCGCACAGCTCGGTGGAGAATTCACCCATGCCGATGACACGCACCTCATCGCCGTATTTCTCGCCGAACAACGCCATCGCGCCAGCTTTGATCGCTTCGGTGTAGGTCATCAGCCGCGGCTCCACCGCGACGTTGCGCCGGATCTCCTCGTTCACCAGGCGCTCGATCTCGCGAATCTCCTCAGGGATCAACGCCGCATGATGCGAAAAGTCGAAGCGCGTTTTCCACGGATCCACCAGCGAACCTTTCTGCTGCACATGATGGCCCAGCACCTTGCGCAACGCAGCGTGCATGAGATGGGTTGCGGAGTGATTGTACGCGGCGCGCGCACGCAGATCCTCATCGACCTGTGCGCTCACTTGATCGCCAACAGCCAGGCGCCCGGCCTTCAGCACGCCCTTGTGACCGAACACTTCCGGCTGAATCTTCTGCGTGTCCTGCACTTCGAAGTGACCGTGACCGGACACGAGTTGACCGCAATCGCCGACCTGCCCGCCCGACTCGGCGTAGAACGGGGTGCGATCGAGGACCACCACAGCCTCGTCGCCTGCCTGGATCTGATCGACCGCGCTGCCGCCCTTGTAAAGCGCGAGCACGCGGCTGTCCAGCTTGGTCAGGTCGTAGCCGTGGAACTCCGTCGGCTGACCGCTGTATTCCATCGCAGCCTGCATATGGAAGCGGGAAGAGGCACGCGCTCGCTCGCGCTGCTGCTGCATCTCGGCCTCGAAGCCGGCGAGATCGACCTGGATGCCGCGCTCGCGCGCGATGTCCGCCGTGAGGTCCACCGGGAAGCCGAACGTGTCATAGAGCTTGAACACAGTGGCGCCGTCGAGCATTCGATCTTCGCGATGCAAAGCGGCCTCCAGGACCTGCATGCCGTTTTCTAGCGTTTCGGCGAAGCGCTCTTCCTCTTGCTTGAGGATCGCGCCCACGCGGCCTTTCGCGGCCGGCAACTCGGGGTACGCCTCGCCCATCACGCGCGACAGATCCGCGACCAGCAGATGAAAGAACGGCTGCTTCTGTCCCAGCTTGTATCCGTGCCGGATCGCACGGCGGATGATGCGCCGAAGCACATAACCGCGCCCTTCATTGTCCGGGATCACGCCGTCGGTGATGAGGAAGCTGCACGCGCGGATATGATCGGCGATGACCTTCAGCGAATTGCTGCTTAGATCCTTCGCACCGGTCGCGCGTGCGGCGGCACCGATCAAATCCTGGAACAGATCGATCTCGTAGTTGCTGTGCACATCCTGCAGCACCGCGGCGATGCGCTCCAGACCCATACCGGTGTCGACCGAGGGCTTGGGCAGCGGATGCAGCGTGCCGGCCTCATCGCGATTGAACTGCATGAATACGAGATTCCAGATCTCGATGTAGCGATCACCGTCCGCATCGGGCGTCCCCGGCGGCCCGCCGGGGATGCCAGGGCCGTGATCCCAGAAGATCTCGGTGCAAGGGCCGCAGGGACCGGTCTCGCCCATCTGCCAGAAATTGTCGCTCTGGTATTTGGCACCGCCTGGCTTGTCGCCGATGCGCGCTACACGCTCGCGCGGCACCTTGATGTCCTTGGTCCAGATGTCGAACGCTTCGTCGTCAGTCTGGTAGACGGTCACCCACATCCTTTCGGGATCGAGTCCGTACTCCCTGGTGAGCAGCTCCCAGGCGAAGCGGATCGCATCGCGCTTGAAGTAGTCGCCGAAGCTGAAGTTGCCCAGCATTTCGAAGAAGGTGTGATGGCGCGCGGTGTAGCCGACGTTTTCCAGGTCGTTGTGTTTGCCGCCCGCACGCACACAGCGCTGCGAGGTGGTGGCGCGCACGTACGGCCGCTTGTCGAGCCCGAGGAACACGTCCTTGAACTGCACCATCCCGGCATTGGTGAACAGCAGCGTGGGATCGTTACCCGGCACCAGCGGGCTGGACGGGACAATCGTGTGGCCGTTGCGCTCGAAGTATTTCAAGAACCGTGTGCGAATCTCGCTGCTTTTCATGGTCGATCCTGCTCACAAAACCGATTTCTGCTGATGCCTCAACGGCCGACGCCGCCTGCCTGGCGCCGCCATTCGGCGGCTACCAGTGCATCGAGGTTCTCCGGCGATGCATAGGAGGGATACACCTCGAGCATTTTCTGCTTCACACGCGCTGCCGCCTCAGGCGCGACCGCCATGTGCGGGTTCTCTGCAGCCACGAAGTCCATCAACTGCTTGATATAGATCATCTGATTCGATATCAAGGCCATGCCGCCGGGCTCGCCGTAGGCTGGATAGATCCGCCGCGGCCTCACCGTGCGCAATTCCTGCAGACGCTTGAACCATGCATCCAGGCTGCCGCCCGAGAGCACCGGATGCACCGGCCCGGAAATCAGATCGCCTGCGAACAGGCCGCCGTCGCATTCCACCACTACGTGCGCGACGGCGGTGCCAGGCCCCAGTGTGCGCAGCTGAAACTGCACGCCGCCGATGAGCATCTGCCGCCCCGTATCGCCGAAGCTCGCGGGCTTAGGCTCCGCGGCTGGATAATCGCGACCGAACTGCGCGATCAGGCGAGCTTGCGCCTGCGCACGCGCAGCCGGAATCGCAGCAGCGACCTGCTGCGACGTGTAAACCTTGACGCCGTGCTTCTGCAGCACGGCCGTGCCATTGAATTGTGCGGGCGTCGGTGCCAGCACCACCGCCATCAGCGCCTTGCGCCCGGTGCGAGATTGCGCCTCACGCAGCATCGCTTCCGCCTCGGAAGCCAGAAGCTGCGTGCCCAGGATCACTACGCCCTGCGGGCCGGAGAGCCAATACGATCGGGCTGACTGGCCCTGCTCAGCAGCCGTGTACCAGCCGATGTCCTCGGCTGCCTGAGCCGCACCCAGGAACGCAGTGCCCACAACGAGCACCACGGTAACCCATAGCTTCACTCCTCGCCGGCGCCACGCAGGACGCCGTGGATCACCTCGGGGTCGAACCCCCGTTGCTCTAAAAACCGCTCCTGGCGAGCGCGCTCACGCAGATCGGTCGGGAGGCTGCCGAAGCGCTTGGTCCACACCACCTGCGCGCGCATCAGCTCGCTCGCCTGCAACTCGCTGCGCAACCGATCCGTGACCTCACGGCCGATGCCGCGCTCCTGCAATTGCTCGAGAATTCTGCGTGTCCCGTAGCGCGACGCGCCTTTGCGCACCAACGCCTCGGCCAGCCGCTGCTGCGACAACCAGCCCAGCGCCTGGAGCTCATCGAGCAACGTGCTCAACTCGCTGGCGTCCGCGGCGTACGGGGCCAGCCGGCGCTCGAGCTCAGCATATGAATAATCACGGCGCTTGAGCAGCTGAAGCGCACGTATTCGCAGGGACGCCGTCGGCTTACCGGCCGGCTTGTCGCCGTCTGCCTCAGTCGGATCGAGCCTGCGAGGGCCTGGATACATCGTTTGGCGTCACTCTTCCTCCGCCAACGCGGGCGCAGCCGCTTCGTTGACGCCGGCGTTGGCCCGGATCTTGGCCTCGATCTCCGCGGCCATCTCGGGATGCTCCTTCAAGAACTCACGCACGTTGTCTTTGCCCTGTCCGATGCGATCGGCCCCGTAGCTGTACCAGGCGCCCGACTTCTCGATCACCTTGTGCAGCACGCCCAGGTCGATCATCTCGCCTTCGCGCGAGATGCCTTCGCCATACAGAATATCGAAATCCGCCTGCCGGAACGGCGGCGCGACTTTGTTCTTGACCACCTTGACGCGGGTTTCGCTCCCGGTCACCTCGTCGCCCTTCTTGATCGAGCCGATACGACGGATGTCGAGCCGCACCGAGGCGTAGAACTTGAGCGCGTTCCCGCCGGTGGTGGTCTCCGGGTTGCCGAACATCACGCCGATCTTCATGCGGATCTGATTGATAAAGATCACCAGGGTATTGGAACGCTTGATGTTGGCTGTAAGCTTGCGCAGGGCCTGCGACATCAACCGCGCCTGCAGCCCCATCTGCGGCTCACCCATTTCGCCTTCGATTTCGGCCTTGGGCGTCAGCGCTGCGACCGAATCGATCACGACCACATCGACCGACCCGGAGCGCACCAGCATGTCGGCGATCTCGAGAGCCTGTTCGCCGTTGTCTGGCTGGGAGATGAGCAGCTCCTCAACTTTCACTCCGAGCCGCCGCGCGTACTGCGGGTCCAGGGCATGCTCGGCGTCGATGAAGGCGGCGGTGCCGCCCTGCGCCTGCATCTGCGCGATGACGGAGAGCGTGAGCGTGGTCTTGCCCGAGGACTCCGGGCCATAGATTTCGACAATGCGCCCGCGCGGCAGACCACCCACCCCCAAAGCGATGTCCAGACCGAGCGAGCCGGTCGACACCACCTGGATGTCACGGGAGACTTCGTGCTCCCCCAGGCGCATGATCGAGCCCTTGCCGAACTGCTTTTCGATCTGAGACAAGGCGGCCTGCAAGGCCTTGCGCTTGTTGTCGTCCATGATGTTCGCGAGTTCCTTTTCGATGATCATTGGTATTCTCCCATAAACAACACACGAGGGCGGCTCAGCAGACTGAAGACCGGGCGGTTGTTGAGCTCCAGACGCACCAGCGCCCGGCACGTTTCGCTGGTGCGGACACGCAGCCCCAGACACATTGCGCTGGCGCAGACACGCCGCTGTCGCCTTCAACATCCTGCCTTCAGCATGCTGGGGCAGACGGCGGCTCACGCCGTGAGCCTGCCGGCGCCTTCCATGAGGCCCGCCTCCGCTGCCGATAACGGAGGTAGCTCGGACCTGAACTGGCATGAGCCCGCAACACCAAAGACCCAATGCACGGCAGTGTCTGCCCACACAACTGTACACAATAACAGTATTGAGGACAACAACTCCAGGCTAAAAACGCAACCGCGTTGGGCAGGTAGTGAAGAGGTGAAGAGGTGAAGAGGTGAACCGGTGACGGAGTTGCAGGCCCTAACATTTTTCTTCGCATCAGTTGTCTTTGGCCGGCGCATAGATCTCACATCTCCCGATACCTCTCCGGTTCACCTCTTCACCTCTTCACCTTTTCACCTGTTCACCTCTTCACGCTGTTCGTCTCTATGATCCGCAAAACCCCCTCCAGCGCCACCACCACCGATTGCTTTCGCACCGCCTCGCGATCGCCGCTGAAGTGTTCGGTAACTGCGACTGGCGGTGAACCGCGCACGCACCAGCCGATACAAACCATGCCGACGGGCTTGGTTGCCGTGCCACCCGACGGCCCGGCCACACCCGACACCGACACCGAGATGGACGCGGGGCTGTTGTTGAGAGCGCCTGCAGCCATCTCCGCCACGGTTGGTTCCGACACGGCACCGTGCACGTCGAGCGTCGCCGCCTGCACGCCAAGCATTTCCATTTTCGCGGCGTTGCTATACGTGATAAAGCCGCGCTCGAACCACTCCGAGCTGCCGGCCACGGCCGTGACGGCTTCGCCAATCCACCCGCCCGTGCACGACTCCGCAGTCGCGAGCATCAGACCTTTTTGCTTGAGCGCCTGGCCAACCGCCTCAGCCAGCCGATAGAGTTGCGAATCCAATTGGGCCTCCCAGTGCGCGCAGCAACAGCATGATCACCGTCAGAGTCAAAAGCGTGAAGAATGCAGCCGCCAGATCATCCACCATGACGCCGAAACCGCCGCGAAAGCGCGACTCGATATAGCGAATCGGTCCCGGCTTCACCGCATCGAAAAAGCGGAACAGCGCGAAAGCGATGCACTGCCACGCCAGCGCCCGCGGCGTGAAAAAGAGTACCAGTAAAAACGCCACGATCTCGTCCCAGACGATCGCCTTGTGATCCTCGACGCCCAGGTCGCGCCCGGTGCTGCCGCAGATGCCCACACCGAGAATGTAGAGCACGCCGACGATCGCAAGAAAAGCCAGCGGCTCGACCCGCCGCTGCAGCAGCCAGAACAGTGGCCAGGCGACGAGCGTCCCGAACGTTCCCGGTGCAACAGGTGCGAGACCTGCACCCAAGCCTAACGCAAGAAAATGCGCAGGACGTGCAAACAGGAACCGGAGATTGGGGCGAGCTCTGAGGCTACCGGAAATGGTCAAAACCCGTCTCCGGGAGGACAATCGGCTTGCCGCCGTCCAGCACGACGACGCCAGCGCCGGCTTCGATCGCGCCGATGCGCGTCACAGCCACGCCAAGCCCTCCGGCGCACGTCGCGATTTCGGTGCGCAGCGTGGGGGGCGCGGTGAATGCCAGCTCGTAGTCATCGCCGCCCGCCAGAGCCGCCTGACGCAGGAGCGGATGCTCGCGGTAGCGTACCGCTACCGATGACAATGGGACCGACTCCCAGTGAATCACCGCCCGCACCCCGGAGGCGGCCGCGACATGTCCAACATCGGCGACGAGTCCATCGGAAACATCGATCGCGCTGCTCGCACGCCTGAGCAGCGCCTTGCCCAGCTCCACGCGCGGGCTCGGCCGATCCAGGCGCTCGAACGCATAGCGCAGATGATCGGCCTGCAGTCTCAAATCGCCGCGCGCATGTGCAAGTGCCAATGCGGCATCGCCCAGCGTGCCGGATACCCAAAGATCCTCACCTGCACGCGCACCGGAACGCCGCAGTGCCTGGCCAGCGGGTACTTCCCCCATGATCTGTACGCACACCGTGAGTGGCCCGCGTGTGGTATCGCCGCCGATGAGATCGACATGATAGTCGGCCGCCAGATCGAGAAAGCCACGGGCAAAGCGCTCCAGCCAATCCTCATCGGCGCCCGGCAGTGCCAAGGTAAGCGTTGCCCAACGCGGCTCAGCACCCATCGCAGCCATATCCGAGAGATTGACCGCCATGCACTTGTGACCGATGCCATAGGCGTCGGCATCCTCGAAAAAGTGGCGGCCCGCCACCAGTGCATCGGTGGAGACGGCGAGTTCCATTCCCGGCCTGACTGCTATCAGCGCAGCGTCGTCTCCCCCTGCGAGCACCGTGTGGTCGGTACTCGTCGAATGATATCGAACTCGCCGAGCATTGGCCGTTGCTCCGCATGGCCTTATTTCTTTGCGATGTGCTGCAGCAGCGCCTGATACTCCTCTTCTTTCATCGTGAAGCTGTGCTCGGGCTTGGGAAACTCACCCTTGTGCACGTCCTCCTGAAAATCGGCCAGCGCCTTGCTGATGATGTCCCAGCAATTGGCATAGCGCTTTACGAACTTCGGCGTGAAGCGGTCGAACAGCCCGACCATGTCATGCAGCACCAGATTCTGGCCATCGCAGTGCGGGCCGGCGCCGATGCCGATGGTCGGAATCTGCAGGCGCTCGGTAATGAGCTGCGCGACGCGATCGGGAATGGCTTCCAGCACGATCGCGAAGCAGCCGGCGCGCTCCATGGAAAGCGCGTCTTTGAGCAGCTGAGCACCGGTCTCCGCCGACTTGCCCTGCACTTTATAACCGCCGATCTTGGAGACGAGCTGTGGCGTGAGGCCGATGTGCGCCATCACCGGGATGCCGGCGCGCACCACCGCCTCCGCCATCGGCGCAAAGTCTTCACCGCCTTCCAGCTTGACGACGTCGGCACCGCCTTCCTTGACCATGCGCATCGCCGAGTTCACCGCGTCTGCGGTGCAGGCATGGTAGGCGCCCAGCGGTAAGTCGCCGACCAGGATGGCGCGTTTGACCGCGCGCGAAATCGCCTTCGCGTGATGGATCATCTCGTCCATCGTCACCGGGACGGTTCCGGAGTAACCCAGTGCCGTCATGCCGAGCGAGTCGCCGATCAGGATGCAATCGATGCCGGCGCGATCGACGAGTTGCGCGGTCGGAAAATCCACCGCGGTCACTTGAAAGACCTTCTCGCCGCGATCGACCTTCGCCTGCAGATCGAAGATCGTGAGCTTCTTCACCGCTTCAGCCATTTTGCTTCTCCTCCTGCATCAAGATTTCTTCACCTCCGAAGGCCGCACCTGAGTGGCGAGCTTGTCGAGCACACCGTTCACGTATTTATAGCCGTCCGTCCCGCCGTACGCCTTCGCAAGCTCCACCGCTTCGTTGATCACCACGCGATACGGCACATCGAGCGAAACCGTGAGCTCGTACGCGGCCATCAGCAGCAGCGCGCGCTCGATCGGACTCAGTTGTCCGACCGGCCGATCCAGAAACGGCTGCACCGCTTCCTCGAGCTGCGGCGCGCGCTCGATTACGCCATGCAGCAAGGTTTGGAAAAATCCCTGGTCAGCCCGTGCGAAAGCCTCCTTCTCGGCAGTCTGCGTCAGCAGGGCCTGCACCTCGTCGCCATTGAGCAACCACTGATACAGCGCCTGCAAAGCGAGCTCGCGCGAGCTGCGGCGGCTGCCCCGTCCCTGACGTCTGGGCGCAGACGCCGCTGCATCAGCGTTGCTCATTGACCGTCTTCAGCAGATTCGCCATCTCGATCGCCGCACGCGCCGCTTCGGCGCCCTTCACGCTCATCCGGGCGAGCGCCTGGTCATCGTCGTCGGTGGTGAGGATGCCGTTGGCCACGGGAATGCCGGTTTCCAACTGCACCCGCGCGAGTCCGGTCGCCGATTCATTGCTGACGACTTCGAAATGATAGGTCTCGCCGCGGATCACGGAGCCGAGCGCGATGAGCGCATCGAAGCGGCCGCTGTCCGCGAGCTTGCGCAGCACCAGCGGAATCTCCAATGCGCCCGGCACGCTCAGCAGCAGCATGTCACCGGCTTGCACCTGGTGCCTGCGCAGCTCGTCAGCGCACGCGCCGAGCAGGCCTTCCGAGACATCGATGTTGAAGCGGCTCATCACGATGCCCACGCGCAGCCCGCGCCCGCTCAGATTCGGCTCGATCTCCAGAATATCGTCGTAGCGTGCCACGCCTAGTTCTCCCGTTTACGGTCTTTGAGCGACGTGACGCGCGCAGCCGGCCGTTCCTGCTCGGGCAGCATGTAACCGGTCACCTCCAGATCGAAGCCCGCCATGCTCGGCATCTTGCGCGGAACCGCCATGAGCTTCATCTTGCTCACGCCGAGGTCTTTGAGAATCTGCGCGCCAATGCCGTAGTTGCGCAGATCGTGCTTCGGAGTCTCTGTGC
>Ga0335084_10005263_pt1 | contig 12776 bp, 8 predicted proteins | sample Lox_Sample_44_FD_206721 | JGI IMG/M metagenome (GOLD analysis project Ga0335084, IMG submission 206721) | Soil microbial communities from Loxahatchee National Wildlife Refuge, Florida, United States - Lox_Sample_4.4 | ecosystem: Environmental > Terrestrial > Soil > Wetlands | place: USA: Florida... | reverse complement strand
TGCGGCCGCTGCAGGCCATCGGCGAAGGCGTGGCGCGCTTCGGCGCGGGCGACTTCGCGCAGCCGATCCACCGCCAGCGCAACGACGAGCTCGGCGACCTCGCCGAGCGCATCAACCGCATGGCCGCCAGCCTGCAGGGCATGCTCGACGCCAAGCGCGCGCTGCTGCTGGCGATCAGCCACGAGCTGCGCAGCCCGCTGACGCGCGCGCGCGTCAACGCCGAGCTGGTGGGCGACGGCGAGCACCGCGACGCGCTGCTGCGCGACCTCTCCGAGATGCGCGACCTGATCAGCGACCTGCTGGAGAGCGAGCGCCTGGCCGGCGGCCACGCCGCGCTGCACACCGAGAGCGTCGACCTCGCGGCGCTGGTGCGCGAGGTGGTGGCCACGCAGTTCGCCGACGCGACGCCGACGCTCGAGCTCGACCCGGCGGTCACGCCGCTGCGGGCGGACGCGATGCGCCTGAAGCTGCTGCTGCGCAACCTGATCGACAACGCGCTGCGCCACAGCGCCGGCGCGGCGCGCGCGCCGGTGGTGTCGCTGCGGCGCGAGGCCGACGGCCGCCTCGCGCTGGCGGTGCGCGACTTCGGCCCCGGCGTCAGCGAGGAACAGCTGCAGCGCCTGAGCGAGCCGTTCTACCGCACCGACAGCGCGCGCACGCGCGCAGCCGGCGGCGTCGGCCTCGGGCTGTACCTGTGCCGGCTGGTCGCGCAGGCGCACGGCGGCGAGCTGCGCATCCGGCGCGCCGAGCCGGGGCTCGAGGCGGCGCTGCTGCTGGCGGCGGCGTGACGCAGCGGCTCCGCTAGGGCCTGTTCAGGCCTGCAGCACGCTCGGCACCGGCGAATCACTGGTACTTCGCAGTCACCTCGCCGATGTTCGACTCGGCGGCGCTCGGCCGGTGCATGCGTGCCACCACACCGTGGACCCAGCGCTTGAGGTCGTCGACGTAGGTGAACACCACCGGCACGTAGAACAGCGACAGCAGGGTCGAGGTGATCAGCCCGCCGATCACCGCGATCGCCATCGGCGCGCGGAAGTCGGCGTCGGCGCCGATCTTCAGCGCGATCGGCAGCATGCCGGCGCCCATCGCCACCGTGGTCATCAGGATCGGCTGCGCGCGCTTGCTGCAGGCGTCGATCAGGGCATCACGGCGCGCGGCGCCGTTGTGCACGGCCACCAGCGCGTACTCCACCAGCAGGATCGAGTTCTTGGTCACGATGCCCATCAGCATCAGGATGCCGATCGTCGCCGGCAGGCTCATCGCCTCGCCCGCGGCCAGCAGCAGGCCCAGTGCGCCGCCCACCGACAGCGGCAGCGCCGCCATGATCGTCACCGGCTGCGCGAAGTCGTGGAACAGCAGCACCAGCACGCAGTACACCAGCAGCACGCCGGCCAGGATCGCGACGCCGAAGTCGGCGAACAGCTCCTCCATGCGCTCGGTGTCACCGTAGCGCAGGCGCTTGACGTCGGCGGGCAGGTTCTTCACCGACGGCAACCGGTCGACTTCGGCGTTCAGCGCACCGATCGGCGCACCACCGACGTCGGCCTTGATGCTGACGCTGCGGCGGCGGTCGAAGCGCGTGATCTGCGCCGCGCCGCTGCCCATCTGCAGGTCGGCCACGGTGTCGAGCGTCACGCTCCTGCCGTCGCCGGTGGGCACCTTCAGCAGCTTCAGCTCGTCGAGGTTCGAGCGCGCGTCGAGCATCAGCTGCGTGCGGATCGGCAGGCTGCGCTCCTCGAGGTTGAACTTCGGCAGCAGCGACGTGGTGTCGCCGATCGTCGCCACGCGCACCGTGGTCGCGATGTCGGCGATCGTGACGCCCAAGTCGGCGGCGCGCGCCAGGTCGGGCGCGATCATGATCTCGGGCCGCTTCAGTCCCGACGCGGCGGCCGGGTTGCCGACGCCTTCGATGCCGCGCATCTCGCGCTCCACCTTCTCGGCGGCGGCGTCGAGCGCGCTCGGGCTGTCGCTGACCAGGATCACCTCGAGCATCTCGCCGGCCTCGCCGCTGCCGAAGCGGAAGCGGAAGCCCGGCACCTCGCGCAGCTCGTCGCCGATCATCAGCTCGAACTCGCGCTGGCTCAGCGAGCGCTTGCGCTCGGGCACCAGCTTCACCGTCATCGTGCCGGCGCGCGGCTCGGAGTTGCCGCTGGTGCCGAAGCCGTTGAGCGCGGCGCCCTGGCCGACGATCGTCAGCACGCCGGTCACCTCCTTGTGGCGCGTGAGGATCGCGCGCGCCTTCTCGGCGGCGGCCGCGGTCTCCGCCAGCGGCGTGCCGGGCGGCAGCTCGAAGTTGATGACGCTCTGCGCGCGGTCGCTGGCCGGTATGAAGCCCTTGGGCAGCAGCGGCGCCAGCGCCATCGACACCACGAACAGCGCGATGCCCGACAGCGCGGCCAGCTTGCGGTGCCTCAGCCCCCAGCGCACGAGGTCGAGGTACTTCTCCATCACCTTCGACGTCTTGTGTTCTTCGCCGTGCGACTTGAGGAAGTACGCGCCCATCACCGGCGTCAGCATGCGCGCCACCAGCAGCGACAGCAGCACCGCGATCGCCACCGAGATGCCGAACTGCTTGAAGAACTGCCCCGGCACGCCCGACATGAAGCTCACCGGCAGGAACACCGCGACGATCGCCAGCGTGGTGGCCACCACCGCCAGCCCGATCTCGTCGGCCGCCTCGAGCGCCGCCTGCATCGGCGTCTTGCCCATGCGCATGTGGCGCACGATGTTCTCGACCTCGACGATCGCGTCGTCGACCAGGATGCCGACCACGAGCGACAAGCCCAGCAGCGTGATCAGGTTCAGCGAGAAGCCGAGCCACTGCATGAAGTAGAAGGTCGGGATCACCGACAGCGGCATCGCAATGGCCGAGATCAGCGTGGCGCGCCAGTCGCGCAGGAACCAGAACACCACCACCACCGCCAGCAGCGCACCGAGGATCAGCGCCTCGATCGACGCGTTGTAGCTCTCCTTGGTGAACTCCACCGTCGAGGTGTAGAGCTTCACTTGGATCTGCGGGTTCTCGGCGGCGAGACGCTCGACCGCGCGCTCCACCTTCTTGCCGACGTCGACCGCCGACGAGCCGACCGCGCGGATCACCTGGAACGCGACCACGCGCTGCCCGTCGACGAAGGCGTCCTGGCTCGGCTCGGCCGCGCCGTCGGTCACCGTGCCGAGGTCGGACAGCCGCACCGAGCGGCCGTCGCGCAGAGCGATCTGGGTGTCGCGCAGCGTGGCCAGCGTGGTCGCGCTGCCGAGCGTGCGGATGCTCTGCTCGCTGGTGCCGAGCGTCGCCTTGCCGCCCGGCAGGTTGATGTTGATGTTCTTCAGCTGCTTGCTCAGATCCGCCGCGGTGATGCCGTACGCGTTCAAGCGCTCGGGCTTGAGCGCGAACACCACCTCGCGGTCGACGCCACCGACGCGCTTGACCTCGCCGACGCCGGGCACCGTGAGCAGCAGCTTCGAGACGTCGTTGTCGACGAACCACGACAGCTCGGCCGCGCTCCTGTTGGGCGCCTTGACCGTGTAGGTCATCATCGGGCCACCCGAGGTGGTCATGCGCGTGATCACCGGCTCGTTGATCGAGCCGGGCAGCTCGCCGCGCACGCGCGTGACCGCGTCGCGCACGTCGTTGACCGCGCGGTCGAGGTCTTTGCCGAAGTGGAACTCCACCATGGTGGCGGAGGTGCCGTCGGAGATGCTCGACATCGTGTGCGCGACGTCGCCCACCGTGGCCACCGCGTTCTCGACGATGCGCGTGACCTGCGTCTCGAGCTCGGCCGGCGCTGCGCCGGGGTCGGTGATCGTCACCGTCACCACCGGAATGTCGACGTCGGGGTACTGGTTGATGCCCAGCTTCTTGAAGCCGACGATGCCGGCGAAGGTGAGCAGCAGGAAGGTGACGATCGCCGGGATCGGCTTCTTGATCGACCAGGCGGACAGGTTCTCCATGGCTCGAATTCCTTGTCGCTTACTGCTGTGCCACTTGCTGCGACGCCGGCTGCGCCGCGATGCGCACGCGCTCGCCGTCCTTGACGAAGCCGGCGCCGATGCCGACCACCTTGTCTTCGGGCGCGAGGCCCGAGGTCACTTCGACCAGGCCGCGCATGCGGGTGCCGGTCTCGATGCGCTTCATGTGCGCCACCTGGTCGGCGCTGACCACGTAGACGAACGGATAGCCGTCGCGCGTGAGCACCGCGGCCTCGGGCAGCGCGATGCCGCGCACCTGCTGGATCAGGATCTCGCCGTTGGCGTGGGTGCCGGCCTTGATCACCGCGCCCTTCGGCAGCGCCACGTGCACCAGGCCGTTGCGCGTGGCGGCGTCGAGCGTCGGCGCGATCAGCCGCACGGTGCCGTCGACCGGCTCGCCGCCGTCGAGGCGCACGCGCACGCTGGCGCCGGGCTGCACCTGCGTCATCGAGTGCGCGGGCAGCTCGGCCATCCATTCGAGCTGGCCGTCCTTGATCAGGCGGAACAGCTCGCTGCCGGGCTGCACCACCTGGCCGACGGTGGCGAGCTTCTTCGAGATCACGCCGGCCGAGGGCGCCAGCACGCGCGTCTGCGCGATGCGCACCTCGAGCTCGCGGCGCTGCGCCTGCGCGAGCTCGACCTTGGCCTGCGCGGCCGCCGCGTTGTGTCGGCGCGTCTGCAGCACCTCGGCGCTGTAGACGCCGGCGTCGACCACGCGCTCGGCGCGCTCGAGGTAGTCCCTGGCCTGCGCCAGCTCGGCCTGCGCCTGGCGCAGCGACGCGTCGCGCTGCGCCAGCTCGGCGCGCAGCAGCGCGTCGTCGCCGCGCGCGAGCAGCTGGCCGCGCTGCACGACCGCGCCCACTTCGACCAGCACCTCGGTCAGCCGCACGCCGCTGGCATCCGACCCGACGATCAGCTCGTCGCGCGCCATCACCGTGCCGGTGGCGGAGATCGAGCGTGCGAACGGCATCGACAGCGGCGACACCAGGCTCACGGTGACGCCGGTCGCACCCTCGGGCTTCGCAGGCGCGGTGGCCTTGGGCGCGGCGGCTTCGTCACCGCCGGCGAACTGCCGGCCGAACACCAGCGTGGTCACGCCGACCACGGCCACGCCCACCGCGATGGCGAGCAGGCGCCGCTTCGCGGTGGCTTCGATGGCCCGCTTGACGGGGCGCAGGCGGTGGGGAATCGGTTGCATTCGAACTCTCCTCGATCGGTGAACATAGGTCGGTCTGGCGGGGTGGCGTGCGGCCATCGCGCGGGGCATTCGTGGCGCGGCGTTCAGCCGCCGCGTCGTGAGTCGGGTGCGGCTTGCGGTGCGGCCGTCGCGGTCGCGCCGCCCGCGCTGGCCGTTGGCGTCGTGATCGCGCCCCCGGCCGCTTGACTCGGCTGCGCGTAGCCGCCGCTGGATGCCTGACTCGGTGGCGTGTAGCCGCCGCCGAGGGCCTTGTAGATCGCCACCTGCGCGGTCAGGCGGTCGCGGTGCGCATCGACTCGCGACAGCCGCGCCTGGTAGAGGTTGCGCTCGGCGTCGAGCACGTCGAGATAGCTGATCGCGCCGGCGCCGAAGCCGGTGACCGCGATCTCGCGCGCCCGCGCCAGCGACGCCACGCGCGAGGCTTCGGACTGCACCGCCTGCTGCGTGTGGTCGAGCGCGGCGTAGGCCTCGCGCAGGTCGAAGTAGGCACCGGCCACCGTCTTGCGATAGCTCGCGTTGGCCTGCTGCGCTCGCGCCTCCTCGGCGTGGATCTGCGACTGGATGCGGCCGCCGTCGAAGATCGGCTGCGTGACGCTGGCCGCGAGGCTCCACAGGAACGCCGGGCCGCTGAACAGGTCCGACAGCGAGCGCGCGTCGGAGCCGACCGCGCCGCTGAAGGCGATGCGCGGGTACGCGCCGGCACGCGCACTGGCGACGTCGTAGTGGGTGGCTGCAAGCTCGGCCTCGGCCTGGCGGATGTCGGGGCGGCGCTGCAGCAGGCGCTCGACGCCGGCCTGCGGCAGCAGCGCGGGCGCGAGCCGGCTCTCGTCGAGCACCGAGCGCGCGATCGGCCGCGCGGTCTCGGGCGTCTGGCCGATCAGCAGCGACAGCGAGCGCTCCAGGCTGACGCGCGAGCGATTCAGTTGCGCCAGCGTCGTCTCGGCGCCCGTCACCTCGGCCTCGGCGCGCCGCAGGTCGAACTCGCTGCCCGCGCCGGCGGCCACCTCGCGCTGACGCAACTCGAGCGTCGCGATGCGGCTGTCGCGTACCGCGATGCTGATGTCGGCCTGGCGGTCGACTGCGACCAGCGCGAAGTAGGTCTCGGCCACCGCCGACGTCAGGCTCCACTCGGTGGCTGCGAGCGCCCAGTCGGTGGCCAGCAGGCGCGAGCGCGCGGCCTGCGTCTGCGACGACAGCGCGCCCCACAGGTCGGCCTCGTAGCCCATCAGCAGCGACGCGCTGGTGCTGGTGGCGTAGCGGCCGCCCGGCGGCACCGGCGTGGCGCCGACCGTCGACTGCCGCGCGCGCTGCGAGTCGACACCGAGGTCGACCGTCGGCAGCTGACGTGAGCGGGCGCCTTCGACGGCGGCCTGTGCCTCGCGCACGCGGCCCAGCGCGATCTCGAGGTCGGTGTTGTTCTTCAGCGCGCCGTCGATCAGCGCGTTCAGGTTCGCGTCGTCGAACACCCGCCACCAGCGATCGATCGCCAGGTCGGCGCGCTGCTGCGCGGTCGCGCTGGCCTGCAAGGCCGGCAGCGTCGTGCGCGGCCTGGCGGCGTCGGGCTCGGGGCTGCTGGCGCAGCCGGCCAGCGCGAGCAGCGCGGCCAGCGCGACGGTGTGAGCCTGCAGCGGCGAGGTGCTTGCCATGAACGTGCCCGCGTGATGAACGACAAGGCCTGCATGGTCGGCAAGCGCGGTGACGCAGAGGTTGCTTTCAAGTGGACATCGCATTTCAAGTGCAACCGGTGCGGAACTCGCACCGCTGCCCCGCGGCGCACGCAGCGCTCAACCCGCGAGCGGCTTCGTCGAGGCGCGCAGCCCTGGCAAGGGGCTGGGCAGCCAGGTCGCGCTGCAGCTGCCGTTGCGACAGGGCGGCGGCCAGCGTTCACGACTCGCCCCGTGACGGCGCGAGCGCTCGTCACGCCGACAGCTGGGCCGCCAACCCGCGCCGCGGCGCCGGCGGCACCTCGGGCGCGTGGCCCACGCGCGCCCACATCTGCACCGTCTGCGCCGGCGTCCTGGCGCCGAGCAGACGATGGATGTCGGCATACGGGCCGGCCTGCTCGGGGTACTCCTGCAACGCCTGCGACAGGGGCTGCATCGCCACGCCGTGCGCGGTGGCGGCGAGCTGCACGCGCGCATAGGCGCGGCCCGCGCGCACCTGCGTTTCGCGCCCGTTGCCGTCGCTCACGATCCACAGGAAGCCCGGCGTCGACTCCAGTTTGGCCGCGAACTCCTTGAGCTGGCTCGTGGTGGCGTAGCTGTCGGGCGCCGGCGCCTTGCTGCGATCGAACAGGCCGAGCCGCGTCAGCCACACGACGCTCGGGTCCATCATCGTGAGGCCGTCGCGGTGCTTGGCCACCTCGGCGGCACCGACGCGCATCACGTTGAGCGATTCGAGGACCGTGCGCGGCGTGGTCAGCTCGATGCGCCAGGCCTCGTTGGCGATCGCGCGGTGGCGCGCCAGCACGGCGGCCGACGGTTGACCCCCGCGCTCGCTTCGCTCGCTGCCCCCCGAGGGGGCGCCCAGCGGGCTCGGGAGCGGCCCGGCGCCGCCTGAATCGGCGCCGACGAAGCCGAAGCCCAGGCCATCGCCGGCCGCGGCCTGCGCCATCGCCTGCCATGCCGCTGCGCTCACCGGTCGCGCGGGGTCGTAGGCGCTGCGGTTGGTGCGGCGCCTGAGGATCTGCGCGAACAACGGGTCGCTGCGCACGCTGGCGTCGGCCACGAGCCGGACGTGCGCCACCGGGCGTTGATCGACCTTGTCGGGCGCGAAAGCGCCCTGCGGAAACAACGTGATCTCGGCGCGCTGGCCGCGCTCGCGCGCGGCAATGTCGAGCAGCTCCAGGAAGGTGCCGTGGCTCATCATGATCTGGCGCGACAGCGGGTCGGTCTCGGGCAGCAGGCGGGTGAGGTCGCAGCGCAGCACGATCTCGCCGGGCGTCTTGAGGTCGATCAGCCACGACTGCAGGTTGTGCGAGTGCGGCGCCAGGATCGCGTGCGCGAGCACCCAGCGCCGCAGGTCGGGCTCGGACCCCGGTCCCTGCCACGCGGCCACCGCCTCGGGCGGCGGCGCGCTCGAGCAGCCCGTGACGACGCCGGTGCTCGCGGCGAGCACGACACCGCCACCGGCCACGCGAATGAATCGACGTCGGTTCATGGCGGGCTCGATGTCAGCGTAGCGCGGGCGACGCGCCCGGCTCGACCGGTGCGCCGAAACCCAGTGCCATCAAGGTGGCGCGCAGCGCCGCCTCGATCGGCGTGCTCGGCAATGAGCCCACGGCGCGCTGCAGCGCCGTGCCGTCGAGCGCGTGCGGCGTGTGCCACAGGTACGACATCTCGGCGATCTCGCGCAGCATCGGCACCACCAGAGCGCCGAGCCTGAACAGCGGCCACGGCACGCTGCCGCGCTTGAACCGGCCGCGCGAAGGCGCTGCGCCGAGCGCTGCGGCCGCGCGCTCGATGGCATCGAGCAGCTGCGCGCCGCTGAGCGTGTGGCCGGCGAACGGCAGGTCGGCGAACGCCGGCAGCTCGTCGGCGCGCGCTGCCGCGGCGACGAAGGCGCGGGCCAGGTCCGGCAGGTAGGCCCAGGCGTGCGGCACGTCGAGCGGCCCGGGGTGCACGAGCCTGCCCTGGCTCAAGCGTTTGGTGATCACGAGGTCCATCCAGCTGCCGCTGCCGCCGCCGAAGAAGTCGCCCGCGCGGATGACGATGCTGCGCAGGCAGCCCTGCCGCGCCAGCGCCTGCAGCGCGGCCTCCATGTCGACGCGGATGCGCCCCTTGCGCGTGGTGGGCTGCTGGGGCGTGCGCTCGCTCAGCGTGGCCGGCATGCCGGCGCCGAAGTTGTACACGTTGCCCGGCAGCATGAGCACGGCGTTCAGCTGCTGTGCGACCGCGATGCCTTGCTGCAGCAGCGGCATCGCCAGCGCCGGCCAGCGCGTGTACGGCGGGTTCACCGCATACACCACCGCGCGCGCGCCGGCCGCCGCCGCGGCGAGCGCCGACGGCTCGGCCATGTCCAGCGCCACGTGCGTGGCGCCGGGCGGCAGCGCATCGGGCCGGCGGCGCGCCTGCGCCAGCACGGCCCAGCCGGCGGCGGCGAACGCGCGCACCGCGGCGGCGCCGAAGCGGCCGTTGGCGCCGAGCACGAGGGCGATCGGTTGGCGGGCGGTGGTGGTCGAGGTTTGCATGACGGTTCCTGAATCGCTTGCCCAGTGCCACCAGTGTGGGACCCGCCGATCCATCCGGCAATTGCCGAAGCCTGCATGCGAGCTATACATTCATGCATGGCCACCGTGCACCCGCCCCCGGCCGCCAAGGCGGCAGCGGCCGATGACTTCAACTGGGCGCTGGTCAAGAGCTTCGTCGCCGTGCTCGACGCCGGCAGCCTGATGGGGGCGGCGCGCAAGCTGAAGGCGCAGCAGCCCACGTTGAGCCGACACATCGCCGAGCTGGAGGCGCAGCTGAAGGCGCCGCTGTTCGAGCGCACCGGCCGCGGCGTGCAGCCGACGATGGCCGCGCTGGCGATCGCCGACGCCGCACGACAGATGCACGCCGGCGCCGGCACGCTGCTGCAGGCGCTGGCGCAGCGCGCCCAGGCGACCACCGGCACCGTGCGCATCACCACCAGCCAGGTGGCGGCGAGCTATCTGCTGCCGGCGGTGCTGGCCGCGCTGCAGCAGGCCGAGCCGGGCATCGCGATCGAGCTGGTGGCGAGCAACGAGCTCAGCAACCTGCTGCGCCGCGAGGCCGACATCGCGGTGCGCATGGTGAGGCCGGCGCAGGATTCGCTGGTGGCCAGGAAGCTGGCGGACATCCCGATCGTCGCCTGCGCGCACCGGCGCTACCTGCGGCGTGCCGGCACGCCGCGCCGGCCCGACGACCTGCTGCAGCCGCAGCACCGGCTGATCGGCTACGACGCAGACCCGGCCATCGTGCGCGGCTTCGCGCAGTTCGGCATCGTGATCACGCGCGAGCAGTTTGCGTTGCGCACCGACGACCAGCTCGCCTACGGCCGGCTCGTGGCCGCCGGCGCAGGCATCGGCTTCGCGGCCGAGTACAACCTGCGCCACTGGCGCGGCGTGGTGCCGCTGCTGCCGATGCTCAAGATTCCACCGCTGCCGTGCTGGCTGGCGGTGCACCGCGAGATCCGCGGCAGCGGCGTGGTGCGGCGGGTGTTCGACTTTCTGGCCGAGGCGATTCCGCGCGAGCTGGCGGCCCGCTGAGCGCTCGCGAGGGGCATGCGGCGCGTCGTCGCATGCGCCGGGGGCGCCGGAGAAAATGGCGCGGCGGCCGGGCGGCCACCACGCTCGCCCGATCGGTCGGCCACCGATCACGGCCCGTGATGCCCGGGGCCCGCCACCAGCACGAGGAGATCCAGATGAACACCGGCACCTTGCCGCAGCGCGGCCTGCAGATGCGCTCGCTGATCAAGCCCGACGGCGAGCTCGAGCTCGCGCTGCACAGCGTGGCGGTCGCGCCGCCCGGTCCGACGGAGGTGGTGGTGCGCGTCGAGGCGGCGCCGATCAACCCGTCGGACATCGGCCTGCTGTTCGGCGCGGCCGACGTCGAGAGCACGCTCGCCACCGCGGGCCGCGGCGCGCAGGCGAAAGCGACCGCGCGCGTGCCCGAGCGGCTGATGCGCGCGATGGCCGGCCGCGCCGGCCAGGCGCTGCCGTGCGGCAACGAAGGCGCCGGCACGGTGGTGGCCGCCGGCGAATCGGCCGCCGCGCAGGCGCTGCTCGGCAAGACGGTGGCGATGCTCGGTGGCGCGATGTACGCGCAGTACCGCACCATCGCCGAAGACCAGTGCCTGGTGCTGCCGCCGGGCACCACGGCGGCCGAGGGCGCGTCGTGCTTCGTGAACCCGCTCACCGCGCTGGGCATGGTCGAGACGATGCGCCGCGAGCACCACAAGGCGCTGGTGCACACCGCGGCGGCGTCGAACCTCGGGCAGATGCTGAACCGCATCTGCATCGCCGATGGCGTGCCGCTGGTCAACATCGTGCGCAAGCCCGAGCAGGCGCAGCTGCTGCGCGAGGCCGGCGCCAAGCACGTGTGCGACTCGAGCGCGCCGAGCTTCCTGAGCGATCTCACCCAGGCGCTGACCGCCACCGGCGCGACGATCGCCTTCGACGCCACCGGCGGCGGCAGGCTCGCGGGGCAGATCCTCGGTTGCATGGAAGCCGCGCTGCTCAGCCAGGCCAAGGAGTACAGCCGCTACGGCACCAGCACGCACAAGCAGGTGTACCTGTACGGCGGACTCGACACCAGCCCGACGGAGTTCAACCGCAACTTCGGCATGGCGTGGGGCATCGGCGGCTGGCTGCTGATGCCCTTTCTCGCGCGCATCGGCCCGCACGCCGCGCAGGCGCTCAAGCAGCGCGTGGCCAGCGAGCTGAAGACCACCTTCGCCAGCCACTAGGGCCGCGAGATCTCGCTGCCCGAGGCGCTGCAGCGCGACGTGATTCTCGGCTACTGCAGGCGCGCCACCGGCGAGAAATTCCTGATCAACCCGCAGCGCGACGCCGGCTGAGCCGGCGGCCCGTGCGCCGGCGAGCGCTCAGCCCTCGGCCGCGACGTTGGTCGACGCGGCGACCTCGCGCACGCACGCGATCGCGCGCTGCGCCATCGGCGAGGGCGTGCGGTTGAGCAGCGTCACCACCCCCATCTCGGAATGGACGGGCGGCAGGTCTTCGACCTCGAGCCGCACCAGCGTGCCGGCGCGCACGTCGTCCTGCAGCCACGTGTCCGACGATGCCACCACGGTGTCGGTGGACAGCGCCAGCGTGCGCAGCAGCGCCATGTCGTCGCACTCGACCGCGAGCACCGGCTCGGTGCCCGGGGGCAGGTCGAGCAGCCGCGCCACCAGCGCCTTCATCGGCGTGGGCAGCCAGATCGACGCCAGGCCGAACTGCCACGCCTGCGCGAACGTGCAGGGCCGGCCCGCCAGCGGATGGCCGCCGCGCGCGAACAGGTGCGCCGGCTGGCGCCCGAGCGACTGCACCTGCAGCGTCGGGTCGGCCGGCAGGTCGCGCACCTCGGCGACGAAGAACTCGATGCCCTCGGCCAGCAGCCGCTGCAGCAGCTGCTGCGCGTTGTTGGTCTCGATGCGCAGGCCCACCGCCGGGTACTGGCGCCGCAGCGTCAGCACCACCGCGGGAACGATGGTCGCGGCCGGGAACGGCCCGGCGCCGAAAGCGGTGTCGCCGAGCTGGCCGTCGCGGTAGAGCATCGCGTCGCGCTGCAGGCAGCGCGCGTCGAACAGCAGCCGGCGCGCCCGCTCGATCAGGAAGGCGCCGGCAGGCGTCGGCTTGACGTCGCCGCTCTCGCGATCGAACAGCCGCATGCCGAGCTCCTGCTCGACCGACTGGATGCTGCGGCTGAAGGCGGGCTGGCTCAGGTGCACGCGCTCGGCGGCGCGCGCGAAGTGGCACTCGTCGGCCAACGCCACCAGATGGCCCAGGCGCTTCAGGTCCACGGCTGCTCAATGCGGCTGATGCATTGAGGCATTGTCAACATTGCATTGGACACATCAAGGGCCGTCCGCGATAAATACGCGCTTTTCAAAACCGACAGCGGCCGTCGAGCGAGCGCCGCAGGAGACGACG
>Ga0335084_10005261_pt1 | contig 12777 bp, 7 predicted proteins | sample Lox_Sample_44_FD_206721 | JGI IMG/M metagenome (GOLD analysis project Ga0335084, IMG submission 206721) | Soil microbial communities from Loxahatchee National Wildlife Refuge, Florida, United States - Lox_Sample_4.4 | ecosystem: Environmental > Terrestrial > Soil > Wetlands | place: USA: Florida... | reverse complement strand
GACCCCCTTGCTGAGGGAAATCAAATCTTTCCTGGATCGGCGGGTAAATCCGATGAAAGAGTATTCCTCCCCAGGGGGAACCTTTTTCAGCCGCTGATAGCTGACCCGAAGGAACTCCGCTTTTATTTCAGTTATCGTCCCTACGCGGATGCTCCTCAGTACCTGCATCAAAGCACGCAAATATTCGCCGGCAGCTTAGGGGATATATTCGGATTGTATCGTTACATTAACAACAGCGGAGGCTACAGCTGGCAGGCGAACATTAGCGGAGGGATATTCTCCGAGTTTGATATTAGAACCACGTCCTATTACCTGGTGGATTCTGATTATTTCATCGGCTTTCCTTTCACGTTCCGGAAAGGGCGCACGTCATACCGGTTGATCCTTTATCACCAGAGCTCCCACCTGGGAGACGAGTACTTGCTGCATTCCAACGTTACGCGAATCGAATTTTCTTATGAAGCGCTCAATTTCCTTGGATCATATGAGTGGACAAACTGGCGCATTTATTATGGCGGAGAAGTTATAGTCCACGTGGAACCGACTAATTATAAACCGCTCACCATCCAAAGTGGCATAGAATATTACGGTATAGATAAATTCCTGTGGGGTGGACGGTTAGTCAGCGGTTTGGATCTGAAATGTACGCAGGAAAACGATTGGCCCCTGAATACATCGTTGAAAGTGGGATTGCAATTCGACGAACGCTCGCCGCAGACTCGATCTATCCGTTTTCTGCTTGAAGGCTACAATGGATTTTCACCACACGGCCAATTTTACAACAATCGAATGCAATATATCGGTCTTGGGATCACCTTTGAGTATGATTAAGTTATGATGGTATCCCAGCCTCCTTTGCCGCCGAGGTGCAGTTTTTTGATGACCTGATAGCAGGTTTGGCTGCGGAGATATTCGCGCTGAGAATAAAACAGCAAAAAAGGAACTCTATTGTTTTTATGATGACATTCCCCTTCTGCGATCTCCTTCTGTCGTCACCCCAGTTCCCGGTGTATGACTCCTCTGCGCTCTCTGCCGTCCACGCACACCTTCAAACCATATCCTGAACCGGTCAAGATAAAGATACACCACCGGTGTTGTATAGAGCGTCAGCATCTGGCTGAATATCAGGCCGCCTACAATGGCGATCCCGAGGGGCCTGCGGAGCTCGGACCCTACCCCGTGCCCAATAGCCAGCGGCAGGGCGCCCAAAAGAGCCGCCATGGTCGTCATCATGATCGGCCGGAATCGCAGGAGACAGGCCTGATAAATCGCCTCTTCCGGGCTCTTCCGTTCCTTGCGCTCCGCTTCCAAAGCGAAATCGACCATCAGGATGCCGTTCTTTTTCACAATGCCGATCAAAAGAAGTATGCCGATGATGGCGATAACGCTGAGGTCCGTGCCGAAGATCATCATGGCGAGCACGGCACCCACGCCGGCAGAAGGCAGTGTCGAAAGGATCGTGACCGGGTGGATATAGCTTTCGTACAATACGCCGAGCACAATGTAGACCGTTATGAGCGCGGCAAGTATCAAAAGCGGCACATTGGCCAAGGAGTCCTTATACGCCTGTGCAGTTCCAGAGAATGTCCTCCTGATGCTCGGCGGCATGCCCATCTGTCGCGTTGCGTCCTCGATCGCCTTGACTGCGTCCCCGAGCGCTACGTCGGGCGCCAGATTGAAGAACGTCGTGACCGACGGAAATTGGCCCTGGTGGTTCACCGCAAGCGATGTTGCGGTCGGTTCATAATGTGTAAAGGCGCTCAAGGGAACAAACGGACCGGAGGATGAAGGAATGTAGATATTTTTGAGCGTATCGGGCCGCTGCCAGAACCGCGGCTCAACCTCCATCACCACGTGGTATTGGTTCAAGAGCGTATAGTTGATCGAAACCTGGCGCTGGCCGAAGGCATCGTATAAAGTATTGTCGATCTGCTGCGGAGTAATGCCGATCCGCGAGGCCGTGGCGCGGTCGATCATGAGCGTGGCCTGCAGCCCCTTGTTCTGCAGGTCGCTGCTCACGTCGACCACCTGTGGTAATGTTCTCATCTTCTGCAGCACGCGCTGGCCCCATTCGTTCAGCTCTGCAAGGTTTTCACCCTGGAGCGTGAATTGATAGAGCGCAATGCCGATCCTGCCGCCGACGCGCAGGTCCTGCACGGGTTGAAGAAAGGTAGGCGCTCCGGGCACGACGACCAACTTCTTTCGCAAGCGCCCGATGATCTGTGTAGCGCCGGCCTTTCGCTTGTCAAAGGATTTTAGTGAGATGAACATTCGAGCTGTGTTCGTTGTGGACCCGCCGCCTCCGCCACCGCCGGTAAACCCGGTCACATACTCCACATCGGGGTCGGTCTTGATAACATCAACAATGTCCAGCAGCTTCCCCTTCATTGCCTGGAACGACATGTCCTGCGCCGCCTGAATAGTGCCGGACAGACGTCCGGTATCCTGCTCCGGGAAGAACCCTTTGGGAACGAGGATGAATAGAAACACGTTGGTCACGATCGTTATCACGATGATGACGAGCATGATCCGCGCATGGCTGAGTGCCCAGCGAAGGCTTCTTTCGTAATGACCGTGCATCCAATTGAACGTCCATTCGCTGATCCGGAACAGGAAGCCGTGAGAGCCAGGCTTCTCGGGCCTTAGGATCGTGGCGCACATCATAGGCGTCGTGGTGAGCGAGACAAGAAGCGAGACCGTGATCGCTGCAGAAAGCGTTACTGCAAATTCGCGAAAGAGCCTGCCCACCATGCCACCCATGAGGAGGATGGGGATGAACACGGCAACGAGCGAGGCGCTCATTGACAGGACTGTGAAAGCTATCTCCTTGGTCCCGGACAGCGCTGCCTGGAAGGAAGATTCTCCTTTCTCACGGTAGCGGGTGACGTTTTCGAGCACGACGATTGCGTCGTCCACCACAAACCCCGTTGCGATCGTTAGCGCCATAAGAGAGAGATTGTCGAGCGAGTAGCCGCAGAGGTACATCACACCGAAGGTGCCGACGATCGAAACGGCGACGGCGACAGCGGGAATTATCGTGGCGCGCACGTTCCTCAGGAACCAGAACACCACGAGAATCACGAGCACGCCCGAGACCAGAAGCGTCCGTTCGACGTCCCGCAACGACCCGCGGATCGACGGGCTTCGGTCGAGCACAAGGGACAGATTGACGGCGCCGGGCAAAGCCGCTTCGAGCTGCGGGAGAAATCCTCGCACGTTGTCCACGGTCTCTATAATGTTGGCTCCTGGCTGGCGGAACACAATGACCATGACTGCCGGCTTTCCATTCACGAACCCTGCAGCGCGCAGATCCTCCACCGAATCCTGAACGTCAGCCACGTCCCTAAGCCGCACCGCGGCCCCGGACCGGTACGCTATGACCAGGGGTAAATACTCCTCGGCCTTGTTCAGCTGATCGTTCGTGCGGATCTCCCACGTTTTGTCGCCTAACGCCAACTGCCCCTTGGGGCTGTTGACATTCGTACTTGCAAGCACGTTTCGTACGCTTTCCAGGCTGATGCCGTATTTGGAGAGCGCCATGGGATTTAAATCAATGCGGACCGCCGGGAGGGAGCTCCCTCCCACGAATACCTGCCCCACGCCTTCCACCTGGGAGAGTTTTTGTGCGAGAATGGAAGAAGCGGCGTCGTACATCTGCGCCGTGCTCTTGGTATCAGAGGTGAGTGCAAGAATGAGTATGGGCGCGTCCGAGGGATTGACTTTGCGGTACGTTGGGTTGGCCGGAAGGTTCGCTGGCAGAAACCCCCGTGCCGCGTTGATAGCGGCCTGCACATCGCGCGCTGCACCATCAATGTCGCGGTTGAGATCGAACTGCAGTGTGATGCTTGTCGAGCCGCGGTAGCTCGTTGACGTCATTTCCGCGACTCCCGCGATTCGGCCGAACTGGCGTTCCAAGGGCGCAGCGACCGAGGTGGCCATAGTCTCGGGGTCCGCTCCGGGAAGCGCCGCCTGCACCGAAATCGTCGGGAAATCCACCTGAGGCAGCGGCGAGACGGGAAGCATTCGGAAGGCTATCACGCCTGAGAGCACGAGCCCAGCAGTAAGAAGCGTGGTCGCGACCGGTCTCTTGATGAAGGTTGCCGAAATGTTCATGCTGGTTCCGCTAACTTCTGGAACGAATTTCTTTAACCCTTCGTGCGAGCCGGTCGAACCAGAGATAAATGACCGGCGTCGTATAAAGGGTGAGGACTTGGCTGATGACAAGTCCGCCCACAATCGAAATGCCGAGGGGGCGACGGAGCTCGGACCCGACCCCGCGCCCGAGTGCCAGAGGCAGCGCTCCCAAAAGCGCGGCCATGGTCGTCATCATGATCGGTCGGAACCGCAGGAGGCAGGCCTGGTAGATCGCCTCTTCAGGGTTCTTTCCTTCCTTGCGCTCCGCTTCAAGTGCGAAGTCGATCATCATGATGCCGTTCTTCTTCACGATGCCGATCAAAAGAATGATGCCTATAATAGCGATGACGGAGAGCTCTGTGCGGAAGAGCATCAAAGAAAGCACTGCGCCGACACCTGCCGAGGGAAGCGTGGAGAGGATCGTAACCGGGTGGATATAGCTTTCGTACAGCACGCCGAGCACGATATAGACCGTTATGAGCGCGGCCAGGATCAAAAGCGGCTCATTCGTGAGCGAGGCCTTGAACGCCTGGGCCGTACCCTGGAAACTCCCCTGGATGCTGGCCGGAAGATTCAGCTGCCGCGCCGTATCCTCGATCGCCTCAACTGCCTCGCCGAGCGATGCGTGCGGCGCCAGATTGAACGACATGGTCACTGCGGGGAACTGGCCCTGCCGGTTTATGACCAGAGGCCCTGTTGTTTCGGATGCCTGGGTGATTGCGCTAAGCGGAACTTGCCCGCCGCTTGTGCCGCGGAGATAGATCGACTGCACCCCGGCGGGACCCTGCTGGAAGTCGGGCTTGACGGCGAGCACGACGCGGTACTGGTTCAACTCAGTAAAGATCGTGGACACCTGCCGCTGGCCGAAGGCGTCGTAGAGCGCGTCGTCAATGCTCTGCGGCGTGATGCCGAGCCGCGCGGCAGTGCTCCGGTCGATCGAAAGCGCTACCCTCAGCCCCTTGTCCTGCTGGTCGCTGCTCACGTCGCTGAGTTCCGGACGCGTACGAAGCACATCGATCACCTTCGGCGCTAGCGTGTTTAACTCATCGGTATTGGGGTCATCGAGCGTGTACTGGAACTGGGTGCGGCTGACCTTCGCGTCCACCGTGAGGTCCTGCACTGGCTGCATATAGAGCGTGATTCCCTCGACCTTGGTTAGCTCCGGCTGGAGGCGCCTGATGACCTCGATCGCGCTTGCGTCCCGATCATGTAATGGCTTGAGATTGATCAGGATCCTGCCGCTGTTCAAGGTAGTGTTGGTCCCGTCCACGCCGATAAAGGAAGAGAGGCTCTCGACTGCCGGGTCTTTGAGAATCACTCTGGCAAGGGCCTGCTGCCGTTCGGCCATGGCGGAGAAGGATATTGACTGCGGCGCTTCCGACATCCCCTGAATCGCTCCCGCGTCCTGGACCGGGAAAAAACCCTTCGGAACAATGATATAGAGCAGCACGGTCAGGACCAGCGTACTCACGGCAACTATGAGCGTTGCGGTCTGGCGCTGAAGCACCCATTGAAGTGTTTTCCCGTAATATGCGATGATGCGGTCGAAATAGAGCTGGGACGCATGGTAAAACCTTCCCTGGTTCTCCTCAGGAATATGCTTGAGGATACGCGCGCACATCATCGGCGTAAGCGTAAGCGAAACGATTGCCGAGATCAGGATCGTTACGCCCAGGGTGATGGCGAACTCCCGGAAGAGACGGCCGACCACATCGCCCATGAACAGCAGTGGGATAAGCACCGCGATAAGCGACACAGTAAGCGAGAGGATCGTGAACCCGATCTGCTTTGCCCCTTTAAGGGCCGCCTCCATCGGCGTTTCCCCTTCTTCGACGTAGCGGGCGATATTTTCGATCATCACGATCGCATCATCAACGACAAAGCCGGTCGAGATCGTTAAAGCCATGAGCGAAAGGTTGTTCAGGCTGAAACCCATCAAATACATCACACCGAATGTCCCCACGAGGGAGACAGGTACGGCAACGCTCGGGATGGTCGTTGCCGGCAGATTGCGCAGGAACAGGTAAATAACGAGAACGACGAGCGCGACAGCAAGCAAGAGCTCGTACTGCACGTCCTCGACCGAGGCGCGGATAGTTGTCGTGCGGTCGGTCAGGACCGTGACCTTGATGGACGAGGGCAATGCATTCTGAAGCTGAGGCAAAAGCTTCTTGATCCGGTCGACGACCTCGATGACGTTGGCGCCCGGCTGGCGCTGGATGTTCACGATCACGGCAGGAGACGTATTGATCCAGGCAGCCTGGTTGACGTTCTCGGCATCGTCAATCACGTCCGCGACGTCGGACAGGCGTATCGGAGCGTTGTTGCGATAGGCGATGATTAGCGGCCGGTAATCCTTGCTCGAAAAGAGCTGGTCGTTCGCCCCGATGATATAGGCCTGGCGCGGGCCGTCGAAGCCTCCCTTCGCCAGGTTGACATTCGCGGCACTAACGGCGCTTCGCACGTCTTCAAGCGTCAGACCGTAGGCTGCAAGAGCAGTGGGATTTGCATGAATACGGACCGCAGGTCGCTGGCCGCCGGAGAGGCTCACGAGCCCAACGCCGGGCAATTGAGAAATTTTCTGCGCGAACCGCGTGTCCGCCATGTCTTCAACCTGCGGCAGGGTCAGCGTATTCGAAGTGAGCGCAAGGGTCAGGATCGGCGCGTCCGCAGGGTTTACCTTGCTGTAGACGGGCGGGGTCGGGAGGTCCTTCGGCAAGAAGGTGAAGGACGCATTGATGGCCGCCTGGACCTCCTGCTCGGCAACATCGAGCGAGAGATCCAGGCTGAACAGCAGCGTGATGATCGAACTGCCGCCCGAGCTCGCCGAGGTCATCTGGGTGAGACCCGGCATCTGGCCGAACTGGCGCTCGAGCGGCGCCGTGACCGACGAGGCCATGACATCGGGGCTTGCGCCGGGATAGAAGGTGCGGACCTGGATGGTCGGATAATCAACCTGCGGCAGCGCGGAGACCGGCAACTGCTTGTACGCCACGGCGCCGGCAAGAAGAATGGCAATCATCAAGAGCGTGGTCGCTACCGGCCTCTCGATGAAAATACGGGAGATGTTCATTTGCTCTGCCTTTGGGGGGTCGGGGCCCCGCTGCTTTGGCCCTTCACCTCGACCTTACTGCCGTCGCGAAGCCGGTCCGCTCCGTCCACCACGACGAGTTCACCAACAGACAGCCCGGAGGTAATAGACGAGTTCCCTTCCTGGGTAATCCCGACGGTGACGGGACGCAGTGCTGCCGTCTGGTCTGTTTTCACTACATAGGCAAACATGCCCTGGGGGCCCCGCTGTATGGCAGGCGCCGGAACAATAAGAGCATCGTGTTTGACGTCAATGATGAGGCGGGCATTGACGAACTGGTTCGGAAAGAGTTCATTGTTCGTATTCGGGAACGTGGCCTTGAGCTTGACCGTGCCCGTGTTCGGGTCGATCTGGTTGTCTACCGTCAAAAGGGTGCCCGTTGCGAGTTTCTGAGTCTGTTCTCTATCGTACGCCTCGACCGTCAGCCGTGTTCCGCTCCTCAGTTTGCCCAAGACCTGCGAGAGATTGTCTTCGGGGAGAGAGAAAATCACCGTGATCGGTTGCAGCTCGGTGATCACGACGAGGCCGCCTGTATCGGTGGCGTGAACGATATTCCCCGGGTCGACTTGACGTAACCCTATTCGGCCGCTAATCGGTGCAGTGATGCGGGAGTAGATCAATTGCAGCTTGGCGTTATCGATCTGCCCCTGATCGGCCTTGACCGCTCCTTCATATTGGTGCACTAGGGACTCCTGGGTGTCGAGCTGCTGCTTTGGGATTAAATCCTTCTTGACCAGGTCTTTATACCGTTCCAGGTCGAGCTGGGCGTTTTGCAAAAGCGCCTGATCGCGGGCCAATGCCCCCTCGGCCTGGGTCAGCTGTACTTCAAAGGGTCGCGGGTCGATTTCGGCAAGTAGCTCACCTTTTTTTACAATCTGACCTTCCTGGAAGAGGATTCTTGTCAACTCTCCGTCAACGCGGCTTTTCACGGTGACGGTTTCAAGCGGCGTGACCGCGCCGAGCCCGGAAAGATAAACATCGAAATCGCCCTTCTTCACTGCGGTAGCCACAACCGGTATGCCAGGTGCAGTGGCAAGTCCCTGCTGGGCAGTGCGCGAAGCTTTTTGCCCGCCCCTGGCTAAGAAGATGAAGGCCCCGACAACAAGGAGACAGGCCACGACCAGACCGATCCACCAGCGCCCAAGGAATGTTGCGAAACGGGTCCGCACCGGCATATTGTTGTTATTAGTTTCTTGTGTGAATCTCATAGTCATGGCCTCACGAATGGATATTCCTGTCCCCCGAGCGCGTTCCAGAGCCTAAACGGGAATGTCGATTGTCCCTGGTTTCTCTACAGAATTACTGGAGTGTGAATGCGAACGGGATGATAACAGTGATCTCGCATCATTGTCAACTTTGTATTTGTTTCCCTATCAAGTGCCAGCAGAAGCCCTCCTGTCGAAGATATGCAGGGACGCACGAATGTTATTCGTCTTCACCTGAAGACGCTTGCGTACTGGTTTGTGCGGAGTCTGCCTCAGGACCTCCTGGTATTCACCGGCATATGTGCCCATAAGCGGCGTAAGATCAGGATGCACCGGTCCATTCCAGGCACTGCCGAATACAACGCCATTTGGCGATATCTATTCCCGGATTGTCGCAGCATCAGACTCGATTGTATGAATCGTGCAACCATTGAGGACCGTTGTGGCGCCCTCCACGGCTAAGAAAAACTTACGAACTGACGCGATCGAATCAACTGATTCACCCAGTGCGGCCTACGCAAACTGGACGGCCTGTAACATAAAAAGAGCACAGGGTGTTCTTTTTACGACCGTGGAATCCCCCCATCGTTATTGTAACTGCTCAGGTCGCCCTCCACTAACAGTTGACTCTATGGGTGTTCTCGTCTCTCCCCAGATGGTTTACCACTGCCACCAGAGGGCTGATGGCCTTCCCTGCCTCCATGGGAGGGCGGCGGAGATATTCTCCTTTCCTTTGTCACTGCCCGTTCACGTGAACCTCTGAATATTGTTTCATTCGCTCCTCGAACCCCGGGAGAAATGTAGCGTTTTGGATCGTGTGGTGCTCCTATGCCAGCAAAGGTTCGTCCATTGAATCTCCTCACGGGATCAATTCGGACAACCCTGTTTGTGCGGTGATCAACAAAATGATTGGAGATGACTTCGACCCTGCCATGGACATGGACAACCCTGTGGAAATCAGTCAAGATGTAGTATCCGGGAAACCAGAAATTCCATCCCCAAAAGGGATACGGAACCCATGCGTATAAGTAAAAGTAATCCTGAGGAGGGGGGTAATAGGTCACCGCCGGTGGCCCCTCGTTGTAGTAATAGTTGTTTATCACGGCATTATCAGGAGCAGTGATATTACCTGGAGCCGTCTGGGCCATCTGTCCTGGAGCACCACCCCTGACAGCTAAGTTAGCCCCGGCTGTAACATTCTGCAATGACTGTAATGCTTCACCCTTATCCATTTTTAATCTGTTGGATTCTGCAGCAAGGCTTATTGACTGTGCCAACTCTCCGACAATGTCAGGCGTAACCGGGTAATCGGCAATCCACCCGTTCCGAGGCGCGATGCCGGCATTCCCGAGCAGGTTCTCTGCTTCAGCCTCGTTGGTAGCTGTTCCCAGCTTGAGCGCATCAGCAAGCTTGACCGCTAAATCTCCTTCCCGAATCAATGGCTGAGCAATTGGAGGCTGCTCTCCTGCAACTTGCCCAGCTTGCGCATAGATGCCTACAGGCATTAGAACCAAGACACACAATGCCACCGCCGCTATAATGAACAATCTTCTCATGGTTGTTGCTCCTTTCATTTTTCGCTAAAGACAGAGTAGATTTCTTTCTCTATATATTAACCTAAATCCAGCTTAATTTCTATAATACAACATTGACAACTCCGTTGAATCCGTTGATTAAGCAAACAACATAACGATGAATACAAGCAACTCGACTGCCGTATTCTGCCTACAGGCAATAAAACCAAGAGTTATTAGTGCACGGCCTCAAGTACAACGGCTACGGAAATGCCTGCCAACAGAAGCAATCCGCCGAGGAAAATTATTTCTGCGGCTTTTTCATATGATTCGCTTGCTCTCTTGGATCGCATGGAAACGTATGATAAGAGGCTAGAAGTAAAGAAGAGAATTATAGCCACCGCGGATATCTCATCGATTATGGTCTCATGTGCTATTTTCGATAATTTTATAAAGTTGAGTATTACAAAACACAGCCCTAATAAGTTTGAGGATGTTGGCAAAATATGATTTGACATTTTACTTTTATCATTACCATTATTAGTCATCTGAATGCCCTTCTAAATCTTTAACCATTGTCAGCATCCTCGTTGAATCATAAGCCTGGCAGAGGCCGCAACAACAAATAAGATTAATGAAGCTGAAAAGCTCCAGCTTTATTTCCGGGTGAGACGCTCTTTCTGTTTCTCGTCAGGATTCAATATGCATGAGAGCGAGGAGCAACAGAGCAACCAACAAAGTAACGCCGTAGATAAATAAATTATAATTTGCCTATTTTGTGCACCAGGTACTTGGCGAAAAAAAAGATGGCAAAGCTCCAGACAAGGATAATAGCTGAGACGAAGCGACGCTTGTTGGCCGTGCCGGCACCGAGATATTTGGCTGCCCGTTCCCTGCAATCGTCGAGGATGACGGGGTCGATAATCTTCCTGCTGATGAGGTAGCTTATCCTGAGAACAACGATGTCGTCAATTTGGCCCCAGAACGGTACCGTATCGTTGATTAAGTCGTACGGTGATGCCACGTAGGCAATGGCAAACAAAAGAATCAGCTTCACATACCAGCGTACGCACCTATCCCAGAGCGCGAACCACATCGCAAGGACTTCTATGGAGAACGACTTCACGGCTTTTTGGAGACGTTCACGAATCGTCATACTGATTTTATATACCATCTTTTCTTCGTTCATCGTTATCCTTACACTACCAGCCTCCATGCTGTTTATTGCCGGCCCAGAGAGGCGCGCCCTTGTCATCGCGAAGCTTCAGCACTTCATCGCCCTTTCTTACTTGGCCGGCAAGAAAAATAATTTGCCCGTCTATCGCGGTCTTGACGCCCTTAACCTCTACTTTGTCGCCTTGAATGATCCTGACACTCTGCAAATCAACATAAATATGTGGACCGAGATACACGAGGAGGTTCTGGCCGCCTGTATTCAGTTCCAAACCGACGCCCGACGTCTTTCCGTTTCTCGTCTCGATGTCTTTAACTGCAGCAACTTCACCGCTCGCCATCTCCACCTGAGAGGGATCATACTTCTGTTGCCCCTCGCTCTTCATTCCCCCTCTCCCTCCCATGCGACCAAAACCCTGCTGCGCGGAAACCGACGTTGTGAGGAGAGCTGCACAAAATAATATAAATAAACCGGCATTCACGAACCTTTTCATAATTTGTGTCTCCCTGCTTTATCTCACCGTGCCCGGGTGAGTAAGCCGTTCCTTTGTTATAAGTTCTAAATAATTTGAAACCAATGCCTGGCACATACTCATTCATGACGAATCACTCATATCGCAGAGCATCGATGGGATTCAGGAGTGACGCCATATAGGCAGGATAGAAACCGAAGAAGATTCCTATGAAGCCGGAAAAACCAAACGCCAGCAGGATGGAAAGTAGCGACACGACCGTGGCCCATCCCGAGATGGATGAGAGGATCATGGCTGTGGACACGCCAACAATAATCCCGATGACGCCCCCGATCAGAGAAAGCGTAAGCGCCTCGATGATGAACTGAAGCCGGATGTCCCAGGTCTTCGCTCCGATGGCCATGCGGATCCCGATCTCGCGAGTTCGCTCCGTTACGGACACAAGCATGATGTTCATGATCCCGATCCCGCCGACAAGGAGCGAAACGGACGCGATGGCTCCCAGCAACAAGGTCATAACCTGTGTGGACTGTTCCCGGGCCTGCATTATCTGGGTAAGGTTCCGCACTGTGAAATCACTGTCCTGCTTCTGGCCGATGTGGTGTCGCTGCCTAAGCAGCTCGGTTATCTGTTGTTCGGCCGTGGACAGGTCCTCAGCGCTCCTCGCCTTGACCATGATGGTCCTCACCATGCCGGGGAACTGGGTACCGAAAAGCTTCTTCTGGGAGGTGGTCACAGGGACATAAATAACGTCATCCTGGTCCTGACCCTGAGTCGATTGGCCCTTGATGGACAGAACGCCCATCACGGTAAAAGGAACATTTTTGATCCTGATCGTCTGGCCTATGGGGTTTTGGCTTCCGAAAAGATTGTCCACGACGGTCTGGCCGAGCAGACACACCTTCGTTGCGCTCTTCACGTCCTGCTGGGTAAAAGGGCGGCCGGACGCCAAAGGCCAGTCTCGGACTATCAACATGCCTGGCGTTGTCCCGGTCACGGTGGTTGACCAGTTCAGGTGCCCGAACACGATCTGCGTTCCGCCTCCCAAAGTGGGAGCGACCTCTTCTACTGAGGAGCATTCCTTCAGGATGGCCTCGGAGTCTCCCAGGGAAAGTGTAGGCTGAGAGCCTGCCCCCATCCGTACCCCGCCGGAAGACGTGGATCCGGGCATGACAATGAGGAGATTG
>Ga0335084_10005260_pt1 | contig 12779 bp, 11 predicted proteins | sample Lox_Sample_44_FD_206721 | JGI IMG/M metagenome (GOLD analysis project Ga0335084, IMG submission 206721) | Soil microbial communities from Loxahatchee National Wildlife Refuge, Florida, United States - Lox_Sample_4.4 | ecosystem: Environmental > Terrestrial > Soil > Wetlands | place: USA... | reverse complement strand
CCCCGCTCAACCCGACGGTCGCGAAGATCAAGCCGGGCGGACCGGACCGGGCGCGCGTCATGGCCAATTCGTCGAGCATCTGCTGATGCTGCCGAACCCGACGGTTCATTTCATCGACGTCGAGCGTTTCCCACTCACCCCGAGGCTCCGAGCCCATGATCATGAATTTCATCGTCGTCCACCCCCAGGCCCCGATGGGGCCGTCATCTCATAGTCGAACGAGCGTGCCCTTGCTCGACATCGCGGTTTACCCCCCAACCTCCCGGCAAGAGAGTACTCCCACCGAGCGTCGGCGTGAATCGATCAGCGCCCGGGTTCCTGCGCTTGGGAATTGCGGACCGCCGCGCGTGGCGTCCTGCCGTCTTCGTCGAACCATGCTCCACTGGCAGGGTATTCGCTTGTCCGTTGTCGACGCGGCCGAGCAGGAGGGCAACTCCAATGAACCGACTGTGGATTGCCTGGCTGATGGGCGCTTCGGTTCTCGTCTTAGCACACACGCCGCCCGCGAGCGCGGCGGGTAACGATGCGGATCCGGCTGCTCCGACTCGCATCGGGGAGATCGCCCGGTTCGCGCCGTACATCGTCAACGGAGTCCCCACGTCGTCGTACCCGAGCGTCGGGGCTTTACTGATACCCTTCGATCCCGCTGACCCTTCGGTTCCGAAGGAAGTCGTCCAGTGCAGCGGCACGATGATCGGCTGCGATACTTTCCTGACCGCGGCCCATTGCGTCTGCCCGTTTCCCAAGACCGGGGCGCAGTGCCAGGGGGAGAACGCTCCGGACCCGGCGGGCTACACGGTCTTCTTGCCGCATGGCGGCTTCTTCGGAATCGCCAGCATCGCCGTTCAGCCGGCCTACGAGCTTCACCACACGAGCGACATCGCCGTCGTGAGGCTGTCGTCGCCAGTGACCGGCATGGCGCCCTCGCCGATCAATACCGTGGATACGCCGCCCGCCGGCACACCGGGCACGATCGTCGGCTTCGGGCGCTCGGGCGGTGATCCAAACGTCAACCTCGACTTCGGGCTCAAGCGCGTCGGCAAGGTCACAACGGCCCCCTGTCCCGCCGGCATCCCGAACACCACACACGTGTGCTGGGCCTTCGCTGAGCCCCTCGGTCCTCCGGGTGAGAACTCGGGCATTTGCAACGGCGACTCGGGCGGGCCGCTGTTCGTTGCCTCGGGTTCCAGCGAAGTGGTTGCCGGGACGACCTCGGATCATCTGTTTCCCACGTGTTTGCCACCGGATGTCAATTTCGACGACAACGTGTTCAATGACCGGGCCTGGATCCAGAGCCAGGCAGGAACGGACCTCGACCACACGCGCTGTGGGGACATTCCTCCGGCAGGGACGGCCAACACCGCCATATTCGCCGTGTCGGATCAGCTCGACGCCGCGACACCCGACCGTTCGTACTCGATGGATGTTCCGTCCGACGCGATTCTGCTGCGTGTTGCCCTCAACGGCCACGACGCGGGCGACAACAACTTCGATCTGCACGTGCAGTCTCCCGCGACGTCCGCGGGCGACGACTGCACCTCGATGCGCAACAGCCAGTACGAGTTCTGCGAGATCGCCAACCCGGTTCCCGGAACATGGAGGATCACGGTGACCCGCGCCGCAGGCGAGGGCAGCTACCAACTCACCGCCACGACGTTCCGCGCGCCCACGAATGCGTGTGCCGGTGATTGCGGCGGCAACCGGAAAGTTACCCTGAACGAGATCATCACGCTGGTGAACATCGCCCTCGGGCGCGATGATGTCAGTGCTTGCTGGGCGGGCGACGCCAATGGTAACGGCACGATCACGATTGATGAAATTGTCCGGGCGGTGAACGCGGCGCTGACCGGCTGCGGCGTGGAGTTGGAAGAGGCGGCCGTCGCCGAGCTCCAGGCAGCGATGGAGGCGGGATGGGTCACTGCGCTTGATCTCGTCGACCAATACCTGGCACGCATCGAGTCGCTCGATCGCAGCGGCCCCGCGCTGCGCGCGGTGATCGAAATCAATCCGGATGCCCGCTTCATCGCGCAGGCCCTCGACGTCGAGCGCCAAGCACAAGGATCACGCGGCCCGTTGCACGGCATCCCGGTGCTGCTCAAAGACAACATCGACACCGGTGACCAGATGCTGACCACCGCCGGTTCGCTGGCGTTGCTCGGCGCGCCGGCCACAGCCGATGCCACCGTTGCCGAACGACTCAGACACGCGGGGGCCGTCCTGCTCGGCAAGACCAATCTCAGCGAGTGGGCCAACATGCGCTCGCTACATGCGGCGAGTGGATGGAGCGCCCGCGGCGGGCAGACCCTCAACCCATACGTCCTCGACCACAGCCCGTCCGGATCGAGCTCGGGCTCGGCGGTGGCGGTGGCTGCCAACCTCTGCACCGCGGCGATCGGTACCGAAACCGATGGCTCGGTCGTCTCCCCGGCCGCGGCCAACGGGGTCGTCGGCCTCAAGCCCACGGTTGGGCTGACCAGCCGCGCCGGCGTCGTCCCGATCGCTCACACGCAGGACACGGTCGGCGTTCTCGCGCGCACCGTCGCCGATGCGGCAACCGTGCTCGACGCGCTGGTCGGGCCCGATCCGCGCGACCCCGCCACGCAAGCGAGCGCCGGACATATTCCCGACACCTATACACAGTTCCTCGACGCCGATGGCTTGCGTGCCGCGCGTATCGGAATTCCGCGGCAGATCTTCTTCGGCAAGAATGCCGAGAGCGAGGCCATCATCGAGCAAGCCATCGCCGTACTGCGCGCTGCCGGCGCCACGCTCATCGATCCCGCCGACGTTCCGTCGGCGGCGATGCTCGCGAGTGATGCCTCCGAGTTCACCGTGTTGCTGTACGAGTTCAAGGCAGACCTGAACGGCTACCTCGCCACCCGTAGCGGCATTGGCGTCGCGACGCTCGCCGACCTCATTGCCTTCAACACCGCGCACGCCGATACGGAGCTGGCGCTGTTCGGCCAGGAGATCTTCGAGCTGGCCAATCCTCTGGGCTCGCTCGATGCTCCCGCCTACCTCAACGCGCTCGCGAAGAGCCTGCGGCTGTCGCGTGACGAGGGCCTCGACGCGGTCATGGATCAGTATCAGCTCGATGCGCTCGTCGCGCCCACAGGCCCGCCCGCCTGGGTGATCGACTACGCCACTGGCGATCCGGTCGTGCCCTATCCGCTGCATTCGGTCGCGGCGCGGGCCGGCTACCCGGTGATCACGGTGCCGGCTGGATTCACCGGCGGCCTGCCTGTCGGCGTCAGCTTCGTCGGCCGCGCCTTCTCCGAACCCGTGCTGCTCCGTCTGGCGTACGCGTTCGAGCAGGCAACGCACGCCCGCCGCGCGCCGGCGCTCGTGCCGCATCCCGGTGCATGAGGCGGTCGGACGGTCGACTATGCGGCAGAATGTGGGCTGCAATGAAGTCGAGACACAAGAGGAGGGATGATGATCCGCTTCACCGCAATCGCAATCGGCCTCGGTATGCTCACGCTCGTGGCCGCGGCCGAGGTGCTCGGGCAATCGGCACCAAAGGTCTTCGTCTCCCCGAACAAGGGCCAGAGCCAAGAGCAACAAAGTCAAGACACCGCCGCGTGCCAGCAATGGGCCACTCAACAAGCGCCGCCGGCCCAGACCTCCGGCGGACACGCGAGGGGCGCCGTCGGCGGAGCGGCGAGAGGCGCCGCCACTGGCGCCGCCGTCGGAGCCATCGCGGGCGACGCCGGTAAGGGCGCCGGTGCGGGCGCGGTGGTCGGGGCTGTCGGCGGCCGACGCCGCTCGAAGCAGGAGAAACAGGCGGCCCAGGCAGGTGCACAGAACGACTGGGCACGCGCCTTCGCGTCGTGCATGGAGAGCCGCGGCTACTCGGTAAAGTGACCTTAGTCGCCCAGGTTGTTTGGGCAGCTCACACCGTTTCGCAGTGCCTTGCTCGGCGTAACGCAGGAAATGTCCGATCCGCTCGCGGACAAGTACCGTCCCAGCAGACCGCGAGCGCGGCTTATGGCAGCTTCGCCTTGAAGACGCTCTCAGTGTTCACGTCGGCGCCGGCGTAGGTCGCATCCCAACACCGATCGAACTCCGCGCCCGCGACCGGACGGAAGAGCAGGTAGACGTGCGCCGGGGTGGAGAGCGGCAGCGGGGGTGCACCGAGGTTCGGCCCTCTGCCCTTCACGATGATCGCCGCCTTGCCCGCGGGGCCCGAGCGGAGAACGATCCTTGCGATGCCGTCCTGGAGCCCGCTTCGGTCTCGGTATCTGAAACCTCCGGCGCCGATCGGCGTCCAGTTGAGGCCACCTCCGACTTCATGGACGCTCTGGACGACGCCGCTTGCATCGGCGACGCAGAGGTCGATCGCCTCCGATGGATCGGCGGCAAGGGCGAGATCGCTCGGTTCGACGGCCGCGTCGCTGCTCCACTTCCACTTGAGCGCATTTCGCCCCGGGTGGGCGCGATCAGTGAGGAGGATCCCGCTCTGGGAGGCGCCGGCTCCGCATGGCGGGTCGACGATGCAGCTCTGCGAGGAGACCCCGCTGCAGACGCCGACATCGAACACGCAGCGACCGAAAGACGCGGGCACGCATTGCGCGGTTGACGGCTTGAGTCGGCAGTTACTGGACGAGCAGCATGGCCCTGTCGGGTTCGGTGCGCCCGGCTCCTGGCAGTCCTCGCTGGCATCGATCGTGCCGTTCCCGCAACGGCGTTGCATGGTGAAGGTCAACGGCAGCGTCAGCGTCCCGTTGCTGCACGCTCCGCTCCCGGTGAAAGTGATGAGATCGGAGGAGGTGGCGCTGGCCGTCAGCGACGTGCACAGGGGGAAGCTGGTCCCGCCGGACAGCGTGAGGGCGGCCGGGGTCGCCGAGAGGTCGAGGCTGCCCGACGCATTCAACGTAGGGGCTACCGTGCACGTTCCCGACACGGTCACCGAGGGCGGCGGGGATGGCGCGCAGGTGTCCTGGGTGATGGTGAGCACGCAGGCGTCTCCGAGGCTGTCGATGAAGTCCCACGTATCCGTGATGCTGCGCGTGGAACCCTCGTTGTCCAGGCATTGCGCCGCAACGCCGGTAGGAACCGCTGCGCCGAGTGTCACGACGAGTGCGCCGACGGCAAGCGGTCCGAGCTTCACTTTTCGCATCACATTCTCCTAGCACCGGCATGATGACGCCCCCGCCCATATTGTTCCGCACCCTCGACGCCCGTTCCCCTGCGCTCCGCGAACGATCACCAGCGGACGGTCCGGAAAAACGCCCTCGATGACCCGGTACCGGAACCTTCCCGCGCGAGTCCCCGAAAATCAAGAACCCCGGTCTGAACTCTCAGAGCCGCGAGCTTTTCGCATCGTCACGACCGAGCCGATCTCTTCCGTTGTGGACGGGCCGGCGAGCGGCCGCGTTTCCGTTTGGGCGCCGACATCAGATAGCCGTCCTTGATGACGTCGGCCACCTCCTCCCAATTGACTTTGTGGTCGAGGCGAACGCCCACCCATCCCTTGGGGCCCACGTAGGGCGGAACGAAAAAGCGTGCCGAGTCCGAGTTGACAAGGATCTCCTGCACCATCGGCAACGCCTTCACCCATACGGCGACGTGGCCGCTGCCGTGATGATCGTTATCGGTCATGGCGAACATGCTGCCGCCTTTGACGCGAAAGGTGCATTCGCCCCACGCTTCCTTCTCGAAGGCCTCCGGGAGCGCGAGGCACACCTGGCGCAGGCGTCGGATCGCGGCATTCGAATCGTCATACATCCGTGGATGCGCCATGGTCCCCCCTTAGACTCGCAAGCCCTGGATTTCACCGCCGCGGTTGCGTCGCGGCGCGTTGGCGGATTTCGTCGAATGAGAGGTCTTCCTTGTGAGTGGCGATCTGCCAGATGTTCCCGAACGGATCTCTGACGGTAGCGCGGCGGTCGCCATAGAACATGTCGGCGGGCTCCTCGATCACGGTCGCGCCAGCTTCGAGCGCCCGCCGGTACGCGGCATCCGCGTCTTCGACATAGAGATAGAGAAACGCCGGCATCGCCTCGCGCAGACCTGCCTGACCGACCATGACGATCGAATCGCCGATACGGATCTCGGACGGGCCATCGTTCCGGAAAGTCCCGATAGCGCCGAATGCGTGTTTGAGAAAGTCGACCAGGCCGGCCGCATCGTTGACGAACAGCCGGGGTGTTACGGTGTGCCAGCCTTCAGGAACTGCCTTGACGGCCATCGTCAATCCTCCGGAAAGGCCGGGGTGCGTTCTTCAGCGACGTTGCAGTACATCATACGTGCCGCGAACAGGTCGGGGCAGGGATCTCGTATGCTACTACATAAACCGCCGAGCTGTTGAAAGGTTACGCGCGCCCCGTCGCGCGGGCCACTCGGGGCAATCGGTCAACCGGTTGTGGCGGCGCTGGACCCGTGTCAAACCATCACGGGTGCGGCTCTCGCTCGCCACGGTTCGCTTCGTCCTCGCCCGCCTCGGGCTGGTTGCGGCGGGAGTGCTGGTCGCACTGCTGCTCTTCGAGGTCGCGCTCCGGCTCGCGCAGCCGATCCCCGAGATGGCCAACCCGCTCAACTCATTTCACGACAGCGATCCGGCGCTCGGCTGGCGAGGGAAGCCCAGCATCCGCATGCGCTTCCATCGGCCCGACTTCGACGCGCTGGTCGAAAACGGGCCCGATGGCTGGCGGCGGCCCGATCCGCCGCCGCCAGCGCAGCCCGTCGAGAAGGTGCTCTTCCTCGGCGACTCGTTCACCTGGGGCTGGGGCGTCAATCAGGGTGAGGTCTTCACCGACGAGCTACAGCGCCGGCTCCCGCCTTCCATCGGCGTGTACAACCGTGGCGTCAATGCGTTCGGCACGGCACAGGAATATCTCCTCATGCAACGCGAGCTGGCGAACGGTCACTACGACAAGGTGGTCGTCATGTTCTTCTTCAACGACGTCCACAACAACATCGACGGCCGCCACGGCCGGCGGCCGTACTTCACCGTTGCGAACGGCCGCCTTCAACCCGCCAATCAGCCCGCCGTGCCGCTGATGAGCCCCCTGACGCGTTTCCTGAAGGACCACATCTGGACGATCCAGCTCATCACCTCTCAGTTCAATGCCCTGCGCGACCGTTTCGAAGGCGACGAGAGCGACGACGCCGAGGGCGCCGGCGGACCCGACCTCGACGCGCACACCCTCGCGGGAGCTGACGAGACCACCCGGCTGCTCGCCGCCATGCAGCAGCTGGCGCGCGAGCACGGCGCCGAGCTCTATGTTGTCTGGGTGCCGCACCGCAGCGAGCTCGAGCAGCAGCCGTCGGCGATGCCCTTCATTCGAGCCGTGCACACGCTGGTCGCCGAGTCCTGCCGGAGCGCGGGCATCCCGTTCATCGATCTGACGCAGCCGTTCTACGACCGGACCCGCGCCGGCGCGCGGCTCATCTTTCCGCACGACGAGCACTGGAACGCCGACGGGCACCGCCTGGCCGCCGAGGCGCTCCTGTCCTCGCCAGTCTTCGCGTCCGATTGAATCACGGTTCAATCGGCGCCATCCGTGGTAGAATCCATCCGACAATGCGCCCGGTCCACGATCGCAGCCGCCGCCCCGGTGATCCGCCGGAGTGGCTGGTGTACGACGAGCCGACCCGCTGTCCGTACCTGCCCGGTCAGACGGCGCGGTTCCCACTCCGCCTGCCCCTCGGTCCGCTCGACGGCAACCAGCTCGCGCGCCGGCTCGCCGATGGCGATCGGCGCCAAGGCCTCCTCCTCTACAAACCGACCTGCCCGACCTGCCGCGCGTGTGAAGCGCTGCGCATCGATGTCGCAGCGTTCGAGCCGAGCAAGACCCAGCGGCGGGTCTTCCGCCGCGGCGAGGCCCTGCTCCAGACCACGGTCGGCAAACCGTCGCTCACGCCGGACCGGGTCGCACTCTACAACCGTCACAAGGTCGAGCGCGGCCTGCTCGTCGGCGACGGGTTGATCGACGCCGCCGGGTACGAGGAGTTCCTGGTGGAGAGCTGCACCGACTCATTCGAGATCGCCTATCAGTACGACGGCCAACTGATCGGCGTCGCCATCAGCGACCGCGCCGCCGACGCGCTCTCGGCCGTGTATGCCTTCTTCGATCCCGACTTCTCCCGCCTGAGCCCGGGTGCGTACTCGATCCTGAAGCACATCGATCTCTGCCGCTCCTGGGACCTCCGCTACGTGTATCTCGGCCTCTACGTCGCCGGCTCGCGGCGCATGTCCTACAAGGCCGGCTACCTGCCGCACGAGCGGCTCATCGGCGGCGCGTGGCGCCGCTTCGAACGAAGCGACGGCGCGGGGCGAGCGCAGCGGGCTGCGCGCTAGTGCCTCTCCTCAGAAGTTCGATGAAGAAATCGGCATGTGCTCGATCGCGCACGAGCCCCTCGATACGCCCCCGTGCGGGGGCTACTCGGGGCGAACGGGATTGTTTTTCAGTTCTCCCCGAGTAGCACCGAGCGATAGCGAGGTGCGTATCGAGGGGCTCGTGCGCGTTGATGGACACTTGAAGAGGGCGAGGGTGAGGAGATCGTGTCCGCGACGAGGTGAAGTTGTTCAGCCAACCTCTGAGACGGGACACTAGAATTCTATTGAGCTCCCATGCCCGATCGTCGCACACCCATCGCCCTGAGAGTGCTCAACGGCGTTGGCTGCGCCCTCCGTGCCGCCGGCCTGCCGCTGATTCGGCTCGACGAGGGATCGCTAACGGCACGGGCCGCCAAGCGCTGCGGACTGGATGACTTCGGCGACTTCTTCTTCCGCCAGCCATTGGGGCTGCTGTTGAACGCCTTCGAGCGGGAGGCCAGGCTCACGGTCCTCGGGCGCATCATAGCCCGGACCGACATCGTCCGCTTGCTCGAGAATCGCCTGCGGATCATCGATACGCTCAAGCGCCATCCCGAAATCGAACGCGGAACTGTCGAGCGGCCGCTGTTCATCATCGGCCTACCGCGCACCGGAACGACGATCTTGCACGAGTTGATGGCGCAGGATCCGGCGAACCGGGTGCCGATGACCTGGGAGGTCATGCACCCATGGCCGCCGCCGGAGCGCGCCACGTACGAGACCGATCCGCGCATCGAAAAGGTGGACCAGCACTTCGCCGGCATCGATCGTATCCTGCCCGGCTTCCGGACGATGCACCCCATGGGCGCGCGCCTCCCGCAGGAATGCGTCGCGCTCATGGCGCACGACTTTGCGACTATGATCTATCACACGACGCACAACGTCCCGAGCTACCAGGCGTGGCTCGAGCGAGCCGACATGCGGCCCGTGTATGCGTCGCACAAGCGCCAGCTCCAGTACTTGCAGTGGAAATGCCCGGGTGATCGTTGGGTGCTGAAGTCTCCCGGCCATCTCTGGGCGCTCGCGGCACTCCTCGCGGTCTATCCCGACGCCCGCCTCGTGCAGACCCACCGCGATCCCGTGAAAGTCGTCGCCTCGCTCACCAGCCTGATCGCGACGCTGCGCGGCATGGCGACGGAGGCGATCGATCCGCACCAGATCGCCATCGACTGGACCCAGCGGTTGGCGCGCGGGCTCGAGCAAACGATGCAGGTGCGGGCCGCCCAGCCGGCGGTGGACGCGCGCGTCTTCGACATGCACTATCGCGAGTTCGCCCGTGACGAGATCGACATGGTGCGTCGCATCTACGAGCACTTCGATCTCGAGCTGACGGCCGCCGCCGAGCAGCGCATGCGCCGCTATCTCGCCGCCAACCGCCAGGAGACCCGCGGGGTCCACCGCTACGCGCTCGCCCCGACTGGGCTCGACGCGGGCGTCGAGCGCGAGCGCTACCGGGGTTACATGGAGCGCTTCGGGATCGAGGAGGAAGTCGAGAGTCAGCCGTCGAGCGTCGAGAGCCGGACAGACTCTCGACTCTAGACTCTCGACTCTCGACTTCCGAGCCGCACCACCTCGCACCGCGGCGGCGCCGGCAGCTCGTCGGCCTGCAGCCAGCGGCAGAAGAAGAGACCTTCGCGATGACCGGTGGTGTCGAGCCAGTTCGGCATCCCGGGATCGCGGTGCGCGATCACGACCCGGAACGACCCATCCGGCTCGAGCTGCACCTGGGTGCCGTTGAGCGAGACGCGGTAGTAGCGGTAGTCGAGCGACTGCATGTAGCGGTTCCAGAGCTGCACGCCCCAGTACACGCAGCGCGGCGAGCGTCCGGTGATGACGAGCGCTTCATCGGGCGCGAGCTGGAACTGACCGAGCGCATAGACGTTGTCGGGCGTGCCCCATCCGGGGACGTTCGGGCTCCACGGCGCCGGTGGCATCAACATGTTCACCGCCGGCAGCGGAGGAATGGGACTGAACGCGATGCTCTCGCGCACGAAGGTCGCCACTGCGCGCAGCCGCCGCGCGAGCTGGACGTCGCTGGCGGGCGCCGGCGGCGGCGCCGGCTCGAGCGCCTCCATGGTGAAGTGTCCCGGCCGCGCCGCCCGCGGATCGGTGTAGTACTCGCGTGAGATGACGCATACCGCATCCGAGTCCAGCTTCACCCACGTGCCCGTATTCGGTCGTTCGGGGCTCAGGACGATCTCGAAGCGTCCCTCGTGGTCGCACGCGATGTCGCGCTGCGAGATGTTGGCGACCACCCGCCGCGACCATTCGCCGTTCGGCTCGCCGCCGTAGACGCAGAAGGCGAGATAGACCTCGTTCCCGCGCACGCCGCGGATGCGATACGCGCGCCGGCCGTCGATGGGCGCGAAGAAATAGCGCGAGTCGACGTTGTCGCCGAGAATCTTGCGCGTCGGCGAGGCGAGCGGGGTGAATTGCGGACGCTCGGCATCACCTTCGAGGTAGAGGTCGAGGCCGTAGCCGAGCAGATGGGTGAGGTGCCGGTAGCCGGCGGCGATGCCGACTTCGTCCATACCCGCGCGCGGCCCGGCCAGAAACGTCTCGTCGGCGGCGCCGAGGACCTCGAGGAGCTCCCGGAACGCGCGTCCAGACTCGGTCAACGGCTTCGCTTCCATGCTGTCACCTTCCGTCCGTCGCCCACGGCTACCAGCCGGGGAGGCCACGGAGCAACCCCACCGGGCCGGCACCGGCTGGAAGCCGGTGCCACTTCCCCAGGGAGCGCGCCGGACCCCCCGGTGCCTTTGTCGCCCCGGCAAAGTTCGATACAGTGAAGGTACGTGAAGATCGAAGTCTCACACGTGCTGCCGTACCCGCGCGAGCGGGTGTGGGAGGTGCTGCTCGATCCGGACGTCATGGCCCGTGTCCTGCCCGGGATCGAGAAGTTCGAGTCGCTGGGGGACGACAAGTTCGCCGTGGTGATGAAGCTCGGGCTGCCGGCGGTGAAGGGAACGTACTCGGGCACCGTCCAGATCGCCGACCAGCAGCTCCCGTCGAGCTACCGGCTCAAGGGGGAAGGCAAGGGCACGGGTGGGTGGGTCAAGGGCGAGGCGACCATGACCTTGCTCGTCGAGGGACCGGGGACGAAGATCGTCGCCGGTGGTCAAGCGCAGGTCGGGGGCGCCATCGCCAGCCTCGGGCAACGGATGATGGACGGCGTCACCAAGGCCATGGCAAAGGAATTCTTCGAGTCGATCGACCGCGAGATGCAGGGGCGCCGCGAGAGGGCCAGCCAGGGCATGTTCGCCTTCCGCACTCTGCTGGCAATGATCCGCGCGTTCCTCGAGCGGCTCTTCGGCCGACGCGCGCCCAGCTGAGATGACACGCACGATGCCAATGATCACGGCCGCCATCCTGGCCGCAGGGGACGCCGCGCGGATGGGACGCGACAAGGCACTGCTCGAGCTTGCCGGCGAAGTGCTCGTGCGGCGCACTGTCAGAACCGCCACCGCCGCCGGCATCGGCAACATCCTCGTCGTCGCGAACCCGCGCAACCTTGCATCCGTCACCGCCGCGCTGGGCGATCTGCCGGTGCGCGTCGTCTGCAACCAGCGTCATGCGCAGGGAATGGGTACCTCCATAGCCACCGCCGCCGTGACGGCGAGCGAGTCGGCGACCGCGGCGCTGCTTCTCCTACTGGTGGATCAGCCGCTGATCGATGCCCGCATGCTGGCGGCGATTGTGGACACCTGGCACGCGTCACAGCCGGCGTTCGTGGCCTCCTCCTACGCGGGCGTGACGACGACACCGGTTCTGTTCGACCGCTCATTGCTGGCGGAGCTCAGCCGGCTCGCCGGCGACACGGGCGCGCGCGCGGTCCTGCAATCGCACGGCGCCAGCGGCCGCGTCCTCGAGTTTCCTCCGTGGCGCGGGCGCGATATCGATACCGCCGGCGACTACGCCGCGGTGCGGGAGATCCTCGAGCGAGAATCGCGGAACGCACATGACGGGTGAGATTCTGGACGGCATGCGCCGCCTCCTCGAGGCGGCGCGCGGCGGCGCGCTGGCGACGATCACTCGGACGAGCGGCTCGACCTACCAGCGCGAGGGCGCGAAGATGCTCTGCGCTCCCGACGGCACGCTGATCGGCTCCATCAGCGGCGGATGCCTCGAGGCCGATGTGTGCGAAGTGGCGCGCGGCGTGGTCGAGCGCGGCGCGCCGGTGCGCCGGACGTACGACACCAACGCCGCCAACGACAACGTGTGGGGCCTCGGTCTGGGTTGCAACGGGACGGTCGAGATCCTGGTCGAGTCCCTCGACTGGTGGCGTTCGGATCCCGGCCGCGCCGTGTTCGCCGCGCTGGCGCAGCGTCTCGATGCCGGCGCGTTCGGGGTCCTCGTCACGGTGCTGAAGGCAACGGATGAGCCCTCGGCGCATATGCGGCGCGTCTTCATCGGCACCGATGATAGCGTGACCGGCAGCCTCGAAGCCCCCGCACTCGAC
>Ga0335084_10005259_pt1 | contig 12779 bp, 9 predicted proteins | sample Lox_Sample_44_FD_206721 | JGI IMG/M metagenome (GOLD analysis project Ga0335084, IMG submission 206721) | Soil microbial communities from Loxahatchee National Wildlife Refuge, Florida, United States - Lox_Sample_4.4 | ecosystem: Environmental > Terrestrial > Soil > Wetlands | place: USA: Florida... | reverse complement strand
CACCGGCCAGCGCGGCGGCCGCGTGCTGCGGATCGGCAACGCCTCCTGATGAAAGGGGTCGTCTACTACGGCGGCGGCAAGCCCGTCGCGGTCGAGGACGTGCAGGTGCGCGACCCGCGCGCCGGCGAGGTGCAGGTCTCGCTCCGCGCGGCGGGACTCTGTCACTCCGACGTCAGCGTCCTCGACGGCACCATCCCGTACCCGGTGCCGGTCGTGCTCGGACACGAGGGCGCCGGGATCGTCACGAAGATCGGCCCCGGCGTGACCAGCGTGAAGGAGGGCGACGCCATCATCCTCTCGACGCTCGCGCACTGCGGCCGCTGCCCGGCGTGCGAGGTCGGCCGCTCGACCGAGTGCAGGAACGCCCCCAATCCGAAGGAGACGGTGCCGTTCACCGTCGGCGGCAAGCCGGCCTACCAGTTCGCGAACACGTCGACGTTCGTCGAGACCACGCTGATCCGCGAGCAGAGCGCGATCCCGATCGACACCCGCGTGCCGTTCGACCGCGCGTGCCTCATCGGCTGCGGCATCATGACCGGCGTCGGCGCGGTGGTGAACCGCGCCAAGGTCGAGGTCGGCGCGACGATGGCGGTCTTCGGGCTCGGCGGCATCGGGCTCTCGTGCGTGCAGGGGGGCGTGCTGGCCGGCGCGTCCAAGATCATCGCGGTCGACGTCGTGCCGGAGAAGCTCGCGCTGGCGAAGCAGTTCGGCGCGACCCACGTGATCGACGGCGGCAAGGACGATCCGGTCGCCGCGATCAAGGACCTCACCAAGGGTGGCGCCGACTACACGTTCGAGGCCGTCGGCAACCTGGCCGTCATCCGCCAGGCGCTCGACGCGCTCGGCGCCGGCGGGTCGCTCACCATCGTCGGCGTGCCGAAGCTCGGCTCGAGCTTCGACTTCGTCGTGCAGGCCCTCTACCAGAACAAGGCGATCCTCGGCTGCCGCTACGGCACCGCACGCCCGCGCCGCGACTTCCCGATGCTGGCCGACCTGTATCTCAGCGGCCGGCTCAAGATCGACGAGCTGATCACCAGCCACTACGCCCTCGAGGACTTCGAGCGAGCGCTGGCGGACCTGCGCGCGGGACACCTCGCGCGCGGCGTCTTCCAGTTCGGCGCCTGACAGAAGGAGAGCACCATGGGACGCTACGGTCATCACGTCATCGACGCCGACGGACACGGCGGCGACCTGCCCGACTGGCAGAGCCGTCTGCCGAAGGAGTTCCACCCGCACATGCAGGCGCGCCGCGACCGCATCAAGTCGCACTTCGCGAACCTGATCGGTGTGGGTGTGAAGGAGACCAAGGGGACCGCGAAGGTGAACAGCCTCGAGCGGGCCGGCATGACGGATCCCAAGGAGCGTCTCGTCGACATGGACCTCGAGGGCATCGACCAGACCATCATGTTCCCGGGCGGCGCCGGCGAGGAGTGGGCCGGCCTGGACCGCGGCTTCGCGATGGCGCTCTGCCGGACGCTCAACGACGCCCGCGCCGAGTACACGCGCTTCAGCCCGAAGCGGCTCATGTCGGTCGCCAAGCTGCCGCTGATCGACCCCGAGGCTGCGGCCGCCGAGCTGCGCCGTGCCGTCAAGGAGCTCGGCATGGTCGGCATGGTCACGCCGCAGCACATCCGCGAGAAGAACCTCGACCACCCGAGCCTGGACGTGGTGTGGCGCACGGCCGAGGAGCTGGGCGTCGCGGTGTGCGTGCACGGCGGCGGGCAGGCCATCGACCAGGTGCCGATCGGCGTCGACCGCTGGAACACGCGCCTCGAGATGCACGCCTTCACGCACCCGGTGGGACAGATGATGGCCGTGATGGCGTTCACGGTCGGCGGCATCCTGCACCGCTTTCCGAAGCTGCGAGTCGCGTTCCTCGAAGCCAACGTGGGCTGGCTGCCGTTCTGGCTCGACCGGCTCGACGAGCACTGGGAGCTGACGCCCGAGCAGGCGCCGCGGATCGACCGCAAGCCGAGCGAGTACTTCCTCTCCGGCCGCTGCTTCATCGGGCTCGATCCCGACGAGAAGTGCCTCCCGCACGTGATCTCGTCGCTCGGCGACGGCGTCGTGGTGTACGCGTCGGACTACTGCCACTGGGACTGCAAGTTCCCCGACACCGTGAAGATGGTCGAGGAACGCACCGACATCTCCGAGCGCAGCAAGAAGGCCATCCTGAACGACAACCCGGCCCGGCTCTACGGACTCTCCTGAGGGCGCGTGCCCGTCGATCTGCCCGCGCTGCTGGCCCCCGAGCGGACGGCGCTCCTGATGATGGAGTGCCAGGAGGGCATCATCGGCGGGGGCGGGAAGCTCTCGGCGATCGCCGAGGCGGTACAGCGCCACGGCACCGTGGCGCAGATCGCGCGCGTGCTCCAGGCCGCGCGTCGCGCGAAGGTCCCCGTGTTCCACTGCACGATGTCGCGCCGGCCCGACGGCGGTGGCGCGGTCGTGAACTGCCTGCTGCTCGCCGCAGGCCGGAAGAGCCCGACCCCGCTGCTGCCGGGCTCGCCGCAGCAGGCGGTGGTGGCGCCGCTCGCCCCGATCGACGGCGACTACGTCGTCACGCGCTACCACGGCATCACACCCTTCCACGGCACCGAGCTGGACCCGTTGCTACGGAACCTCGGCATCCGGACGCTGGTCGCGACCGGTGTGTCGGTGAACGTCGGCATCCTGGGGTTGACGATCGAGGCGGTGAACGCCGGCTACCAGGTGGTCCTGCCGCGCGAGGCCGTGACCGGCACGCCCGACGCCTACGTCGACGCGGTCCTCGAGCACACGCTGCGCCTCCTCGCGACGATCGCGCCGGTCGAGCAGGTCGTCGCGGCCTGGGCCGGCTGACCGATGGCGATGCTCGACGTGCTCGCCGCGCACGTGGCCACGCGCGGCGACCAGCCCTTCCTGCTGCACGAGGGGCGGCGCGTGACGTACGCCGAATTCGACCGGCTCGTGAACCGTGCCGCCAACGCGCTCCGCGGCCTCGGCGTCGAGAAGGGCGATCGGGTGACGCTCGCGGTCGGCAACTCGATCGAGTACGTCGTCGCCGCGTTCGGGATCCTGCGGGCGGGGGCGATCCTGCATCCGGTGAACGCCGCGCTCGGGGCGGGCGAGCTGAGCTACATCCTGGGGCACGCCGAGCCGCGCGTGATCGTCACCGACGAGGCCAACGCGCCCGCGCTGCTGGCGCCCGCGCTCGTCCGTCCGCCCGGGACCCGCATCGCCGCGTTCGGCACCGTGCCGGGCGCGTACGCGCTCGACGCGCTGCTGGGCGCGAGCTCCGACACGCCGCCCGGCGTCACGCTCGGTCCCGGCGACTACTCGACGCTGCTCTACACGTCGGGCACCACCGGCCGTCCGAAGGGGGTGCTCTTCACGCACGGCCGCACCGGCACCAGCGGCCCGCACTTCATCCAGGCGCTCGGCCTGAGCGCCGCCGACACGATCCTCGCGGTCACGCCGCTCTTCCACGGCAACGCCTGGGGCGCGGTCGTGACCGCGCTCTACGCCGGCGGCCGCGCGGCGTTTCCGGTCGCGTTCAAGGCCTCCGAGTTCTGGCCGCTGGTGCACGACACCGGCGCCACCGTGCTGTTCACGCTCGGGACGATCCTGGCGATCCTCCTGACCCGCGAGCCGTCCGAGCTGGAGCGGACGAGCCCGCTCCGCGTGATCCTCGGCCTCGGCAGCGCCCCGATCCGCGATCGCATCATCGAGCGTTTCCGCGTCGAGCAGGTGGCGGAGTGCTTCGGCTCGACCGACGCCGGGGTCGTGACGATCGAGCCGCGCGGGCAGGCGCCGCGCCCCGGCTCCTGCGGCCCGCCGGTCCCGGAGGTGGAGCTCCGCATCCTCGACGACGCCGGCACGGCGCTCCCGCCCCGGCAGGTGGGGGAGGTCGTCCTCAAGTCCCCCGCCCGCATGGCCGCTTACTTCCGCGACCCCGAGCAGACCGCCGAGGCCGTCCGCGACGGCTGGTTCCACACCGGCGACCTGGGCTGGCTCGACGAGGACGGCTGGCTCTACTTCGTCGACCGCAAGCGCGACGTGATCCGGCGCGGCGGCGAGAACGTGTCGTCGGTGCTGATCGAGAAGACGCTCCGCGAGCACCCGCAGGTGTCGGAGGTGGCGGTGATCGGCATTCCCGACCCGGTGCTCGGGCAGGAGATCAAGGCGTTCGTGGTCGCCAGGGGCCCGGTCACCGAGGACGAGCTGCGCGCGTTCGCGGCCGAGCGGCTCGCCAGGTTCCAGGTGCCGCGGCTCTGGGAGTTCCGCGACGCGCTGCCGAAGACGCCGACGCAGCGGGTGGAGAAGTACAAGCTCCGGCAGGAGTCCGGGGCCACGAAGCCGCTCCTCGGCTGACGCCCGGTCAGCGCAGCTCGCGCGCGAGGATCTCGCCGAGGATCTGCCGGAGCTCGGGACTTCGGAGGATCGCGGTGTGGTCGTACGGCAGGGGCCAGCGATCCTTCGCGTCGCGCAAGGCCTCCCAACGGATGCCGCTCGGGAGCGCGATGGTCCGGTCCTCGACGCCGAAGATCAGATAGTAGGGGACCTGCGCCGGGAGCTTTCGGCGGGTCGTGGCGGCCGCGTCCGTGAAGAACAGTCCGCGGATGAAGTCGCTGCCCTCCGCGACGTCGTACCAGGAGGGCACGACCACCGGCGAGCGCTCGACGCCCTTCTTCGCCGACTCCATCCCGTCCCACGGCGTCGAGATCGACACGAGGAGCCGGACCGGATCCTGCAACACCCGCTCGTGGTGGCGGAGGACGAAGGACCGCGCCACCAGCCCCCCCATGCTGTGCGCGACCACCGCCATCCGCTCGAACCCGAGGTCGTGCTGGAGCTGCGCCGTCGTCTGCGAGAGGAGGTCGCTCGCGGCGTCGAGTCGGGCGCCGGACGGATAGTAGAAGAACCAGGCCTGGTAGCGGGTGCGATCGAGACCGTCGGCCAGGGCGGTGAACTCCGAGGGGTGGCCCGTCGCCCCGTGCACGAAGAGCACGGGAATCCGCTTGGGGTCGTAGGGCTCGCGGAAGTAGATGCCGGGCCGGATCTTCCAGGCGAAGGTGTAGACGTCGAAGTAGCCGAGCTGCCCGCTCTCCGCGCCGAAGCGCGGGTCGGTCAGATCGGCGATGTCCCCGAGCACGGCCACCTGGCTCAGGCTCACCAGCGCCTGGTCGTCCGGCGGCCGGGTCTCGAGCCGCTGGATCGCGCCCTCGATGAACGCGCCGGCGCCGGCGTGCAGCCGCCCCGCGGGCGGGATGTCGATCGCGATGCCCTCCCGTCGCTCCCCTTCGCCGAGCTCGAACAGCCGATCCGGCGCCCCGAGCACGTTGGCGGCGGGGTCGTCGTCGTAGCGATGGTCGTCGTCGACGTCCTGATAGGCGCCGACGCCGTAGCAGCCGGGCGCGAGGCGCGTGTACCAGATGCCGGGCTTCTGGAGGACGAAGTGCGCGGCGATCCGGACCTTGTCGCCGAGGCGAGCGATCAGGGCGTCGAGCGCCGGCGCGGCTGCCGGTACCGACGCGGCCCGGTCGCGCGCGGCGAGCAGCGCGCGCCAGTCGTCGTCACACGGCACCGTGACGACGTAGACCACCATCCAGTGATCGCCCGGGAGCCCCCCGCCGACCGTCCCCTCGACGTAGCCGAACCTGGCCTGCACCTCCTCGAAGCGGCGGGTCTCCAGCAGCTTCCCGAGGATGCAGCCGCTCGCGGCCGTAGCCAGCAGCGCCATGAGGATCCCTCGCGCGGCCCGCCTCCGCCGACCGGCGTCCCGACCGTTTCCCGCCTCACCGTCCTTCATGTCTGGCGTCAGCCCCGGAGCTAGACTATCACCACACCCCGACGCAATCCCGGCCGTTCACCGAATTCCAGGAGGAAACTGATGACGTTGACGAAGACGCTGACTCTCTCCATCCCCCTCTGCGCCGCCGTGCTGCTGGGCTGTGCCGCCGAGAAGTCTCCCGCTCCGCCGCCCGCCCCCGCGGCTCCGCCGGCCGGCACGGTCGCCGAGGAGACGACGACCGCGACCGCCACGGTCCAGAAGGTCGACCTCAAGACCCGACACGTGACGCTCAAGCGGCCCGACGGCACCAAGTTCGAGATCGTCGCGGGCGAAGAGGTGCGCAACCTCCCGCAGGTGAAGAAGGGCGACGTCGTCACGCTCACCTACAAGGAGTCGATCGCGTACGAGGTCCTCAAGCCCGGGAAGGCCAAGCCCGGCGCGAGCGCCAGCACCGACGTCACCCGGGCGCAGCCCGGCGAGAAGCCGGGAGGCACCGTCACCAACACCGTCACCGTCCGCGTGACGATCACCGCCATCGACAAGGCCGCGGGCACGGTGACGCTCCGCGACCCGCACGGGAACACCAACCCGGTGAAGGTGAAGGACCCGACCAAGCTCGACCAGGTGAAGGTCGGCGACCTCGTCGACATCACCTACACCGAGGCCCTCGCGGTGAAGGTCGAGAAGGCGAGCAAGAAGTAAGCTCGATCGATGAGCGAGGGGCGCACTCCGGCGCGCCCCTCGCTTCCTAGCCGCCGGCGGCGACGACGCGCTCGACGAACGCGAACCAGGCGTCGAGCACCCCGTCGGGAGCCTCGACCTGCGGGTAGTGGCCGATGCCGTCCAGCACGACCACGTCGGGGTTCGGGACCAGCTCGCGATAGCGCGCGACCATGTGTCCGCCGGAGACGGGATCCTCGGGTCCGTTCACGAGGCGGAGCGGCACCGTCGTCGTCTGGAGCGCCCCGACCCAGCGCTCGCGCTGCTGCCGTCGCTCGGCCATGTAGCCGATCAGCAGATGGGTGACGCCGGGCCCGTCGTTGAACTCGAGGAGCTTCCAGAAGTCGTGCAGCTCGGCTGCCGAAGGCTGGGTGCGCGGACCGAACACGGTGGCGAAGCCCTGCGCGAAACTCTCCGCGTTCATCATGCGCGCGACCTGCTTCCCCATCGGCCCCGCCAGCAGCTCCTGCACCGGCTGCGCCCGGTGCGTCTCGGGGAAGAGGCCGCCGTTCAGGAGGCAGACCGACCGCAATCGTACGCCCAGCGCGCCGGCGCGGGTCCGCTCGAGGTCGCGCGCCAGGAGCTCCTGCGCCACGCTCACTCCGTAGTCGTGCGCGAGCACGTGCACGCGCTCGATGCCGAGCTCGCCCAGCAGCGTCTCGTGGAGCGTCGCCTGGTCGACGATCGTGTACTCGTAGTCCGGCGGCTTGGCCGAGAACCCGAACCCGATCATGTCGGGCGCGATCAACCGGTGCCGCGCCCGCAGTCGGTCCCACACCTTGCACCAATCGTACGACGCCGTCGGAAACCCGTGGATCAGCAGCAGCGCGTCGCCACGCCCGTCGTCCCGGTAGAAGATCGGGTGACCGCGGTGCTGGAACGTCCGGCCCTGCTCTCGCCACTCGTCGGGCGTCACGCGCGTCTCCACCGCCTGCGGCTAGCATGGTACGCGCGCCGTGGGAAGGTGTCCGCCAGGTTGACACGACGGCGGAATGGGAAAATCCAAGGGCATGCCTCGCCCCGGTGTGGCCGTCGTGGCGGCGGTCCTCGTCCTCGCGAGCGGCTGCATGGTGGGCCCCGACTACGTGCGCCCCCCCGCACCGGCGGCGGACCACTGGTTGTCGAGCGATCCGCGCCTGGAGGGCGAAGGCGTCGAGACCGCGCGCTGGTGGCACGCCTTCGGCGACCCGGCGCTCGACGCGCTGGTCGAGACCGCGTACCGGCAGAACCTGACCCTCCGGGCGGCCGGCCTGCGGGTGATCCAGGCGCAGGCCCGGCGCGGCATCGCGATCGGCGGCCTCTTCCCGCAGACGCAGGCGCTCAGCGGCTCGGCCAGCCACACGCGCTCGAGCCTGAACGGCTTGAACGCCATCCCGGGAGACCGCGACTTCAACCTCTTCCGGGCGGGATTCGACGCCGCCTGGGAGCTCGACTTCTGGGGCCGCTTCCGGCGCAGCATCGAGGCCGCCGATGCCGACCTGCTGGCCTCGCTCGCCGACTACGACCAGGCGCTGGTCACGCTCGTCGGCGAGGTCGCCGCGACCTACACGCAGGTGCGCGTGCTGGAGGAGCGGCGGACCATCGCCCACCAGAACGTCGGCGTGCAGCGCGACAGCCTGGAGGTCGTGCGCACGCGCTTCGAGGCCGGGGGGACCACCGACCTCGACGTGCAGCAGGCGACGACGCTGCTGGAGGACACCGAGTCGACGATCCCCGGCCTCGACATCCAGCTCCGCGCCGCGCTCGACTCGCTCAGCGTGCTGCTCGGCGTCCCGCCCGCCGACTTCGCCGACGTGCTCGCCCAGTCGAGCGGGATTCCCGTGGCACCGCCGGCGGTCGCGGTCGGCATTCCGGCCGAGCTGCTGCGGCGCCGGCCGGACGTCCGGCGCGCCGAGCGGCAGGTCGCGGCGCAGAGCGCGCGCATCGGCGTCGCGGTCGCGGATCTGCTGCCGCGCTTCGAGCTCACGGGCTCGGTCGGACTGAGCGCCGAGGACGCGGCGCGCTTCTTCGAGGGGCGCTCGTTCGAGGGCCTGGGGGGCGCCCGCTTCGACTGGCCGATCCTCAACTACGGGCGGCTGATCGGGAACGTCCGCGTGCAGGACGCGACCTTTCAGGAGCTGGCGACCGCGTACGCCGACACCGTGCTGCGTGCGCAGCAGGAGGTGGAGGACTCGATCGTCGGGTACCTCCGCGGCACCGATCAGGTGACCCACCTCGCGCGCAGCGTCGAGGCCGCCGACCGCGCCGTCGAGCTGGCGGACATCCAGTACCGCGGCGGCTCGACCGACTACACGCGGGTGCTCACCGCGCTCCAGTCGAAGCTCCAGGAGAGCGACCGGCTCACGTCGACGCGCGGGGCGGTCGCGCTGAACGTGATCGCGCTCTACAAGGCGCTCGGCGGCGGCTGGGAGCTGCGCGACGGGCAGGAGCTGGTTCCCGCCGCGACCACGCAGGAGATGCGCGAGCGCACGTGGTGGGGCCGGGAGCTCGACACCAGGACCCAGGCGAAGGACGTCGACGCGGCGGCGTCCGGGACGGAGCAGGACCGACGGCCGGGACCGCTTCGCTGGCGGTGGTGGTGGCCCAAGTGGTGGTAGCCGTACGAGGACGACGATGACCCGACGCTCACGAGGCCCGCTCCTCCTCCTGGCCGTGCTGCTCGCCGCGTGCGGGAGCAACAAGTATGCACCGCCGCCGCCGCCCGAGGTGACCGTCGCGCACCCGATCGAGCAGGAGGTCACGACCTACAGCGAGTTCAGCGGACACACCACCTCGGTGGCCGCCGTCGACGTCCGCGCCCGCGTCCAGGGCTACCTCCAGAGCATGCACTTCACGCCCGGCACCGACGTGAACCAGGGCGACCTCCTGTTCGTGATCGAGCCCGACCTGTACGCGGCGCGGGTGACGGCCGCCGAGGCCGATCTCCAGAGCGCGGCGTCGCAACGCGAGGCGGCCGACGAGCAGTACGAGATCACCAACACGATCTTCCAACGCAACGCCGGCAGCAAGACCGACCTCGTCCAGAAGCTCCAGGCCAAGGAGCAGGCGCACGCCGCCGAGTCGCAGGCGCGCGCCAAGCTCGCGCAGGCGAGGCTGGACCTGTCGTACACGCGCATCTACGCCCCGATCACCGGCCGCATCGACCGCAACTTCGTCGACGTCGGGAACCTGGTGGGCGTCGGCGAGCCGACGCTGCTGGCGACCGTCGTGCAGCACGACCCGATCTACGTCTACTTCGACGTGAGCGAGCGCGACCTCCTCGACTACCGCGAGCGGCGCCGGCGTGGCGAGACCGCGTCGGCGGAAGGGCAGCGGACGCCGGCGTACCTGGGGCTCCTCACCGAGGAGGGCTTCCCGCACGAAGGGGAGGTCAACTACTCGAGCAACCGCGTCGACGCGTCGACCGGGACGATCGAGCTGCGCGCCGTGTTCCCGAACCCCGACCACGCGATCGTGCCGGGACTCTTCGGCCGGGTGCGGCTGCCGTTCACGCGCGGCACCGCCATCCTCGTCCCCGACGAGGCGGTGTCGACCGACCAGGCGGGACGCTACGTCCTCGTCGTCGACGACAAGAACGTGATCCAGCACCAGCGGGTGACGGTCGGGGCCCTGGTCGGGCAGCTGCGGATCGTCCTCGCCGGCCTGGATACGAAGGCATGGGTCGTCGTGAACGGCCTCCAGCGGGCGCGGCCGGGCGGCACGGTGAAGCCGGTGCCCGCACCGGAGGCGGCCGCCAAGCCGGCCCAGGTGCCGACCGCGCCATGATCTCCCGCTTCTTCATCGACCGGCCGATCTTCGCGAACGTCATCGCGATCATCACCGTCATCTTCGGCCTGGTGACCGTGCGCGCGCTGCCGGTCGAGCAGTACCCGCAGATCACGCCGCCGACGGTCCAGGTCTCGACGGTGTACCCGGGCGCGAACGCGCAGGTCGTCGCCGACACCGTGGCGTCGCCGATCGAGCAGCAGGTGAACGGCGTCGAGGGGATGCTCTACATGTCGTCGGTGAGCGCGAGCGACGGCTCCTACAAGCTCACGGTGACCTTCGACATCGGCGTCAACCTCGACATCGCGCAGGTGCTGGTGCAGAACCGCGTCGCGATCGCGCAGCCGCTCCTCCCGCAGGAGGTGCAGCGGCAGGGCATCACGACCAAGAAGCAGTCCACCGCGATCATCCTCTTCGTCACGCTGACCTCTCCCGACGGGCGGTACGACAGCCTCTACCTGAGCAACTACGCGACGCTCCGCATCCGCGACGAATTGTCGCGCATCGCCGGCGTCGGCGACGTGAACGTGTTCGGCGCCGGGCAGTACAGCATGCGCATCTGGCTCGACCCGCAGAAGCTCAAGAGCCGGAGCCTGACCACGCAGGACGTCGTGGCGGCGATCCAGGACCAGAACGTGCAGGTCGCCGCCGGGCAGCTCGGCCAGCCGCCGGCCCCCGACACCACCGACTTCCAGCTCACCGTGAACACCCTGGGTCGCCTGACCGACGTCGAGCAGTTCGGCAACATCATCGTGAAGAGCGACGGGATCCGGGTCACGCGGCTGCGCGACGTCGCCCGGGTCGAGCTGGGTGGGCAGGTCTACGACCTCTTCTTCCAGAAGAACGCCAAGCAGGCCGCTGGCATCGCGATCTTCCAGCTCCCGGGCGCCAACGCGCTCGACGTCGCCGACCGGGTGCGGGGCATCATGGCGAAGCTCCAGCCGTCGTTCCCGGAGGGGATGACCTACGAGATCCCGTTCGACACCACGCAGTTCGTGCGCCAGGCCATCAGCGAGGTCTATCGCACGCTGTTCGAGGCGGGGGTGCTGGTGCTGATCGTGATTCTGCTCTTCCTCCAGGACTGGCGTGCGCTGCTGGTCCCGGCCACCACCGTCCCGGTGACGATCATCGGCGCGTTCGCGGGCATGGCGGCCTTCGGGTTCTCGGTGAACCTGCTGACGCTCTTCGGGCTCGTGCTCGCGATCGGCATCGTCGTCGACGACGCGATCGTGATCGTCGAGAACGCCTCGCACCACATCGCGGTGGACAAGATCTCTCCCCGCGACGCGACCATCCGCGCGATGGACGAGGTGACCGGGCCCGTCGTCGGCATCACCTTCGTCCTGATGGCGGTCTTCCTGCCGACCGCCTTCCTGGGGGGCATCACCGGGCAGCTCTATCGACAGTTCGCGCTCACGATCGCGGTCACCGCAGGGATCAGCGCGATCAACGCGCTCACGCTCAAGCCGGCCCAGTGTGCGGTCTACCTGCGCCCCGTCACCGGCACGCCCAACGCGTTCTTCCGCGCCTTCAACCGGGTCTACGACCGGTGCGAGCGTGCCTACACGCGCCTCGTCCGCTGGATGGTGGGTCGTCCGGGACGGATGATGGGCGTGTTCGTGGTCCTGATCGTCGTCACGCTCTGGGGCTACCGCTCGCTGCCGACCGGCTTCCTCCCGGTGGAGGACCAGGGGTACGTGATCGCGGGCCTCCAGCTCCCCGACGCGGCCTCCCAGGCGCGCACGGCGCGGGTCGTCGACCGCGTCAACACGATCATCGCCGAGACACCCGGCGTCGCGGACTGGAACACGATCGTCGGCAACTCGATCCTCGACGGCACCACCGCGTCGAACGCCGCTACCTTCTACATCGTGTTCAAGCCGTGGGAGGAGCGCCGCGACCCGAGCCTCAGCCAGGATGCGATCCTCGCGCATCTCCGGCAGAAGATCGGTGCGCTCCAGGAGGCGATCTCGTTCTCGTTCCCGCCCCCGGCGATCCGCGGGCTGGGCGTGTCGGGCGGCTTCCAGCTCCAGCTCGAGGACCGCGGCGGCGTCGGCCTGCACGCGCTCCAGCAGATGACCGAGGAGATGCTCCAGGACGGGCGGACCCAGAGCGGCCTCGCCGCGCTCAGCTCGACGTTCCGCGCGGGCGTGCCGCAGCTCTGGGCCGACGTCGACCGCACGAAGGTGAAGTCGCTCGGCGTGCCGCTCACCGGCGTGTTCAACACGCTCCAGGCGTACCTGGGCTCGGCCTACGTGAACGACTTCAATCTGTTCGGACGCACGTACCAGGTGCGCGTCCAGGCGGCGCCGCAGTTCCGGCTCTCCCCCGACGACATCAAGCGCCTCGAGGTCCGCAATGCGTCCGGCGCGATGGTGCCGCTCTCGACCGTGGTCGGCATCAGCGACACCACCGGGCCGCAGATCATCCCCCGCTACAACCTCTATCCGTCCGCCGCGATCACCGGCGAGGCGGCTCCCGGCTACAGCTCGGGGCAGGCGCTGTCGTTGATGGAGCAGAT
>Ga0335084_10005258_pt1 | contig 12779 bp, 11 predicted proteins | sample Lox_Sample_44_FD_206721 | JGI IMG/M metagenome (GOLD analysis project Ga0335084, IMG submission 206721) | Soil microbial communities from Loxahatchee National Wildlife Refuge, Florida, United States - Lox_Sample_4.4 | ecosystem: Environmental > Terrestrial > Soil > Wetlands | place: USA... | reverse complement strand
CATCCTGCGCGAACTCCAGCGTCACGCCCTCCGTCTTCAGCAGCTCCACGTACTGCCGGATCAGGGCATTCTGCGGTTCGCTCAGAATGCGGACAAAATCCTCCCGCGTCAAGGGCTCGAGCTCGACCCGGATGGGGAAGCGCCCCTGCAGCTCCGGAATCAGGTCCGACGGCTTGGACACGTGAAAAGCTCCGGCGGCGATGAACAGGATGTGATCCGTCCGGACCATCCCGTACTTCGTCGTCACTGTGGAGCCCTCGACGATTGGCAGAAGGTCGCGCTGGACCCCCTCCCGGGACACGTCGGGCCCGCGAGATCCCTCCCGCCCGGCGATCTTGTCCAGCTCGTCCAGGAATACGATTCCCGAATCCTCGACCCGCCGGATAGCCTGGCTTACCGCCTCGTCCACGTCCACAAGCTTCTGTGCCTCTTCCTGGGCCAGGAGCCGCCTCGCCTCGCCGACCTTGAGCCGGCGACGGCGGGTCTTGCCGGGCATGAGGTTGGCCAGCATGTCCTTGATGTTCATGCCGACCTCTTCCATGCCCTGGCCCGAGAAGATCTCGAACATGGGCCCGGCCTGGGCCTGGACATCCAGCTCGATCATGCGCTCGTCGAGCTTGCCTGCCTTCAGCTGCGCTCTCAGCTTCTCGCGGGTCGCATCCCTCGACGCGTCCGGCGAGACTTCCTCGAGCGTGCCGCTCGAGAAGGCCTCCCCCGCGCGGCGCGGCAGGAGCAGGTCGAGCACCCGCTCCTCGGCCAGGCCCTCCGCGCGCTCGCGCACCGCGGCCGCCATCTCTGCCTTGACCATGGTCACCGACAGCTCGGTCAGATCCCTGATCATGGACTCGACGTCGCGCCCGACGTAGCCGACCTCCGTGTACTTCGACGCCTCGACCTTGATGAAGGGCGCCTGGGAGAGCTTCGCGAGCCTGCGCGCGATCTCCGTCTTCCCGACCCCCGTGGGCCCGATCATGATGATGTTCTTCGGCGCGACCTCGTCGCGGAGCTCCGGTGGCAGGTTCTGCCGCCGCCAGCGGTTGCGCAGCGCGATGGCGACCGCCTTCTTCGCCGCCTGCTGGCCCACGATATAGCGGTCGAGCTCGCCGACGATCTCCGTCGGCGTCAGCGGGGTCGCGAGCGTCACGGGTCGAGCGTCTCCACGGTGATATGGTCGTTCGTGTAGACGCAGATGCCCGCCGCAATCCGGAGCGCCTGCTCGGCGATCTGCTCCGCCGGGAGGCTCGAATGCTCGCAGAGCGCCCGCGCGGCCGCGAGCGCATAGGGCCCGCCCGAGCCGATGCCGATCAGGCCGTCGTCGGGCTCGATGACATCGCCGGTGCCGGACACGATGAACGATACCTCGGCGTCGGCCACCGCCAGGAGCGCCTCGAGCCTGCGCAAGACGCGGTCCATCCGCCAGTCCTTCGCCAGCTCGACGGCGGCGCGGGACAGGTTGCCGCGGTGCTCCTCGAGCTTCGCCTCGAACTTGGCGAACAAGGTGAACGCGTCGGCCGCCGCGCCCGCGAAACCCGCCAGGACGCGCCCGTGGTAGACCTTGCGCACCTTGCGCGCTCCGGCCTTGACGATCGTCTGGCCGATCGAGACCTGCCCGTCGCCGGCCACCGCCACGCGCCCCTTGTGCCGGACACAGGCGACTGTCGTCGCATGAAAGAAATCGCTGGTCGTCGTCATCTGGCTAGTTGGCTCGGGGGTGGGCCGAGTCGTATACCTTCATCAGCTGCTCGGGACTGACGTGGGTGTAGCGCTGGGTGGTGGTAAGGCGGCTGTGGCCCAAGAGCTCCTGGATGAGGCGCAGGTCCGCTCCCTCCCCGAGCATGTGCGTGGCGAAGGTGTGGCGCAGCGTATGCGGCGTCACGCGCCTGTCGATCCCGGCGTCCCGCACGCGCCGCTTGACGATCCGGTGCACGCTCCGCGTCCCGAGTCGCCCGCCTCGAAGATTTGTAAAGAGCGGGCCCGCGCCCTCGCCACGCACCGAGAGCCATGCGTCCAGCGCCTCGAGCGCCGCGTCTCCGACAGGCGCCACGCGCTCCTTGCCGCCCTTGCCCATCACCCGCACCGCGCCACGACGCCGGTCGACGTCGTCGAGGTCGAGCCCGCAGCACTCCGCGACCCGGAGACCCGTCGCGTAGAGAAGCTCGAGTAGCGCGCGATCCCGCAGCGACGCCTCCGACCGGTCTGTTCGAGCGTCCAGCAGCTCCTTCGATTCGTCCTTGGGCAGGAAGGAGGGCAGCCGCTTCGGCAGCCTGGGGCTCCTGATCTGGCGGCCGGGGTTGAAGTCGACCAGGCCGAGCCGGGCAAGGTACTTGAAGCAGCTCCTCACCGTGGCGAGCTTGCGCGCGATGGAGCTCTTGGCGAGTTTTCTCTCGTGCAGCCACGCGAGCCAAGCCCGGATGGCCCTCGCGTCGGCGTCCGCGAGATCACCCAGGCCTTCCCGGGAGAGAAAAGCGCGAAATTCGGCCAGGTCCGTTGCATAGCCCCGCAACGTGTGGCGCGAAGCGCCGCGCTGGAGATCGAGGTAGCGGAGAAATTCTGTCGCGGAGTCCTTCATGGCCGCACGCTCACGCCACCGAAGGGGCGACCTCTTCCTTATAGTCGCACTCGCCGCGGATGCAGGCGCGGGTACGCCTGCCGCCCTTGGCGATCCGCTCCGTCAGGAACGGCGCGCCGCACTTCGGGCACGCCTCAGCGATGGGGCGCGCCCACGCGACGAACTTGCAGTCCGGGTACTTGCTGCACGCGTAGAAGGTCTTGCCGCGCCTGCTCCGGCGCTCGACGATCTGTCCGCCGCAGCCGGGCTCGGCACAGGCGATCCCGAGGGTGATGGGCTTGGTCGTCTTGCACTCGGGATAGCCGGAGCAGGCGATGAACTTCCCGAAGCGGCCGTGCTTGATGACCATGGGCTTGCCGCAGGTCGGGCAGGCCTCGTCCGTCATCTCGTCAGCGGGCTTCTCGCGGCCGCCGAGGTCCTTGGTGTACTTGCACTCCGGGTAGCCGGAGCAGGCCAGGAACTTGCCGAACCGGCCCCACTTCTCGAGGACGGGCTTGCCGCAGTCCGGGCACTTCTCCCCGGTGTCCTCCCCGACCTTGTTGTCCGGCATCACCTTCTTCGCCTTGCGGATGTCCTTGTCGAACTGGACGTTGAACTTCCCGACCAGGTCGACCCAGTCGGCCTCCCCTTCCTCGACCTTGTCGAGCGACTCCTCGAGCTGGGCGGTGAAATCGATGTCCATAATCTCCGGGAAGAGCGGCACCAGCCGGTCCGTCACCAGCATGCCCAGCTCGGTCGGGAACAGCGTGCCCTTCTCGCGCCGCGCGTACTCCCGGTCCTGGATCGTCGAGAGGATCTGCGCGTACGTCGACGGCCGGCCGATTCCCCGCTCCTCGAGTGTCTTGACCAGCGACGCTTCGGTGTACCGCGGCGGCGGCTGGGTAAAGTGCTGCTTCGGGTCTAGCGCGAGGAGCTTGAGGATCTCGCCCTGGGTGAGCGGCGGCACGACGGCCTCCTGCTCTTCCTCTGGCACGGCCTCCGACTCCTCGCGCGACTCGACGTAGACCGCCATGAAGCCCGCGAACTTGAGCGTCGAGCCCTGGGCCCGGAAGAGGCACTTGCCCGCTTCGATGTCCGCGGCCACGGTATCGTAGACGGCCGGCAGCATCTGGCTCGCGAGGAACCGCTCCCAGATCAGCCGGTAGAGCGCCAACTGGTCCTTGGAGAGGAAGCGCGCTACGGCCTTGGGCTCCCGCGCGACGGAGCTCGGCCGCACAGCTTCGTGCGCCTCCTGCGCGCTCTTCTTGGCCTTGTAGGACGGCGGCGCATCCGGGAGATACTCCCGGCCCAGCCGGCCCGTGATCCAGCGCCGCGCCTCGTCCTGCGCCTCGGCCGCCACCCGCACCGCGTCCGTGCGCATGTAGGTGATGAGGCCGACCGCGCCCTCGCTGCCGAGCTCGATGCCCTCGTAAAGCTGCTGCGCCAGCATCATGGTCTTCTTCGCCGTGAAGTGGAGCTTGCGGCTCGCCTCCTGCTGGAGCGTGGAGGTGATGAACGGCGCGGCGGGATTGCGCCGACGCTCGCCGCGCGTGACGCTCTTGACCCGCCAGGTCGCGCCGTGCAGCGACGTCATCACGGCCATGGTCGCGGCCTCGGTGCCGAGCGCGGCCTTCTCACCCTTGACCTCGCGCAGGGTGGCGACGAACTCCGGAGGGCTCTTGCCCATGAGCCTGGCGTGCAGCGACCAGTACTCGGTCGGGACGAAGGCGAGGATCTCGCGCTCGCGCTCGGTGATGAGCCGCACCGCGACCGATTGGACGCGCCCCGCCGAGAGCCCACGCCGGATCTTCTGCCAGAGGAGCGGCGACAGCTTGTACCCCACCAGCCTGTCCAGGACGCGCCGGGCCTGCTGGGCGTCCACCTTGTTCGTGTCGATCTTGCCTGGGTGCTGGAACGCCGCCTTGACCGCCCGCTCGGTGATCTCGTTGAACATGATCCGGTACGTCTTGGCCTTGGGCACGCCAAGCTCCTGGGCGAGGTGCCAGCCGATCGCCTCGCCCTCGCGATCCGGGTCCGTCGCGATGAAGAGGGCGCCCACCTTCTCGGCCTGCTTCTTGAGCTCGTCCAGCACCTTCTTCTTGGCCGGCAGGACGCGGTAGTCGGGCTTGAAGCCCTTCTTCTCGTCCACTCCCAGCTTGCTCTTGGGCAAATCGCGGACGTGCCCCATCGAGGCCCTGACGATGAAGCTCGAATCCAGGTACTTCTGGATCGTCTTGACCTTGGTGGGCGACTCCACCACGACCAGCGACTTCGTCGACCCCGTGGATTTCTTGGCCGCGGGCGACTTTGCCTGCGCCGGAGCCTTCTTCACGGCGACCTTGGCCCTCACTCGATTCTCACTTGGCGAGCCGGACCTGGACGAAGCGCTTGCCGTCGAGCTGCCGGATGCGCCCTTCGACCTCGAGCGTGACCAGCAGGGCCGAGGCGCGGCCCACTTCCATCCCGCTTCTCTCGATGATGCTGTCAATGCCAGCGGGCTCTTCGCCGATCAGTCGCAGCAAGAGCCCAGTGTCTTCATCCTCCACATGCCTCTCGGCATGTCGGCCGGGGGCCAGATCGTCGCGGCAGCCCGCTTGCGTCGCGTCCATCGTGGTACCCATCGGTCTTACCTGATCACGCCACCGAAGCGGCAGCTGGGCTACGACATCTTCCCAGCCCTGGATGAGCGCGGCGCCATCCTGGATCAGCCGGTGCGCGCCCACGCTCTGCAGGCTCGACAGCGGCCCGGGCACGGCCATGACTTCACGGCCAAACTCACCCGCCAGCCCCGCCGTAATCAGCGAGCCACTCCTCGAAGCCGCCTCCACGACCACGACGCCGAGCGACAGGCCCGCAATCACACGGTTCCGAGCCGGGAAATATCCCGGCAGCGGCCGAGTTCCTGCGGCGAACTGCGACACGAGCGCGCCCGCCTTCTCGATCTCGCCAGCAAGCGATCGATTCTCGGGAGGATAGATCACGTCAACTCCCGAGCCCAGAACCGCGATGGTCCGGCCTCCGGCCTGGAGCGCCCCGCGGTGGGCCGCGCTATCGATACCGCGCGCGAGTCCGCTCACCACGGTGACACCGCGCGCGGCGAGATCGGCGCCGAGTCGCTCCGCCACGGCCATGCCGTAGGGAGTCGCCGCGCGAGAACCGACGATCGCGATTGCGAGGGCGTCGTCCTCCGCGAGCGCGCCGCGCACGTACAGCCGCTCGGGCGGTGCATGGATCTCGCGCAGGTTGGCAGGATACGCCGTGTCGCCAAGCGAGATCTGACTTGGTGCGCCGTCTGTCTTCATTCGGATACGCTCGCGGGTGGTGTTCATCGTTTCGTCCGCCGGCTCGACGGAATGAAAATCAGTATAGCAGACCGCCACGCCCGCCCCCGCAAACAGCCTACCGGCCTGCGGCAGCGGGCGAAGCCAGCAGGGTCCGAGCCTGTCGGGCCGCGTCACTCTTTGGAAACTGCCTGATCACCTGTTCCCACGACGCCTTCGCGCTCGCAGCGTCTCCCAGCGCGCGCTGGCAGAGACCGATCTTCAAGAGCGCCTCGGACACGTGGGCGGCCTGCGTGTACCCGCTGACCGTCTTTTGGAACTCCGACATCGCCTGCCGGTAGTCCCGCTGGCGATAGTACGCCTCGCCGATGTTGTTCTGCGCTGCGGCCGCTTGCGGGTGGTCCGGGAACTGGGCGACGAATTCTGTGAATTCCAGCGCCGCCTGTCCGTCCTCGCCGCCGCGCAGCTTGGCGAGCGCGGCGGCGAACTGCCGGTCCGCCTCCGCGCTGCGCGAGGTGGGCGCAGCCGGCGCGGAAGCCGGCGGCGAGTCAGGCTTGGGCGCTGGCGCGGGAGGCAGAATCGAGGCCGGAGTTTCCACCGGCGGCGGCGCAGGCGCGCTCGCTACGGGCGATTCTGGAGGGACGGGCGTCGAGCGCAGGGAGCGTATTGCGCCCTCGGCTTCCTTCAGCGACGCCTCATGCTTTGCGAGCTGCTCGTTGAGGTTCTTGATCTCCGCCACGAGGAACGCCTGCTGCGCATCCATCGCCTTGATGTCGGCGGCGAGGCGCGTGATCTCCTGCGCCTGCGCGTCCTGCGCGTTCTTCATGTCCGTCAGCGTAACCCTGGCCGGCGACGTGTCCTGTGGAGCCGGGGTGCTGGGACGGGACGCGCAGCCGGCGAGTGCGACTGCGGCCACACCAGACAGCAGCGCGCGAGCGGGAAGTGAGAGCATTGGGGCACCGTAGCACCCGCCTCCACGCCAAGTCAAACCCGCGGCGCCGCTGTCTCGCAATTTTGACTCACAAGCCGCATTTCGCTAGCATGCGCACATGACCGAGGCGGTCTGGCCCTTCTATGTCTCGGCCGTGGCCGCAGGCGCGGCGTTTGGCTACGTCATCCAGCGTGGCGGCCTCTGTCTCATGCGGGCGATGGCCAACCTGTTCATCATGGGCGACGCTGCCATCGCGCGCGCCTATGTGCTGGCCTTCCTCGTCGCCATGGCCGGCGTGCACGCGCTGTCCGCGGCCGGGCTCGTCGAGTTCCCCATCCGGCCGTTTCACTGGATGTCGAACCTCATCGGCGGGCTCGTCTTCGGCGTGGGCATGGTCCTGGCCGGAGGCTGTTCGGGCAGCACGTGGTACCGCGTGGGCGAGGGCGCAGTCGGCGCCTGGGTCATCCTGCTGGGCTTCGCGATGGGCGCCACAGCAATGAGGCTGGGCGCTCTCTCCCCGCTGCGCGCCACGCTCCAGACTCCTACGATCACGATCGGCGGCGCGCCGCCCACGCTCGCGGCGGCGCTTGGCGTCTCGCCGTGGCTCGTGATCGTCGCGCTCTGGGGCGCGGGCGGCGTCTGGCTCGCGCGCGGGCGCGGGCGAGACGGCCAGCACGGAAGGTGGCCCTGGCACGTCACGGGGGCGGCGGTCGGTGTCCTCATCGCCGCCGGGTGGTGGGCTTCGACCTTCGGCGACCGGCCCGTTGGGTTGACCTTTGCAGTCAACACCGGCGAGCTCCTCACCTATCCGCTGGTCGGATTCCCCAACCGCATCAACTGGAGCATGGTGATGCTGGTGGCCGTCCCGGTGGGGGCATTCGCCGCCGCGTGGCCGTCGGGCGATTTCCGGTGGAAGCTGCCGCCCGGATGGTCCCTCGTGAAGATCTTCTCCGGCGGGCTGCTCATGGGAGGCTCGGCGGTTCTCGCCGAGGGATGCAACATCACCCAGGGGCTGACGAACGGATCAACGCTCGCTCTCGGAAGCCTGGCCACCCTCGCCGCCATGCTCATCGGGGGCTGGCTGACTCTCCGCGCTCTCTACGGCGCGACCCGCTGACCGCTTCTAAGGGATCTCGCGAAGCAGGATGACCGGCACGGTTCCGCCCGCCTCGACCGTCGTGTCCCCCGGGACAACAGCCAGCCCGTCGGCGGCGACCATGGAACGCAGGATCCCCGAGCTCTGGTCGCCCGTCAGCCGCGCGCGATAGACGCCGTCCTCGCCGACTGACAGCGTCACCCGAAGGTACCCGCGGCGGCGCCCAGGGTTCGCGATCGGCGCTTCCGCGCGCGCCCGGACCTGCGGCCGCTGGAGCCGCCCGTGACCGCCGAGCCTCAGGAGGGCGGGGCGCACGAAGAGCTCGAAGGTGACCATGGCCGAGACGGGGTTCCCCGGCAGCGCGAAAACGGGCAGCGCGCGCTTGCCCGCCGATGGAATAGTCGCGAACGCAATCGGCTTCCCGGGTCGCATGTCCACGAGCCAGAGGTGCTGCTCCGCGCCGAGACGCTCGAGGGCGGCCTTGACGAAGTCGTGCTCGCCGACCGAGACGCCCGCTGAGGAAACCACGAGATCGCAGTCGAGGGCCCACCGGAGGCGAGCCTCTATCTCGTCCAGCCGGTCCGGCGCCACGCCCAGCGAGATGGAGTCGCCGCCCGCCTCGTCGATCTGCGCCATCAGGGAATACGTGTTCGAGTTCCAGATCTGCCCCGGTCCCGGGCGCCCACCCAGGTCGGCGATCTCGTCGCCAGTCGACAGAACCGCGACTCGCGGCCGCCGGAGCACGCGCACCTGGGCGCGGCCGATCGCCGCCAGCAAACCCAGCTCGGCGGGACCCAGCAGGCGGCCGCGCTCGAGGACACCGTCGCCCGCTCGCACGTCCTCACCCTCGGCCCGGACGAAGTCGCCCGTCGCGACCGGGCGTGGCACGGCGATGGTTCCCTCGTCCGCCGTGACGTCCTCCTGGGGGATGACGCTATCCGCGCCTTCGGGAAGGGGCCCGCCCGTGAAGATGCGGAACGTCTCACCCGCCCCGAGCGGGCGCTCGGCGAGATGCCCGGCGGCGACCCGTCCCGCGACGGAGAGCCGAGCCGGAGCCTTCGTCGAGGCTTCCTGCGTGTCGGCGCTCCGGAGCGCGTAACCGTCCATCGAAGAGTTCGGCCAGGGCGGCACGTCGACGCTTGAGACGACGTTCTCGGAGAGGACCCGACGCAGCGCGCGCTGGAGCGGCACCAGTTCGTCGCCGAGCACGCCCACGCGGGCCAGGATGCGCTCGAGGGCTTCTTCGACCTGGATCACGCGGGTATTGTACCGCGGCTCACGTTCGGATCACGTCGGCCGGGCTGGCGCCCGCCGGGCGACTACTTCGGCTGGCGAAGGACCGGCTGGTACTTCGCGATGAACCGCCGCCGGGAGAGCGTGAAGAGCGCGAAGAATCCGGCGGTCATCAGGACGGCAGTGGGCCCCATGGGGAACGCGATGTTCCTGTCGAGAGAGGGAAAGATGATCAGGATGCGCTCGACGAAGATGGCGATCCAGCCCATGAAGAGGATCACCGTGAAGACCTTGTGGCGCGCCGGCGGGCGGCCCGTGAGCCGCTTCAGCAGGTAGCCGAACGGGATGAGCCAGCCCACGATGAAGATGGCCCAGGCGATGTGCCCCCACGGGGGGTTGAAGAACCGGTTGAGGAAGAACCGCGTCTCCTGGGGCACGTTGCCGTACCAGATCACGAGGTACTGCGAGAAGAAAAAGTACATCCACATGACGCACATGGCGAAGGTCAGCTTGGCCATGTCCTGGATCACCGACGGAGCGACCTGAATCACTCCGCGGGCATTGGCCCGGATCGTAAGGTATGTGACCAGGCCGAATCCGGCGTAGAGAGACGTGACCACGTAGTAGCCGCCGAAGAGGCCGCTGTACCACGTCGGGTCGAGCGACATCATCAAGTCGAAGCCCCAGAGCGACAGCATGGTCACGAACAGAATGAGCAGCACGGTAGCGAGCCGGTTGCGGCGCGCATGCGCTTCGGGAGAGTCCGCCCCAGGCGAGTCCTGGGCGAATACCGCTTTGGCGAAAGCCAGGGCCACCCAGTAGAGCGCGAGGCTCCCCAAGGCGATCCGCAGCGACATGAACGGCACGTTGAGCCAGGCTGCCTTCTTCTCGAGCGGGTGGTTGACCCAGGAGAAAAGCGTGGCCCGCCCGAAGAAGAGAATGACGAACCCCACGAAGGACACCGGCAGAAAACCGGCCGTCGTGAGGGCCAGACGCTTCACGGACGGCGACCACCTCGCCTCGGTCATTTGCATCATCCCGGCCAGCGCCGGACCCGTGATGCCGAAGCTCGACCAGAAGAGCAGGTTGACGAGATAGATGCCCCAGGTCGCCCGCGGGTCGGAGCCGAGGACGCCCCAGAGAAATGCGGCGGCGCCGGCCGCCGCCAGCGCCCAGAGGACCCCCTCCCGGCGCGGTGAAGGCTCGGCGGCAGCCACCGTCGCGCTCATTTGCCCGCCAACGTCCGGAGGTAGTTGACCACGTGCCACCGCTCCTCGGCGGACATCGACTCGCCGTAGGACGGCATGACGGCGCCGCCGACCGACAGGTAGCTCTGCCAGTAGCCGTCGGTGCGCGCTTTCTGGAGGTCGGGGTTGGTGAGATCCGCTGGAGTCACGAACTTGGCCGCCACGAGGCCGTTGCCCTTGCCAGATTCGCCATGGCACGGCGTGCAGTAGACCGCGAACAGATCCCCGCCCTTCTTGATGGACTCGGGGGTCGGGGGCACCGGGTTCTTCCGGAGCGAGGCGGCGTCGCGCTGCTCCTTCGAGTAGTAGAGCTGGCCGCCGCTCCGCGGGAGACTGCCCGGGGCCATCGCAAAGTTCACCTCGCCGGGCATCACGCGCTGGGTCTCGATCATGTCGTGGTTCCACCGGTACAGAATGGCGACGCCCTGGATACCCGCGAGCGCGCCCACGCCCAGGAGCACGAGGACGAAAACATACTTCATCATCGCCTGATCTCCTCCGCCCCCGCGGCGGTCAGGAGCGAGCGCACCTGGTCGACGGTGTCGGCGGGGCAGGCGACGGCCACCCCGAAGCGGTCAAGGGTGAAGCGCGGGTCGTAGGTCGCCGACGGCTTGAGCTTCGGCAGCCTGCCCAGCAGCAGGACGGCGGCAAGCGTCGCGAGACCTCCGAAGAGGATGGTCAGCTCGAAGGCGATGATGACGAACGGCGGGAAGGACACGGGCGCCTTTCCACCCGTGACCAGCTCCCACTTGAGCGAGGACCAGATCGTCAGGAAGAAGCCCGTGCACGTCCCCGTCAGGGCCCCTGCCAGCGTGAAGAGCCGCACCTTGCTGAGGGGCCGGACCTTCTCGATCTCCTCTTCGATCTCCTCGACCGGCACCGGCGTATAGACGGTCAGCTCCGAAAAGCCCTTGTCGCGGAGCTTCCGGATGGCTTCCAGCGTCGTGTCCACGTGGGCAAAGACTCCCAGCACGTTGGCCGTCACCATGCTAGTGGTGCCCTTCGTGGGCGTGCTTGAGCGGGTGCGGAAGCGTCTCCTTGACCTCGACGATCGACAGCGACGGCATCACCCGGATGAAGCCGAGGAACAGCAGGAAGAACCATGCGAAGGAGCCGACGATGATGGTCGAGTCAGTCACGGTCGGGACGTACGTGCCCCAGGTGTACGGGTAGAAATCGAAGCCCAGGCCGAGGACGATGATGTTGAAGCGCTCGAACCACATCCCGATCAGCACCAGGATGGAGATGACGTAGAGCCAGGTCGTGTGGGTGCGCGTCCTCTTCCAGAAGAAGACGAGCGGCGCCACGCTGTTGCAGAGGTATTGTAGCCAGAAGGCCCACGCATACTGCTTGGTCGCCCGGTCGAAGAGCGAAGACCGCTCGTAGTGGTCGGCGCTGTACCAGGACGTGAAGGCCTCGCACGCGTAGAAGTAGGTCAGGACGAGGCTCGTAACCAGGATCAGCTTCGCCATCGCATCGAGGTGCTTGTCGGTGATGTAACCGTACCAGTTGAACACGTACCGCATCGGCAGGACCAGCACGAGCACCATGGCGAAGCCGGAGAAGATGGCGCCGTCCACGAAGAAGGGCGCGAACAGCGTCGAGTGCCACCCGGGCACGAGGGCCATGGCGAAGTCGAAGGACACGACGCTGTGCACCGAGAGCACGAGCGGCGTGGCCAGCGCGGCGAAGAGGCCGTACCCGCGCCGGTAGTGACGCCATTGCGAGTCCGAGCCCTCCCAGCCGAGCGCCATGACCGTGTAGACTTTCTTCTTGAAACCGGTCGCGCTGTCCCTGAGCGCCGCGATGTCCGGCACCAGGCCGACGATGAAGAAGACCACGCTGATCGTCAAATATGTCGAGATGGCGAAGACGTCCCAGACGAGCGGGGACTTGAAATTCGGCCAGAGGTAGCGCTGGTTCGGGTACGGCGTCAGCCAGTAGGCGAACCACATGCGGCCGGCGTGGATCAGGGGGAAGAGGCCGGCCGTCATGACTGCGAAGACCGTCATCGCCTCCGCGCCGCGGTAGATGGAGGTCCGCCACTTCGCCCGGAACAGGTACAGGACCGCCGAGATCAGCGTGCCCGCGTGCCCGATGCCGATCCAGAACACGAAGGTCGTGATGTACATCGCCCACATCTGGGGCGTGCGCTTGCCGGCCGCGCCCATGCCCGACCAGATCTGCCAGCTCCACGCGATCACGCCCGCGCCAAGCGTCAACCCGACGAAGCACATCCAGGCGAAGTAGGTGTTGCCCGGCATGCCCACGGTCCTGACGACGTCCCGGTTGACGTCTGCCCACGTCGGCTGGCCCGGCGGCGTGGCCACGCTCATGCCTTGTGCTCCTTCGCATCCCCGTGACCTGCGACCGCGCCGCGGACCACCTTCGCCAGGTACGTGACAGCCGGCCGCGTGCCGAGCTCACGGAGCACGTGGTAGCC
>Ga0335084_10005257_pt1 | contig 12781 bp, 9 predicted proteins | sample Lox_Sample_44_FD_206721 | JGI IMG/M metagenome (GOLD analysis project Ga0335084, IMG submission 206721) | Soil microbial communities from Loxahatchee National Wildlife Refuge, Florida, United States - Lox_Sample_4.4 | ecosystem: Environmental > Terrestrial > Soil > Wetlands | place: USA: Florida... | reverse complement strand
CGGTGAAAAAGTTTATTATTTGTATTTGCAATAACTTACACGGCACAGTTAGCACTCCTCCACAGAGTGTGCTAATAATATTAGCGGTGTCCGGCCTTTTGTGCCGGGACAACAAAGTTCTCTTTCCCCACAGTTCTCACTGAATGGAGGTAGATAAACAATGCAGATTCGTCCGCTCTACGACCGGCTGGTGATACGCCGGATCGATGCGCAGGAACAAGTCTTGAACGGGATCATCATTCCCGATACCGCGAAGGAAAAGCCCCAGGAAGGCGAAGTCGTTGCCGCCGGCAAAGGCAAGCGCCTGGAAGACGGCAAAATCATTTCGCTCGATGTCAAAGTCGGCGACCGGATCCTCTTCGGGAAGTATTCCGGCTCGGACATCAAAATCGACGGCGAAGAGTACCTGATCCTTCGTGAGGATGAGGTGCTGGGCGTTCTCGAGAACGGAAAGAAGTAGGAATAAGGAGCACAGACGATGGCAGCAAAACAGATCGTTTACAGCGAGAATAGCCGCCAGGCGATTTTGCGCGGCGTCAACCAGCTCGCCGACGCCGTAAAGGTGACCCTGGGCCCCAAGGGCCGAAATGTGGTCCTCGAGAAGAAATTCGGCGGTCCGACCATCACGAAGGACGGCGTTACTGTCGCAAAGGAAATCGAGCTCAAGGATCCACTGGAGAACATGGGCGCCCAAATGGTGCGCGAAGTGGCCTCCAAGACCTCCGACGTCGCCGGTGATGGCACCACCACTGCCACCATCCTGGCGCAGGCGATTTTCCGTGAAGGCGTGAAGGCGGTTGCCGCCGGCGCCAACCCCATGGCCCTGAAGCGCGGCATCGAGAAGGCCGTCGAAGTCGTTGTCGAAAACGTTCAGAAGATGTCCAAGCCCGTCAGCGGCGATGCCATCGCCCAGGTCGGCACCATCTCCGCCAACGGCGACAAGGAAATCGGCGACACCATCGCCGAGGCCATGAAGAAGGTCGGCAAGGACGGCGTCATCACCGTCGAAGAGTCCAAGACCATGCACACCGAGCTGCAGACCGTCGACGGCATGCAGTTCGACCGCGGCTACCTCTCCCCCTACTTCATCACCGATCCGGACCGCATGGAAGCCGTTCTGGAAGAGCCCTACATCCTGATCCACGAAAAGAAGATCAGCAACATGAAGGACCTTCTGCCCGTGCTCGAGCAAATCGCTCGCGCCGGCCGCCCGCTGCTCATCATCGCCGAGGAAGTCGAGGGCGAAGCTCTCGCCACTCTCGTGGTCAACAAGCTGCGCGGCACCCTGAATGCCTGCGCCGTGAAGGCCCCGGGCTTCGGCGACCGCCGCAAGGCGATGCTCGAGGACATCGGCATTCTCACCGGCGGCAAGGCCATCATGGAAGAGACCGGCATTAAGCTCGAAGGCGTCCGCCTTGACGACATGGGCAAGGCCAAGCGCGTCACCATCGACAAGGACAACACCACCATCGTCGACGGCGCCGGTCAGCAGAAAGCCATCGAGGGCCGCATCAAGCAGCTCCGCGCCCAGATCGAAGAGACCACCTCCGACTACGACCGTGAGAAGCTCCAGGAGCGCCTCGCGAAGCTCGCCGGCGGCGTCGCCGTCATCAAAGTCGGCGCGGCCACCGAGACCGAAATGAAGGAAAAGAAGGCCCGTGTCGAAGACGCCCTCCATGCCACCCGTGCGGCAGTGGAAGAAGGTATCGTTCCGGGCGGCGGCGTCGCCCTGGTTCGCGGCGCCCGCGCTCTGGCGGACCTCAAGGGTGACGGTGACGAGCAGATCGGCATCGACATCATCAAGCGTGCCTGCCAGGAGCCCCTGCGCCAGATCGTCGGCAACTCGGGCTTCGAAGGCGCCATCGTCGTCGAGAAGGTCGTCTCCAACAAGGACGCCAACTTCGGCTTCAATGCCGCCACCACCGTCTACGGCGATCTCGTCGCCGACGGCGTCATCGACCCCACCAAGGTCACCCGCACCGCTCTCCAGAACGCTTCCTCCATCAGCGCCCTTATGCTGACCACCGAAGCGATGATCTGCGAGATCCCCGAAAAGAAGCCCGCCCCGCCCGCTGGCGGCGGCCACGGCCCGGACATGGACTACTAATCCCGTAGCCCAACAGAAACACAAACCGCCCGTTCCGGTCGTCCCGGAACGGGCGGTTTTTACTTTTTGCTCATCGCCTCCCGTCTAACAATTTCGACCTAACCACGTCAGCCTCTTCGGGGAGGGCTTCTTGGGGTACGCAATTCCGGCTGTCGCTTCTAGTGGAGCTGCGGAAAGCCTGGAGACCGCGGCTCTGTTACTCGACCGTAATTTACAAGAGCGTCATTGGCCGCATCACAGCATCCTCGATCCGGTCTTCGCGAGCACGGACAGCGAAGAAGTCGTCGCCTACACGCGCGCTCCGGATTCCGCGATGTGGACCGGGCATTACCTCGCCGCGGAAGCGTACCGCTACAAGGTCACCGGCGATGCTGGGGCCCTGGAGAACATCGCCCGCGCGCTAGCCGCCATTCGCCTGCTCATTGATGTCACGGCAACAGACCTGCTCGCTCGTGCCGCGTTAGCCCCGAACTCCCCGTTCTGCAACTCCATCGTGCGGGAAGAACGTCCTCTCACTTTCTATCCCGCACGCCTCGAAAACCAGGATTACGTTTGGCTGGGCCAAACCACCCCCGACCAATACTGCGGCGTTTTCTTCGGTCTAGCCTGCGCCTTCGACCTGGTCAACGAAGCAACTGTGCGCGCAGCCGCCACGGTTCTCGTTACCCGTCTTCTCGACTTTCTTCTCGAACACCATTGGAACATCGTCATGCCCGGGGGGCCAATCAGTGGTGTCTTCCTCAATCGCGCCGACCAGCAACTCACCCTTCTTCAGATCGGCCGTCGTCTTAATCCGGCCCGCTTCGAGGCGGAGTACAAGACACACCGCATCTCCTTGTCAGCTTCAGTCGAAATCCCGATAGCCTATGACTGCCTCGACGACCATCATTCCTACGCCAAGTTCAATCTGGCCGCCATCAACCTCTTCCATCTCGTGCGCTTCGAAGACGGCCCCCGGCTTCGTGCCAAATATCTCGCCGCTTACAAGGCCTTTCGCCGCGCGGTCCGCACGCACGGCAACGCTCACTTCAACATGATCGACCGCTTCCTCAGCGGACCCGATGAAGCGCGCGATCACGAAACGCATGCTCTGCTTCGCGCCTGGCTCCGCCGGCCACGGCGCGATTCTCATGCCGATCTACGCTCGGTCTACCCGGCGGCCCAAGGACCTGACCGGGCTCCCGCTGTCATCCCCGTTGATCACCGTGTGCCGGCCGATTTCCTTTGGCAGCACAGCCCGTTTCTTCTGTACGGCGGGGGAGAAGGAAGAATCGAAACTGCCGGGATCGATTTCCTGCTCCCCTACTGGATGGCCCGAAGCACGTTTCTCAGCGCCGGGCTATGAGGGTGAGAAAGCCCTCTCCGCCCATCGACAACACACGAAATCCGGCCTGCTCAAACAGTTCCCGGATTTCTCTCGTTGTCATCACATAGCTGGTAGCGCGGCGAGTCTCAACCTGCCCGTCCCAGATGAACGTGTAGTCGATGTCCAGCCTTCCTTCGGCACGGTCGTACTTGTTCTCACTGAGCATGTACACGCCGCCGGCAAGGAACCACTTGCGGCTGCCTACGTGCTTCATGATGTCCTCGGCAGCGCATCCCGTGTCGATGGCGAATCCACCGCCGGGCTTCAGAGCCCGGTACATCGAACGAAGAAACGCCCCAGCCTCCCGCGGAGTCAGGTAGCCAAAACTATTCCCCAGGCACACCGCGGCATCGAAACGTGCTTCGTACGTCAATTCACGCATGTCGCCCTGCCGGAGTTCTACGGGCAGATCACCAACCGCGCTCCGCGCTGCGCTCAGGAACTCATGTGACAAGTCAACGCCTGTAACCGAACAGCCTCGCCGCGCAAACTCCAAAGCATGCCGCCCATGCCCGCATGGCACGTCCAGCACACTCGTGCCGGGCTGCAATTCCAGCGTGCGCCAAATCTCATCCACTTGTGCCGCAGTCGCTTCGGCCGGGATGCACTCCATCCATGACCGGACCGCCGGACCGCGGAAAAATGTCTCGAACCATTTCTGTTCCAATGGGATTCCTCCAAACACACGAAGGGTCAACACTATACAGCCAATTTTGACCAATTGGTATTTTCGCCCTTAATACCAGATGGCCAACTCCTGAATCGACCGATGTAAACAACGCCCTATCTTGCCGGAACGGGTGCCCCATTTCGATCGTAGTTGTCTAAGAGAACAAACGATGACTCCCACGCTTGACCAGGATCTTGAAATCCTGATCCCTGAACCGGAGAAGGCCATCGAGCGCCCCGTCCGTCGACGCCGGACGATGCACGCCGGCGAGATCTTCGTCGACCTTCTTGCTCAAACCCTGATCAATCTTCGTCGCAATAAACTCCGTAGTTTCTTAACTTTGTTCGGCATCGCCTGGGGCATCGCATCGCTCGTTCTCCTATCTTCCCTCTCCGACGGTTTCCGCCAGGGCCAGCGCAAGAACATGTCGCAGATCGGCGACAACATCGTCATCATGTGGGGCGGCATTACGGAACGCCAGGCCGGTGGCCAACGGGCCGGGCGCCATATCCGTTTTTATGAGAGCGACCTCGAACTCATCCGCAGCTGGTGCCCGGCCGTCGAGGTCGTCGCTCCTGAAATCAAAACGCAGGGCGTTCCTGCCCGCAGCCAGTTCAACAGCGGACGTTTCCTCACCCTCGGAACGACACCGGAATACCTTCGCCTTCGCAATTTTCCGCTGGAACGTGGCCGCGTCATCACCGCCTCCGATCAGGCGGAAGTTCGCCGGGTCGCAGTCCTTGGCGCCTCCGTCCGGAAGCAGCTATTCGAAAAGAAACCGAACCCCATCGGTGAAACCATCTGGTTGAACAACTACCCCTACCAGGTAGTCGGCCTCCTGAGCGAAAAGGAACAGAACAGCTCCTACGATGGCTGGGACAACGACAAGATTCTCATTCCGGAAAGTTCCCTCAAGCGCGACATGCCTTCCGACCGCCGCATGTATGCCGAAGGCGGCGTTTCATCCATCATCTATCGCCCCGTGAACGTCCAGCGCTGGGAAGAAGCCCAGCAGCAGGTTCGCAGCGCGCTGGGACGCGTGAAGGGTTTCGACCCGCTGGATAAGGGCGCCCTCTGGATGTGGGACACCGTCGAGAGCGCGCAGATGTTCGATTCCATCTTCGACGCGGGCGAAATTTTTCTTGCCGTCATCGCCCTGGTCACCCTATCGCTTGGCGGCGTGGGTGTGATGAACACGATGATGATGGCCGTCAGCGAGCGCACCAACGAAATCGGCCTGAAGAAGGCCCTCGGGGCAACCAGCCAGCGCATCCTGCTCGACTTCTTCCTCGAAGGTCTGTTCCTCGCCGTTCTTGCTGGAGTCGCGGGCATGGTGCTGGCCCTCAGCCTCTCGGGCCTGGTCAACTCTCTGCCCATGCCGGCGATGTTCTCCGGATTGCCGATGAAGTGGCATGTCCTCGTCGGCGCCACGTTCGCCCTCGGCACCGTCGCCGTACTCTCGGCCCTCCCACCGGCGCGCCACGCCGCCGACCTGAGCCCTGTCGAGGCACTGCGCCACGAGCGCTAGGAGATCACAATGACCTGGGGTTACTCCTTCTCCGAGGCCTATGCGGCACTGAAATTCAGCCGAAGCCGCACGCTATTTACTGTCACCAGCCTCGGTTGGGGCGTCGCCTGCTTCGTCGTTCTCATGTCGTACGGCGACGGCTTCGAACGCGCCCTCACGAAGGCCTTCACCGCCGTCGGCCAGGACCTTGTGATCACCTTCGCCGGACAAACCAGCGAGCAGGCCGGCGGACTCCGTGCCGGTAGGCATATCCGCCTTGAGTTCACTGACGCCCAGGCCGTGATCGACAGCGTCCCTGCGGTCGGAGCCCTTTCGCCCGAAATCATGCGGCAGGGCGTTCGCGCCATCCACAACGGCCGTGAAAAAGACATCTCAATACGCGCCGTCTGGCCCAACTACGGCGAAATCCGGAACATCAAGCTCGGCGACGGACGCTGGATCAACCAGGACGACCTGCAGCATCAGAACCGAGTCGCAGTCCTCGGCTCAAAGGTCGCCAAGGAACTGTTCGGCGGCGCGCCCGCCTTAGAGGAGGACATCACCGTTGGCGGCATTCACTTCACCGTCATCGGGGTGCTCGACACCAAGCTGCAGATTGCGAACTATAGCCGACCGGACAACGATTGCATCTTCATTCCGTACGACAGCTTCAACGTCTTCGGCGACACTCACTACCCGTGGTTCCTCATCTGGAAGCCTGCCGCTCCCGAAGTCCGCGACCGCGCCGTCGACCAGGTACGCGCCAAACTCGCCGAGATTCACCGCTTCAAGCCCAACGACCAGAAAGCCGTCGAGATCATCGCCTTCAGCAAATTCATGAACATCATTACCGGCATGTCGCTGGCCGTGAAAGCGCTGCTCGGCTTCGTCGGCGCGCTCACGCTCGCCATCGGCGGCGTTGGCCTCGCCAACATCATGCTCGCATCCGTGATTGATCGGACCCGCGAAATCGGCATGATCAAGGCGCTCGGCGGGGTTCGTGGCATGATTCTCCGCCAGTTCCTGATCGAAGCCTCCGTCATCGTCGCACTCGGCGGCGTTCTCGGCGTGCTGCTAGGCACGGGGCTCTGCGCCTTCATCGGCTCCATGCCGTTCCTGGGCCCCGCTTTCCGCGATACGACCGGCGTCGGCGACATCTACCTTCGCATTAGTCCCGGGGCCGTCATCGTCTCCACCGGCGTCCTCTTGATCGTCGGCCTCATCGCGGGCCTCGTTCCCGCCTTGAAGGCCAGCCGCCTCGACCCAATCGAAGCCCTCCACTACGAATAGCGGCTATTCCGCACGCAGAGCCTCCACGGGATTTACGGAAGCCGCCCGCCTCGCCGGAACCAGACTTGCCGCGGACGCCGCGAAGATAAGCAGCACGGCTACACCGGCCAGCGTCGGGGCATCCCAAGAGGCCACGCCAAACAACAGCTTCCGTGCCAGCGCCGCGGCCGCAATCGAACATCCGGCTCCGACTCCGATACCAAGGGCCGTCAACCACCCTGCTTCTTTCAAGATCATCCAGTAGACAGCCCCGTGTTCCGCTCCTAGCGCCATACGGACCCCAATCTCGCGGGTCCGCTGGCTCACCGAGTAAGCGATGACGCCATACAGACCGACGATGCCCAAAAACAGCGCCGTCGCGGCGAATCCCCCTACGAGCCACGCCGACGAACGGCGCAGATAGGTCGCCATTGAACTGTTGATGCGCCCCTCCATCGTCGCTTCGCCCCTCGAGCCAATGTCCGGATGAAGTTCTCGGATCGCCGGAGGCAGCGACGGAAGAACCGCCTCGGCCTTCTGCGATGTCCGTGCCATTAGTACGAAATCGGTGCTTGGATCCTGGTTGAAGGGATGATATTCCGTAGGCCAGATCTCAGAATCGAGTGCGCCGTCCCTGATGTCCTCAACCACGCCGATGATGGTACAGATCGAATTCGGCGTCAGGTTCGTGTCTCCGATCTGTCTTCCAAGCGGATCCTCACCCGGGAAGTACTTCTTCGCCAGTGTCTGATTGATGACCACGACTCTCGGCTTTGAGATGTCCTCGTCGTCGCCGAAATAGCGGCCCCGCGCCAGCTTCGCCCTAATGGTCTTGAAGAATTCTGAACTCACGTCCCGCTCATTCACTTCAATGTGCTTCCCGTCGTATGGCTTTCCAACGATGCGAATCCAGTCGGTGTTCCCGTTGTACGTGACCGGCGGGAGTGTAGTAATCGCTGCGGACAGCACTCCCGGCAGGCTTCCAAGCTTCGTAATGATCTCCCGCCCTAACCGGACACTCTGTTCGGGCTTTGCGTACGCGCCGTCAGGGGCGGCCACTTCGACCGTCACGAGATGGTCCACGCGAAAGCCCAGGTCCACATGCAATAGGCGGTACAAGCTCTTGCCCAACAGCCCAGCCCCGACCAGCAGCACCATGGCGATCGCAAGTTCGACTGCAACGAGGCGCGAGCCGAGCCGCCGCCATGCCCTGCCGGTGGACCCGCGGTTCCCTTCGGTCAGGCCGTTCCGCTGCTTCGAGACTGCGAGATGTAGAGCCGGTACCAGTGAGACTAGAACGAGCGCCAGCGCCGCCACACCTACGGCGTAGGCAAGTACGCGCCCGTTCAACCCGAGATCCAGGAGGAACGGCATGCTCGACAGCATGTCCTTGGGAATTAGCGCCTTCAGTGCCTGCATCACACTGTTCGCTGACAGCAGACCCAATGCCGTCGCGGCGAAAACCAACACCAGCCCCTCCGTCACGAACTGGCCGCACAGTCTCCCAAGAGATGCGCCCAATGCATTGCGCACCGCCATCTCGCGGCGGCGTGCTTCCGAACGGGTCAGCACCAGGCTGGATACATTCAAGCAAGCGATCAACAGGAGCAGTCCCGCTCCGCCCATGAGCACCATGAGAATCGGTCGGAATGTCCCAGCCACCTCCTCCGCAAACGGGATGACGTCCGCGCCGCGATCTCGGTTCGAATCCGGATATTGCTGCTCGAGGCGTTTCGCGACCACCGTAAGGCTTGCGACCGCGCTCGCGATCGACCCGCCAGGACTAAGCCGCCCGAGGCCGTAGAGATTGTGACAGCTTCTGCGGACCGCACACTGATTTCGGACGTCGATGAGCGTCCAGATGTCGGCTGCCCCAAGCGGTGCGAATTGGAAATCCGCCGGCAATACTCCAATCACCGTGTACGCCTCGCCGCTCAACACGACCGCCCGGCCCAGGATATCGCTCGCGCCATTGAAGCGTTCCTGCCACACCCGGTGGCTCAGCATCACCGAGCGCGGTGCACCCTGCGTTTCCTCATCCGGCAGGAAATCCCGTCCGAGTAGCGGCTTCACTCCCAGTGTCTGAAAAAATCCACCGCTCACCATGCCGGCATGAACGGGCTCGGCGCCTGTCGCTGTCAGGAACAGGAAACCGCCGCCTGTAAATACGTCGAGTGATTGTAATCCCTTGTTGGACCGGTTCCAGTCCTGATAATCGAGGTAGGAGACGTTGGCGCGAGTGAACGCGGCGGAGGTCTCCGTCACAAACACCAGGCTCGCGGGATCCGGATACGGCAGCGGCTTGATCAAAGCCGCGTCCACAAAGGCGAAAATCGCGACGCTGGCGGCCATCCCGAGAGTCAGGACCATGACTGCCGTCCCTGCGAAGGCCGGACTCCGTCGCATTTGTCGTAAAGCGAAGCGGGAATCCGCTGTCAGATGCTCCAGGAGCGGCACCGTCGCCTGGTCACGGTATGCCTCCTTCAAAGCCTCCACGCTGCCTAACTTCAGCAGCGCGTCGCGCCTCGCTTGCTCGGCGGTCATGCCGGCCCTCATGTTATCGGCCACATGCAAATCGAGATGCGCCTGGATTTCTTGAGACATCTCCGTCTCCAGGCGCCGCTTGCCGAAAAAGCCGCCGAGCCTGATGATCCACCCTCGCAGAGTCTTCATGCCGGCCCCTCTTCGGATTTCAAGAACCGAGCCAGGATCGCTGTCGCCTGCGTCCAGTCCCGGGCTTCACGCTCCAATTGCTTTCGTCCGGCGCGCGTGAGGCTATAAAACTTCGCTTTTCTCTTGTTGTCTGACAGACCCCATTCCGAGGTAATCGCGCCTTCTTGTTCCAGCTTCAGGAGTGCCGGATAGAGCGTCCCGTAGTTCAGCGACAGCAAGTTGCCGCTCGTCTGCTCAATGCGGCGAGCGATCCCGTAGCCATGCAACGGACCCATCATTTCCAGGGTCTTCAGGATCATGAGCGCGAGGGTTCCTTGCCAGATGTCCGCCTTGTCTTCCATACCGATGTGGCTTTCCCATAGGTATTCTCCCCCAGTTCCTATGGGAAAACAATAGGTCGGACCCGGGAACAGATTACTTCTGCATCTCCCCTTCCTTTGCGCCCGCACCTGGCTCACAATACGGGCATGCCGAATCCCTCCCGACGTACTTTCATCGGCTCCGCCGCCGCCGCGACTCAGGCTCAGGCCCCGCGCGCCAGCTTCCAGCCCGAAGGCCGTGTCCGAACTTTATCCCTCAACCTTCTTCTCTTCGAAGACACTTGCAACGTCTACGTCATCAAATCCGGCTCGCGGGCACTGCTCATCGACTTCGGCTCCGGCGCCGTTCTTGACCACCTCTCCCAGATGGGCGTCACCCAGGTGGACGGCATCCTTCACACCCACCATCATCGCGACCAGTGCCAGGGCGACAAAAAGGCCGTCGCGCGCCGCATCCCCATCCACGTTCCTGCCCACGAGCGCCACCTTTTCGCCGACGCCCGCAACTTCTGGCGCAACCGCCGGATCTTCCACCTCTACTACGTCCGCAATGACTTCAACACCCTCACGGACGACGTCCCCGTCGAATCGACTCTCCACGACTACGCCACCTTCACCTGGCGTCCCGCCGGCCTCGATATCTTCATCCTTCCGACTCCCGGCCACACCCTGGGCTCCGTCACCCTGCTCGCGACCATCGACAATCGCAAAGTCGCCTTCTCCGGCGACCTCATGTATGCCCCCGGAAAAATCCAAACCCTCTATGACACGCAGATCAACTACGGCGGCTCGGAAGGCGTTGACCTCGGCATCTATTCCATCGAACGACTCCGGGAAGCCAAACCGGCCTTACTTTGCCCTTCCCACGGAGAACCGCTTCAGGATCCTGATACCGGACTGAAAGAGACCTCCGCCCGCCTCACAACCTATTTCCGTTTCCAGACCGGCGGCGACCCGATCGAGACCTACCAACCCTATGTAATCAGCCGCCATCTCATCGGCCACCACCTGACGACGTCATCGTTTTACGCCATCATCAGCGAGAGCGGCAAGGCGCTTTTCGTCGACTACGGAGCCGCCTCCGGCACCCACTTCGGCGTCTTTGAGCGCGCCACGGCCGTAGACGACCGCATCCGCTTCGTTGAGCACTCCATCGATCGCCTGAAACGCGAGTACGGCCTCAAGTCGGTGGAAGTGGCCATGCCGTCGCACATGCATGACGACCACATGAACGGCTTCCCTCACCTGGCGCGCCACCACGGCACGAAGATGTGGTGCTACGAGAACATGGTCGACGTCTTCGAGCACCCGCGAGGCTATAACCTCGGCTGCATCCTGGGCGAACCGTTCAAGGTAGACCGCGCGTTCCGCCACGGTGAAAAGTTCCGTTGGGAGGAATTCGACTTTGAAGTCACACATTCTCCCGGCCACACGGAGTATCAAATGGCCCTCTTCGTTACTCTCGACGGCAAGCGTGTCGCCTTCACTGGCGACGCCTTCTTCCTTCCAAACCCGCGTGGCGACGGCACGATGCGCCACAACCTCATCTTCCGAAACCACGTCGAAAGCGACTCCCACCTCAAATCCATCCGCAACCTCATCGAGCACGAGCCCGAAGTCATCTGCCCCGGGCATGGCAAGTCATACCCCGTCGATCGCACCATCATGACTGCGACCGAGCAGAAGCTTCGCACGCAACAACAGCTCTTCAGCGAACTCCTTCCGGAAGGCGAAACGGACTTCGGCCTCGACCCAAGCTGGGTCAGCCTCTACCCGTATCAGCCCATCTTCCGTCGTGGCGCTAAGGAGACTCTGCAAATCCGCGCCCGCAATTACTACCGGTCCCCGATGACTCTCGAGGTCGCCCTGGTGACACCCTCTGAATGGCGCATCACGCCGGACGTACTAAAAGTGGAAATCCCCGCCGGCGCCAGCATCTCCAAACCCGTGGAGATCGAGATCCCCAAGGGCTGGACCGCTCCCGGCCCGCGTTTTGCCATTGCCGCCGACGTTGTCCGCAACCGCAAATACCTCGGACAAATCACGGAGGCGGTTGTCGAGCTCACGGAAAGCTAGCTGTCAAAAAATATCCCCGCGCCCCCCACTCCGGCGTTACAATACCCGGATATCTGGAGGGGCCCCGATGACCCGAGTCCTGGTCGCCCTGGGAACAGCTCTGTTGCTGGCGCAGACCATCCGTCCGCAATCCGCCCCGGCCGACGTTGCAGCCGGTGCGAAGACGTTCCGTTCACACTGCGCCGTCTGCCATGGGCCGAAAGGAGAAGGCGGCCAAGGCCCAAACCTGACCACGGGAGTTTTCCGCCACGGTGGCACCGATGCGGATCTGCTGAGGACCATCTCCAACGGAATACCCGGCACGGCCATGCCCGGCATCTTCTACACTGAGGATCGCGTCCGCCAAATCGTCGCTTACCTGCGCACGCTCAGCGCAAACGGCAACTCCACGGGAGACTCCACCCGCGGCCGCGAAATCTATCGTGCGCGCGGCTGCGCGCAGTGCCACCGCATCGATGGCGAAGGCGGCCGTCTTGGGCCGGACCTTTCGCGCGTTGGCCGTTCCCGCGCCGCGCCGTACTTGAAGCAAGCGCTCCTCTCGCCCGGCGACAACGTCTCCCCTGATTTTTGGGTCGTTAGCTTCACGACCAAAACCGGAGATAAGCAAAGCGGCTTCCTGCGGAATGAAGACACCTACACCGTGCAATTCCTCGATTTCAACGAAAACCTCCGTTCCGTGTCCAAAGCGGACATCCTGGACTACCAGGTCGCCAAGGAATCGCGAATGCCGCCCTACCGCGAGGTTCTCAGCGACAAGGAACTCAATGACTTGGTGGCTTGGCTCTCGTCCTTG
>Ga0335084_10005256_pt1 | contig 12782 bp, 11 predicted proteins | sample Lox_Sample_44_FD_206721 | JGI IMG/M metagenome (GOLD analysis project Ga0335084, IMG submission 206721) | Soil microbial communities from Loxahatchee National Wildlife Refuge, Florida, United States - Lox_Sample_4.4 | ecosystem: Environmental > Terrestrial > Soil > Wetlands | place: USA... | reverse complement strand
GATATGCCGACGATGGGCACGGTGAAACGATTTAGAAAGTAGCGGTCGAACGGGGGAATATATTCTTTCACCAGCGCGGCATCCTGCCCATTCGGCGTGAGCCATTTTTTTTCGTCGATTCGGGGCAGCCGGCTTTCGCGCACAATCACGGGCGCCATCTGCACCACATCCGGATCCGGCGGCGGCGGTGGCGGGGGAGGCTTCTCGGGCGCCGGTGCCTTCCAGGCGGGAACGGTGGCGGAGATCTGGCTGACGATCTCAGGCGAAAGTCTGGGGCGCGGTTTGGGTGCGGCCGGCTGGTCCGAGCCGGGGGCGGCCGGCTGGTCGGGCGGCCCTTTCGCCTCCGGGGCTCCCGCGGCTGGCGTGCCCAGCGCCAGAAGCAGAACAAATCGGTACACCGCATTTTGATTTGGCCGAGTCACCGCAAGGTTAGACGAGGAGATCAGGGAAAAGTTTCCCCGCTCCGCCAACGAGATGCGACGGTTGGCGTCGCCGGGGCCCCACGGATCGGGGTTCGCGCCTCGCGCGCCGGGCCGCAGGGCGGCGTTTCAGAAACGCTGCCGCTTGGCGCATCCTCGGCGCGCCCGCGGAAACCCGCGCCCTTCGCGCGCCGGCTAGGGAGAGGCGCCGGCGACTTTGCGAGCTATGGCCACGACCTGCGCCTTCAGGGCGCCGAGCACCGCCTGTTTGTAGGCGGCCGGGTCCACCGACACCTCGTAGCTGCCTCCGGCGCGCTCCGCCCGGTCTCGCCCCCGGGTGCTGCGCAGGCCGGCGATAAACGGCTGCTCAAATCCGAGCGGAACGGTCAGCGTAAGCGCGGCGGTCCGCGCGTCGGGGGTGAGAAAGGCCGCGGTGGCCGCGGTCAGGCAGATCATCGGCCGCGCACGCAGACGCGGAGCGTCGGTGGTCCGGCCGGCGGGGAGATATTCGGTCCAGTCGTAGGCGGTGGAGCGGGAGGGCGCGTAGGCGACGAAATCGATCAGAAACGAGACGACGGGCAGCGTCGCCTCGAGCTCGCGCGTCACCCGGGTGGCCGCCAGGAAATTCGTCGACATGAAGGATTCAACCCACGGACAGCGGCGGCCCACCAGCGTCATCGTCCGGCGCGCGCCCGAAACGCTGGCGATGGTCTGATAGCTGCCGGGTACGCCCTGCTCCCGGCTGGTGCGCCCCGCCTGGCGGGCGAGTTCCTGGAAGCCGGGGTTCACCGCGAGCGGGTCGTACGGGAGGATTTCCAGGTGACGCGCCGTCAGTTCGGCTACCAAGGCGTCGTAGACGGCGTCCGCGATTTCCTGGAGATCGGCGGCGTGAAGACCGACCAGCCGGAGGCGCGCCGGGAGGGACGGATCGGCCGCGGTGTGCGGCGGAGGGCGAAAGCCCGACTCGAGCACGAAGGTGAGGTTGACCAGCGGCGGAGTGAGGCGCCCGGGGCCGCGCAACTGGGTCCAGGTCGTTTCGCGGTAGTACGGTGCCAGGTCCACCCCCGCGGAGACGACGGTCACCTTGACTTGGGCGAGGAGGGCCGCCGGCCCGGCGAGGAGTGCCAGCACGATGACCGGCCGGAAAGCGTGGGTGAACATGGCGGTGACGCGGCTATCGAACAGCCAAGGACCGGTCGCGCGGGACGCCAGAGCCAAAATCCTTTCTTTTTGGGGCCGTTCCGCGTCAAGTCCGCACCTGACCGGTGCCGGTGACGAGGTACTTGTAGCTGCAGAGTTCGCGCAGGCCCATCGGGCCGCGCGCATGCAGGCGTTCCGTGCTGATGCCAATTTCCGCGCCGAGGCCGAATTCGAAGCCGTCGTTGAACCGCGTGCTCGCGTTCCACAGCACCACGGCACTGTCCACCCCGGCGAGAAAGCGTCGCGCCGCGGCCGCGTCACCGGTGACGATGGTGTCGGTGTGCGCCGAGCTGTCGCGGTTGATGGTGGCAATCGCGTCCTCGAGCGAGGGCGCGACGCGCACGGCCATGACGAGATCGAGGAATTCCGCCGTGTAATCCGAGGCCTTCGCGGCGGTGTGGCGGAGGCGGTGCCGCCGGAGGATGGCGGCGGCGGCGGGGTCGCAGCGGAGCTCGACCTTCGCGGCCAGCAGGGCGCGGGCGAGGCGGGGCAGCAGTGCGTCGGCCGCGGCCCGGTGGACGAGGAGCTGCTCGGCGGCGTTGCACACGGCCGGGCGCTGCGCCTTGGCATTGACCACGATGCGCTCGGCCATGGCGGCGTCGGCGGCCTGGTCCGCGTAGACGAAGCACACGCCCTTGAAATGCTTGATCACGGGAATGGTGGAATGCTCCGCCACAAAGCGGATCAGGCCCTCGCCGCCGCGCGGGATGAGGCAGTGCACCAGCGAGTCGAGCTTCAGCAGCGCCGAGAGCGCGGTCCGGTCCGTCGTCGGGATCAACTGCACCGCCTCGGCGGGCAGACGGGCGTGGGCCAGCGCCTCGCCGACCAGGGCCGTCAAGGCGGTGTTGGTATGGTACGACTCCCGTCCCCCGCGCAGGATGGCGGCGTTCCCGGATTTCAGGCAGAGCGCGGCGCAGTCGATGGTCACATTGGGGCGCGACTCGTAGATGATGCCGATGACGCCGATCGGGACGCGCACCTTGCGGATCTCGAGGCCGTTGGGACGGACGGTCCGCTCGAGCTCCTCGCCGACGGGGTCGGGCAGCGCGGCGACCTGCCGCACGCCTTCGGCCATCCGCGCGATCCGCGCCTCGTTCAGGGCGAGCCGGTCGACCAACGCGCCCGCCAGCCGGCCCCTCTTGGCGGCCGCCAGGTCGCGGGCGTTGGCGGCGAGCAGCTTGTCCGCGGCGGCGGGCAGAAGCTCCGCCAGCCGCCGGAGCGCGGCGTTCTTGGCGTCAGTCGTCGCTGCGGCCAGCACGAGGGACGCGGCGCGGGCGCGCCGCGCCAGGGCGGTAACGAGTGTCGGGATGCGGACGGACATGATTGGAGGGAAGATGGCCGCAAAAAGGCGGCGAAAGCGCAAAACGAATCTGCGGCATCTCCCCGGGGCCCCTTGTCAACCAATAGTTGACATGTTGCGCAGGGGCATGCCGCACATCGTTGCCTCGGGGGCAACGTGGCTGGAGGATCGCCCCGAAGGCTTGGCGGGGGTCCGCAGGGCGTCACACGGGCGGCCGGTCGGGGATGGTCGGCTGGACCCGCGCCCCGGGGCCCGGGTCGCCCGACCGTGAGGATCGTTCGCGGCGGTGTACGCGGCGGGCTGGCTCAGTCAAAGAGCTTTCCCCGATTGAAGCACCAGATGGCCACGGCCATGACGCCGGCGGCAATTCCGGCGAGGATGCCCACCTTGGGCAGCACCTCGAGCAGCGACCGACCGGCCCACAGCACGTCGGTGAAGCCTTCGACCCCCCAATAAACCAGGGTGAATTTGCTCAGCGCCTGGATATTCTGCGGCATGAGGCTGGTCGGGAACCAAGCTCCGCCGATCGCGCTCATGGAAAGGACGACGAACGTGGCGATGCCGTTCGCCGCCGCCGCGCTGGGGGCAACCGAGGCGACCAGCAGGCCGAACGCCGAGCAGGCGGCGGCCGCGGTCAATCCCACGGCCAGGAGCGCGCCGGCGTGATGAATGATGTCGAGATCGAAGAGAACGGCGCCGGCGGCGAGCATGGCCGCCATCTGCGAGACCCCAAGGATAACGCCGAAGAGGAAGCGCGCCCCGAGGACGTGGCCGGGCCGCACGGGCGCCGACAGGAGGCGCGCGAAGACCCCGCTGTTCTTCTCTTCGAACAGCGTCGTGGCCGAACCGCTCACCGCCATGAGGAGAAACATGATGGCGTAGCCGCCGACAAGCCGCGCGGCCATCGGATTCTTGACCTCCTTGCCTTCCACCTGCTCGGTCTCGATCCGGACGATCCGCGAAAAGATGTCGGAGGCGGGCTGTCCCGCGTTCGCGGTCGGCGGGTTGCTCGAGGCGGCGAGCGCGGCGGAGGGCTGCGCGGCGAGCGCCGGTGCGGTGGCGGGCTCGTCGAGCCGGCGCAGGCCGGGCGGCGGGGTGGGCGGCGTGGCGGCCGGTGCCCGCTGGTTGAACTCGCTGAAGCCGAGATCGCCGGTGATCGCTTGCTGGTAGATCTTCTCGGGATCGCCGCCGAAATTGGCCGCGACGGTGTCGGCGATCGTGCGGTTAAAGCGCTCGAAGCGCGCGTCGCCGAGGAGGCGCCGGGCGTGCTTCTGGAGCGATTGTCCCAGGAGCTGCGGCACGCTGGAGAAAATGGTCTTCTGGAGGAGCCCGTTGACCATCTGGGATTCGATCTCGTTGCGGGGATTGAAGAGAAACTTCAGGCGCACGCCAAAGGCGTTGTCCGGCACGAGGTCTGCGGGCAGGATGAGCGCATAGCGGTATTGGTTTTCGTGCAAGCCGGCACGCACGTCGGCCTCGGTGAGCGGGCGGGAGACCCCGTTGCCGAGCTTACGGGTCGTGATGACGCCGAAAGCCTTTTCCGCCCGCAGGGCGTCGATGAGTTTCTGTGCGGTGGGATCCTCGCTCAGGTTGACGACGGCGAGCGGAATGCCCACGGGCCCGGGGCTGCCGCCGTAGAGACCGAAGACGAAGCCGAACAGGGCGATCAGCGCGACGGGCACGATGAACGTGATGACAATCGCGGCCTTGGCGCGCGCGAAGGAGAGCAGGCTCTTGCGAAGCAGGATGAGGACTGGGGACATCGGACGGTGGGCGGGGAGCCGGAGACGGCGCTCAGGCATCGCGGAGATTGCGGCCGGTGAGGTGGAGGAAAACCGCCTCGAGCGTCGGCCGTTGACTGACGAACAGCCGCGGGGGCAGGCCGAGCGATTCGGTCAGGGCGAAGAAGGCCGAGAGCGGGTAGCCGGCGCGCGGGCGGAATCGCTGGGTGCCATTCAGGGCAGTGACTTCGCCCTCGGCGGCGAGGCGCCCGGCCAGCGCCGCGGTCTCGGCCGTCAGCGGGAAGGTGATCTCGTCCTCGAACGGCAGTCGCGTGAGCAATGCGTCGAGCGTGCCGAGCGCGAGAATCCGGCCGTGATCGATGATCCCGATGCGCGAGCAGAGCCGCTCCGCCTCCTCCATGTAGTGCGTGGAGTAGATCACGGTGACGCCGGCGCGGTTGAGCGCCTGCAGATGCTCGAAGATGGCGTTGCGCGACTGTGGATCGACCCCGACGGTGGGTTCGTCGCAGAGCAGCAGCGCGGGCCGATGGAGGAACGCGGCGACGAGGTTGAGACGGCGCTGCATGCCGCCGGAAAACGTTTTCACGAGGGAACGGCGGCGGTCGGACAGCTGCGCGGCCGCGAAGGCCTCGTCGAGGCGGGCGCGCAGCCCGGCACCGCGCAGCCCTTGGAGCTCGCCGAAGATCCGGAGATTCTCCTCGGCGGTGAGTTCCGGAAAGAGCGCGATCGCCTGCGGCACGAGCCCGAGGGCGCGGCGGGCGGCGGATTTCGCGGGCGAGACCGCAATGCCGCCGAGCGCGACCGTGCCGGCGTCGGGCGCGCGCAGGCCGGCCACGAGCGACATGAGGGTGGTCTTGCCCGCCCCATTGGGGCCGAGCAGGCCAAAGAACTCGCCCGAGGCGATCTCGAGCGAAACATCGTCGAGTGCGGTAATGCTGCCGAACCGTTTGGTGACGTTGCGGAGCGCGAGCATGGGGCAGTTGAACTGGAACCAGAGGAGAACTCGGACGCGAGACAAAGGTTACAGCCCAGGAGTCGGTTGGTCAGTCCCATTCAGGCCCGCGGCGCCAACGCCAGGGCCCGCGCGCGCACGTCGGCCCAGGCTTGGTCAGGGATGAGGGGGCCCAGGTGGCGCACGGTCTCGGCGCCCAGGAGCGAGGCGAGAGCGCCGCACGCCGGCAGCGGCCAGCCCCGCAGATGGCCGAACAGGAAGCCCGCCGCCCAGGCGTCGCCCGCGCCGTTGGTGTCGACCACCGCGGGCACGGTCACCGGCGCGATGCGGTGCAAGGCGTCGCCCCGCGCCAGCCAGGCGCCCTCCCGGCCCAGCTTCACGGCGGCGAGGACGCCGCGGGCGGCAAGGCGGCGCGCCAGGGCCGCGTATTCGGAGGACTCGTCCTGGAACAGCGCGCGGATCTCATCCTCGTTGGCGAAGACAACATCGACGCCGCGCTCCAGTTGCACCCACAGCCAGTCGCGCGCGGCCCGCACCACCTCGAACGACGAGAGGTCGAGGCTGACCGTGCAGCCGGCGGCGCGCGCGGCGGTGAGCACGGCGTCGGCGAGCGCCTGGTTGAAGACGAGGTAGCCCTCAATGTGGGCATGACGGCAACCGCGGAAATCGTCCGCCGAGATCTCGGCGGGCGCGAGGGTCATCGCCGCGCCGAGGCAGGTGCGGAGCGTGCGCTGGGCATCGGGCGTGACGAGGGCGAGGCAGCGGGCGTTGGGCAGCGCGCCCTGCTTGAACCGGCCGCCGTCGACCCCGGCCGCCTCGAACCGGCGTCGGTAAAGGCGGGCGAGGTCATCATCGCCCAGTTTGCCGAGAAAGGTCGCGCGCAGGCCGAGGCGCGCCGCATTGAGCGTGGTGTTGGCGGCCGAGCCGCCCGTGGTGCAGGCGGGCGCGCGGTCGAGCGAGGCGAGGAGGCGCTCCATCTCCGGGGGGTCCACCAGCACCATGCCGCCCTTGGCACCGGCCAGGTGGGCGAGGAACGCCTCGGGCACGGGCGCGAGCAGATCCATGATCGGCGAGCCGACGCCGATCAGATCAAACGAGCCGGGGGGGCGCTTCATGCGGAGGCGGCGGGGCGGTCAGTTCGACACCGTCAGGCTCGTCGCCAGCAGCGGCTCGTCATCGATCTCGATCAGGATCGAGTACTCGCCCGGCTGGGCGAAGGTGAGATTGCGGATCTCGTTGATCAGATTGATGCGATGGAGCGGACTGAGCGATTCGAACGGCCGGTGAATGAGCTCGGCGGGGTTGGTCGGATCGAGCCCCATGGAGATGCGGATGTGATGGTGGCCGGGCGAGACGTCCGTGAGGGTGATGAACCACACCATGAAGGGATGCACCACGGGGAAGGCACGCGCCTTGATGTTCGAGAACACGCCGAGGATGGTGTGCTTGCCGGAAGCCGGGTCGATATGGACGCCGTCGCACGTGATCCAGACGAGCAGCTGCGGCTTGGATTGCACCGGCTGAACATGGGCGCCGCGCCCCGGGCAGGGCAATCTTTTTGGTGACGTTTCGGCCGCCGCGCGCTCAGAATGGGGGCATGGAGCAACTGCAGCGCCTGCTCGAACCGCTGAACGCGTACCCCCGCTGGTTCGTCATCACGTGCCTGGTGCTGGTCGCCCTGGGCGTATTCTGGCTGCTGGCCAAGGCGATCAAGTGGGCGTTGTATCTGCTGATGGCGGCGGTCCTGCTGGCGCTGATCGTGGTGGCGGTGGGCTGGCTGCTGGGGTAGACCCCGAGCTCAGCCGGCCGGGCGAGGCCGCAGCCGCGGCGCGGGCGCGGCGGCACAAGACCACCCGTGCCGGCGCGCTTTGGCTTGCATCGCCCATGCCGCGCGCCTTTCATGGAGTCCCGTGAAGTACATTTTTGTCACGGGCGGGGTGGTTTCCTCGTTGGGCAAGGGATTGACGGCGGCGTCGCTGGGAGCGCTGCTCGAGACGCGCGGGTTGCGGGTGCGCATCCAGAAATTCGATCCCTATCTCAATGTTGATCCGGGCACGATGAGCCCGTTCCAGCACGGCGAGGTCTACGTGCTCGACGACGGGGCGGAGACGGACCTCGATCTCGGCCATTACGAGCGGTTCACCTCGGGCCGGCTGACACGGCTCAACAACCTCACCTCGGGCCAGATCTACGAGTCGGTGATCCAGAAGGAACGGCGCGGCGACTACCTCGGCAAGACCGTGCAGGTGATCCCGCACGTGACCAACGAGATCAAGGCGCGCATCCACGAGGCCGGCAAGGGCGTCGATGTGCTCATCACCGAGATCGGCGGCACGACGGGCGACATCGAGGGGCTGCCGTTCCTCGAGGCCATGCGCCAGTTCGCGCTCGAGGTCGGCCCGCGCGAGGTGGCGTTCATCCACGTGACCCTGGTGCCGTACCTCAGTGCGGCCGGGGAACTGAAGACCAAACCCACCCAGCAGAGCGTGGCCAAGCTGCGCGAGATCGGCATTCAGCCGAACATTCTTGTCTGCCGGTGCGACCACCCGCTTATGCCCGAGCTGCGCGAAAAGCTCAGCCTCTTCTGCAACGTGCCGGTCAAGGCCGTCATCGAGGAGCGCAACGTCGAGGCCTCCATCTATGAGCTGCCGCTCATGCTGCAGCGGGAAGGCCTGGACGATCTGGTGGTGGAGATGCTCCATCTGAAGGCGCCGCGCAACCCCCGCAACATCTGGGCCGAAATCCTGCGGCGCATCAAATCCCCCCGGTTCGAAGTGACGATTGGCGTGGTGGGCAAGTACATCGAGCTGCAGGACGCCTACAAGTCCGTCTACGAGTCGATCACCCACGCCGGCATCGCCAACAACGCCCGGGTGAACATCGTCCGCATCGACGCCGAGGCCCTGGAGGCCCGGGGTGGCGCGGCGGTCCTCCGGCGGCTCGACGGCATTCTCGTCCCCGGCGGCTTCGGCGAGCGCGGCATCGAGGGCAAAATCGCCGCGGCGCGCTACGCGCGCGAACACCGGGTGCCGTACTTCGGACTCTGCCTGGGCCTGCAGGTGGCGGTCGTCGAGTTCGCCCGCAGCGTCCTGCATCTGCGCGGCGCCAACAGCACCGAGTTTGACCCCCGGACGCCCCACCCGGTGATCGACATCATGGAGGAGCAGAAGAAGATCGTCGACAAGGGCGCCACCATGCGGCTCGGCTCCTACGAATGCCAGCTCACGCCGGGCACGCGCGCGGCCCGCGCCTACCGGGCGGCCAGCGTGCGCGAGCGGCACCGGCACCGGTTTGAGGTGAACAACGATTATGTCGGCCGGCTGCAGGAGGCCGGCCTGGTGGTGAGCGGCCGCAACCTGCGGCGTGATCTCGTCGAGATCATCGAGCTGAAGGACCACCCGTGGTTTGTCGCCGTCCAGTTCCACCCCGAATTCCAATCCAAGCCCAGCGCCGCCCATCCCCTGTTTGCCGCGTTCCTCGCCGCGGCGCTCAAGCGGCGGCGCGCCGGGGCGGGCAAACGGAGACCGGGGGCCGGCCGGGCGCCGGGCTGACCGGGGAGATTGGCGCGTCATTCTACGCTTTGCTCGAAGCAGCCGGCCGGCCATACTTTCTGCTCCCCCGACCTTCGACGTTCGATCCACCGCCTCATGCTGTTCGATCCGCGGAAGCTCCTCCTCATCGCCGGCCCGTGCTCGCTGGAAAGCGAACGCGTGAGCCGCGCCGTGGCCGACGAGCTGGCGGCGCTCGGCCGCCGGCAGCCGGAGCTGAAGATCGTCTTCAAAGGTTCCTTTGACAAGGCGAACCGCACGTCCATCACGGGCCCGCGCGGCACGGGCCTCGAGGCGGGCCTCCGGCTGCTCGCGCTGGTCCGGCAGGAGCACGGCCTGCCCGTGCTCACGGACGTGCATGAGCCGGGGCAGGTCGCCGCCGTGGCCGAGGTTTGCGACGTGGTGCAAATCCCGGCGTTTCTCTGCCGCCAGACCGATCTCCTGCTGGCCGCCGCGGCGACCGGCCGGGTGGTCAACGTGAAGAAAGGGCAGTTTCTCTCACCGCAGGAGATGCCGTTTGTGCTCGCCAAGCTGCAGCAGGGCGGGGCGCGGGAAATCTGGCAGACGGAGCGCGGCACAACCTTCGGCTACCAGAACCTCGTCGTTGACATGCGCAGCTTCGCCCTGATGAAGGCCAACGGCGCGCCGGCGATCTTCGACGCCTCGCACAGCGTGCAACTGCCGGGCGCGGGCGGCGGCAAGAGTGGCGGGCAGCGCGAATTCATTCCGCCGTTGGCGCAGGCGGCGCTCGCGGCCGGGGCTGACGGCCTGTTCATCGAGACGCACCCCGATCCGGCCAACGCCATCTCCGACGTGGAGAGCCAGATTCCCCTCGGCGAACTCGCACGGATCGTCGAACGCTGCCTGGCGGTCTGGCGGGCGGTGCGGAGTTGAGGGGCGGCCGATGGCGCGCCATTTCCCCCACTCATGGACTCCCATGGACGTTCCCCGCGCGAGCCGGCCCGGCCGCCGGCTTCACCTACACGCGGCGTTGACCGGGCCACCTCCGCGCCCTATCTGTAACCCTCCGCCAAACCTCCGACCTGCATGGAAACATTTCTGATCGAAGTGCCCGTCCCTTCGATGGGCGCCACGGTGAATGAGTTGACGATCATCGACCTGCTGGTCGCCCCCGGGGCCCGCATCGCGAAGGGTCAGAAGATCGCCGAGATGGAGAGCGACAAATCGGTTTTCGACTTCGAGGCGCCGTGCGACGGATTGGTGGTCGAGGTGAAAGGCCGTGCCGGTGACATCCTGCCATCCGGTGCGCCGTTTCTGCGGATCGAAACCGGCGATGGCAGCCAGAAGCATTTGCAGGTCAAGGACACGGGAGTCAGGAAGCCGGAGGCTGCCACGGCGGACGCCGCCCTGCCGGCGGTGGCCGTTTCGGCCGCGCCGCCAGTCCCTCCGCCGGGCGTTCCCGCCACGATTCAGTGGACCCCGCGCGCCGTGAAACTGGCCCAGGAAGCCGGGCTTGAGCCGGGTGCGATCCGGGACATCCAGGCCACCGGACCCGGTGGCCGGGTCTCGGGCGATGATGTCACGCGCCACCTGGCGGCGCGCGGCGCCGCCAGATCCCAGATTCCCAGCGCCAAATCCCAGGGCGCGGTGGCGAAGTTCGAGGCGTTTGCCGCCGAGACCGTCTGCGTCGCCGGCATCGGCTTTGCCGTTCCGGAGAACGTTCGGCCCAACAGCGAGATTCTGAAGGCGTTTCCCAAGATGACCGAGGCGGAGATCGTCAAGCTCACCGGGATCCAGGAGCGCCGCTACGCGGGCGAGGATGAGACCGCCACGCATCTCGCGGCCATCGCCGTGCAGCACGCGCTGGCGCAGGCGCGTATGCACGTGAGTGAGATCGACGGCATCATCATGGCGACGCTGCTGCCCGACCAGCCGGTGCCGAGCGCCGCCAGCGGCCTGGCCAAGCATCTCGGCATCAAGACGGCGCTCGCCTTCGACCTCAACGCCGCGTGCGCCGGCTGGCTCTACGCGCTGGAGGTCGGCCGCGCCCTGATCCGCTCCGGCACCGCGCGGAAGCTCCTGGTCGTCACCGCCGAATTGCTGTCGCGCATCACCAACCCGAAGGATCATGGCACCGCCTTTCTCTTTGGCGACGGAGCGGGCGCGGCGGTGCTGGTCAATGCCCCGGGCGGACACCGCCTCAATCGCATGCACCTGAGCGGCGATGCCACCTTTTTCAACGCCATCCAGCGCCCCGGCGGCGGCGCCATGCGGCCGATGCCGCAGCCCAACGGCGATGACCTGCACCATTTCTATCTCCAGATGGACGGTGCGGTGGTCTTCAAGAATGCGGTCATCGCCTTTGGCAACATCATCGAAGAAGCGCTGCAGCGGCATCACTTGAAGCCGGCGGACGTGCACTGGGTGGTCCCCCACCAGGCCAACGAGCGCATTCTGAAGGCGGTAAGCAAGCGGGTCGGCATTCCGTACGAGCGATTCGTCGTGACGATCGGCAAATACGGCAACACCTCGGCGGCGTCGATCTCGATGGCGCTGGGCTGGGCCGCCGAGGAGGGGATCTTTCACGACGGCGACCGGATCATCTGCTGCGCGGTGGGTGCCGGCTTCACTTACGCCGGCGGTCTGCTGACGTGGTAGCAGGGCGGGTTGCCGCCCGCCGGATGGCAACGCGGCCGGTGGCGCGAAGAAATTTTGATTGCAATAGTTTCGAGATAGCAAAAACTAGCGATCCGGGTACGTTCAGGATCCTGCGGAAAGGGGTCGCTGACCGCCCCTCGCCCGCGCGGCCAACCCGCCGCCGGGCCAGAGATCAACCCGCCGCCAATCCCAAGGAACACCATGCCCTGGAAGAACAATCCCCCGGTTCCGCAGTCGAAGAACGCCGGATCTGGTGCGAAGGCTCCCGTGAAGACCTTGCGCCTCGGCCGCATCAAGGCGGCCGTCTGGGAGAACCAGACGGACAAGCAGACGTTCTATAATGTGACGTTCGTCCGCGCCTATCTGGACGACGCGAAGAACTGGCACGACAGCGACAGCTTCGGGCGCGACGATCTCCTGTTGCTCGCGAAGTTGGCCGACCAGGCGCACACGTTCATCTACGAGCAGTGCGCGCATGCGCGGGCCGAACCGGGTGAGTGATCCTTCTCGCGGGCAGCCGCCGGCAAATCCTGCGATCGCGGGCGGTGGCCGTAGCGGGGGGGCGCGTTGACCGCAACGCGCTGGTGAACGCGAACCCGGCGGACGCCACCGCGTTCACGTGTCCATTCGGCTCCGCACAATCTTCAGGAGCTGTCGGACAATCTCGGGGCGGTCCGGATTGATGTGTTCGCCCTCGGTCCAGAGGAGTTCCTTGGGTTCGCCCGCGGCGGCATAGAGGCGCTCCACCATCGGGCGGGGAAGACGCTCGTCGTCCTGTGCGCCGATCACGATCAGCGGCCGCGGCGAAATCCGCGGCACCCAGTGGGCGGACTCGAACGAGCGTCCATACGTGAGGAGGTAGACGAGCGTCGCGGCCTGGGTCCGGAGCCAATCGCATTTCACCCGATTCCGCAGGTTGTGCGCAATCCACTCGCGGTTGCCCGCGCCGCCGTGAACGATCCAGACGCGCCGGAAACGCCGGTCGAGCGCGCCCGCCGTCGC
>Ga0335084_10005254_pt1 | contig 12784 bp, 8 predicted proteins | sample Lox_Sample_44_FD_206721 | JGI IMG/M metagenome (GOLD analysis project Ga0335084, IMG submission 206721) | Soil microbial communities from Loxahatchee National Wildlife Refuge, Florida, United States - Lox_Sample_4.4 | ecosystem: Environmental > Terrestrial > Soil > Wetlands | place: USA: Florida... | reverse complement strand
CAAGAAGCACGCCCCCGACGTGGAGCTGCTGGACATCGCCATGCCCGGGCTGGGCGGGATCGAGGCGACCATCGAGATGAAGAAGCTCGGTGCGCGCGCCCGGATCCTGATCCTGTCCCAGTACGAGGACCGCGAGTACGTTCGGCGGCTGCTCAAGGCGGGCGTCTCGGGGTACGTGCTCAAGAAGTCGGCCGGCTCCGAGCTGGCCAACGCCGTCCGCGCCGTCCACCGCGGCGGCCTGGTGCTCGACCCCGAGGTGGCGCGGACCGCGATGGAGGAGTCCAACCCGGCCGCCCCCGGCGGCGCCGATCCCTACGAGTCGCTCACCGACCGCGAGAAGCAGGTCCTGAAGCTGGTGGCGGAGGGGCGGAGCAACAAGGAGGTCGCCGAGGTGCTCGGGATCGGCGTGAAGACGGCGATGAGCCACCGCGAGCACGTGATGGAGAAGCTCGGCGTCCACAACCGCACCGAGCTGGTGCGGTTCGCGATCAAGCGCGGGGTGATCCGGGTGGACGGGTAGGCTTCAGCGGGCCTTGCGGACCGGCAACCCCTTCAGCGCCGGGCGCACCGCCCGCATGCGCGCCGGAGCGTTCCAGCCGGTGACCTGATAGGTGGACGGGGCGTGGTCGTGGCCGTGGCACGACAGCGTGCAGTTGCCCGACCCCCAGCCGGTGGCGCCGCTCGTGGAGGTGTACTGGCGCGCGCCGCCCACGATGTTCACGTCGAAGTCGATGAGGTGCGAGTGGTCGCCGCCGCTCGCCGCGATCGCGGAGATGCCGTGCGAGTTGTGGCAGGCCGAGCACGGGGTGGGCGGGGAGGGCGGCGCCGCCGCCGGGTTCCCCTGGACGTGCGTCCCGTGATACGGGAACCCGGTGATGTCCGGCCCGGCGGAGAGCCCGAGCAGCACGTTGCGGTCGTGGCAGCCGTAGCACAGCGCGTAGGCCAGCGGGCTCTCGGGCGTGTTGTCCGCCGTGACGTACGTGCGCGCCAGCAGGTGCGGGAGGTTCGAGCCGTGGGGCCCCTTCGGCGCGCTCCCGTCGTCCGAACCATGGCAGTCGCCGCAGTAGATCCGGCTCGCCGGCGTGAGCGGGGCGATGAGGCCGGGCACCTTGGCGCTCCTGCCGACGCCGACGACCGGGTGGAAGGAGGCCGCCGTGTTCGGGTCGAGGGCGCGCAGCAGGTTGACCTCGGTCACCGCCCGGAGCGGGTCGTTCGGCTGCGCGAGGTTCGCCAGCGACGCCTGCTGGTTCGCGCTGGGGCCGTGGCACTTGAAGCAGACCTCGTACTCGTTGTTCACGGGGTTCACCACCGCGCCGGTCCGGTCGATCCCCCAGACACCCGCCAGCATCCCGTTCGCGAACGGCGCCACCGCCGTCTGCTGCTTCGCGGCGTGCGGGTTGTGGCAGTCCACGCAGGTGACGTGCCGCTTGGCGGGGTCCACCGTCGTCTCGGGCAGCGCCGGCACCTTGGGCGAGGGGCCTTCGGCGGCGTCGTGGAGGGTGGGCCCGAACGTCGCCGAGGCGTGCACGGCCCACGCGTTCTTGCCCGCCAGCACGGCGCCGATGTTCTTCTGGGCCACCGTGCCGTCGTGGCAGTCGAGGCAGACCTGGTCCGGCCCCGTCCCCGAGCCCACCGGGAAGCGGACGATGCGCCCGCGCCCGTCGGCGCCGTGCGACCCGTGGCAGGCGAGGCAGCCGGCGGTCTGGACCGTCTGGTCCGAGGGGCTGCTCGACTTCACCACGCCGGCGACGGTCACGGTCCGGATCGAGAGGCCGTGCGACGCGGAGGGGCGCTGGTAGATGCCGGGCTGGTGGCAGGCGAGGCAGAGCTGGGAGGACTGCGTGGACCGCTGGAGGAACATGCCGTGCTGCGGGTCCACGTACTGCCGGTGGGGATCGTGGCAGGCGGTGCACTGCAGCCGGCCGCTCCGGTCGAGCTTGACCGGGTCGCCCGCGAGCGGAGCGTGCACGCCGGCCGTGTCCACCGCGTTGAACGAGTAGGGGTGCGTCCCGCTGAAGTCCTTGCCGAGGTTGGTGGGGCCGACCGGGATGGCGGCGTTCCCGCCCTGCATGTCGATGGTCCGGGTGCGGGTGGTGCCCACCGCGATCGTGCCGTCGTGGCAGGAGAGGCAGATGCGCGACGAGCCGGTCGGCGTTCCGCTGGGCGGGGCGGCGACGAGCGTCGAGCTCGAGTACGGCACGTATCCGGCCGCGCTCGGGTCCGGCCGGTTGTTCCCCGTGCCCTCGCCGTGGTGCGCCACGTGGCAGAAGATGCAGGGGTCGGTCTCGGAGACCGCCCGGATCGGACCGGGGCCCGTGGTGGAGAGGTCGTGCTTGCTGCCGTAGATCGACGGGTTCGTCGTCGGGTCGTTCGCCTTCGCGCCCACGGGGCGGGAGGCCGCGGCCGGCGGCAGGGGCGGGGGCCGGACCGCCCTCGTCGCGGCGCTGGGCGTGGGGGCGGCGGGGCTCGGCGCCGCCGGGGTCGCGGCGCGGGCCGTGGGCGCGAGGGCGGCGAGGATGCTGAGAACGATGCACTTCACGGCGTCTCTCCCACGAGCTCGTACACGTCGATCCGGTGGTTCCCCGAGTCGGCGACCATGACCTGGTTACCGCGGACCTCGATCCCGGCCGGCAGGGCGAGCTGCCCGGGCCGCTCGCCGTCCTCGCCGAAGACGATGTCGAATGCGCCGTCGCCGGAGAAGACGACGACCACGCCCCGCTGTGCGTCGGTGACGAAGATCCGGCCGCGCCCGTCCACCGCCACGCCCTTCGGACGCGCCAGCTCTCCGCCGCGGTCGCCCCGCTCGCCGAAGGCGCCGAGGAAGCGGCCGTCCGGGGCGAACCGCGCGATGCGGAAGTTGAGGGCGTCCACCACGAGGAGGTTCCCCTCGCCGTCCACCCCCAGGCCAGAAGGTGCCTCGAGCTGGCCCGGGCCGCCGCCAGGCTCGCCGAAGCGGAGCGCCGCAGTACCGTCGGGCGCGAAGGCGAACACCGCGTGCTGCGCCGGGTCCACCGCGTAGACGCGGCCAGCGGCGAGCGCGAGGCCCGTCGGCCGGACCAGCGTGCCCTCGCCCATCGCCGCGCACGGGCCGCCGGGGGGAACGCGGATGACGGCGCCCGCTCCGCCGTCGGCGACGTAGGCCGTCCCGTCGGGCGCGACCGCGATCGCCATGGGCGCGACCCACTCGCGGCCGCGGCAGGAGACCCGCTCCAGCGCGCCGCCGGGCGCCAGGCGGTAGACGGCGGGGCCGTCCGGATCGGCGATCCAGAGGCGGTCGCCCGCGGAGGCGATCCCGAACGGCCGCCGCAGTCGCGGGGCGTCGTCGTCGGCCGGCGAGAAGCCCAGGACGGCGCGCCCGAGCCGCCTCCACCACCCCTCCTCGGGTCGGCGAACCTCGACGGCGACGGAGGCGCTCCAGCGGACCCGGGGCGCCGCGGGCGGCGCCGGCCATGCGGGCGGCGGTTCCACGGCGGCGGTCGCGGCGGCGTCGGGCGCGGCCGGAGGCGCATGGGCGCACGCCGCGGCGAGCGCCGCGGCGCACCACACCATCCGGGCGCGTGCGGTCCGGGCCATGGCTAGAACGTAGCTCCGAACACGCGGGTGAGCCGCACGTACAGCATGGTGCCCGACGCCGTCGTGCCCGTGAGCGTGTCCCCCCAGGTCATCCGCTCCGTCGCGGAGAGCATCCACAGCCCGAACCGCAGGGTGAGGTCGGCTCCGGCGACCGACTGGTGCTGGCGGGCGAGGCCGGGTCGCTCGCTGTCGGTGGTGCGGTACATGAAGTTCAGCACCGCGGGCAGACCGAGGGGGATCCCGAAGGTTGCGCTCGCCCCCGCGTAGCGGACGTGGGTGTTGAAGGAGAGCGGCAGGATCGCGCCGCCCGTGGGGTTCGCCAGGTCGGAGGGGAGGCTGTCGCTCACCCCCGCCTCGACGCGCGCCGACACCCGCCTCATGGAGAAGGTCACGTCACCCGAGGCGGTGCGGCTACCACCCGTGCCGAACGTGGTCGATTCCTGGCGCTGCGCGCTCGCTGTGCCGTCCAGCTGGACCGTCGCGTTGGCCGGGAGCCGGAAGATGAGGGCTCCGTTGAGGCTCTGGGTGAGCGTGGACCCTTCGAACGCGTTGAGGTTGGTCCGGTAGTCCCCGGAGTACGCCAGGGACCCGAAGACTCCACCGGAGAGAGGACGCGAGATGGACCCGCCGCCGCCCGCCCCCCACGCCAGCGAGTCCCCGGTCTGCGTCTGCAGCCCTCCGACGGCGCCGCCGGCGCGGAACGAGAGGGAGGTGGACGAGAGCTTCCCGTTCCACAGGGCCTGCGCGCCGATCGCCTCCCCCGTGGCCTTGACCTCCCCGGCCGGCGTGTCCGAGTCGGACGCGCTCCCGGAGACGGTGCCGCTCAGGGACCAGCCCTGCGGCAGGCCCCAGGTGAACGTGGACGAGAGGCTGTGGCCGATCTGCCGCATCAGCGGCGAGCCGGGGATGTCGATCGAAGACTGCACGTGCGTGTACGTCGTGATGTTCCCGAGGTTCGAGGCCAGAGAGGAGGTCACCTGGGCCGTGAGGCTGCCGGACTCCTCGCGAGGGTTGAGGGGGCTCGTGACCGTCGGCTGACGCAGGAAGTACTGGCCGTTGAGGAGGACGGCGACGTTGTCACTGATGGTCGTCCCGACGTTCGCCAGGAGCGAGTGGTTCTTGTAGTTCGCCGGGTCGAGCGAGCCGCCGCTCCAGCCCACGTCGTACTGGAGGAGGTAGTCGAACGAGCCCAGGACCTGGCGGACGATGGTCGAGAGCGCGTACTGGGTCTGCGTGACGTCCTCGCCGCCGGAGGTGTGGTTGTCCGAGGTGGAGCGGGTCCCGGTGAGGCTCACGTTGGGCAACCCGGCATCCTGTCCCCGCGCTTGCACCGTGCCGGCCAGGGTCGTCGAGACGCTGGAGCCGGTGGTGCCCTGCACGTAGCCGGTGGTGACGTCCGTCCACGCGCGGGAAGCACTGACGGAGACGGGGAAGGCGGTCAAGCCCAGGGCCGACGCGCCCAGGGCCCCGCCCCAGTTGTTGGTGCGCGTGGACACCCCGGCGGACGCGGACTCGATCCCGCCGTAGTTCGCGTTCGCGAACAGGGCGGTGGAGCCCGGCTCGAACGGCTCGGCCGCGAGGGCGAGCTGGCCGGCGAAGTCCCAGGCGGTCAGCGCCGGATTACCGGTCGACGTATTGCGGGTGTAGGCGCCCCCGAGCGAGCCGTTCATGTCGAGAGCGCGCGCGGGGGCCGCGGCGAGCACGGCGGCGAGGGCGACGGCGGGGAGGGCTCGGTAAGTCATGGCTTCTTCCCCGGCGCGACGACCGTGATGGGCACGTCCACGACGTACTCGGAGCCCGTCTGCGGGAACCTCCAGGTCTTGGCGACCGCGCCGAGGCACGACCGGACCTCCTCGACCGCGAGCGGGCCCTCCGAGATCTCGGCGCGCCGGACGACGCCGTCGCCGCCGACCACGAGCTTGAGCAGCACGTCGGCCGACTGGATCCGCCGCCGCGCCAGCTCGGTGCCGATGCAGCGCTCGATGTCGTTCTGGTGGGCCTGGACCGCCTCGCGGAGCTGGCGCCGCGCGGTCTCGCCGGTCCCGAGCTCCTGGCCCGGCGGGCGCGCGAGGGCAGGAGCCGGCGCGCCGGCGGGAGCGTCCGCCTTGACCGGCACCGGGGCGGCCGCGGGCTGCGCCCGCAGCGCGGACACGACCACGTCCACGCCCTGCGCGCCGGGCCGGGTGGTGATGCGCGTCACGATCTGCTTGTCGGCGACCGGCGCCGCCTTGAGGAGGAGGTTCTTGATCTCGGTCGAGCGGCGAGAAGCCTCGCTCATGAGCCCCGGATCCTTGGCGCGGGCCCAGACCAGGACCTCGCAGCCCTCGCGCGCGGCGAGCCGGGCGATGTTCTCGAGCCCCTCGCGATCGAGCTCCGAGAGCTGCGCGGACGGCGTGGGGAAGTAGACGACGGTCGCGGCGGCGACGGCCTTCTCGACCGCCACGCCGGGGTGGAGCGGGGCCGGGACCTCGGCCGTCCCGGCCGGCTTGGGCGGCTGCTCCTTCATGATCGCCGTCGGCGACTTCACGACCATCACGAAGACGGCCTTGTCCTTGGAGCCGCCCGCGCCGGCGGCGACCCCGCCCGCGGCGGGCGCCGGGGCGGCCTCGGCCGGCTTGCCCTGCTCGGCCGCGCGCCGCTCCACGAGCTGCAGCCGCTCGGACCGGGTGTCGAGCCGGCGCTGCCAGGCGTCGAGCTGGTCCTCGCGGGCGCGCTGCTGCCGCTCCATGGCGTCGAGCCGCTCGCCCTTGGCCACCAGGCGGGTCTCCTCCGCCGCGAGCTGCCGCTGGCGCGCTCCCACCGCCTGCTTCCGCCACTCGAGCTGCGTGCCGCGGTCGCGGGCCGCGTTCCCCTGCGCCGCGAGCCGGTCGTAGTCCGTGTGCTCGTTCTGGGCGCGGGCCAGCGCCTCGCGCTCGCGGCCGTCGGCAGCCTCGATCGTCGGCTGGAGCCCGCGCGCCTGGGCCGCGAGCTGGCGCTCGCTGCTGCCGAGCTGCGCCTCCTGGGCCTCGAGCTGCCGCTCCGCGGGCGGGACGGCGCCGCGGGCGTGGATCTGGTGCTCGCGCTGATCGAGGTGCTGCTCGCGGGAGACGAGCCCCTTCTCGCGCGCCTCGAGCCGCGTCAGGCCCGCACCGGCGGCGGACTCGCGCGTGACGAGCCCTTCCTCGGTGGCGCGCAGCCGCTTCTCGCGCGCCTGGGCGGCGGCCTCCTGCTCCTTGAGCTGCGACTCGAGGAGGTCCTCGGCGCTCGGGCCGGCGGCCGGGGCGGGCGTGACCGGCGGCCGGAGCGTGGGAGCGAGGCGAGGCGCGTAGGCGGCCAGCTGATCGTGCCGCGGGCCGGCCCCGCCGGCGACGAACGGCGAGATCTTGAGCCGGAAGTGCGGGCGGTCGTCGAGGAAGGCGACCTGGCCCTTCTGTGCCTCGGGCTCCTCCTCGGGCCGGGCGACCGGCACCGCGGCGGGGGACGGCTTCGCCGCCCGTCGGCCGCCGGCGCGCACGGCGAACCCGATGCCCACGCGCAGGGACTGCTCCTTGGTGAGCCAGTCCACGCCGAGCGAGAACCCGATGACCTCGTTCGGCTGCCAGCGGAAGGCGCCGCCGAGGAGCGATCCCTGCGGGCTGGTGGTCGCGTCCGCCGCGACCTCGAGGCTCTTCGTGAAGGCGAAGGACGCCGCCAGGCCGGCCGTCAGGCCGAGCTTGGTCGCGCCTCCCTCGCCCCCCGCGTAGGCGGCGAGCCGCACGCGCTCGGCGGAGGACGTCGAGGCGATGACCCGTCCGCCGATGGTCGCGTCCCGGTTGAACCGGTCCACGATCGCGCCGATCGCGACGCCGGGGGTGAGCTGGCGCGGCGGGAGAAGCTGGAACTTGAGTGCCGCGTCGAACAGGCGCGTCCCCGGGGGAGGGGGATCGCCGGGGCGGCCGCCCTGGCGCCAGGCGAGGCCCGCGTCGAGGCGGCCGAGGCCGACCGCGAGCGAGAGCGTGTCGGGCCCGACCTCGTTCTTCGCGCCGGAGGCGCGCTCGTACTGGAACTCGGTCCCGAAGAGCGCGCCACCGCGGCCGGCCACGTCTGCGTCGGGGACGTCGATGATGCCGGATTCTCCCTGGCGCGTCGGGAACGGCGAGGCCGCCGCCGCGGCGGACGCCTGCAGCAGGAGCAGCGCAGCGGCGAGGGCGCGGGCCGTCATCCGCGCTCTTCCTTCCGGTCGAGCGCCGGCGCGCGGGCGGGCGGCCGGGTCAGGCCGAACTGCGTGAGCGTCCGCTCGACGGTGCGCTGCGAGACGAGGTGGCCCTGCCGGCCCAGCTCCTCCGCGATCGCTGCCGCGCTGCGGGACGGATCGCGGAGCCGGGAGGTGACGATGAAGCGGACGACCTCGAGGGGGCGTCGCCACGCGTTGCGCGGGCCCGGCGGCCGCGACAGCAGCCCCTCGAGGCCCAGCTCACGGAAGCGCCGGAGCTTCTCGTAGTAGGTGCTGCGGGACCTTCCGAACGCTCGCAGCACGTCGTCGAGCGGCTTGCCGCTCGTCTCGCCCTCGATGAGCATCACGAGGTCGATGGCGGCCTCGTCCTCGGGGCGGAGCTCGAGGCTTCCGCCAGGACCCCTGATCTCGCGGCTCGGAGGGCGCCTCACCATGGGTGTCGGTGCAGGATGCGGAGGGTCCGTTCGGGTCCGACTGAGTCTGGCGGATTGTGGCGGGCGAAGAGGCGGGAAAAGGCGCGGGGCACCGGAAGCACCCCGCGCCTTCTCGTTCGCTCGTTACTTGTTGTGGCAGGCCGCGCAGCGGTTGGAGCCGCTCGGCATCGGGCGGAGGAAGATGCCGCCGACGTGCGGGTCGTGGCAGCTCGTGCACTCGACCGTGTAGTTGCCGCCCGCCTGACGGACGATCTTGGTGGCGAGGCCCGCCGCCGGGAGGTTCGGGTTCGTGACGCAGAAGCCGGCGCCGATCGCCGTGCAGCCGCTCGTCGCGACCGTGTAGTACGTGCCGGCCTGCGCGTTCACGGGCGGGTAGGCCACGGACACCGGGTGCGTGCCTTCGAGGGCGGGGAACGCCGAGCTGCCGCCGACGAGGTGGTTGGTCGCGTCGAGGTTGCCGATGTCGGTGCCGGCCGCCGCGCCGCCGATCGTGCCGGTCGTCGCGGGGTCGTTGAGCACGCCGGCGATCGGGTAGTACTGCGTCGTGTTGAGGGCGATCGAGCCGTCGTGGCAGGAGAGGCACTCCTGCGTGCCGTGGTTCGTGGCGCCCTTGCCCGGGAGCGCCGTGCCGAGCGAGGTCTGGGTGGTGACCGTCCAGCCGGCGCCGGTGGCGCCGGGCGTCCCGCGAACCCACAGGCCGAGGGTGCTGGCCGTGTGGTGGGCGGCGTGGCAGTACGAGCACGAGTAGCGCGCGCCGTTGGTCGTCCCGAAGTTGATGAGCGTGCTGGCGGTGAGATCGTGGGCCGAGTTGACGATGGCCGCGAACGCGAGCGCCGGGAACATGGCGACCGCAACGGCGAGGAGCTTACGCATCTTCGTGTTCCTCCGTGGTGGGGCGCTCGTCGGAGCGCTCCAGGGAGACCCGCGTTGGTTGAGCCGCCGCCGGGTCGAAAAAACCCCGAAATGGGGCACGCCTATACGACTACCCGGGGAAGGGACAAAGCATCCCAGGTGCCACCTACATCCTAGGAAATGATTGGTGTTTTCCGGGTGATAGCGGGCGAATCTGCGCAAAATCACCCACGTCCCGCGGGAGATGCCCCAGTTGGGGTGGGTGAGGGTACGACCGTGTCCTCCCTGGAGGTGTTCACCAGCTCGTACACGTTCACGCGCGGGTAGGCGCCGCTGTCGCCGATGTAGATCCGGTTCGTCCGCGGGTCGATGGCGATGGCCGCGGGCAGCTCGAGGAACTCGATCTTCGGCTGCAGGCCGGCGAAGACCATGAGGAGCTGGAACTGTGGGTTGAACACCTGCACGCCGGCGTGCTCGGCGTCGATGACGTACAGGTTCCCGAGGCCGTCGAAGGCGATCCCCTTGATCCGGCCGAACGTCCCCGGGACGTCGCCCTGCTCCCCGAAGATGCGCAGCAGCCCGCCGTCCGGGTCGAAGACCTGGATCCGGAAGTTGAGGGTGTCCGCCACGAAGACGTTCCCCGCCGCGTCGAGCGCGACGTAGGTGGGGAAGTTGAACTCGCTGGGACGATCGCCCCGCGTCCCGATGGTGCGCAGCAGGTCACCGGCGAGCGAGTAGACGAGGACGCAGTGGTGCTGCGAGTCGCGCGTGGCCGAGTCCACCACGTAGAGGAGCTGGCGCGCCCGGTCCACCGCGAGCGCCGTCGGCCGCACCGCGTCCTTGACCATGGCCCGCAGCTTCTTCCCGTCGCGCCCGTACACGTAGACCCGCTTGTTCTTCGGGTCCGAGACGTAGACGTTCTCCGCCGAGTCGAGCGCGACGCCGAACGCCTCGCGCAGATCCCCGTCCGGCAGGAGCCGCTTGAAGGTGTTGGCCCTGGTGTCGAGCGCGTAGACGTTCGAGGCGAACGAGTCCGCGACGTAGATCCGCTCGCCGTCCGCGGAGACGGCGATCGACATCGGGTGGACGAAGGCGTTGCTCGACGGCGTCCCGGCGATGGCGCGCAGGAACGCGTCCCACCCGCTGCCGCGCATGTCCCTCTCGGACCGGTAGTGCGTCACGAACTTGATGCGCGGCTTGTCCGGAGGCTCGGGCCAGACCACCTCTGCGGTCTTGGGGCCGTGGGCGCAGCCGGCCACGAGGAGCGCGCCGGCGAGGAGCTTCACGATCGGCTTCATGGCGTCTTCCTGGCGTCCTGGGTGATGGTTCACCGCGCGGCGGCGAGCGCGCGCGAGAGGCCTTGCTCGTCGATCGAGATCCGCGCCTTCCCGCGCAGGGCGGCGACCTGCGCGTCGAAGGCGCGCCGGGCGCGCTCGTCGCGGAGGCGCTGCGCGATGGCGGGGCGCGCCTCGGCGAGCGGGATGGGCGCCTCCGGCGCGACGGGCCCGCAGCGCAGCACGTGCCAGCCCATCCGGCTCTGCACCGGCGCGCTCGGCTGGTCCGCCGGAACGGTGCGGAGGGCGGCGGCCAGGGCCGGCTCCTGCTTGGCGTAGTCGTCGAGCCTGTCGAAGGAGATCTCGCCGATGCGGCCGTCCCGGCCCTGGCGCGAGAGCGAATCGAGGGGCGTGCCCGCCGCGAGCTTCTTGCGGAGCGCCTCCGCGTCGTCCCGGGAGGCCGCCAGGAGGTGCCAGCACTCGCGCCGGGCCGCGCGCAGGTGGTCGGCGGGGTGCGCGCGGTACTCCTGCTCGATCTCGGCCTCGGTCGGCTCGCCGGCCCGGGCGCGCGCGTCGAGCGCCCCGGCCACGGCGAGGAGCTGCCGGCGCTCGGTGGCGAAGCGCGCGAGCACCACCGGGTCCTTGTCGAACCCCGCCGCGACCGCCTCGCGCTCGAAGAGCAGGTCGTCGATCCGGCGCTGGACGAGCTCCTTCTTCACCGAGGGCCCGCTCATGTGCGTGCTCCGGGAGCCGCCGGAGAGGGCAGCGAGGTCGGGGACGATCTCCCCGTAGCGGATCTCCGCGTCGCCGGTGCGGGCCACCACGTGGGCCATGTCGCCGGGCGGCAGGACGGTTGCCGTGCCGGTGCGGTCGAGGAAGGCATCGTCCACGGTCGCGGGCCAGCGCTTCCGGAGCTGCTGCGCGTAGTGGGCCTTCGCCTCGGCGGCGAGCTGCGGCACCGCGAACTTCCGCAGCTCCTCCTTCGCGGCCGGGAAGTCCTTCTCGTCGGCGACGTAGCGGGAGCGGACCTCGATGACCGCGAAGCCGGGGTCCATCTGGAAGGGGCCCACCGGCGTCCGGAGCGGCACGCGGAACGCCTGCTCCGCGATCTCCGGCTTCATGGCGACCCGGGTGAGCGCGCCCATGTCCCCGCCCTTGGCGGAGGAACGGGGGTCGAGCGAGCGCCGCGCCTCCTCGGCGAAGTCGGCGCCGCCGGCGAGCCGTTCCTTCACGGTCTGGGCCTCCTCGCGCGTGCCGGCCACGAAGAGGAACACGCGCGCCTCGTCGCGGGTCGCGTGGAACATCTCGAGGAGCGCCTCGTCGGTGGCGAGCGCCGCGCCGTCCGTGCGCTTCTCGATGAGCCGCTCGCGCGCGAGCCGCCGGAGCGTGCGCCGGAGCTGGTCCGCCACCTCCGGGGTGGCCGCCAGGCCGCGCCGCTCGGCGTCCTCCGCGAGCAGGGCGTCGTCGATCAGCGTCTTCAGGACGTCCTGCGGCGCGGCGGACTGGCCCGCGCTCCGGAGCCCCGCGGCGCGCGCGGCGACCTCCGCGGCCGTGATGGCGGTGCCGTCCACGCGGGCGACGACTTCTTCGGGAGGGCTGGGGGCGAGGGTGACGAGGAGCAGGACCGCGGTGCAGACCATTCAATGACCTCGACCTTCGAGAGCCCCTCCCTCGATGATCCCGTCGCCGCTCCCGGGCGCCGGCGCACCGTCGCCAGCCCCGGGGGCCGGACCACCGCTGCCGGGCGCGCCTTCGCCGCCGCCCGGAGCCGGGCCGCCCGAACCCGCGCCGCCTCCGCCCGCGCCGCCTCCGCCCGTGCCGCCCGCGCCCGCGCCGCCGGCCGCGCCCGAGGTGGGCAGCGACCTGGGGCGCGACTCGCTGATGATGTTCTTCAACTCGGGGTGCTGGCCGGACTTGTCGCCGTGGCACGCGTCGCACGACTCCATCGGCGTCGTGCCGTAGTAGAAGAGCATCGGGAAGTCCGAGCCGTGCGGGTTGTGGCAGCTCGCGCACGAGAACTCGTGCCCCTTGCGCCGCGGATCGCGCAGCCCCGCGCCACCGATCGTGTGGCCGGTGCGGACCACGGGCGAGACGTGCAGCCCGTCCTTCTGGCCGGGGTGGCACTCCGCGCAGAGGGCGTTCACCTTCTTCGGGAGGAGGAAGGCGTAGCCGGTGCCGTGCGAGTCGTGGCAGGCGCTGCAGCCGTAGCGCTCCAGCGCCGGGTGCTTCACCTTGCCGGCGTCCATCACCTGCTCGTGGCACGAGTAGCACTGCTGCTTCCCCGGCCCCTTCTTCAAGTTCTTGCGGAAGGGCGCGCCGTGCGCGTCGTGGCAGGCGTCGCAGGACTTGGCCACGGGCTTGTGGATCACCTTGCGCCCCGTCACGTCGTCCTGGTGGCAGATGAAGCAGGTCTCGTTGAGCGTCGGCCTGGTGAGCAGCTTGGACTGGTTGGAGCTGTG
>Ga0335084_10005250_pt1 | contig 12786 bp, 14 predicted proteins | sample Lox_Sample_44_FD_206721 | JGI IMG/M metagenome (GOLD analysis project Ga0335084, IMG submission 206721) | Soil microbial communities from Loxahatchee National Wildlife Refuge, Florida, United States - Lox_Sample_4.4 | ecosystem: Environmental > Terrestrial > Soil > Wetlands | place: USA... | reverse complement strand
CGCAGAAGCTGCTGGACGTTTCGCGCATGACGCGCCTCGGCTGGAAGGCGCGCACTTCGCTGAAGGACGGCATCGGCCTCGCCTACCGCGATTTCCTAGAGCGCGGCCCAGTCGGTCTGGCCGCGTAGGTAGATGCGCGCGAAGGTGTAGGCGGCGCGCGCCCGGCTCACCTTTCCACCGAACAACGGCCGTCCGACCACCGGTATCCCGAGGCTGCGCATCTGCCCGGCCGCCGAGCGCAGCGCGCGCAGGTAGCGCTCGTAGATCCAGCGGTTCTCGCGGCCGACCTCGTACAGGAAGCGCGGCACGACGACGCGGCTCGATACGATCTTCAGGCTGTGGAAGTGGTAGAAGACCGGCCGCACCGGCGCGGACAGGCGGCTCAGGTGCGCGACGTTCCACGGCGCGACAGTGCGCTCGGTCTGCGACAGGACGTGCACTTCGCGCGCGAAGCGCTCGGGCCAGTCGTCGAGGTATTTCTGGTCGCCGAACTTGCCGGCCTCCTCGCGCGCGTAGCACCACTCGATGCAGCGGTCCTGCCACCACTGCAGCACGCGGCGCGCCTCCGGCGTGTTGCGGAACGTCATGAACTGCACGCAGAAGCGGCCGAAATGCATCAAATGGGCATGCTCCGGGCCGAACGCGTGCTCGGTGATCAGCACGTGCTTGCCGGAGCGGGCGAATTCGTCGAGCAGGACGTGCGGCGACTGGAAGAAGAACAGGTCGGCATCGACGTAGGTCACCCGCTCGAGGCCAGGCACGCGCTGCAGCACATAGCTCGGCACGAACGGCGTGAGGGTCCAGCAGTATTCGCCGACCGAGCGCTGCGGCTTGACGCCGAGCAGCGCCTCGGTCTCCACCTCGCGCAGCCTGACGACCGTCGCCGCTTCCAGCCTCAGCTTCTCCAGCGCGGCCGTGCAGGCGTCGTCGACGGCGACGATCCAGAGGTGGAAGGGGCGCGCGTGCTCCTCCAGCGACCGGTAGAGCGACAGCCCCAGCGGCAGGTAGTGGCTGTCGAACAGGGTGACGAAGTGCTCGGTCTGCCTAGCGGAATTCATTGAGGGCCTGGACGACGCTCGCCACTTCGTCGTCGCTCAGCTGAGGGTGGCAGGGAATAGAGAGGCACGTGCGGCCGTGCGTCTCGGCGGACTTCAGGCCGGCAGGATCACGCCGCACGCCCGTGCATGGCGGCTGCAGGTGCACAGGGATCGGGTAGTGGATCAAGGTCTCCACGCCGCGCTCGCGCAAGTGCTCCGCCAACCGGTCGCGCTCGTCGCAGGTGACCACGAAAAGGTGATAGACGTGGCTCGAGTCCTGTGCCGGCGCCGCGAGCAGGCGGATGCGCGGGTTGGCGATGCCTTTGCGGTAGGCCCGCGCGATGATCTTCTTGCGCTCGGTGAACTCCTCCAGCAGCTTCAGGCGCACGCTCAGCATCGCGGCCTGGATCTCGTCCAGGCGGCTGTTCATGCCGAGCTCGGGATGGTGGTAGCGGACCGACTGTCCGTAATTTCGCAATTGCCGCGCCTTCGCCGCGATCCCTTCGTCCGAGGTCGTCAGTGCGCCGCCGTCGCCGATGGCGCCCAGATTCTTCGTCGGATAGAAGCTGAAGGCGCCCACGGCGCCCGCGGCGCCGGCGCGCACGCCGCTCCAGGCCGCGAGGTGGGCCTGCGCGCAGTCCTCCACCAGATGGACGCCGGCGTCTTTGCAGAGTTTCTGCCAGGCGTCGAGTCGGTCCGCCTGCCCGTACAGGTGGACGAGCAGCACCGCGCGGGTCTTTCGCGTCAGGCAGCGCTTGACGCTCTCCATGTCGGTGAGCGCCGTCGCGGGATCGATGTCGGCGAGGACCGGGGTCGCGCCGGCGCGGAGGATGGCCAGCACCGAGGCGAACGCGGTCATCGGCGTGGTGACGACCTCGTCGCCCGGACCCACGCCGAGCGCGCGCAGGCCGATCTCGATGGCGTCCATGCCGTTACCCACGCCGACGGCGTGCCGGGTTCCGACCGTGCCCGCCCATTGCTTCTCGAACGCCTCGACTTCCTTGCCGAGGATGTACCAGCCCGAGCGCAGCACGTGCTCCACCGCCGCAAGCTCCTCCCGGCGCAGCGCTTCCGGTTCCCGCAGGAATCCGTTCATCGGGATCATGGCCAGTACTTGCTCCCGTGCTCGGAGTAGTAGCGCAGCGTGCGCTGAAGCCCATCCTGCAGCGACACTTTCGGCGACCAGCCGAGCTCGCCACGGATCTTCGAGAAGTCCGAGTAGTAGTCGCCGATGTCGATCGCTTTGCGCTCGGACGGGAACGGGATCATCTGCACGCTGCCCTCGCCGAAGGCCGCAATGAGCTTCTGCGCGAGCGTCTTCAGGTCGACCACTTCCTCCGAGCCGAGGTTGAACACCTTGCCTTCCGATCGGGCGTCGGCGGCGGCGACGAGCAATGCATCCACCGCGTCGTCGACGTAGTTGAAGTCGCGCAGCTGCGAGCCGTCGCCATACACGACGATGGGCTTGCGCTCGATCGCATGCCGCACCCAGATGCCGAGGAAAGTCTGGCGCGCGTCCTTGACCCTCATGCCGGGTCCGTAGGTATTGGTGAGCCGCAGCGCGCACGCGCGGATGCCGTACACATCGTTGTAGAGCAGGTGATACTGCTCGCCCGCCAGCTTGTTGATGCCGTTGACGTCCACCGGGCGCGCGGGATGCTTCTCATCGACCGGAAGGTATTGTGGCCGTCCGTAGAGTTGCCGCGTGCTGGCGAAGACGATCTTCACCTTTGGGTTGTACTGCCGGCAGGCTTCGAGGATCGACAGCTGCGCCGCGGCGTTGATCTGCAGGTCGGTCATCGGGTCCGACATCGAGTCCAGATGGCTGGTCTGGCCCGCGAGGTTGAAGAGGAAGTTCTGCCCCTTGACGAGGTGCGTCATCGCGTGCGGATCGCGCACGTCGGTGATGCTCACCGCGACCCGCTCGCGGATGTCGTGGATGTTGAACGGATTGCCGCCGTACTCGGGGATCAGGCTGTCGACCAGCGTCACCTGCGCGCCGCAGCTGACGAGGCGGCGCGCGAGGCTCGAGCCGATGAAGCCGAGGCCTCCCGTGATCAGTACCTTCGCGCCCGAGAATGCCTGCTCGCTCATGATCGGCGCTCGGCCAGTACGACGTTGTCGAGATACAGGTCCGGATTGGCCGGCGTGATGCGCGCCAGCAGCGCGCCGAGCAGGTTGAACGGCGCCATCAGGACCAGCGTCGCGCAAAGGTTTAGATAGAAGCTGCGCGTGAGCGTGATCTTGTACAGGTAGGCGTTGAGGAGCTGGAAAAGCGTCTTCACGTTGGCCGCCGTCTTGCGATGGCGCAAGACCGCGAAGCCATGCCGTCCCAGGAGCGCCGCGAGCCCGAACGAGGAGTAGCGCCCGTAGTCGCGCGGCTGCTCGTGCTCGTCCCACACGAACGGCACGGTGAGCAGCAGCCGGCCGCCGGGCTTGAGCACGCGCGCGATGTCCGCGACGAAGGCGTCGGGCTCGAAGACATGCTCGAGCACCTCGTTCGAGATCACCGCGTCGAACGACCGCTCCGGGAACGGCAGCGCGCGTCCGTCGTAGTACACGTCCGCTTTCCCGGCGCGGCGGTTTTCCGGCGTGTCGAGCTCGAGCCCCACATACTCGGCGCTCGGGACGAGCGATTCGTAGGGCCGGCTCCCGCAGCCGATGTCGAGCACGCGCCCCCGGATCTCCGGCCCGAGCTCGCGCATCGCGGCGAGCAGCTCGCTGCGGGCGAAATAGAACGGGTTGATGAACAGCCCGGCGAGGCCCGGCCGCATCATCTGGTCGGCGTAGTAGCCGAGCAGGCGGGCGCGCATGTCAGGCCTGCTCCAGGATGAACCCGGCGAGCTCGAAGCTCGCCGCGTCGCTCGGCCACGCGCCCGAGCCGTCGGTGAACGAAGCCAGCAGCCGATACTGCGGAGCGAGCGCCTGCAGCAGGCGCTCGCGTGAGAGCAGCCAGCACGGGTAGCTCGCCGGATAGATCTCCGGCGGCACGGTCTGCACGGTAAGGACGTCGCGCGCGAGGGTGGTGCAGGGTGTGCGATCGATCAGCACGTGGCGCGCGCCGGAGGCCGCCACGCGCTTCAGGAATGCGTGCGGCTCGGGCAGGTATTGGAGCGAGCTTGACAGCAGCGTCACGTCGGGCGCCGGACCGCGCAGAGCATCGTCGAGGTTCTCGAAGAAGCGCAGCTCGTCGTTCTGGAAATTCGCCGCACCGAGCGTGGTGAACGCGCGCTGCTCCACCACGGCCCAGCTTACTTTGCCCGGCACGCCCAGCGCCTTGTATTGGCGGTAGAGGCCGCCGAAAGCGCCGCCGAAGTCGACAACCCTCATTGCGCCCGGCTGACGCGCCGCAGCGCGCAGCAGGCCCGCCATCACTGGCAGGCTGAACTGCACGGCGTCGAAGGTCACACCATCGCGCTCATCAGCGGCTTCGCCGCGCTTCACCTTCATCTCGGCGTCGAAGACGCGCCGCACGATCTCGTCCTGGTCGTAGCCGCCGGAGGCCTTCTGCGCCTCGCTCCAGCTCGCGTAGTCGCCGCGGAAGAGGATGCCGGGCTTCGGTCCCTTGCGGATGGCGCGCAGCAGGATTGGGGGCGTGAGCTCGCGGATGGCGCGCTTCAGCATCACGCCGCTCCTTCCACCACGAGGCGCTTCAGGCGGCCGAGCAGCCGCCGCGTCATCGACGGCTGCAGCCCGGCAAGGAAGCGCGCGAACGCGCGCCGGGCCGGCAGCGATTCCTCGACCGGAATGCCGCCGACGCGAAGCGGTCTTCCCCAGTCCGCGTTCTCGAAGCGGCGCGTCGCGCCGATATGCGTGCCGCTGCCGTCCGCGCCGATGTTCTGCACCTGCGCCGAGCCGGGATAGAGGGTCAGCTTGCCGCGCAGAAAGGCCGAGGCGTACCAGCGCACGGCCCAGGAGTCGTTCGCTCCGGCGATGCAGTCGCGCAGCATCTGCGTGTAGGGATAGCTGCCTTCGAAGTCGAACTCGCGCGCGAGGCCGCGCCGCTGGATCTCAGCCAGCAGCTTGCGCCCGTCGGGCTCGAACAGGTCCCAGCCGCGCTTCCAGGTTCCCCAGCCCCAGCAGTCCGCGCCGCGGAGGAAAAAGGTCTCGGGCAGCTCGCCGGCGACTGGATAGGAATAGGCATGCACGCTGGCCACGCGCCCATCGTCGGCATAGGCGTCGAGGGCGTCATTCATGTAGCGCAGGAAATGCGGTGAGGGCTGCAGGTCGTCCTCGAGGACGATCACGCGGCCGAACTCCGCGGTCAGCCGGCCGGCGCCGCCGGTGATGGACTTCGCCACGCCGAGATTGGCGGGCGCCTCCACGACTTCGACCGAGCGGAATCCGCGCAAGGCGCGGGCGCGGACTCGCACTTTTTCCACGCCAGCGCGCGCGGCGTCGCTCTTCGCCGCGTCGGAGAACACGAACAGGCGCGACTGCGCCGCTTCCGGGTTGCGCGAAAGCGCCTCCGCCACCGCCGCGAGATGCGCGGGCCGGTTGTACGCGAAGAGCGCGATGGGCGCGAGGCCGCTCAACCGAGATCCTCGTAGAAGAGTGTATTCAACGTCTTCGCCACGAGCCCGTAGCGCTGCGCGCGCATGAAGGCGTGGAGCGGGTGTGCAGCCGCCGCGTCGAGGCTGAAATCGAGGGCCTCGGCCAGCACGAAGCGTGGCCGGTATCGCGACCAGTCGTTCGAGCGCAGCACCTGCAGGTCGAGGCCTTCCACGTCGATGCTCATGAAATCGATCTTCTGGCCGGGCGGCAGATGCTTCCGGAGGAGAGCGTCCAGGCGCTCGACCGCGACGCTCTCGGTCCGCACCACGCGATACGGCGTGCGCGCTTCACGGTCGCGAGCCAGCGCCGCATCGAACGTGTTGAGCGCCGGCTCGTCGAACACATGATAGGTGAGCGTGCCCGCCGCCTCGGCCACGCCGAAGCGCAGGTTGATGTCCCGCGGGCGCAGCCGCTCGAACTGCGCCACCGCGTCGGGCGCCGGCTCGATGTTGATGCCGCGCCAGCCGCGTTCGTAGAAGAAGCAGGTGTTCGAGAACCGTGTCGGATGATGCGCGCCGACGTCGACGTAGAAGCCTTGGGCACCCGCGTCGAGCAGGCGCGCCAGGACCAGGTCCTCGCCTTCCTGCGCGTAGGAGACGGCGCCGTGCGGGTGCGGTCCGCGCACGCGGCGCAGCGCGCGGCCGATCAGGCGCGGCAGCGGGCTAGCCATGGGCGGAGAAGTTCGCCAGGATCTTCAGCCCGACGGCGGCGCTCTTCTCGGGATGGAACTGGCAGCCGGCGATCGCGCCGTGCTGCACCACCGCCGAGATCTGGCAGCCGTCGTAGTACGTGTCGGCCAGCCGGTCGCGCTCGTGCGCCGGCTCGGGCGCGTACGAGTGCACGAAATAGGTGGCGGCGCCCGGCTCGATGCCCTCCAGCAAGGTGCCGCGCCAGTCGCGCGCCGGGACGATAGCGCTCCAGCCGATGTGCGGAATCTTGTGCGCCCGGCCGTCCGCGGCGAGCGCCGGGACCTTGCGCACACGGCCTGGGATCAAGCCGAGGCCGCCGAACTCGCCGAATTCCTCGCTCGAGTCGAACAGGATCTGCATGCCGACGCAGATGCCGAGCAGCGGCCGGCCGCTCGCGGCATACGCCTTGATCGGCTCGACCATGCCGTACTCGGCCAGTCCGCGCATGCAGTCGCCGAAAGCGCCGACGCCGGGAACCACGAGCCGCTCAGCCTGCTCGATCTCGGCGGGGACCGCGGACACGCGCACCTCCGCCCCCACGGTTTGCAAGGCGCGCGAGACGCTCATCAGGTTGCCGATGCCATAGTCGACGACGGTGATCATGCGCGCCTCACGCCGAAGCCCTCGGCGCGCGCCGCCTCGCGGATCTGCGGCAGCGTCAGGCGCTTGTAGTGCAGGCAATCCGCCATGGCCACCGCGTCGGCATGGCCGGCCCGCACCACTTCCACGAGGTGCGCCGTGCTGCCCATGCCACCACTCGCGATCACTGGAATCGGCACCGAGGTCGAGACCGCGGCCGTGAGTTCGACATCGAAGCCCTTGCGCGTGCCCTCCGCGTCGACCGAGGTGAGGAGAATCTCGCCGGCGCCGAGCTCGGCGGCCTGCTTCGCCCAGGTCACTACGTCGCGCCCGGTGCGCTCGCGCCCGTTGTCCGTGTAGGCCTCCCAGCGGCCGGGCCCGATCTTCTTCGCCTCGATCGACAGCACCATGCATTGCGAGCCGAAGCGCCGCGCCACCCTGGTGATGAGCTCGGGATCCTTGATCGCCGCCGTGTTGATCGCCACCTTGTCGGCGCCGGCGCGCAGCAGCGCGCGCACGTCGTCGACCGAGCGCACGCCGCCGCCGACGGTGATCGGCACGAAGACGTCCTGCACCGTGCGGCTGACGATGTCGGCGAGGTGATTGCGGCCGTAGAGCGTGGCGACGATGTCGATGTAGAGCAGCTCGTCGGCGCCCTCCTCGTAGTAGCGGCGCGCGAACTGTTGCGGGTCGCCCACCACGCGCAGGCCCTCGAGGTGCACTCCCTTGATGAGGTTGGGCGCCTTGATGTCGAGCCTCGGAATGAGCCTGAGCTGCGCCACCGTCAGCCGGCCTGCGTGTTCCAGACCGTATGCCGCAGGCGCCACTCGGCGCCTTCCTTCGCCCACAGGTGCGGCGAGCGGAAGCGGTCGGCGAGCGTCATGAAGTAGGCGCGGTCCATGACCGCCTGCTCGAACTGCGTCGAGGCGATCGGGAATTCGCGCTTGTCGATCGACAGGTAGCGGAAGATCTCGTCGGCGAAGCGCTCCGGGAATTCGCCGTCGAAGCGCTTCACCAGCGCGACGCCTTCCTCGCGCGTGATGTCGGCCGAGCGGATCTCCTGCGCCGCGTCGTAGGTGGCGCGGCCGATGCCGAACTTGATCCAGGTCGTGTAATAGTGGAAATCGTCGATCTTGTCGTCGATGCTGTTGTACTTGCTGTAGGTGCCGGGCGTGCGCTCGGGCGAGGCCTGGAAACCGCCGTGCTCGACCGCGTAGTAGTAGCAGCTCTGCGGATGCCACTTGAGGTAATAGCCGAGATAGTGGATCTCCAGCTTTTGCTTCGCCGCCTCGTCCGGGTTGGCCGGCATGTACGAGCTCAGCTCGCTCTCGTGCACGCCGAGCTCGCCCTTCAGCTCGGACACCGACGTGCCGCCGAGGTAGACCGAGGACTTGTCGGACGAGGTGAAGTACGACCAGTTGCGCTGCGCGCTCTCGTTGTCGACGATGGGATTGCCGTACTCGGCCTCGTTCTCGCCGTAGAAGACGAGCGGCACGCGCTGCTCGAGCGCCATCTTCGGCGCGAGCGCCTTCTGCCCGATGATGAAAGGCTGGAACGGATGGAACAGGCGCTCCACCGCGAGACGGGTCAGTAACCGGTGCACGCGCCCGTTCGGCGTATGCAGTATGTTGTCGAAGCCGGCGTGGATCCAGGCCTGGTGGTTACGCCAGCCCCAGTCGGTGTAGAGATGCGGCGCCCAGGTCACGGTGAGCGGGTGCATGCCGTACTTGAACTTGAGGACGTGCGCGGCGTAGAAGCTGTCCTTCCCGCCCGAGCCCGGCACGATGCAGTCGTAATGCCCGTCGTCGCGGCGGTGGCGGTTGCAGAGCTCGACGAGCTGGCGCTCGCGCTCGGCCCAGTCGATGCCCGCCTTGCGCTCGGCGGTGCGGCAGGCGTCGCACACGCCCTCGGCGTCGAAGTTGATCGTCTGCTTCTTCGAGGCCTTGGTGTGAGCATACTCGACCGAGGAATTCGGCCGCTGGTTCGAGATGACGCAGCGCTTGCAGAAGCGCACCTGCGGCGGCAGGCCGTATTTCGCCTCAAGCGCCATGGCCGCTCCGGCGCTTCATGACCAGTTCGAGCAATGCGAAGTCCTCTTCCGTATCGATATCCAGTGAGCGCTCCAGGGGCATCTTGTAGGCGAGGGTCTGCGCGGTGACGAAGGCGCGGCTCTCGCGCAGCCAGGGCACGCGCGCGGCGTAGACGGCGCCGTTCAGCACACAGGCCTCCGTGCCGCCGGGACCTTCCTTCAGCGGAGTCATTTTACCGTCGGGCGCCACGTGGTAAGTCCAGGCGAGCGGCTTGGCAAGCGGCGCGACGCTCACGCACGCCTCGACGCCGGGCCGCGCGCAGCGCTCGATGCACGCATCGATGTCCTCGGGCGCGCGCAGCGGCGAGGTCGGCTGCAGGAGCACCGCGATGTCGAAGCCGGGAAGCTGCTCCAGCGCGTGCAGTACTGGGTCGATTCCGGGCGTGTCGTCCCGGGCAAGGGCGACCGGGCGCTTGAAAGGCACGTCCGCGCCCGCGACGCGCGCGACGCGCATGATCTCCTCGTCGTCGGTCGAGACGATCAGCCGGTCGACGAAGCGCGAAGCCGCGCTCTGCGCGACGGTCCACGCGATGAGCGGGCGGCCGCCCACCTCGCGCAGGTTCTTGCCCGGCACGCGTCGCGAGCCGCCACGCGCCGTGACGACCGCCAGCACCGATAGCGCGCCGATCATTTGCCTTCGCCCAGCTCGTCCGCGGCGCGAGCGAAATCGTCGTGGCGCCCCACGTCGAGCCAGTATTCGCGGATCGGAAACACCGCCGTGTGCTTGCCCTGCTTTGCGAGCGTATTGAAGAGGTCCGGCATGTCGAAGCGCTGCTCCCTCGGCACGACCTCAAGGGCCACGGGATCGAAGACGTAGATGCCGGCATTGACGAAGAACCGGTGCGTGGGCTTCTCCTGTACTTCGACAATCCGCTCGTTCTGCATGTGCACGACGCCGAACGGCACCTGGAAGTCGTATTCGCGCACGCCCATCGTCGCCACGGCCTTGTGCGACACATGGAAGTCGATGAGATGGCCGAAACCGATGCGTGTGGCGTTCATCACGAGCAGCGGGCTGCCTGAGCGCTCGGGGAGCAGCGACAGCGCGCCGGCGGTACCCAAAGGCTTCGATTCGCGGAGGTAGCCGATGTCCACGCCCCAGCGGCTGCCGTTGCCGAAGTGCTGCTCGAACTTCTCGGCCAGGTAGTTCACTGCGAGGTAGAACCGGCTGAAGCCTTGCTCGATCAGGCTTTCGAGGATGGTCTCGAGGATCGGCTTCGCACCCACGTGCAGCAGCGGCTTCGGCGTGTCGTCGGTGAGCGGGCGCAGCCGGGCGCCGCGGCCGCCGGCCATCAGGACGACGGTGTTCTCGCGCTTCGCCCCGAGCAGGCTGTCCAGCACTTCCAGCCCGACGACGCGGTTCTCGGCGTCGAGCACCGGGATCTGGTGGATCAGGCGCGCGCGCATGGCGGCGAGCATCGAGTCGCGGTCGTCGCCCTGCCGTGCGACGATCGGCTTCGCGTTCATGATCTTCGTCGCCGGGTCTTCCAGCGAGATGCCCTTCAGGATGCCGCGGCGCACGTCGCCGTCGGTAACGGTGCCGAGCAAGCGGCGCTGCGCGTCGACGACCAGCGCGATCTGCAGCGAACTGCCGTCGATGCGCTGGATCGTCTTGCGGATCGACTCGTCGGGTCCGACCAGGACGTCGGTCCACTTGCTCACGAGTACTCCTTCGCAGGCACGCCCTGCACGCGATGGCGCGGTTGCACGTTGGCGGTCACCACCGCGCCGGCGGCGACGAAGGCGTCCTCGCCGATCGACACGCCTTGGATCACGGCGGCACCCGTGCCAATGTGGGTCCGGTCGCCGACGCGCACGGCGCCGGAGAGCGTGACGCCGGGCGCGATGTGCACGTGCTCCCCGATCAGGCAGTCGTGGTCGATCGAGGCCGAGGTGTTGATGATGGTGTCGACGCCGACGCGCACGTCGGGCTGCAGCACCGCGCCGGCCATGATCTGCGCGCCTTCGCCTAGCACGGCGCTGCGCGCGACGCTGGCGCGTGGATGGACGAGGGTGGCGAAGCGGTAGCCGCGCGCGCGCATCCGCTCGAACAGCGCCCGCCTGCGTGCGGTCGGCCCGACGGTGCCGACGCCGTTGGCGAGCAGCACCTTGCCGGGCGCATGGCGCTCGAGGGCGCGCTCGTCGCCGAGCGACGCGACGCCTTCGAGGGCGCCCCTCTCGCCGGCTTCGCGCGCAATGAAGCCGATCACTTCGAAGCCGCATTCGTGCAGCACGTCGAGCACCACCTTCGCGTGCCCCTGCGCACCAAGGAGGATGACGGGTAGATTCATCGTTCGATCAGCTCGTCTTTGGCGTAGTCGCGCCGCGCCTTCGTGCCGACGATGGCCCAAGTCTCCATCGGCGAGATGCCGGTGCCGGGGCGCTTCGCCGCCAAGTCGGCCAGGGTGATGATGGCGCCGCGCGCGATCGGGCGCGCCGCCACCAGGCTCCTGCGCGCGACGCGGCGGTTCGGCTCCTCGGCCGGCACCGGTTTCTTCTCGGTCCATCCGAGCGCCGCCCCGGTCTCTCGAACCCCGCGAACCAGCGCCGCGAACTCGGCCGGCTCGAGCGAGGCGTGATGATCCGGCCCCGGCATCGTGCGGTCGAGCGTCAGGTGCTTCTCGATCACCGTCGCGCCGAGCGCGACGGCGGCGAGCGAAGCGACGATGCCGGGCGTGTGGTCGGAGTAACCGACCGGCGTGCCGAACACGCGGCCGAGAGTGCACATCGCGCGCAGGTTGGCGTCGGCGAGCGCGGCGGGATACTCGGTCACGCAATGCAGCATCGTGACGCGCTCGCGCAGCGCGCTCTTGCCCTGCGGCGAGGCTAGCGCCGCCCCGAACGCTTCACTGCCCGCGTTCTCCCTCGAACCGGTGAGGCCGAAGGCGAGGACGCCGAGGGCGGCCTCCACGTCGGCCAGCGTGCTCATGCCGGTCGACAGCAAGATCGGACGCTGCAGCCGCGCCGCGGCGAGCAGGAACGGGCCGTTCGTGATCTCGCCGGAAGCGACCTTGATGCGCGCGACGCCGATCTCGCGCACGAGGAAGTTGAGGTACTCCTCGTCGAACGCGGTGGAGAGGAACTCGATGCCGCGGCTGCGACAGTGCGCCGCGAGGGCGTGGTGCGCCTCGGGGTCGAGCTCCAGCTTGCGCAGCATGTCGGCCTGGCTTCCTGGCGCCGCGGCGCGCGCCTTCTGGTAGGGCGCCATGGCAGCCGAGGCCGTAGCGAGCGCATCGGCGCGGAACGACTGGAACTTGACCACGTCAGCGCCTGCCGACGCCGCCGCGTCCACCAGGCGGCGCGCGGTGTCGAGCGAGCCGTTGTGGTTGACGCCGGCTTCGGCGATGACGAGTACGCGCTGGGCGTCAGCCATGGTCGAAGAACCTTTTCTTCACCAGGCCGCGCGGGTCGCCGAGGCCGCGCAGGACCGCAACGATGCGCTCGGCGCTGCGGCCGTCGCCGTAGGGATTCGCGACCTGCGAGCAGTCCAGCTTGAGCGCGCGGCCGATCGTCTCCGCGATGGCCCTTTTCTGCGGCTCGCAGTGCAGCACCGAGGCGGCGCGCAGACGGCCCTTCTGACGCTCGCCGATGTCGACCGTCGGCACCTTGAGCGACGGCGCCTCGTACAGGCCGCTGGAGGAATTGCCGACCACTGCGTCGCAGGCCTTCATGCAGCTCCAGTAGAGCTGCTGGCCGAGGGAAGGGCAGAAGACGGCGTTCGCGTGCCCGGCAACGAAGCGCTCGGCCATCGCGCCGAGCTCGCGCCCGCCGGCGTCGGCGTTCGGTTGGGTGAAGAGAAGGCCGGTGTCGGCGCCGAGCGAGTCGAGCGCCTCGAGCA
>Ga0335084_10005248_pt1 | contig 12789 bp, 10 predicted proteins | sample Lox_Sample_44_FD_206721 | JGI IMG/M metagenome (GOLD analysis project Ga0335084, IMG submission 206721) | Soil microbial communities from Loxahatchee National Wildlife Refuge, Florida, United States - Lox_Sample_4.4 | ecosystem: Environmental > Terrestrial > Soil > Wetlands | place: USA... | reverse complement strand
GCTCGAACTCCTTCCGCAACGCGACGCTCGAGACCGCCGTCGGGCTCCTGAAGGAGGAGATGCGGCAGCTGGGCTCGCTGGTCATGCAGGTCGCCGACCAGCACCGCGTCCCGGCCGGCGCGTGCCTCGCCGTCGACCGGGTCGGGTTCGCGGCCGGGCTCACGCGGGCAGTCGAAGGAGAGCCGCTGATCCGCCTGGTGCGCGAAGAGGTGACCGCGCTGCCCGACGGCGTCACGATCGTCGCCTCCGGCCCGCTGACCTCTCCCGCGCTCTCCGAGGCGCTCGCGACCGCGCTCGGCCAGCGCCACCTCTACTTCTACGACGCGATCGCCCCCACCGTCACGGCCGAGTCGATCGACATGAGCGTCGCCTGGAAGGCGTCGCGCTACGACAAGGGCGGCGAGGACTACATCAACTGCCCGCTCGACCGCGACCAGTACTACGCCTTCGTCGACGCCGTGGTCGCGGCGGAGAAGGTCCCGACGCGCGAGTTCGAGCGCTGCATCTACTTCGAGGGCTGCATGCCCATCGAGGAGATGGCGCGCCGCGGGCGCGACACGCTGGCCTTCGGTCCGATGCGTCCGGTCGGCCTCGTCGATCCGCGCACCGGGAAGCGCGGCTACGCCTGCGTCCAGCTCCGCCAGGACGACGCGGCCGGCACGCTCTTCAACATGGTCGGCTTCCAGACCAAGATGACGTACCCCGAGCAGCGGCGGGTCTTCCGCATGATCCCCGGGCTCGAGAAGGCGGAGTTCGTCCGGCTCGGCAGCCTGCACCGCAACACGTTCGTGAACGCGCCGTCGCTGCTGATGCCGTCGCTCCAGGTGATCGGCCGCAAGCAGCTCTTCCTCGCGGGGCAGATCGTCGGCGTCGAGGGCTACGTCGAATCGGCGGCGACCGGGCTGCTGGCGGGGCTGAACGTCGGGCGGCTGGTGCGCGGCGAGGCGCCCGTGACGCCGCCCCCCAGCACCGCGCTCGGCTCGCTGCTCACCTACGTCACGCAGCGCGGGAAGAAGGACTTCCAGCCCATGAACGCCAACTACGGGCTCTTCCCGCCGCTCGCCCGGCAGCTGCGCGGGCGCGAGAAGAAGATCGCGCTCGGCGAGCGCGCGCTCGACGAGCTCGCCCGCTGGCGGGAGCGCGCCGGCCTCGCCCCCGCGCCGGCCTCGGTCGCGTGATGCCGCCCGCGGGCGACGTCTGCCGGGTCGCCGCGGTGCTGGACGTCGGAAGCCATTCGGTCCTGCTGCTGACGGTGGCGCTCGACGCCGCCGGTCGCGCACGCGCCGTCGACGAAGCGCTGGCGACGACGCGTCTCGGCGCCGGGCTCGCGCCGGGCGGCCTCCTCGACGCGGCGGCCGCCGCCCGCACGTGCGCCGCGGCGGCGACCTTCGCCGGCCGGGCGCGGACGCGCGGGGCGACCGACGTCTTCGCGTTCGCCACCGGTGCCGCCCGTCGCGCCGCCGACGGCGCCGAGTTCGCGGACACCGTCGCGGTGCTGGCAGGCACGCCGGTCGAGATCCTGACGGGCGAGCGCGAAGCGGCGCTCGCCTACGCCGCGGTGTCGCACGGGCTCGACGCCGGGGACGCCCCGGTGCTCGCCGTCGACATCGGCGGGGCGACCACCGAGCTGACGCTCGGTCGCGGTCCCGCGGTCGAGGCGGCGGTCAGTCTGCCGATCGGTGCGCTCGCGCTCACCGAGGCGTATCTCCGGAGCGATCCGCCGGGCCCCGGGCACATCGCGCGCCTGGTCGACGAGGTGGACTCGGCGCTCGGCGCTGCCGGGGCGCTGGCGGCGGCGCGTGCGTCGGGCGCCCGCGTGGTCGCGTCCGGCGGGACGGCCACCGCGCTCGCCGCCCTCGACCAGCGCCTCGAGACCTACCAGCCGAAGCGCGTGCACGGCGTGACGCTCGACGCCGACGCGCTGGCCGCGCTCACCGATCGGCTGCTGGTGCTGCCGCGCGCGGCCCGCGCCGACCTGGGCCCCCTCGATCCCGGCCGGGCCGCGATCCTGCCGGCCGGCGCGCTGATCCTGGACGCCGTCGTCCGGGCGAGCGGCGCGCCCGCCGTCCAGGTGAGCGACCACGGCGTCCGGCACGGCTACTTGCGGGAGCGACTCGCGGCGGGCGGAATCGCCGCCGACCTGCGATGGCTCTGGGACTGACGGCCGACGCGCTCGCTGCGCAGGGTATCCCCGACCCCGACGCGGTCATCGCTGCGCTGCCGCCCGTCGAGCCCTGGCTCGCCCGCGCGGCGCGGGATGAGGTCATGGCCGGGCTCACGGCCGCCGCCGAGCCGGCGGCGGCGCTGCACAACCTCGGGCGTCTGCTCGACGTCCATGACGCCCCGCCCGTGCCGGGGCAGGTGGCGCCGCTGCTGGGGCTGCTCGGCGGGAGCCCGGCGATCGCCGCGGCGCTGGCCGCCGAAGCGGCCGCCTGGCCGGCGCTGCTCGCGCGCCTGCTGACGGACGCCGGGTGCGACGCCGCGACCCACGCCGCCGTGCTGCGCGCCGCCGGCGTCGACGGGCCGCTCGCGCGGGCCGACCTTCAGCGCGGCCTCCGGGTGCACCGGCGCCGCGAGCTGGTCCGGATCGGCGGGCGCGATCTCCTGGGGCTCGCCACCGTCGACGACACGGTCCGGGAGCTGAGCGCGCTCGCCGACGGCGTGACGGGGGTCGCCACCGCGTGCGCGCGCGCCCGCATCGCGGCGGAGTGGGGCGGCGACGCGCCCGGCGCGTTCGTCGTGCTGGGCATGGGGAAGCTCGGCGGCGCGGAGCTCAACTACAGCTCGGACATCGACCTGGTCTACGTCTACGAGCGCGACGGGGAGCATGCCGGTCGCACGGTGCGCGAGTTCTTCGCACGCGTCGGCGAGGAGGTGACGCGCGCGCTCGGCGAGGTGACCGACGACGGGCTCTGCTTCCGCGTCGACCTGCGGCTCCGGCCGGGCGGCGGGGAAGGGCCGCTCGCGCTCGCGCTCGCCGCCGCGCTCTCCTACTACGAGTCCTGGGGGCAGACCTGGGAGCGCGCGGTGTGGCTGAAGGCCCGCGCGGTGGGCGGCGACCACGCGCTCGGCGCGGCGCTGCTCGACGAGCTGTCGCCGTTCGTCTACCGGCGCTACCTCGACTTCGGGACCATCGAGGACCTGAAGGCGATGAAGCTGCGCGTGGACGCGTCGCTCCGGGACCCGACGGCGCGCGAGCGCAACGTGAAGCTCGGTCGGGGCGGTATCCGGGAGGTCGAGTTCTTCGTGCAGGCCCAGCAGCTCGTCCACGGCGGGAAGGACGAGCGCCTCCGCGAGCGAAGCACGCTGGGTGGCCTCGCCCGCCTCGCCGACGCGGGCTACGTCGCGCGCGAGCAGGCGAGCGGGCTCGCCGCCGCGTACCGCTTCCTCCGCGACGTCGAGCACAAGCTCCAGATCGTCCACCAGCGCCAGACGCAGCTCCTCCCCGCCGACGCCGACGAGCTGCGCGCCCTGGCGCGCCGGCTGGGCTTCCGTGGCCCGGACGCCGCCGCCGACTTCGCGCGCGTCCACGCCGCCCACACCGGCGTCGTGCACGCCGCCTTCGACGCGCTCTTCCACGCCGCGACCGAGGAGCGCGCGCACGCGGGGGTGCCGGAGCTGCACGCGATCGTGGACGGGCTCGACGCGAACGAGGCGACGCAGGCGCGGCTCGCCGCGCTCGGCTTCCGCGATCCGGCGGCGGCCGTCGAGGCGCTCCGGCTGGTGCGCGACGGGGCCCCGCATGCTCCCCCGTCGGAGCCGCGCCGGCGGGCGCTGAGCGCGCTCGCGCCGGCCTTGCTCGCGGAGATCACCGCCTCGAGCCATCCGGACCGGGCGTTGCACCACCTGGCGAGCTTCATCGCGTCGGTCGGGGTGCGCACGAGCTACGTGCACCTGTTGCTCGAGAACCCGGGCGTGCGGCGTCTCCTGGTGCGCCTGTTCGCGACCAGCGAGTTCCTCTCCCGCTTCTTCCTCCGGCATCCCGAGATGCTCGACAGCCTGGTGCGGGCGGACATGGTGCGGGTGGTCCGGTCCGAGGCCGAGCAGGCCGCGGAGCTGGGGGAGCGGCTCGCCGCGGCGACCGATCTCGAAGCCGCGCTCGACGCGCTCCGGCGCTTCCGCCACGAGGAGTTCCTCCGCATCGGCATCCACGACATCGAGCGGGAGATCCCGGTCGAGACCGCGAGCGCCCAGCTCTCGACGCTGGCGGTGGTGTGCGTGCGCGCGGCGCTCGGCATCGCGCGGCAGGAGGTGCTCCGGCGCACGGGCCTCCCCGACGACGCGTCGACGCGCGGGCTCGCGATCGTCGCGATGGGGAAGCTCGGCAGCGGCGAGCTCAACTACAACTCCGACCTCGACATCATCTTCGTGTACGACGCCGGCGATCCCGCCGCGTGGGCGGCGCGGACGGTTCCGCCGCCGGAGTTCTTCTCGCGCCTCGCGCAGCGCACGATCAGCGCGCTCCAGACGCCGACGCGCGAGGGCTTCGCCTACCGCATCGACACGCGGCTCCGGCCGTCGGGCAACCAGGGCACGCTGGTGTCGTCGTTCGCGGCGTTCGAGGACTATCACCGCACCCACGCGGCGCTGTGGGAGCGGCAGGCGCTGATCAAGGCGCGCGTGCTCACCGGCCCCGCGGATCTCGTCCGGCGCCTCGAGGCCAGGATCGCGGACATCGTGTACGCGGCCGGGCTCGTGCCCGCACAGGTCGAGGAGATCGCGCAGATGCGGGAGCGCATCGAGCGGGAGCGCGGCGCCGGGGATGCGACGGCGGTCAACATCAAGACCGACCGGGGCGGCCTCGTCGACGTCGAGTTCCTGGCGCAGATGCTCCAGCTCCGGCACGGCGGGGCGCATCCCGCGCTCCGGGTCGGGGCGACGCGCCCGGCCCTCGCCGCGGCCGCCGCCGCGGGTCTCCTTCCCGCGGACGACGCACGCGCGCTCCTCGACGGGCACGCGTTCCTGCGGGCGCTCGAGAGCCGGCTCCGGATCGAGCACGACCAGCCCGTCGAGGCGTTGGAGAACGCCCCCGAGGCGCTGCGCGCCCTCGCGCGTCGTCTGGGATACGAGGGGAGCGACGCCGACGCGACGGCGCGCTTCCGCGCCGACCACGCGCGCCACCGTGCCGCCGTGCGCGCCGCCTACGAGCGCGCGTTCGCGGCGGCGCTCAGGTTGCCTTCGCCGGAATCTTCGGGGTAGCAGTGGCCGCCATGCAGAAGACGGAATGGATCTGGTTCGACGGCAAGCTCGTCCCGTGGGACGCGGCCCAGGTCCACGTGCTGACGCATTCGCTGCACTACGGCGTCGGCGTGTTCGAGGGCATCCGGTGCTACGCCTGTCACGACGGGCGCTCGGCGATCTTCCGGCTGCCGGAGCACATCGCCCGCCTGCACGGCTCGGCGCACGTCCTCGACCTCCCGATGCCGTTCACGCGCGAGCAGGTCGCGGACGCCTGTCTCGAGGTGGTGCGGGCCAACAAGCTGCGCGAGTGCTACCTCCGCCCGATCGCCTTCTTCGGCGACGGCGAGATGGGGCTCAACGCGCGGCCGGCGACGCGGGTGGCGATCGCGGCGTGGCCCTGGGGAGCGTACCTCGGCGACGAGGGCATCCAGAAGGGGGTCCGCCTCAAGACCAGCTCCTTCCAGCGCTTCCACGTCAACACGATGATGACCAAGGCCAAGGTCTCCGGGCACTACGTCAACTCGATCCTGGCGGCCCGGGAGGCCCGCATCGCCGGCTACGACGAGGCGCTGCTGCTCGACACCGACGGCTACGTCTCGGAGGCCAGCGGCGAGAACATCTTCATCGTCACCGGGGGGGTCCTCCGGACCACCGCGCTGCCGACGGTCCTGGGCGGGATCACCCGTGACGCCGTGCTCGCGATCGCGGCCGACCTGGGCATCCCGGCCCGCGAGGATCGCTTCACGCGGGACGAGGTCTACCTCGCCGACGAGGCGTTTTTCACCGGTACGGCTGCCGAGGTCACGCCGATCCGGGAGCTGGACGACCGCCGCATCGGCGACGGGAAGCCCGGACCGATCACGCGCCGGATCCAGGAGCTGTTCTTCGCGATCGTCCAGGGGCGCGAAGACCGCTATCGACGCTGGCTCGCGTACATCTGAGCGCTCCCCCGGCAATTTCGTGACGTGATCCGCGGCGCGTCACCCAGCGCCCACCAGCGGCGCGGCGTGGCACGCCGCGTGCACTTGCGGACCCGACTACGATGTTCAACGCGACGATCACCTGCGGCCTCGAGCGCCCCGTCCACCTCTCCGGCGAGGTCGTTCCCTACGACCTCCAGGTGCTCCGGGAGCACATCCTCGCGCGCGCGAGCCGCGGCCCCCGCGTCGAGGTGAAGCTGAAGGCGGCCTCCCGCCAGGCGTTCGCCAAGGCGTTCCGGGATCTCGCGGCGCGCGGGATCGACCTGATCATCGACTCCTGACCCTCGGATATCCCCGGGTCCCTCCCGGGTCGAGGTCCGTACCATCGCCCTCCATTGAACTTGCGCTCCCCCTTCGCCGTCGTATAGCTATTCGGGCCTTGCCGGCACGGCCGGCGGCTTTCATCGGGAGGGGAATTGATGCGATCGTTCGTGCTGCTCGGGTCCATGGTCGGCATCTCGCTCGCGCTGGTGGCGTGCGGCGGGTCGGAGAAGACGACCACCGGGACGCCCACCCCGGCCTCCACGGCGGTGAGTGCGACCCCGCCCAGCACGGCCCCTGCGGCCGGTGCCGACGACGAGGAGTACGAGCTCGACGTGATCGCCGAAGCCGAGCCCGACGAGGGCGCTCCGCCGCTCAAGGTGCAGTTCACCGCGTCGGTCGAGGAGGAGAACGGCGGCCCGTTCACCTTCAAGTGGGACTTCGGCGACGGTGGCAGCAGCACCGAGCAGAACCCCACCCACACCTACGAGAAGGTCGGCGAGTACACCGCCACCCTGACGGTCAACGACCAGAAGGGGAACAAGGGTACCGACGAGATCGACATCTTCGTCGAGACCGACGACGAAGAGGGCGGGGCCGGCACCCCGCAGTAGCTCCGGTCACGGACAGGCGTCCGCGACCTGCTGCTCCGCCCACTCGATCTCGCTGAGCGCCGGCGCCATCGCGGCGGCGGCCGACCGGCACTGGTAGCTCTGGGCTGCCAGACAGTGCTGGAGGTCCGCTGCCAGCCCGATCGCCCGACGGGCCGCCTCCTGCCACCGCTCCCTGGCCCGCGTGCAGCGCACCTCCCTGAGTGCCTCGAGTGGCGAAGGCGGCGGGACGGTCGTGGTGGGGGCCGGCAGGGTCGACGTCGGTGGTTCGGTGCGCGGCGCCAGGGGTAGCGTCGTCGACGGAGCGGCGGCGGGTGCCGGGACGATCGCGGCCGGAAGGGTCGTGGTCGGAAGGGTCGGTACGATCACGGTCGCCGGTGGAACGGCTGGCGCCGCGGCGGGCGCGGCGGGAACGACGGGGGCGGCGGGCACCGGGCGCCGGGCCTCGACCGGGGCAGTCACCCGCGGGGCCGGCGTCGGCGTCGTCAGAGGAGGGGCCGCCGCCGGTGCTGCCGATGCCGGGCCGGCGACGTCGACGACCTCGATCTGCCCCGGGCTGCGGAGCACCATCTCGGGACGCCCGCGGAACCGCCGCACGACGCCCGAGGCGCGCACCCGCTTCCCCTGGTAGAGCCGCTCCGGGAAGCGGGGCAGGTCGGTCATCATCGGGATGATCAGGACGACCCGGAACGCCGACGCGTCGCCGGGCGCGAACTCGAGGACGACCTGGTCCGCCGTCGACGACGCGGCCGCGACGTCCCCCTCGACCGTCACGGTCTCGCCGGCGTGATTCCCGGCCTCGCTCCACGGGATCGGGTCCGAGGCGCCGACGGCGCGCGCGAGCAGGAGAAGAACGACCGCGATCGCCTGGGCGGTGCGCATGGGGGGCCTGCTTAGCCGGCCGTGTGCGCCGCGCGCAAGCAGAGCGGATCGAGACCACGCGGGGCGCATTCTTCACCGCGGCGGGGTTCCCCCCGCAGGTCACGATCGTGGACCTGAGCGTGGGCGGCCGTCGCCGCCCCCGGGACGGAACGAAGTCGGGTCCGACGCTACCGGCGACCGTAGCCGCCGCGCCCGCCGCCCCCGCCGCCGCCTCCACCACCAGGCGTGCGCTCGCGGGCTTCGCTCACGGTCAGTGGACGCCCGCCGAACGGCTTCCCGTTGTGGGCTTCGACCGCGGCCTGGGCCTGTTCCTCGGTTGCCATCTCGACGAACGCAAACCCGCGCGGCCGACCGGTCTCCCGATCGGTCACGATCTTGACCTCCTCGACCTGACGGCCGTCCTGGCCGAAGAGCTCGCGCAGCGCGGCCTCATCGGTCTGGTATGGGAGGTTCCCGACGTACAGTCTCTTCCCCATTCTAGGTGCCCCCGCACTCTCGACACCGCACGCCGACGGCCCCACGGCCGACGCCTCACGGCGTCATTCGTCGGCCTTCTAGCACTAGTGTTGCGCGGCGGTCTAGGCGGGGTCGAAGCGGGCGAAGCTTGGAATCAGGCACCGGAATGCGGGCTCGGAGAGGGGGAAGAACCGCTCGCCGGGCCAGGGTTCACGGCCTCTTCCCCCCCTCCTCCAGGCGGGGCCAGAAGGGGATCCAGCGCGTCAGGATGCGCTCCCGGGTGCCGTCGCTGCGCCAGCGCGCGAGCACCGCGTCGACCGCGGCACGGAGCTCGGTGTCGCCCTGGCGGAGGCCCCAGCCGAGCGGCTCCCGGTCGAGCGGAGGGAGCACCGCCGCCAGGTTGGCCTCGTCGGTTCCCAGGTACCACGCGATCACCGGCGCGTCGTGGACCAGCACGTCGATGCGGTTCTGGCGCAGCTCGTCCACGGCGGCGCTCGCGGTGGGGTAGACCAGCAGCGACGCCTGCGGGCACTGCTCCCGGACGTAACGATCGCCCGTCGTACCGCTGACGACGCCGACCGCCCGCGTCGTGCCGCGGATATGGTCGGGCGACGAGAAGCGGCCGACGTCGGCGCGCCGCACCAGCCCCACCAGCCCGGAGGAGAGGTAGCTCTGGCTGAACGCGATCCGCAGCTCGCGGGCGCGCGTGATCGTCATGCCGGCCATGATCAGGTCGGTACGGCCGGCGAGGAGCGCGGGAATCTGGTCCTCGAACGCCAGGTCGAGGAACCGCACCGGGCGGCCGAGGGCCTGCGCCAGCTCGGTGGCGAAGTCGACCTCGAGCCCGGCGAGTCGCCCTCCCTGCCGGAACCCGTAGGGCGGAGAGTCCGACGAGACGCCGACCGTGAACGGCGGCGCCGGCGGGGGACCGTCGGGCTTGGGGGGCGCGCACGCCACCACCATCACGGTGATGAGCCCCGCCAGCAGTCCGGTGCGTCGCATCCGTCGCCTCATGTGCCGCTCCTCCTCGATATCGTCGTGGGGGAGCCTCGGGTCCCCACCCGGTCGCCGCCGGCGGCGGCTGGGAGGCTGATACCAGGGTGCGCACGGGGCGTCACGTCCCCGGGGGGGCGGCGCTCCGACGGTCCCGCCCGGCTCTGGTTGCTCGCTTCCGGGCCGTGGCACAATGCGCGTCCGGTGGGCCCGCTGCCCGCGGAGGACGGATGAAGCTCGCACGGAAGCTCACGATCGCACTGGTCCTCGGCATCCTCGTCGTCATGGGGATGTACGCGACGTTCCAGATCCGGAACGAGGTGGTGCTCGTCGAAGGGGACACGACGCGCGCTCGCGAGCTGGCGACCGCGATCCTCCGGATGCTCACCGACGTCTGGAACCGCGAAGGGCCGGAACGGGCGGCGAGCCTCGTCGCCATCACCGACAAGGCGATGCCGGACGTCCGCGTCCGGCTCGTCGATCTGGAGGACGGCGGTGAGGCCCCGCCGGTGCTCGATGCGGCGCAGCGTGCCATGCTGCGCGACGGTCAGTTCGTCAGCCTGGTCCGGGAGGACGCCGACGGTCTCGAATGGACCTACATCTACGGGGCGATCATCGCGACCGGGCAGGCCCGTCCCGCCGCGTTCATCGAGGCGCGCCAGTCGCGCCGCGTGGCGCAGACCTTCGTGCGCATGAATCACACGGCGATCCTGCTGGCGACGCTCGGCGTGGTGTTCGCGTGCGGGGGGATCGTGATGCTGGTCCAGCTGCGCCTCGTCGGGCGGCCGCTCGCCCTGCTGCGCGAGAAGGCCAGCCGGGCCGGCGCGGGCGACTTCTCGGGCCCGCTGCTGCTCCGCCAGCGCGACGAGATCGGCGATCTGGCGCGCGACCTGAACGCGATGTGCGAGCGCCTGGCGGAGGGGCAGCTGCGGATCGCATCGGAAACCGACGCCCGTCTGGCCGCGCTCGAGCAGCTCCGGCACACCGACCGCCTGGCGACCGTCGGGCAGCTGGCGGCGGGCGTGGCGCACGAGCTCGGCACGCCGCTCAGCGTCGTGTCCGCACGTGCCCAGCTCATCGCGTCGACCGAGCTGCCGCGCGCCGAGGTCGTGACCAGCGCGCGGGCGATCGTCGAGCAGGGGGACCGGATGGCGGAGATCATCCAGCAGCTGCTCGACTTCTCGCGCCGCCGGCCGCCACGCCCGACGCTCGGGAGCCTCCAGCAGGTGGTGGCGCGCGTCGTCGACATGCTGGGGCCGGTGGCGGCCCGTGCCGGCGTGACGCTGCAGGCCGAGACGGGCGGGGCGCCGGTGCTGGCGCACGTCGACCAGGGGCAGATGCTCCAGGCGCTCTCGAACATCGTGCTCAACGGCATCCAGGCGATGCGGGCCGGCGGGCATCTCCGGGTCCGCATCGGGACGCGCCGCGCGCGCCCGCCCGCCAGCCTGGGCGGTCGCGAGGCGGAGTACCCCTGTGTCACGATCGAGGACGAGGGGCCCGGCATCCCGCGTGACCAGTTGGAGCGCGTCTTCGAGCCGTTCTTCACGACCAAGTCGGCGGGAGAGGGAACGGGGCTCGGGCTGCCGGTGGCGAAGGGGATCGTCGCCGAGCACGGCGGCTGGATCGAGGTCGAGAGCGAGGTCGGTCGCGGCACCCGGTTCTTCGTGCTGCTCGGGCCGCCGGTCGGCTCGCGCACCGACGCGATGGAGGTCGCGTCGTGACCGGCCACATCCTGGTCGTCGACGACGAGCAGAGCATGTGCGAGGCGCTCGAGGCCGGCCTCACGCCGAAAGGCTTCGACGTCCGCTGGACCACCTCCGCGGTCGAGGCCCTCGAGCTGCTCGGCAAGGAGGAGGTCGACGTCGTCCTCACGGACCTGAACATGCGGGGCATGGACGGGCTCGAGCTGTGCGAGCGGATCGTCGCCAACCGGCCCGACGTGCCGGTGGTCCTAGTCACGGCCTTCGGCACGCTCGACACCGCGATCGCCGCGATGCGCGCCGGCGCCTACGACTTCATCACCAAGCCGGTGAAGATCGACGTGCTGGCGCTCGCGCTCACGCGCGCGGTCCAACATCGCACGTTGCGGGAAGAAGTGAAGCGGCTGCGCCGTCTGGTCGAGGACGGCGGACAGTTCGAGGACGTGCTCGGGCAGAGCCCGGTGATGCGGAAGGTGCACGAGTTCCTCGGGCGGGTGGCGGGGACCGAGGCCTCGGTATTGATCACCGGCGAGAGCGGCACGGGCAAGGAGGTGGTCGCGCGGGCGCTGCACCGGCGCGGCCGCCGGAGCGCCGGGCCGTTCGTCGCGATCAACTGCGCGGCGGTGCCCGAGACGCTGCTCGAGAGCGAGCTGTTCGGCCACGCGCGCGGTGCCTTCACCGACGCCCGCACCGCGCGCTCCGGGCTGTTCGTCCAGGCGAGCGGCGGCACGCTCTTCCTCGACGAGATCGCCGACCTCCCGCTGGCGCTCCAGCCGAAGCTCCTGCGCGCCCTTCAGGAGCGCACCGTCCGGCCGGTCGGCGGCAACGAAGAGGTGCCGTTCGACGTCCGCCTGGTCGCCGCCACCAACCGCGACCTCGAATCGGCGGTCGAGGAGGGGCACTTCCGCGAGGACCTCTACTTCCGCATCAACGTGATCCACGTGGCCCTGCCGCCGCTCCGCGCCCGCGGCAGCGACGTGCTGGTGCTCGCCCAGCACTTCCTCGGGCAGTTTGCGACGCAGTCGGGGAAGCACGTGACAGGCATCTCGCCCGCCGCCGCCGAGCGGCTCATGAGCTATACCTGGCCCGGTAACGTCCGCGAGCTCCAGAACTGCATGGAGCGCGCCGTGGCGCTCACGCAGTTCGAGGCCATCGCCGTCGACGACCTGCCCGAGAAGATCCGCGGCTACCGTCGCTCGCACGTGCTGGTGACCAGCGACGATCCCACCGAGCTGGTGCCGCTCGAGGAGGTCGAGCGCCGCTACATCCTGCGCGTGATGGAGACCGTCGGCGGCAACAAGACGCTCGCGGCGCAGGTCCTCGGTATCGGCCGCAAGACGCTCTACCGCAAGCTCGAGCAGTACGGCGTCGCCGAGCCGCGCGCCGACGAATAGGCGCGCTCAGTCCTCGACGAATTCGCGGAGCCAGCACGCCCGGCTCGCGTGCCGCAGCTTCTCGAGCGCCTTCGTCTCGATCTGGCGGATGCGCTCGCGGGTCAAGCCGAAGTAGCCCGCGACCTCTTCGAGCGTGCGTGGCGTCTGGTCTCCGATCCCGAAGCGCAGTGCGAGGATGCGGGCCTCGCGCGGCGTCAGCATGCCCAGCACCATCCGGATCCGGCTCGTGAGGCTCCGGTACTCCGCCTGGGCGACCGGCGACGGCGTGGTGGTGTCCACGAGCTGATCCGCGAGCGTGCGCTCGCCGTGCTCGTCGACCGGAGCCTCGATC
>Ga0335084_10005247_pt1 | contig 12790 bp, 11 predicted proteins | sample Lox_Sample_44_FD_206721 | JGI IMG/M metagenome (GOLD analysis project Ga0335084, IMG submission 206721) | Soil microbial communities from Loxahatchee National Wildlife Refuge, Florida, United States - Lox_Sample_4.4 | ecosystem: Environmental > Terrestrial > Soil > Wetlands | place: USA... | reverse complement strand
GCGCGTGTGGCCGAGCATGGTCGCGAGCGCGTTCCAGTAGCTCTGCGCGCCGACGTTGACGCCGTACACTACGACGTGCACGACGCCGCCCGCCTCGGTGAAGGTGACGATCCGGCGGGCGACGCGCGCGGTGGCGTCGAGGTTCTCGGTTCCGCTGTCCATCGCGATGCGCGCTCCGCTCGATACCGGAATCCACTCGACCGGGAGCCCGCACGCTTCGGCGAGATCGAATGCCGCCACGATGCGGTCGCATTCGGCCGCGGCGAGGGCTCCCATGTCGCGCGTCGGGTCCGAGAGGATGAGGACCCGCCGCAACCCCTCGGGCACCTTGTCGGTCGGCGTGCTGAGCACGCCGAAGACGATGCCCGCCTGGTTTCGTCCGTACGGCCGTCCGGCGACGGACGCCGCGCGCGGTGCCGGGGCCGTCGGATCGAGGTCGTACTCCTCGAAGCTGGCGGCGGTCGGATGGCCGTTGCGCCGCGTGAGCATGCGCAGGATCTCGTACGGATAGACGAGGCGGCGCCGGCGCGCCTCGACGACGTTGCGCTCGTAGTCGCCCGCCGGCTCGAGCGGCGCCGTCCGCGGCTCGCGGATCGCCGTCTCCATGTGGGCGCCCGTGAGGTCGCTCACCACCACCTCGATCGGGACGACGCCGGCCGGGCTTCCGAGCCGGAGCTGGACGATCACCTTCTCGAGGCCGAGGTGGCGGGTGGCCGGGGCGAGCCGCCGGGCGATCTGGTCGACCGCCTCGCGATCGAGCGCGACGGCCGGCGCGAGGTCGACCACCAGCCGGTTCCAGTGCAGGCGCCGCCGCGGATCGCGGAGGCTGCGGGCCGCGCGCAGGAGCGCCGTCGCCTGATGGAACTGGCGCTCGAAGGCCGCGACGTGCAGCGGGGTATCGCCCCCCTCGCCGGTGTCGCGCCCGCGGACCTGCGCGAGCACGAACAGGCGCTCGTCGTCGGGAACGGTGCGGCTGCGCCCCCAGAAGCAGTAGACGTCCTCCGCGCCGGGCAGGCGCTCCAGCGCGAAGGTCCGCAGGCGATCGTATCCGATGCGCGATGCGACCTCGGGGTGCAGGTCGAGGAGATCGGGAACTTCGCAGGCGCCGGCCCGTGCGCGAGCGAGCGTGCGGTGCATGTCGTCGTCCCCGGGCCGTACGAACGAGAGCGTGCATCGCGGGGCGGGCAGCAGGGCCGACGCCGCCGCCGCGGCGGCGGCCACAACCGCGTCGACGTCGACGGCGTCGCCGCACGGCACGATCAGCTCGATGGCGTCGACCGCGTCGCGCGCCATGATCCGTCCCGCGGCGATCGCGCCGCAGATGCGCCCGAGCTCGGCTCCGACGGCGGACGGCGCGCTCACCCCGCCGACCACGACGCGCCCGTCCATGAGCTCGACGTGCGCGAGGGACGCCAGGCCGTCGTTCGCCGTACGCGCGGTCGCACCCGAGGGCGCATAGAGCCGGAGCAGGTACGCCATGAGCGCGAGGTTCCGCCGCCCCGGATCCTTCTCCAGCAGCCAACGTCCCACGCGATCGAAGACGCCGCGGGGCATCGCGGCGAGATCCAGCAGGACGTCGTGCGGCACGTCGGCGTGGGCGACGGCGGCGTCCATCCACGGCGCGATCCGCTGCGCCGCGTGCTCGGCGCGCCGCGCGGCCGCGGGCGCCTCGAAGATCGCGACCTCGGTCTCGATGGCCGCGTCGGCGAGCGCGTCGGACACGAGAGCGCGCATGGCGGAGATACGCCTGAGCGCGTCGGCGAGCGTCGCGTCGGTGGCCAGGTCAGCGCCGGCGACGGCGCCGAGACAGCGCAGCACCGCACGCACGAGCTGGCGTCGTAGCTCGGATACGTTCTGGGTGGCGAGGAGGCGGAGCATCGCCCGCTCGAGCGCGTCGTGGTGGACGAGCGACGTGACGCCGTAGCGCGCGAGCGCCGTGCGCAAGAGGGCGAGAAAGGATTCGGGCACGCCCGCGCCGCCGGCGCGCATCCGGCGCACGTACGCGCGCAGCCGCGCGGCGTTGGACGGGTCGACCGTTCCCTCGCCGGCGAGCTTCGGCGCGGTGAGGAAGAGCTGCTCCACGTCGGCGAACAGGACGACCTCGTCCCGTAGCGCCGCGAGCTCCGACCGGGTCGCGGCCGAAAGGGGCGCCGTCTCGGTCGATTCGAGGAACGTCACGAGGGTCGCCACGCGGGCGGCGTCGACGTCGTAGCCACGCAGTACCGCGCCGATCTCTTCGCGCAGGGTCTCGACGGCGGCCCGGCGCTCGCCCGCGGCGGCGCGATCGAGGACGGCGAGGCTCGCGGGCGCGGCCCGCGGATCCCCCGAGCCCAGCTCGAGCAGCTCGGCCGCGGGCTCGATCCCGATGCGGGGGCCCGCGGCATTCCCGGCGGCCGCGCCGGAAGACGCCGGCTCGATGACGACCAGGACGTCACGGGCGGCGACGCGCTCGCCGCTACGGACGCGGACCTCCGCGACCACCCCGGCGACCGGCGCCACGAACCCGATCTCCATCTTCATCGCTTCGAGGAGACCCAGCACCTGACCCGCCTCGACCGTGTCGCCGGGGGCCACCTGGATGGCGACGACGAGCGCGGGTGTCGGGGCGCGAACGTGCCCCGTCGTCTCCCAGCCGAAGCGATATGGCCGCCCGTCCAGCTCGAGACGCAGGCCGACCTCGGTCGCGTCGTAGACGATGCGCCTCGTGCGGCCGGGCAGCTCGAGGCGGGCGAGATGTCGCTCGCCTTCGCGGAGCGTGGTGACCACCGCCCGCCCGTCCATGTGCACGCGATATCGCCACGCGCCGAGCGCGAACACCGTCAGCCGATAGGCGGCGCCCTCGAACGAGAGGTCGATCTCCTGGCCGGCCGACGCAGGTACCCGGCTCTGCGGCATGCTCGCGCTCTCGGCGAAGAAGCTCCGGCGCGCTGCATGTCGCCGGCGCTGGTAGGCGAGGATCGCGGCAGCGACGAGGGCGTCGGCCGCGTCGCGGTCGCCGCTGCGCGCGGAGCCATCCTCGGCGCGACGGCGGTCGACCCAGCCGGTGTCGACACCGCCGGCCCGGAATTCCGGCGACTCGAGGAGGTCGATCAGGTAGCCCGTGTTGGTGGCGCCGCCTTCGATCACGAGTTCGAGGTCGCGCAGGGCGCAGACGAGGCGGCTGCGCGCCTCCTCGCGCGTCGCGCCGGTGGCGATCACCTTCGCGACCAGCGAATCGAAGGCGGGCGGGACCACGCTCCCGGCGGCGATACCGCTGTCGACGCGAACCCCGGGTCCGAGCGCCGGATCGAAGCGCGCGACGCGCCCGGGCGAGGGCAGGAACCCGGCGTCGGGATCCTCGGCGCAGACCCGTGCCTCGATCGCGACGCCGCGCGGAGGCGGTGGCCCCATCACGATGCGCTCGCCGCGCGCGATCCGGATCTGGAGCTGGACGAGATCGAGCCCCGTCGTCGCCTCGGTGATCCCGTGCTCGACCTGCAGGCGCGGGTTCATCTCGAGGAAGCATGGCTCGGTGTCGGTGACCAGGAACTCGACCGTGCCGAGTCCCGTGTAGCCGACCTCGCGTCCGAGACGGACCGCCGCCGCGGCGAGCTGCGCGGCGAGGTCGGACGACAGATCCGGCGGCGGCGCCTCCTCGATCACCTTCTGATGGCGCCGCTGCACCGAGCAATCGCGAGTGCCGAGCGCGACCACGCGGCCGTGCAGGTCGCCGGCGATCTGGACCTCGACGTGCCGCCCGCGCACGACCTTGCGCTCGAGGAAGAGACGGCCGTCGCCGAACGCGGCCTGCGCTTCGGCGGCGGCCGAAGCGAACGCCGCGGGTAGCGCCGCCGGATGGTCGACGATCCGGATGCCGCGCCCGCCGCCGCCGGCAGCCGCCTTCACGACCAGCGGATAGCCGATCTGCTCGCCGACACGCGCGGCCGCTTCCGCATCGGCGACGACTCCGCCGCTCCACGCCGCGACCGGAACGCCCGCGCGCTCGGCGAGCTGCTTCGCCGCGATCTTGTCGCCGAGCGCCCGCATCGCGGCGCTCGACGGGCCGAGGAAGCGCATGCCTGCGGCCACCACGCGATCGGCGAATGCGGGATCCTCGGCGACGAAGCCCCATCCGGGCCAGACCGCGTCGGCGCCGGCGCTGCGGAGCGCGGCCATCACGATGTCGTGGTCGAGGTAGGCGCGCACCTCGCCGCCGGAGGTCGCCAGGCGGACGGCGGCGTCGGCATGGCGCACGAACGGCGCGTCGCGATCGACGTGGGTGTAGAGCACGGCGATCCGGAGGGACGAGCCCTCCTGCGCGCGCAGGGCCTTCACGGCGCGCACGCAGCGCATGGCGGCTTCGCCGCGGTTCACGACCCCGATGCAGCGGATGGGCGTCACGCGTCCCTCGCCGGCAGGGCGCACGCGAACGAGACGAAGCGTCCGTGGTGCGCCAGGGAGAGGTCGGCCGCGGCGGGGGCCCCGTCGATCCACAGCGCGGGCACGCGCCCGTGGCGATGGATCGCGAGACGCTCGGGCGCGACGCCAAGCACGGGCGCGAGGCGGGCGATGGCGAGACGGCGGGCGGCCGCGCTGGGTGACGCCCCGGCGTCGATGCGTGCCACGGCGGCGCAGGTGCGTCCCGCGGCGCCGGCAGAGTGCGCGACGGCATGGACGTGATCGCCGTCACCCCGGAGCTCGACGCGGAAGCGGCGTCCTGCGGCGTGGACCGTCACGTCGCCGCCGGCCTCCGGCTCGACGACGAAGCACGACGGCGAGAACACGGTCGCCGGTACCTCCTTGCGCGCAGCCTTGTAGGCGCTCTCCTTCGCCGCCCACAGAATCCAGCGCAGCCGCTCGGGTTCTCGACTCATCCCGAGCAGCGCGCGCTCGCTCGGGTCGAACACGCGCGCGTCGAACCGGGGATGGCGCGTCCCGACTGCGGTCTCCTCGTCGGCGAAGTCCACGACGTCATCGCCGATCATCGAAGTGTCTCTGCTCGAGGATGCTGAGGGTGCGGGTCACCTGCTGCGCGAGATCGCGGGCCCGCCGCATGCCCTTCAGCTCCGAGGTCGGTCGCAGGCATTCGACCTGCACCCGAAAGCGATCGGCCCGAACCGGCAGGTCGCTGAATCCCTCCTGCCGCTCGCCGCGCAGGTAGACGCACAGGACGCGACACCCGGGCAGCGCGGCGATCACGCGCCCCACCCCGTACGCGGCGCTTTCCTCCTCCACCGCTCCGCTCCGGCTCCGCCCACCCTCGGGGAAGAGGAGGACGACCTCGCCTCGCGCGAGCAGATGGACGAGCTGCGCGAGCACGCGGCCGATCTCGGCGCGGTCGCCCCCGCGCGTCACGGGAACGCATTTCATGAGGTAGACGAGGACCCGCGAGACGGTCGAGGCGGCGAAGTTCTGGCGCTCGGGCACGTTCCAGGGAAGGGCGGCATAGTCGAGCAGGAACCACCAGGGCGAGCCGAGGGCCCAGGCGACGAGCGCCGAGTCGACCAGCGTCAGGTGGTTCGCGCAGACGAGCAGGGGATCGCCCGAACGCCGCAGGTCGCGGTAGACGCGACGCGCGTCGTCCATACCGTCGATCCGCCATCCGAAGCCGAAGCGCATGAGAGCGACCGTCACGGGCACCCACAACGGGGAGAACAAGCGGCCGACGCAGCGTTGGAGCGCGAGGCCGCCATCGCCCTGCGCCGTGGTCCTCGTCGTCTCGCCCGCCACGCGGGCTAGAGCTTCGAGGAGATCAGCCGGACCGCGTCCCCCACGGTGTTGACGGCGTCGACGTCGTCGTCGGCGATCTCGATGCCGAACTCGTCCTCGAAGGCGAGCACGACGTCGACCAGGCGCGCCGAGTTCACCTTGAGATCGTCCAGGATGTGCGTCGTCGGCCCGATCGCCGCCAGCGCCTCGCCGTTCTTGGCGTAGGGGGTGAGGATCGTCACCACTTTGGTCATCACGTCGGTTTCGCTCATGCTTCGTTCCTCCTCCTGTGTTCGCGCCTCATCCCATCCACTTGCCGAACAGGACGCACGCATTGACGTCGCCGAAGCCGAACCCGGCTTTGATGAGGACCCGCAGGTCCGGCATCTCCCGGGGGGCGTGCGGAATGGCTCCGGCGAACGGGGTGATTTCGGGATGCACGTCCTCGCAGTTGATGGTCGGATGCAGGAAGCCCTTCTCGACCATCAGCACGCTGGCGACGCTCTCGATGCCGCCCGCCGCGCCGAGCCCGTGGCCGATCAGCGACTTCGTCGACGTGATCGGGGGCAGCGTCGCCGGCGAGCGCTCGAGCGCCGCCGCCCACGAGCGGACCTCGCGCGGATCCGCGCCGGTCGCGGTCAGGTGGCCGTTGATCGCGCCGACGGCCTGCGGCACGACGCCGGCGTCGTCGAGCGCAGCCCGAATGCAGCGGCGCACGCCGTCGGGGTTGGGCGCCGTCATGCTGCCGCCGCCGCGGTGACCACCGCAGTTCACGGCCCCCCCGAGCACCTCGGCACGGATGTGCGCGCCGCGCTCGAGCGCGCTCTCGAGCCGCTCGAGGAGCAGCACGCCCGCGCCGGCCGCGGGGACGAAGCCCGCCGCGGACGCGCTCATCGGTCGCGACGCGCGCTCCGGCGCGTCGTTCGAGGCGCGCGTGAGCACGCGCATCGCATCGAACCCGGCCCAGATGTAGGGGCTCGCGCCCTCGGACCCGCCGCACAGCATGCGGTCGGCGCGGCCCGCGCGGATGCGCTCGACGCCTTCGACGATCGCCTCCGTGCCGGTGCTGCAGGCGCTCGAGTTCGTCGTCACCTGGTTGCCGAGCGCGAGCAGCCCCGCGACGCGCGCCGAGATCCCGCTCGCCATCACCTGCTCGACGACCGTGCTGCCGAGACGGCGGAGCTTGCCGCCGTCGGTCAGCGGCACGACCCGCTCGCCGATCGTGTCCATGCCGCCGATGCCCGTCCCGAGGACGGCACCCGCGCCCCAATCGACCGCGTCCTCGCCCGCGGCGGGCCGGCGAAGCCCGGCGTCCTCCCATGCCTCGACGGCAGCGAGGCACGCGTAGCGATGGTTCGAGTTCATCGCCAGCACCTCGTCGGGGTCGAAGATCGCGGCCACGCGCTCGTCGACGCCGTCCGGCACGCCGGCCACCTGGCAGGCGAACCCGAGCTCGCGCAGCTTGGGGACGGCGCGCACGCCGGATCGCCCGTCGCGCAACGCGCGCTCGAAGCCGGCGACACCGACGGCGTTGGGTGCGACCACGCCGAGGCCCGTCACGACCACCCGGTGCCGCGTCATGCGGGAACTCCCATTCCCGAGAGCGTTCCGTGGCAGACCACCCTGCCGTCCTCGAGCTGCATCTCGACCTCGGATCGAAGGAGCCGGCGCCGGAAGAGCAGCTTGCGGCCGCGGATCACCACGCGCGCGCCGGGCCGCACGATGCCCGTGAACTCCACCGTCGCGTCGGTGAACAGCGTGAGCAACGGACCCGTGGTCGCCGGCTCGGAGCCGAGCAGGTAGATGCCGTGTGCCACCACGCCCGCCTGCGCCATGGCCTCGAGGAGGAGCACGCCCGGTGTGATCGGATTGCCCGGGAAGTGCCCGCCGTAGAACGCGGCGTCGGGGGAAAAGCGGCAGGTCGCGACGATGTGGTCGGCGTCCAGCTCGAGGATGTCGTCGATGAAGCGGAAGGGGGGGCGGTGCGGCACCGCGGCCAGCACCTCGGCGGGCGTGAGGTCAGCCACCGTAGAGCCCTCCGTTCACGTGCAGCACCGAGCCGTTCACGTAGTTCCCTCGCGTGGCGAGGAAGGCCACCACGTCGGCCACCTCCTCCGCCGTCCCCATGCGACCCAGCGGGACGCGCGCCAGGATCGCGTCGCGCGCCTCGTCGGGCAGCGTCGCCGTCATGTCGGTCGCGACGAACCCCGGCGCGACCGAGTTCACCAGGATCGCGCGGCCGGCGAGCTCCTGCGCGAGCGACTTGGTGAGCGCGTCGAGCCCCGCCTTCGCCATCGTGTACGGCACCTGGCCCTGGTTGCCCGTGTGGCCGACGACGCTCGTGATGTTGATGATGCGGCCCGTGCCCTGGCGCAGCATGAACTGGCGCAGCACGAGCTTGGTCAGGTACCAGGTGCCGCGCGCGATGCCGGCGACGGCGTCGTAGTCGTCGAGGCTCATGCGTGGGGTCGGCGCGTTGCGGTTGCAGCCGGCGTTGTTGACCAGCACGTCCACGCGTCCCGCGCGCTCTTTCAGGGTCGCGACCAGCGCATCGATGTCGCTCGTCACGGCGAGGTCGGCGCGCACGGTGAAGGCGTCGCCGAGCTCGGCGGCGAGCGCCTGCGCCGCCGCTTCGCTGCCGCGATAGTGCACCACCACGCGAAAGCCGTTGGTGGCGAGCGCGCGGCAGCAGGCGGCGCCGATGCCCGTGCCACCGCCGGTCACGAGCGCGACGGGGCGATCGCTCATGCGGCGCTCCCGTTGGTGCGGGCGGCGGAGCGTTCGGCGTCGGCGAGGTTCCGGAAGAGACCGACGCGCGCGCCGCGCAGCGTGTAGATGGGCGTGTCGTCGACCGACACGGTCGCGTCTCCGATTGCGAGCGTGGCCGTGCCGTCGGCGACCGCGGCGCAGCGCCGGACGTCGACGGCATAGCGCACCGTGCGATCGTGCGGGCGGATCTGACCGTCGAATGCGATCTCGCCGCACCCGAGCGCCCGCCCGGCGCCGAGCCCGCCGCGCCAGGCGCAGAAGAAGCCGATCAGTTGCCAGACGGCATCGACGCCGAGGCAGCCGGGTTGCACCGGGTCGCCCGCGAAATGGCACGCGAAGAACCAGTCGTCGGGACGGACGTCGCGCTCGCCGACGATCGTGCCGCGCGCGCCGTCCTGGCGGACGTCGACGATGCGGTCGACCATGAGCATCGGCGGAAGCGGGAGCCGCGTCGCGAACCCCGCCGGCGGGTCGTCGATCAGGCGCCCGTGTGCGAAGGCGAGCAGCTCCGGGAGCGCGAAGGACCGGCGCGATCGGAACTCGGCGTGGGTCATGCCGCGGCCCCGAAGCGCAAGAGGTAGCTCGACCAGGTGAGACCGGCGCCGACACCGACGACCGCGACGTCGTCGTCCGCCGACCAGTCGTCCCATCGCATCGAGAGGACGGACGGCGCCCCCGCGCCGGCCGTGTTGCCGAACCACTCCACGTTCGCGTGGTGCCGATCGTCCGGGATGTCGCACTGCCGGCAGACGGCCTCGAGCATGCGGAGATTCGCCTGGTGTCCGACGAACCGAAAGCGCCGCCCCTCCTGCCGGTAGGCGTCCTGGAGGTGTCTCAGGAGCTGCGCCGTCTTCTTGATCGCGAACATCTGGACGACGCGTCCGTCCTGGCGGAAGTGGCCCGTCCGCGGGACGACCACGCGTTCGGCGCCCTCCGGGCTCGAGACGAGCGTGCTCTCCACGATCGACGCGCGGCCCGGCACGGTGGTCGAGACCACGGCGGCGATCGTGCCGTCGCCCCACAGGACGGCCGAGGCGCGATCGGTGTAGTCGACGGCGCGCGTGACGGCCTCCGCGACGACCAGCAGCACGAACGGCGGGAGCGCGTCGGGCCGCATGAGGGAGAGCAGGTGGAGCTGCGCGAAGAAGCTCGTGCAGGCCGAGTTGACGTCGAGCGCCGGCGCCTCGATGCCGAGCGCGTGCGCGATGTTGCAGGCTTCGGCGGGTGTCGCCGTGTCCATGACCGACGAGCCGGCGATGACCAGGCCGATGTCGGCGGCGCCGATGCCGGCACGCCCGAGCGCCATCTCGGCGGCGCGCCGTCCCGCGTCGGCGTGCGTGTAGAGCGTCGCTTCCTGGGCGCCGCGCGGGTCGCGGTTGCGGGTCGAGCGGATGTAGTCGAGCGGCAGCGTCGTGCGGCGCGAGCGGATGCCGACGCGCTCCATGATCCACGCGTCGGTCGTGCCGAGATCGAGCCCTTCGAGGAAGTCGTTCGTGATCTCGTTCTCGGGATGGAAGTGCCCGAGGCCGTGCAGGAAGACCGTCACGCGACCGCTCCCGCCACGTGCTCGCCGCCGTCCACGCGCAGGATGGCGCCGTTGATCCACGCCGCCTCGTCGGAGGCGAGCAGGAAGATCGCGTTGGCGACGTCGCGCGGCGTGGTCAGACGGCGAAACGGGTTCCGCAGCCGCGCTTGCGCCGCCAGGTGATCGTGGCCGGGAATGGCGCGCAGCGCCGGCGTGTCGGTGATGCCCGCCTGGACGATGTTCGAGCGCACGCCGTACGGCGCGAGCTCGACCGCCATCGCCCGCGCCACCGACTCGAGCACGACCTTCGCCGCGGCCACGGCGGCGTAGCCCTTCCACGCGACGGTGTTGCCCTCGCTGGTCAAACCGACGACGCGCGCGTCGTCGGCGAAGAGGCGGCGCGCGAGCAGCGCCCGGGCCCACGTGACGAGGCTCGTCCCCATGCTGTCGATCGTGCGCTGGAAGTCCTCCTCCTCGAGGAAGGCGCCGCTCGGATACGCGGGCGCCTCGGCGAGCGGCCCCAGGACGTCGAAGCCTTCGCCGAACAGGCGGTTCACCGTGGTCGCGAGGTGCTGCGCGTCGATGCCGAGCGCCTCGGCGAGCCGGCCGATCGCCGGCCGCTCGACGGGAGGATCGGGCAAGAGGAGCTTCAGGTTGCCGAAGGCGATCGAGTGCAGCAGGACGCGAACCCGTCCGTCGGGACCCAGGGCGTCGGCGAGACGTGCGAGGCACTCCTCGCGCATCGCCGGATCGAGCGCGTCGACGTTCATGGTGACGAGCGAGACGCCGTGGCGGCGGATCTGGTCGAACTCCGGCTCGATGCGCGCCATGGCGCCGCGCCGGTCGCGGTGCACGATGAAGCAGTTGAGACCGTGCTCGGCGAGCTTCTGCGCGGTCGCGAGACCGAAACCGCTCGAGCCGCCCAGCACCACCACCCATTGATGCGCGGCAAATCTCACGCCGCCGCCTTGGCCGTCGCGACGCGCTCCGCGGAGCGGATGTCGGTGATCGAGTGGACCGCCACGCCGATCGCCTTGAAGAAGGCGCGCAGCGGGCGTCCGGGACCGATCTCGATCACGGTCGTCGGCCCCTCGGTCAGCGCGCGCATGTTGTCCTGCCAGCGTACGGTGCCGCTGATCTGCCGGACGAGTCGGGCGCGCAGCAGGGTCGCGTCGGCGTCGTGGAAGCCGCCCGTCAGGTTCGACGTCACGGACGCGGCGCCGGCGACGTCGAGCTGCGCGCCCGCGAGCACGGCCTCGAACGCGGGCTCGATCGGCGCCATGAGCGGCGAGTGGAACGGAGCGCTCACGTCGAGCGCGACCAGCCGGAGGGCGCCGCCGGCATCGCCGAGGCGGCGCTCGGCTTCGCAGACGTCCTGGGCTCGTCCCGACAGGACGACCTGCTCCGGGGAGTTGTCGTTCGCGATCGTGACCTCCAGGCCCTGGATGGCCCGCGCGACGATGCCCGGATCGAGCCGCTCGCCGATGACGGCGGTCATCCGCCCCACCCCCACGGGGACGGCCCGCTGCATGAGGCGGCCGCGCTCGCGCACGATGCGGACCGCATCGGCCAGCGGGAGCACGCCGGCGGCGACGAGGGCCGTGTACTCGCCGAGGCTGTGGCCGCCGAACCGCGTCGCGACGAGGCCGTGTGCCGCCCGGAGGCCGCGGAGCATCGCGATCTCGGTCGCGAGGATGGCCGGTTGGCCGTACTCGGTGAGGCTCAGCCGATCGTCGGCCTCGAAGCAGAGCGCTCGCAGATCCAGGCCCAGGGCCTCGGACGCCTCGTCGTAGACCCGCCGGCTCTCCTCGAAGCGCTCGTCGAAGTCCCGGCCCATCCCCGGTCGCTGGGACCCTTGGCCGGGAAAGACGATGGTAGTAGGGGAGGAATCGGGGGCCATTCGGTGCGGACTCGCGTTTCACCGGAGATGAGCGAAAAACTGACCAACGTCAAGTATGCCACCACGAATTTATCGTATGACAACGAGAGACACTCGTGTTACTGAGTATTTAGGTGACATGACCAGCGTTCAGAAAATTGCACGCCGCCCGCCCTCGCGGGCCGACGGGACGCGATCGCGCCCCGGCAGCGACGGCGCGAAGCGCAGCGAACGCACCCGGGCTGCGATCCGCGAGTCCGCCAACGCGCTCTTCCTCGAGCAGGGGGTCGACGAGACGACCGTCGACGCGATCTGCGCCGCGGCCGGCGTCTCCAAGGGGACCTTCTACCTGTACTTCCATCGCAAGGAGGACCTCCTGCTGGAGTACGGGCTGCAGCGGCTGCGCCGCATCCGCGACATGCTGCCGGCGCTGATCGCACGCGAGACCTTCCGCGACGCGCTCACCGCGATCCTCGACGAGGTCGTGCGCGGCAAGGACTGGGGACGCGAGGTGACCGGTCGCGCCATCCTCGAGATGGGAACGAGCGCCGAGCGCCTACCGGTCGATGCGCCGCACAAGCTGATCCAGCCCCTCGTCGAGATCGGCCAGGCGCGCGGCGAGATCCGCCGCGACATTCCGAGCGACGCGCTGGCGCACTTCGTCCTGCGCTCGATCCTGGGCGCGCTGCGCGACTGGGGACTCGGCGCCGACGCCGTCGACCGCGAGACGGCGCTCAACTACGCGCTCACCCTCGTCTTCGACGCGATCGGTGCGCGCGCCTAGCGCGCGCGTTCGATACGGAGCGGCACGCCGTGGCAGCGTGCGGCGTCGAGCCGGAGGCCATCGCCGGCAGGGTGCGCGCCACGGGCGGTGAGCGCCGGCGCGGCGGCTGCGGGATCGGGGACATCGAGCACCAGCGCCGCGATAC
>Ga0335084_10005246_pt1 | contig 12794 bp, 13 predicted proteins | sample Lox_Sample_44_FD_206721 | JGI IMG/M metagenome (GOLD analysis project Ga0335084, IMG submission 206721) | Soil microbial communities from Loxahatchee National Wildlife Refuge, Florida, United States - Lox_Sample_4.4 | ecosystem: Environmental > Terrestrial > Soil > Wetlands | place: USA... | reverse complement strand
CCAGTGCAGGGCCGCGTTGGAGTAGATGACATCGGCCGGTCTCTCGGGCCGCCAGGTCGCCAGGTCGCCCTGCTGCCACGCGATCTCCGGCGCCCCCGCCGCCGCCTTGGCGAGCATTTCCCGAGACGAGTCCACGCCGGTGACGCGCGCGTGCGGCCACCGCGCCTTGAGGAGCCGCGTCACGTTGCCCGCGCCGGCGCCGAGATCACAGACCTCGCGCGGGTCGGCGGCGTCGATCCGGTTCAGGAGGTCGACCGCCGGCCGCAGCCGCTGATCCGCGAACTTCAGGTACTGCGCCGGGTCCCAGGCCATAGGGGCCCCAGCATACCCCGGCGCGCCTCCGCCCCGCCGCGCCGCTTCCATGCAGTTGACAGAGTCAACTACTTATGTGACCTTCGCACGCATATGGCCGACAGGGACTTCGATGCCCGCGTGGCCGACGTGCGGCGCTTCAACCGCTTCTACACGCGGCAGATCGGCCTGCTCCAGGAGGGCTACCTCAAGAGCCCCTTCTCGCTCAGCGAGGTGCGCGTGCTGTACGAGCTGGCGCACCGGGAGAGGCCGACGGCGACCGAGCTGGGCCGCGACCTCGGGCTCGACGCGGGCTACCTCAGCCGCATCCTGCGGGGCTTCCAGAAGCGCGGCCTCCTCAAGCGGTCGCCGTCGGAGCAGGACGGGCGGCAGAGCCATCTCTCGCTGACGCCGCGGGGGCAGGCCGCCTTCGCGCCGCTCGACGCGCGCTCGCACGAAGACATCGGGGCGATGCTGGGCGCCCTGCCCGTGACCGAGCAGGCCCGCCTCGTCCAGGCGATGCACGCCATCGAGGGGATCCTCGGCGCCCAGCCCGAGAAGAAGGTCCCGTACCTGCTCCGCCCCCACCGGCCCGGTGACATGGGGTGGGTCGTCCACCGCCACGGCGCGATCTACGCGCAGGAGTACGGCTGGGACGAGCGCTTCGAGGCGCTCGTCGCGCGCATCGCGGCGAAGTTCATCGAGCGCTACGACCCGAAGAAGGAGCGCTGCTGGATTGCCGAGAAGGACGGCGAGATCGTCGGCTCGGTCTTCCTCGTCAAGCACTCGAAAACGGTCGCCCAGCTGCGCCTGATGCTGGTCGAGCCCAGGGCGCGCGGGCTGGGCATCGGCGCGCGGCTGGTGGACGAATGCGTGCGCTTCGCCCACGAAAGCGGGTACCGGAAGATCACGCTGTGGACCAACAGCGTGCTGGTCGCGGCCAGACACCTCTACAAGAAGGCCGGCTTCCGCCTCGTCCGCAGGGAGCGGCACCACAGCTTCGGCCACGCGCTCGTCGGGGAGACCTGGGACCTCACGCTGTGAGCCTGCGCCTCTGGCCCGCGGCCGCCTCTGCGGCGACGGGCATCCTGGTCGGCGCGGCGATGGTCGCCACGCGGTTCGTCGTCGATCAGACCGGCCCGGCATCGCTGGCGCTCCTGCGCTACGTCATCGGCTTCTGCTGCCTGCTCCCCGTCGTCCTGCTGTCCGGCGGCCGCGCGCGCTTCGCCCGGCGCGACCTCCTGCCGATCGCGCTTCTCGGGATCACACAGTTCGGCATCCTCATCGCGCTCCTGAACTACGGCCTGCGGTTCATCCCGTCGGGGCGTGCCGCGCTGATCTTCGCGACCTTTCCCCTGCTGACCATGGTGCTCGCGGCGGCGCTTGGCCACGAGCGGCTCACCGTGCCCAAGATCCTGGGCGTGCTGCTGACGATCGCAGGCGTCGGAGTCGCGCTTGGGGAAAAAGCGGTCCAGGCCGGCAGGGCGCACCAATGGATCGGCGAGCTGGCCGTGTTCGGCAGCGCCCTGTGCGGCGCCGTCTGCAGCGTGCTGTACCGACCGTATCTCAGGACGTATCCCGCGCTCCCCGTGAGCGCCTTCGCCATGCTCGCGTCGGTGGGTTTTCTCGCGATCCTTGCGGCCGGCGAAGGCTTCTTCGCCTCAGTCCCCCGCTTCACGTTCGGCGGATGGGCCGCCATCGTCTTCATCGGCGTCAGCAGCGGCGTCGGCTACTACCTCTGGCTCTGGGCGCTGGGCCGCGCGCCGGCGACGCAGGTGACCGTGTTCCTCGCATTGAGCCCGATCACCGCCGCGTGGCTGGGCGCGCTCCTCCTGTCTGAGAAGCTCTCGACAATGGCAGCCCTGGGCCTCGCCCTCGTCGCCCTCGGCCTCTGGCTCGCGCATCGGAGCATTCCCGCTCCGTGACGCTCCTTCACGTCCTCCTGGCCGTGCTCGTGGCGGTCATCTGGGGCATCGCCTTCGTCGCGACCAAGCTGGCGCTCGAGAGCTTCTCTCCGCCTCAGCTCACGGCGCTGAGATTTCTCATTGCCTCGGTTCCTGCCGCGTTCGTCGCTCGCCCGCCGATCACGTGGCCCGTTCTCTGCGCCGCCGGCCTGACCTTGTTCGCCGGGCAGTTTCTCTTCCAGTTCTTCGGCATCGCCAACGGCATGCCTCCGGGCCTGGCCTCGATCGTCGTCCAGACCCAGGCCCTCTTCACCATCCTCTTCGCCGGCGTGGCGCTCGGGGAGAAGCCTACCCGCCGTCAGCTGTCCGGCACGGCCGTTGCGTTCGCGGGCCTCGCCGTGATCGCGGCCACCGTCGGGCGCGATCTCACCGCGATCGGCCTCTGCCTGACCGCGATATCGGCCATCAGCTGGGGGATCGGCAACGTGCTCGTGAAGCGGCTCGCGCCGGTGGACATGCTGAACCTCATGGTCTGGCTCAGCCTGGTTCCGCCGTTGCCGGCGCTCGCGCTGTCGATCGCGCTCGACGGGCCCGCCGGCATCGGCCGCGCGATCGCCGGTGCATCGTGGCTCGCCGTCGCCGCGACGCTTTACCTGGGCCTCGTCGCAACCGTCTTCGCGTATGCGATCTGGGGCAGCCTCCTGCGCCGCTACTCTGCGGCAGCGCTCACGCCGTTCGCGCTTCTGGCGCCTTTCGTCGCGGCCTACGCGTCGTCACTCGTTTTCGGCGAGCGTTTCGGAGCGCTGCGCCTGGCCGGCATGGCGCTGGTCCTCCTCGGCCTGGCGGTGATCGTCCTGCCGCTCGACCGGCTGGCGAACCGCTGGGCGTCGCACTGACCCGTCAGCGCCCGAATATCTTGCGCAGGAGCTCCGGCCCGTTCTCCCACATCACGAGGCTCACGCCCATCAGGCTCTCGCCGGCGATCCAGCCGGACGCGACGGGGAACGTGAGCTCCGCCGACAGCCTCGGGTGCTTCCTCTCGAACCACCAGCCGAGCACGCCGCCGATGAAGAAGAGCAGGCCGTAGTGCCAGTGGAAGGTCCACGCGAGGCCCACGCCGGCGGGTGATGGGATGAGGTGCCGTCGCGACGGGAAGATTCTCGGAAGAACGGTGAGCAGGATTCCCACGAGCCCGCCGATCGCGATGCTCCAGACCTTCACCGGCCCGAGGGCGCCCAGGCCCTGCGAGAGCGCGACGGCGACGGCGCGCCAGGTCTGCGCCGCGGGCGCTGGGAACTGGTCGGTGCCGAGCGCGCCGGCGTCGGGCACGAGGAGGCGGAAGCACAGCACGCTGACGAGCGTGCCGACGAAGATGCCCGCGAACTGGGCGATGAACTGCTTCCGCGGGTGCGCGCCCAGGAGGTAGCCGCTCTTGAGGTCGGTCAAGAGATCGGCGCTGCTGCCCGCTGCGGCAGCCGTGATGTTGGCGCTCATGAGGTTGATGTTCATGTGACCCGGGCTCAGCGCGCCGAACGTGAGCTGGGTGATCTTGCCCATCGCGCCTACCGGAGTCGTGTCGGTCTCGCCGGTGACGCGGCACGCGACGAGCGCCAAGGCGAACGAGAGCGCGACGGCGACCGCCGTCTGCCAGTACGGCATGCCGAACGTCTGGTGGCCCAGCCACGCAAGGCCGAGGAAGGCGACCACTTGACCGGTGATGAACCACGAGGCCGGTGTCTCGATCAGCGCGACGGGATCGTTGGCGGCTCCCCGGCCGCCGCCGAACATCGCCCGGAGATCCGTGAAGGCGCGAAGCGCCGTCCGCCACTGGAGCCCGAACGAGAGCAGGCTCGACGTGACCATGCAGGCCACTCCGCCCCAGAGCGTCCACTGGACGATGCCCGCGTAGCCCGAGCCTTCGATGACGCCGCGGTGCTGGAGGAGCGGCGCGAAGATCATCCACGCGGTGATGCTGCCGAGGAACATGCTCCAGCACACGTGGAGCCCCGTGATCGCGCCGGCGGCGATGAACATGGGCTCCCAGGAGAACATCACCGTGCGCCCCATCCAGGCGGGGCCGAACACGCGCTGGTTCAGCGCGGCGACCCAGGTGCCGATCATGAAGGGCGCGAGCTTCGCGGTCACGACCACCAGCCCCTCCGTCCAGAACTTGCTGGCGATCGCGAGCAAGCCGGCCCAGCCGAGCGCGCGCGCCGACCGCATCCCCGATTCTCCGACGGAATGGAGCGCGTGGAGCGTCTCGGCCGCGGCGATGCCGCTCGGGAAGCGCAGCTGCTCGACGTTGATCATCTGCCGCTTCATGGGGATCGCCATGGTCACGCCGAGCACCGAGAGGCAGAACACCCACGCGAGCATCCTGGGCAGGGACATGGTGCTGTTGTTGATGAGCATGTAGGCCGCGAAGGCGGAGATGAGCGTGCCGCCCGTGGAGTACCCTGCCGAGCTGGCCGTGGACTGCATGCAGTTGTTCTCGAGGATGGTCATGGGCGTGCGCGCGATGCCCGCCCGGTGGAGCGCCGTCCAGATCGCGTACGAGAGAATGCACGCGGTGATCGCCACGCCGAAGCCCCAGCCTGCCTTGAGCCCGATGTAGAGATTGGTGAGCGAGAGCGCGCCGCCGAGCACCGAGCCCATCAGGACGGCGCGCCAGGTCAGCTGGAGCATGCTGTCGCCGCGCCCCCGGTAGACCCGCTCGTACCACTGGCGCTCGATTTCTTCCGGAGTGCCCTTGAAGCCCTCGACGGGGAGCGTCGCCACGCCCCCACTATACGTCGACCGCCGACCGGGACCCGCTAGCAGATCTCGTCGATCTGTCGCACCTCGAGAGTGCCCGCGTCGAGGTGCGGGTGATCCTTGAGGAAGCCCTGGACCTCCTCGTAGCTCTCGGCGTCGATCAGCCAGAAGCCCCCGAGCACCTCCTTGGACTCGATGAAGGGACCGTCGGTGACGATCATCCTGGGACCCGAGCCGCGCACCACGCGCCCGCCGGGGCGGAGCTTCTCGGCGAGGAGCATATGTCCGGCATCTCGAAGGCCCGCCGCCCAGGCCATGTACTTCTGCACGATTTGCTGCATCTCCTGAGGGCTCCGGTCCTTGTACGCCTCCCCCGTGCTGCGCGCCACAACCAGAAACTTCGCCATGGACAGCCTCCTCCTTCTGTTCGCGGGGCCTCGATCGACCTGGACTTGGCCCGCCCCGGCCGCGTCATGTCGTCCATAGACTAGTCGAACGACACCCGCGGAAATCGACAAGGGATGTGCCTGCCGGCCGGGCGTTACTCCGGCGGCTATCCGCGGCGACGGCGCGGGGACCCCATCCCCGCCTTGTGGCGCTGGCCGCATCGCCGTGGCTTCACCCGGCGCGCCAAGGCGGACGCGGCAGGCACACTCCCATTCTGCCCCAAGTGCACTACAGGCGAGCCGCCAGGTATTCGCGCGCGTCCGTGGACGAAAGAAGACCACGACCGGCGCGGTTCCTGGCGCTGGCAGCGTAGACATCTGCCCGGGCATGCGTGATCCCGAGAGGGTCGAATCCATTGCCCGGATTGAATGCCATCTGATTGATTTTCGTTTCATCGTTCTCCGACGGGACCGACGGGATCTCGAGCTCCCCTATGACGACGGAAGCGCAGTCCCACGCCTTCGAGGCATCGTTGACCGGCGTGCTGTCTTCGTCGAGGTACAGCTGCACGCACAGCTGCCACTTGACGGGACCTTTCGCCAGCCTGGACAAGAGCTCGTCGCGAAGATAGTCAGGGCCGCCTCCAGCGGACTCTATGGGCGCCGGCGTCTCCTTGCCCGGTCGGAGCGAGTACTTGAAGGCCGCGTCTCCCAGCTTGACCACTGACCCCCAGTAGCTTTCCAGCGACAGGCTGCGAACCGGGCGCAGGCCGACTTCCTTCACGATGACGGCCCCCATGCGGGCAGCTTCGCCCGCAGTCAGTTTGCCCTCGCGCAGCTCCTTGAGAAGCTCCTGGAAGGCGCCCGGCGCGCCGCGCTCTATCTTTGCGACAAGAATGTCCGCGAACGCCATGAACGACTCCGCATCCCTCGCGTGCGATCGTCCTCCCTCGTTGGTCGCCAACATGTCTGTTTCGGCGCCCTGAGGCGAGAAGAACTTCAGCGCGACACCCCGTACGTCAGCTGTCTTGTCGGAGAACGGGCACGGCTGCCCGTTGGAGAAACGACACGCGACGGGCAGCGCGAACGGCGCTGCAAATGGGCCCCGCTTCACCGCGGCCGGAACCTGATCGGACACACGCAGAATGCCCGGCGCTCCGAGCAGAAGCTTCTGATGCTGACCACGGTCGACTCGCCCGCCCAGGCCGGAACCGGCGGCCGAAGCGACCCTTCGCTGCTGCTCGCCGATCTTCTGGACGAGCGCTTCCCTGGTTGCCTCTCCGTACGGCGCGTCAGTCCAGCCTCTCCCGCTCCCTGGTTCCGGCATGGCACACCTCCTTAACGCTGGCGCACTCGCCATTCGAAGCACGGGTCGCCCTGGTCGAGGCGGCGGCGCACTTCGAGGGCGAGGCGGCGATTGTGGACGGAGAGCGCGCCCTGCCAGAGCGCGTTCCAGGAGTCGAAGACCGCGGGGCCCGGAGAGGCGACGCCCTGCATGAGCCGCCACGTATGCTGGCGCACGACGATCTCACCTGCCCCCTGCGCCCGCTCGATCCGGTCGTCCTGCGCGAGGCCGATACGGACAAGATACTCGGCAAAGCCTTCCGCCCCGCGGTCGGTGATGCCGAGGAGCCCCGCCGTCTCGGCGTAATACTGCATCCCGATGAGGCGGCCGGTCACGGCGCCGAGCCGCGTCGCCTCGGCATCGCCGAAGGTCTCCGCCAGCACGGGCAGGATCGTCCGGACATAGTCCATGGCGTAGTTGCGAGTGATTTTCCTCAGGCGCTCCTGCGGCCAGTCGGCGCCCTCCAAGCGCGGGGCGCGGGCGGGATCGAAGTCGGGCCCGTCTTCGTCGGGGGCGAATCGCAGCCGCTCGCCGGGAGAGAGATCGCGGTCGTACTCCAGGTAGTAGCCCTCGAGACCCGGCTGGCCGTCCGTGGTCTGCTTGGTGCAGACGAAACCGAGCCGCGGGTTGCCCAGGGACACGCCGTTGTGCGCGTGCCAGCCTCGCAGCATCGCGCTCGATACTTCCGTCGGCACCCCGCAGATCGTCGCGCCGTCGTAGATCCATCGCGGCGGCACGTAGCGCACCCAGGCCTTGCGGTCGGACTCGTACATGTATTCCACGCGGACGCCGCCCAGGTGATTCGAGAGGTAGTGGTACTGGGCGCAGGCCACGGCGTGCGGCAGCGCCGAGAGGCCGAGCTTGGCGAGTCCCGGCAGGAACTTCTCGAGGTGCTGGCGCCGAAATGTCCGGAAGACGAGCTCGGCCGCGTCGGCGCCGCTCCGCCGGCTCACCGTGGTCAGGATGAGCCCGGTCAGGTAGTTGTGATACAGCACCTCCACAGCCCGATAGCCCTCGATCACGGCCAGAGAATAGCAAACCTCGGCGTGCCGGATTTCGAGTCCCGACTCCGGGTGCTAGACTCGGAGGCGGCCATGAGCACGCCGATGGATGCCAATCGCGAGCACTGGGACGAGGCGACCGACATCCATGCCCGCGGCAACGTGTACGGCATCGAAGATTTCAAGGCGGGGCGGTACCAGCTGCACCGGATCGAGGTCGAGGAGGTCGGCGACGTCGCCGGCAAGAGGCTCCTGCATCTCCAGTGTCACTTCGGCCTCGACACGCTCTCGTGGGCCCGGCGGGGAGCCATCGTCACCGGCGTCGATTTCTCCCCGAAGGCCCTCGCACTCGCCCGCAGGCTGGCCGCCGAGTCCGGGATCGACGCGCGCTTCATCGAGTCCAACGTCTATGACGCGCCGGCGGCCCTAAACGAACGGTTCGACATCGTCTTTTGCTCCTACGGAGTCCTCTGCTGGCTTCCTGACCTCCCGCGCTGGGGAGAGATCGTCGCCCGCTACCTCGAGCCCGGCGGGATCTTCTACATCGCCGACGCCCACCCCTTCATCCGGGTCTTCCCGACGGACGACGACATCACGGACGGCTCGACGAGCTGCGCCCGCGCTTCTCGTACTTCCACGACCCTGCCGGCACGCGCTGGCCGCCCGCCGCCGACTACGCCGACGAGACCGCCAGATACACGACGTCCGAGCACATCTGGCAGCACAGCATGGGCGATATCGTGAACGCGCTCGTGACCGGCGGGCTCCGTATCGACTTCCTCCACGAGTTCCCGTTCTGCACGTGGAAGGTTGTCGCCTTCACGGAGCCACTGGAGCGGAACTCCTGGGGCCTGGGTCCGCGGTTCCCGAAGCTCCCGCTGATGTTTTCGCTCAAGGCAACCAGGCCGCTCTCGTAATTGGTACACTCCTCCTCGTGACTCCGCCCCAGGACCTGATCGGCGCCTCTCCCAAGCGGAAGGAAGACCGGCGGCTCATCACGGGCGCCGGCCGGTACGTGGACGACCTCTCCCGGCCGGGCATGCTCCACATGGCGGCGGTGAGGAGCCGGCACGCCCACGCCCGCATCATCAAGATAGGCGTCGACACGGCCCGGGCCCTGCCCGGCGTGGCAGCGGTGTGGACCGCGCCGGACCTGCCCGAGATCAAGCGCTCCATGCCAGCGGCGTACGGCGGCAGCTACAAGGGCCGCTCCTTCGCCGTGCCCGTCCTCGCGCATGATCGCGCGCGCTACGTGGGCGAGGCCGTCGCCATCGTACTGGCGGAGAGCGCGTACACCGCCGCCGACGCGGCGCAGGCGGTCGAGATCGAGTACGAGCCCCTGCCCGTCGCGTCCGACACCGAAGCGGCTGTCTCCGCGCAGCCGCCGATCCACGACTGGCCGGACAACACGACGCTCCCGGTCGGCGCGCACTACGGCGACGCGGAGAAGGCCTGGGCCCGGTGCGACGTCGTCGTCAGCGAGAGGATCCGCCACCCGCGCATCGCCGGCGCCTACATCGAGGCGCGCGGGGCGCTCGCCTATCACGACGCGGACACGGGCACGCTGACCGTGTGGTCTTCCACACAGAACCCCTACTCGCTCCGCGACTCGCTGGCCGCCGTCCTCGAATTGCCCGCGGAGCAGATCCGCGTGATGGTGCCCGACGTCGGCGGCGGCTTCGGCCCCAAGGGCTCGATCTATCCCGAAGAAATGCTGGTCGCCGCCGCCGCGCTCAAGACGGGCAGGCCGGTGAAGTGGATCAGCGGGCGCGGCGAGGACCTCGTCACGAGCGGTCACGACCGCGACCAGGTCCACGAGGCGAAGATCGGCTTCGCGCGCGACGGCACCATCGTGGCGGTGGAGGATTCCTTCCTGGCCGACGTGGGCGCCTACCCCATCGAGGGCGAGGGGCTCACGCTCAACACCGTCAACCATTTCTGCGCGCCGTACCGGGTGAAGAACTTCAAGAGCCAGGGCAAGAGCGTGGTCACCAACAAGACGCTCAACGGCGCCTACCGCGGCGCGGGGCGTCCCGAGGCCAACTTCGTCATGGAGCGGCTGATGGACATCGGCGCGCGCAAGCTCGGCCTGGATCCGGCCGATCTCCGCCGCAGGAATCTCGTTCAGCCGTCGGAGATGCCGTACAAGCCCGGCTTGATCTACAAGGACGGCACGCCGATCGCGTACGACCCGGCCGACTTCCCCGGCTCCTTCGATCGCGCGCTCTCCGTCCTGGACTATGACGAGTGGCGCACGCGCCAGAAGGCGAGCCGGACCGGCCCGCGGCGTCTCGGCATCGGCGTCTCCTGCTACGCGCAGGGCTCGGGCCTGGGTCCTTACGAAGGCGCAACCGTCCGCGTGGATCCGAGCGGCAAGGTCTACGTCTTCATCGGCGTGACGGCGCAGGGGCAAGGGCACGCGACGACGCTGGCGCAGATCGCCGCCGCCGAGCTGGGCGCCAACTTCGAGGACGTGCACGTCATGGCGGGCGACACGACCCAGTTCCCCTTCGGCATGGGCACGGGCGGCAGCCGCGTCATGGCCAACAGCGGCCCCGCCGTCGCCCAGACCTCGCGCGAGGTGAAGCAGAAGGCCCAGCGCGTCGCGGCCGAGCTTCTTGAAGCCGCCCCTGAAGACATCCGCATCGAGCGCGGCGAGGCTTTCGTCGCCGGCTCGCCGGGCAAGAGCATCACCCTCGCGCGGCTCGCGTTGGCCGCCGTGAAATCGAAAGCTCTGAAGCCGGCCGGTGAACCCGGTCTCAATGCCTGCACGTACTTCTATCCCGCCACGGTCACGTGGGCTTTCGGCACCCAGGCCGCCGTGGTGGACGTGGACATCGAGGCCTGTCGCGCGCGCCTGCTCGCCTACGCCGTGGTCCACGACCCGGGGCGGGCCATCAATCCAGCAATCGTCGAGGGGCAGCTGCAGGGCGGCGCGGTCCAGGGCATCGCCGCCGGGCTCCTGGAAGAGCTCGTCTACGACGAAGGCGGGCAGCTGCTGACGGGCTCCTTCATGGACTACTGCATCCCCAAGTCCGACGACGTGCCGCAGATCCCTGTGGCGCTCACCGAGCACCGCTCGGTCATCAACCCGCTCGGCGTCAAGGGCGTGGGCGAGAGCGGCGCCATTCCGGGCGCGGCGGCTATCGTCAACGCGGTCGAGGACGCGCTGGCCGAGTTCGGTGTCGTGCTCCGCGAGGCGCCCGCGACTCCCACGCGCATCTGGCAGGCCATGCAGGAGGCCCGCCGCCGCGCATGAAGGACAAGAAGCCCGCGCCGCCGACCCTGGTGCTGCTGGTGCGCCACGGCCTCACGCCGACGACGGGCGTGAAGCTGCCGGGCCGCGCCCGGGGTCTCCACCTCTCCGACGAGGGCCGCCGCCAGGCCGAGACCGCCGCCGCCCGCATCGCCAAGATCCCGAAAGTGGTCGCCGTCTACTCGTCCCCGCTCGAGCGCGCGCGCGAGACCGCGCAGATCATCGCCAAGGCGCGCAACATGGCCGTCCGCATCGAGCGCGGCCTCCTCGAGCTCGACATCGGCAAGTGGACGGGCATGGCGCTCAAGGACGCGGGCGGCAAGCCCGAGTGGAAGGCCGTCCAGCAGCACCCGAGCGGCTTCCGCTTCGACGGCGGCGAGTCCTTCACCGAGATGCAGGCGCGCATCACGGGCGCCATCGCGCGCATGGTCGCCCGCCACCAGGGCCGGATCGTCGTCGCCGTCTCCCACGCCGATCCCATCAAGGCCGCCGTGGCGCACGCCCTCGGCACCCCGCTCGATCTCTTCCAGCGCATCATGATCGGCACGGCCTCCATCAGCGCCATCGCCTACCGGCCGTCGGGCGCCGCCGTGCTGACCGTCAACTCCATGGACGGCGACCTCGCCGCGCTGGGCATCAAATGAGCGAATCCTTCGATCTCGAGCGGCCGGACTTCTTCACCGCCGGCGCCATCGGCAAGCCGGGCGAGCGCGTGTTCTACCTGCAGGCGCGCGAGAAGGGCCGGCTCGTCACGCTCAAGTGCGAGAAAGAGCAGGTGCGCGCGCTCGCCGAATATCTCTCCGGGCTCATCACCAAGCTGGGCGCGCCCAAGGGCAAGGTCCCCACCGACATGGACCTGCTCCCCTTCGCCGAGCCCGCGTGGATAGTGGCGAGCCTTGGCGTGGGCTACGACGAGGAGCACGAGCGCGTCATCGTGGACGCCCACGAGCTGTTCGAAGAGGAGGAGGAAGGCCAGCGTGAGAGCGAAGAGCCCGCCTCCGCGCGCGTGCGCATCACGCGCGAGCAGGCGCAGGCCTTCGTCGAGCGCGCGAAGGAGCTGATGAAGGGAAGCCGCCCCAACTGCCCCGTGTGCAGCGGGCCCATGGACCCCGCGGGGCACATCTGCCCGCGCAGCAATGGCCATATCGTTCACTGACGCGCTCGACCTGCTGGCCCGCGGAGAAGTCACGGTCAAGGGCCGCATGCCCTGGGCCAGCAACGTGACGCTGCTCGCTGAGGTGACCCTCGGCTCTACGTGCGCGCGCGCCATCTACAAGCCCGGGCGCGGCGAGCGCCCCCTCTGGGATTTCCCGCCGGGGCTCTACAAGCGCGAGCTGGCGGCCTATCGCTTCTCGGAAGCTCTCGGCTGGAGCCTGGTGCCGCCCACCATCGTGCGCGAGGGCCCGCACGGCGAGGGGTCCTTCCAGCTCTTCATCGAGGCCGAGTTCGAACAGCACTGGTTCACGCTTCGCGAAGATCCGCGCCACCGCGATCGCCTCCAGCGGATATGCGTCTGGGACTTCGTCGCCAACAACGCCGACCGGAAGAGCGGCCACTGCCTCCTCGGGCCCGACAACCTGATCTACGGCATCGACAACGGCCTCTGCTTCCACACCGAGATGAAGCTCCGCACGGTCATCTGGGACTATGCCGGCGAGCCGATCCCGAAGCCGATCGTGGATGATCTCAAGCGCTTCGCGAAGGACGCCGTGCCGGAACCGCTGGCCGAGCTCCTGAGCGCCAACGAGCAGCAGGCCCTCCGCGTCCGCGCCCAGGCGCTTGCGGACTACGCCCGCTTCCCTGAAGACAGGAGCGGCCACCGCTACCCCTGGCCGCTGGTGTGATCCAAGCCAGTCG
>Ga0335084_10005245_pt1 | contig 12795 bp, 11 predicted proteins | sample Lox_Sample_44_FD_206721 | JGI IMG/M metagenome (GOLD analysis project Ga0335084, IMG submission 206721) | Soil microbial communities from Loxahatchee National Wildlife Refuge, Florida, United States - Lox_Sample_4.4 | ecosystem: Environmental > Terrestrial > Soil > Wetlands | place: USA... | reverse complement strand
AGGTGAGAGGCGTGCGAAGCTCGTGCGACAGCGTCGAGGTGAATTCCTTCTTCATGCGCTCGGCCTCGAGCTGCTGCGTGATGTCGCGGCCCTGGGCGATGACGGCGACCGTGCTTCCCTCGGGGTTGACGAGGGGCGTGACCGTCCATTCGCAGACGATGGCGATGCCGTCGCGCCTCGGGTTGCGCAGCTTCAGCCCCGTCATCGGCACCCGCGTGTCGATCAACGTGCGCCACTGCGCCTCGAAGTCGGCGTGGAATTCGGGCAGGATGAGCTTGCTCACGGGCTGGCCGGCCAGTTCCGCCGGCGCATAGCCGAACAGGTTTTCCGCAGCCGGGTTGATCTGCTGGATGCGCGCATCCGGTGCGAGTTCCAGCACGGCGATCGGCGCACGCTCCGCGAACAGCGCCAGCTTGCGGCCCGAAGCCTCGACCTGGCGGCGCGCTTCCCCGAGCTCGACGAGCTGCTGCTCTAGGCGCTTGTTGAGCGCGCTGTAGTCCTCCGTCAACTTGCCGTACGCGTGGCGCAGCCGGTATCCGGAGTTGAAGATGCGGTTCAGGCGGTAGGCGATACCGACGTTGACCACGTAAAAAGCGGGAATGATGAGCGCAATCTCGGCGAATAGCTTGTTGCCGAAGGTCGCGAGCACGTAGGTGAATGGAAACAGGATGGCGGCCGCGTAAAGCGCATAGATGGGCCAGGACACCGCATAGATCGCAATGCCGCCGCCGACCAGCACCGAGAGCAGGAAGGCGAGGAACACCTGTTGCTCGTCGGCATGCGAGGGGAAGAAAACCGCGGCAGCGAAGCCCCAGACTGCGCCCGTCGCGAGCGCGCTGATGCCGAGCCAGCGCAGCCACTGGGCCGCCTCGCCGATCGTGTCCTTGCTGCGGCGGTAGCTCCAGTACAGGATGATGCGCACCAGCGTAAGGACCGCGACCAGGCCGCCCCAGAACGCGAGGACCTCGATATACCGACCTTCGCGCAGCTCGTAGGCCGCGAGCAGGCTGACGATGACGGTCGTCGAGATCCCGAGCGGCATCTGGCTGTACATCTGCGCCACGCGGTCGGCGAGCACGTAGCGCGGGTCGGCCGACTGCCGAAGATTGATTCGCGTGGCAGCGGGGCTGCGGTCCGTATCGGCGTTCACGGGGTCATCAGGGGGAAAGGCAAGCCCCGAATTATAGGCGACGGCACCTGACGTCGTAGGCAACCGCAAACCGCACCCGTGGGGTGCAGCGGCGGTTACACGCCGTATTACAAGCTCTTGCCGCTGCGGATCACGCCGACCGCGATTCCCTCAATCGCCATTTCGTCACGACGCAGGTCGAGCTCGATCGGCGCGAAATCGGGATTCTCCGGCAGCAGCTGCACGGCGTGGCCGCGGCGCTTCAGGCGCTTGACGGTGACTTCGCCGCCGATGCGGGCGACCACGACCTGGCCGCTCTGGGCCTCGGGCGTGCGGTGCACCGCGAGCAGGTCGCCCTCGAGGATGCCGGCGTCGCGCATCGACAAGCCGCGCACGCGCAGCAGGTAATCCGCGCGCGGCGTGAACAGGTTCGGGTCCACCTGGTAGCGCGCCTGCACGTTCTCCTCCGCGAGAATCGGCGCGCCGGCGGCGACGCGGCCGACCACGGGCAGCTCGAGCAGGCGGCTGATCCGGGGGCCGCCGCGCTCGCGCAACCGGATGCCGCGCGAGGAGCCCGAGGAAATGTCCAGCGCGCCCTTGCGCTCGAGCGCACGCAGGTGCTGCTCGGCGGCATTGACCGAGCGGAATCCCATGCGCTCGGCGATCTCCGCGCGCGTCGGCGGGAAGCCGGACACTTCGGTGAGCTCCTTGATCAGCTTCAGGATCTCGGTCTGGCGTTCGGTCAGCGCTTCGCTCATCGAAGTCTCCGTGATAAGGGCCGTCCGCGTACTGTGCCCATGTTCAGTGCTGGCATTATATCCAGTAACCGCCAACCTGCAAATCAGCGTTCGTCGGGCTCGATCAGACGGGGATCGTCGTTGCGTGCGTTGTTGACGGCGCGGCCTACGCGCCGAATGGCGATGGTCTCGTCCGGGCAGGGCTGCAGCAGTCCTTCGCCACCCTCCAGCCAGTTCGCGTATTCGGCGGGCGGCACGATGACCGGCATGCGGTCGTGCACGGCTCGCATCTTCGCGTTGGCCTCGGTGGTGATGACCGCGCAGGTCTGCAGGTCCTGCCACGGCTCCCAGAGTCCGGCGAAGGCGAACAGCTCGCCACCGCTCGGGTAGACGTAGTACGGCTGCTTGCGGCCGTTCTCCAGCGTCCACTCGTAGAACCCGCTCGCGGGAATCAGGCAGCGGCGCTTGCGGTAGGCCTCGCGGAAAGAAGGCTTTTGGGCCACGGTTTCGGCGCGCGCGTTGTTCATCCTCGCGCCGATCGAGGGATCCTTCGCCCAGCGCGGCACGAGGCCCCAGCGCACCATGGCCGCCTCGTTCTTCCGGATGATCAGGACCTGCGCGGCAGGGGCGATGTTGAAGCGGGGCTGATAGGCCGGGATTTCCGACAGCCCGAACATCAGCGCGACGACCTCCGGGTTTGCATGCAGGGCATAGCGTCCGCACATCGGGCGATTATCGCAGGGCAGGTAGAATCGCCACATGATCATCGAGTCGCTGCTCGATACCGACCTGTACAAGTTCACGATGATGCAGGTCGTGCTGCACCATTTCCCGGGCGCGCAGGTCGAGTACCTGTTCAAATGCCGAACCGAAGGCGTGGACCTGGGGCCGCACGTCGACGAGATCCGCTCCGGCATCGCCGATCTGTGCAAGATGCAGTTCCGCGACGAGGAACTCGACTACCTGCGCCGGTTGCGCTTCATGAAGTCGGATTTCGTCGATTTTCTCGGCCTGTTCCACTTCAACGAGAAATACATCGACGTCAGGCGCAGCGGCGGGCTGCCCGGCCTGGAGATCTCGATCCGCGGACCCTGGCTGCACACGATCATGTACGAGATTCCCGTGCTGGCGATCGTTTCGGAGGTGTATTTCCGGCGCACGCAGCCGCAGCCCGATCTTGCCGAAGGCCGTCGCCGGCTCAAGGCGAAGATCGATCTCGTGCGGGCGCTCGACCCCGGTTTCACGTTCCGCATCTCGGATTACGGGACCCGCCGGCGCTTCTCGCGCGGTTGGCACGACGAAGTCATCGGCACCTTCAAGCGCGAGATTGCCGATCGCTTCGCCGGGACCTCGAACGTCTGGCTGGCGATGAAGCACGGCGTCACGCCGCTCGGCACGATGGCGCACGAGTACATGCAGGCCTGCCAGGCGCTCGGCCCGCGCCTGCGCGACTCGCAGGTGTTCGCCTTCGACGTCTGGGCCAAGGAATACCGCGGCGATCTCGGCATCGCGATTTCCGACACCTACGGCACCGACGCGTTCCTGCGCGATTTCGACATGTACTTCTGCAAGCTTTTCGACGGCGCGCGCCACGATTCGGCCGACCCGTTCGAGTGGGGCGAGAGGATGATCGAGCACTACCGCAGGAACCGCGTCGATCCGCGCACGAAGACGCTGATTTTTTCCGACCAGCTGACGGTGCCGCTGGCGATCGAAATCGCGCGCCGCTTCCAGGGACGCGCGCTGACCTCGTTCGGCATCGGCACCAACCTGACCAACGACCTGGGCTATGAGGCCATCAACATCGTAATCAAGATGACGGCCTGCAACGGCCAGCCGGTCGCCAAGATCTCCGACGCGCCCGGCAAGATCGTCAGCACCGATTCCGGCTATCTGGCGTACCTGCGCCAGGTGTTCGGGCTCGAAAAAGAGAAGGCCTAGCAGCATCAGGCGATGCTGCATCGCCAGCGGCCCAGATTGACGGAAAGGCTGCCCTGACCCCGGCTTCCTATGCCATAGCGGTCCTCGCGGTCTGTTTCGCGCTGAACATGCTTGGCCGCGGCATGGGCGACACGTACGCGGTCTTCATCCTGCCGCTGGAGCGCGAGTTCGGCTGGTCGCGCTCCCAGCTGACCAGCGTCTACTCGGTCTTCCTGCTGATGAACGGCTTCACGGCGCCGCTGGTCGGCGTGCTCTTCGACCGCGTCGGGCCACGGCTGGTCTACGTGGGCGGCGTCCTGCTGATCGGCGGGGCGTTCGTGCTCGCCAGCTCGCTCGACCACCTGTGGCAGTTCTACCTTCTGATCGGCGCGGCGGTGGGCACCGGAGTCTCGATGACGGGCATGGTTTCAGCGTCGGCGATGCTGTCGCGATGGTTTCGCGGCCGGCTCTCGCGCGCGATCGGCATCGCCTTTGCGGCCACAGGTGTCGGTATCGTCCTTTTCGTGCCGGCCGCGCAATTCCTGGTCGACCATTACGGGTGGCGCTCGGCCTACCGGGCGCTGGGCGGGCTCCTGCTGGGGCTGGTCCCCGTGGTGCTGCTCGTCCTGCCGTGGCAACGCTTTGCCGCCGGCCATCCGGGGGGCCGGCAGGCCGAAGCCCAGGCGAGCGGCGGCGGCTGGACGCTGCGCAAGGCGATGGCCACGCGCATCTACTGGGGAATGATGCAGGCCTTCTTTTTCACCGCGATCGCGATGTTCGCGCTGCTGGTCCAGCTGGTCGCGTTTCTCGTGGATGCGGGCTTTTCGCCGCTGGCGGCAGCGTCCGCGTTCGGCGTCTGCGGCATGCTGTCCGCAGGCAGCGTGATGGGGAGCGGCTTCCTCACCGACCGCTTTGGCTCGCGCCAGACGGTGAGCGTGAGTTTCGCGGGCACCATTACCGGCATGCTCCTGCTGCTGGTCCTTGCCTCCTATCCCTCCACGCCTCTGCTGCTAGCGTTCGTGCTCGTGTTCGGGATGTCGATGGGCGTGCGCGGACCGATCATTACGTCGATCTGCACGCGTCATTTCGCGGGCGCGCGCGTCGCCACCATCTACGGCACGGTGCTCGCCTCTAACTCGGTGGGCGCGGCGCTCGGCTCTCTGCTGGGCGGCGTGCTGCACGACCTCACGGGCGGCTACTCCCTCGGCCTCGCTTTCTCGCTGGGCTCCATTGCGTTCGCCTCCACGCCGTTCTGGACGGTGCCGGCGCTGCGCAACTACCGCTGATCAGAACGGACAGCCGGGTTCATGTTTCCAGGCTCGAAATGGCGGTCATGCGCCGCATGCGTTCGTTAAGGGTGCACCCTCTCAAGTCAGCCGCGCCTCGCTCGGTGACGATGACGCCGGCTTCGCTGCGCGGCGTGGAAACCGGGCCGGAGAGCGACTTTACGATGCGCGCCGCAGGCAGCACGAGCAACGACACGCCTCCAGGCGAGAAGGCTGCCGCGCGCATGAAATCGAGCGCGCCGCCGACCGCGCCCAGGTAGCTGCCTTTCGCGACCTCGGCATTGACTTGCCCGGTAAGGTCGGCTTCGATGGCGGAATTGACGGCCACGAAGCGCTCGATCTGCCCAAGCACGCGTGGATCATGCGTGTATTCGGTCGAGCGCAGGCGCAGGGCGGAGTTTTCGCGCGCGAAATCGAATAGCCTGCGACTGCCGATGAGTTGCGCGCAGACGGCCCGTTCGATGACGCCACGTCGCATGAGCTCGATGATGCCGTCGCCGGCCGTTCCCGAGTGAACCTTCAGGCCTCTGTGGCCGCCGAGAGCGCCGCAGACGGCATCGGGCAGGACGCCCAGGCCGAACTCAACCGTGGCGCCGTCCGGAATGTACGCGGCGGCATGCCGCGCGATCGCCGCCTCGGTCTCGCCGGCACGCGCAGGCGGCGGCATCGCCGGCGGCCTGGACGACTCGACCACGAGCGCGAAATCCTCCCTCCGCAACAGCGGTTCCGCGTGGGTCCACGGCACCTGCTCGTTGACCTCGGCGATGACTGCGCGGGCGGTTCCCATGGCCGGCGGGAGGTAGTCCACCGCCAGCCCCAGGCTGAATTCGCCGCGCGCATTGGGCCGGCTGACCTGCAGCAGCGCGACGTCGCAGCGGATCTTGCGCTCGCGAATCAGAGCGGCGAGGCGCGAGTAGGGGTGCGGATGGATATCGAGCACGCCGGCGTCGGCGAGCGCACGATTGTGGCCGGCGCCGCAGTAGGCGGACAAGCGCAGATGATCGGCGTGTTCCGGCTTGACGATGCCCGCGTAATTGACGCCGAGAAAAAGGCGGGCTCCGGAGCAGGAAGCGCGCTGCGCAACCAGTGCCTCCATGAGTGTCTGCGGCTCCGCACAAGCCTGGCCGGCGATGATGCCGTCGCCGGAGCGGATGTAGCGAGTGAGATCAGGCGACGGATTTGCGGGCACGCAGGCGATGCTAACATTTGCTCCCGCCATTTCTCCCCGGAGAACGAAATGCTCGACGCAAAAGCCCTGGACCTCATATTCCGCGAAGCCCGCACGCACAACGCGTTCTCCGGAACGGTGAGCGATGCGCAGCTGCGCGACCTGTATGAGCTCTTGAAGTGGGGCCCGACCACGATGAACACGCAACCGGCGCGCATCGTGTTCGTGCGCACGAAGGAGGGCAAGGAGAAGCTGCGGCCCGCGCTCAGCCCCGGCAATCTCGACAAGACCATGGCGGCGCCGGTCACGGCGATCATCGCCTACGACCCGCAGTTCTACGAGAACCTGCCGAAGACGTTTCCGCACCGGCCCGACGCGATCAAGCTGTTCCAGGGCGAGGACAAGAAAGCGGGCAACGAGAAGGTCGCCTTCCGCAACGGCTCCTTGCAGGGTGCGTACCTGATCATCGCCGCGCGTGCGCTGGGCATCGATACGGGCCCGATGTCAGGTTTCGACAACGCCAAGGTGGACGCGGCGTTCTTTCCGGACGGCCGCTGGAAATCGAATTTCCTCTGCAACCTCGGCAAGGGCGACCCGTCCAAGATTTTCGGCCGCAGCCCGCGACTCAGCTTCGAGGAGGCCTGCCGCCTCGCCTGAGCATGGGCGCGCGCGCATTCAGGCAGGTCGACTTCTTTGCCCGGATTCAGGCGTAGGCCATGGACGTCCTCAGCCTGACGCTGATTGGCTGGCTATTCACGGTGGGGACGGGGCTCGCGATCGGATTCGGCATGTGGCTGATCGTCGGCCTGCATCGCAGCGGCGAGGACGTGCGCAAGCACCTGGCGGAGCGGGTGCTCGACGATTCGCTTCTGTTCGGCATCTGGATCCTCGGCTTCGCCGGCGGCGTCGGCGTGCTGCTGGAAAAATCCTGGAGCCGCTGGGCCCTCGAGCTGTTCTGCTGGGTGCTGATCGTGCTGGCGCTCCTGTCCGCTTTCAGCCGCTGGCGTGCCGCGCCGCCTCCGCGCGGCCTGCTGGCGCTGAGCCTGGCGCTGTTCGTGGTGCCCCTTGCGGCGGTCTGCGGCGCGACCATCCTGACGCTGCGAGGCGAAACGGCCATGCGCGTGCTGTCGGGCTAGCGCGTAGTATCCACGCATGGCGATGTTCCCTGTCATCGAGGTGGCCGGCGGCCCGTTTGAGCGTGGGCGCTTGCATGGGGAAAAGGCTCGCGAGCGCGTCGGACGTTCGCTCGCGAACTATGCAAGGCTGTTCGCCTTCAACGGCATGCCCTGGGACGAGGCCCAGCGACGCAGTGCGCCATACCGCGACCTGATCGGCGATTTCGACGCCGCGCTTCTCGAGGAGATGGAAGGCATCGCGCGCGGCGCCGGGCGCCCCTTCAGCGAAATCCTGGCGCTCAACGTGCGCACCGAGCTGATGCCGGCGCAATTCCTGACGGGCATGGACACGGGCGAATGCACCGCGATCGCCGTGCGCCCCGCCGCGAGCGCGAGCGGCGAGTCGCTTCTGGCGCAGAACTGGGACTGGGTCGGCGCGCAGCGCGAGGCCCTCGTTCTCCTGCGCGTGCGGGAGGGAGAAGATCCGTCCTGCCTGACCCTCACGGAAGCGGGCATGCTGGCCAAGATCGGCTTCAATGCGCTGGGCTTCGGCGTGTGCCTGAACATCCTGCGCTCGACCTTCGACGGGGCGAGGGCGGGGGTGCCGGTGCACGTCCTCCTGCGCGCGCTGCTGAAGCGGTCCGGCGTGCGCGAGGCCGTCGCGTTCGCCGCGAAGCTTTCCTTCGGCGGCTCGTCGAACGTCCTCTGCGCCGACCGCGGCGGCGAGGCGGCCAGCCTCGAGTTTTCGCCCAAGGGGCTGCGCGCGATCGCAGGCGAGGGCGGCACGCTCTGCCACACCAACCATTTCCTCCATGCCGAGACCAAGTCCTGGCAGGCAAGGCAGCTCGAGAGCCTGTCCACGGTCCCGCGGCTCGAGCGCGCGCGGGAACTCGCCGCCGCGCGCGCGACGCACGGTGTAGAGGACCTGAAGCAATTGCTGCGCGACGAATCGGCAGGACTGCTGTCGATCTCGCGCAAGCCGGACCTGTCGCTGCCGCCCGAGGCGCAGATCGAGTCCGTCGCCTCGGTGATCATGGAGCTTGCGCCCGGCATCATGCACGTCGCGCCCGACGTGCCTTCGCGCGCCGAGTACCAGCCCGTCGCGCTCGTCTCAGACGGACAGGAAGCGTTCGCGTAGCGCCGGGTCGGCGTCCAGCGCCGGCATTGTGCCTTCGTAGCACAGGCGCCCCTTCTCCATGATGCAGGCGCGATCGGCGATCCGGCGCGCATGGCGCAGGTTTTGCTCGCACAGCAGCACGCCGAGGCCCTCGCGCTTCAAGTCGCGGATCGTCCGGGCGATGCTCTCCACGATCAACGGCGCGAGTCCCTCGAAGGGTTCATCGAGCAGGACCGCGCGCGGATTGCCCATCAGCGTGCGCGCGATGGCCAGCATCTGCTGCTCGCCGCCCGACAGGTCGCCGCCGCCCCGACTGCGCATCCTGCCCAGGCTGGGGAAGAGCTCGTACAGCCGGTCCGGCGTCCAGTGCCGGCCGCCTGCGCGCGGCGCCTGGCGGCCGGCCTCGAGGTTTTCCGCCACGCTCAGATCGGTGAAAATGCGCCGTTCCTCCGGCACGTAACCCAGTCCGAGGCGGGAGATCTGATAGGCCGGCAGCGAGTGGATTTCCTTTCCGGAAAAAAATATCCGTCCGGACCGGGAAGGCAGCAGCCCCATGGCGGTCTTCAGTGCGGTGGACTTTCCAGCGCCGTTGCGACCGAGCAGCGCGACGACTTCGCCGGCCCTCAGTTCCAGGTCGAGATCGAAAAGCACCTGCGCGCGGCCGTAGCCGGCGCTGACTCTCTTCAGTTCAAGCATCGCCGCCATCCTCGCCGAGGTAGGCGGCGCGCACGCGCGCGTCGGCGCGCACCTCGGCCGGCGCGCCCTGCGCGAGCAGCTTACCCTCGGCCAGCACGATCACGCGGTCGGCATGCCGGAAAACCACGTCCATGTCGTGCTCCGTGAAGAGCACGGAGAGGTTCCTTTCGCGGGCGATGCGTTCCACGAGCTCCATGAGCGCGCGGCGCTCCGGTGCGGCCATGCCGGCCGTCGGCTCGTCCATCAGCAGGAGGCGGGGGCGGCCGGCGAGCGCCACGGCGAGCTCCACGCGCTTGAGGTCGCCGTACGCGAGCTCCGCGCAGGAACGGTGCGACTGTTCGGCCATGCCTACGCCTTCGAGCTGGGACAGCGCTTCCGCCGAAAAGACCTCCGATGCCGGGGAAAGAACGGATCCAAGCCGCCGCTCGCGGGCCAGCAGCGCGACCTGCACATTCTCGCGCACGGTCATCGAGCCGAACACGGCGGCGACCTGGAAGCTGCGGCCGATGCCGAGCCGGCAGAGCGCGCGGGGGGCCATGCCGTGGATGCGCCGCCCATCAAGGAGGATCTCCCCCGCGTCGGGCCGCAGTTGCCCGTCGATCAGGTTGAAACAGGTCGTCTTGCCCGCGCCGTTGGGGCCGATCATCGCCAGCCGCTCGCCGGCGGCAACCGAGAAGCTCAGGTCGCGGACCGCGTGCACGCCGCCGAAGGATTTCGACAGATTCCTGACCGCGAGCGTCGTCACCGGCGGCCCCGCAGCAGGGAGGCGATCCCGCCGGGCAGGACCATCACCAGGGCGAGGATGATGGCGCCGGTGCCGGCGCGCCAATAGTCGAAGCTGCGCGCGGCGGCGTCCTGAAGCCAGGTGAACAGCGCCGCGCCCCAGACCGGGCCGGTGAGCGTCTGGACGCCGCCCAGCATGACCATCACCAGACCGTCCACCGAGCGCTGGATGCCGAGGGATTCGGGCGAGATCGAGCCTTTCGAGAACGCGTACAGCGCACCCGCCAAGCCGGCGGCGATGCCTGCGACGGCGAACGCTGCCCACTGCAGGGCGCGCACGGGAATGCCGCTCGCTTCCGCGCGCTGGGGCGAATCGCGTGCCGCGCGCAGGGCGTATCCGAACGGCGAGTGAATCATCTTCCAGAGAATGGAAATACCAAGCGCACACAAGAACAGCGTCAAAAGGTAGAACGCCGGCTTCGCGGCGAGCCAGGGCGCCGGCCAGACGCCCACCAGGCCGTTCGACCCGCCGGTCACCGCATCCCACTGGTACGCGGCCGACCAGGCGATCTGCGCGAACGCGAGCGTCAGCATTGCGGAGTAGACGCCCGAGAGCCGCACGCAAAACCAGCCGAACAGGAGTCCGGCCAGTCCCGCCGCCAGTGGCGCCAGCGCAAGCGCGGCCTCCATCGTCGCGAGGTTCCTGAGGACCAGGATCCCGGCCGCGTACGCGCCGATGCCGAAATAGGCGGCATGACCGAAGGAATACATGCCGCCCGGTCCCATGACGAAATGCAGACTCGCGGCGAACAGCGCGAAGACCAGAATGTCGGTCAGCAGCACGAGCGCGTAGCCGCTCGTGGCGAGGGGCAGCAGCGCGAGGATGGCGAGCATGACCGCTCCGGCAATCAGCGCCTTCCGGCCCGGGGGATGGAGCGGTGCTTCCGCCGTTCCAGGTCCGCGCGCAGCAGTCTGCGGGCGTCCGAGCAGGCCCCAGGGACGGGCCACGAGCACCGCAGCCATGATCACGAACTCGATCACCAGCGTGGCTTCCGTGTATCCGAGCGCGATGCAGAAGGATTTGGTTTCGGCAATCAGCAGGGCGGCGAGGAAAGCGCCCGGGATCGACCCCAGTCCGCCGATCACCACGACCACAAAGGCGTTCGAAATCACCTGCAGATCGATGCCCAGGCTGGCCGGCTCGCGCGGGATCTGCAGCGCGCCGCCCAACCCGGCGAGCAGCGAGCCCAGCGTGAATACGCCGGTAAACAGCCAGCGCTGGTTCACGCCGAGCGCGTCCGCCATTTCCCGGTCCTCGGTCGCGGCACGGATCAGGATTCCCGCCCGGGTTTTCGTCAGCAGGGCATGGAGCAGGGCGAGGACGGCAGGCCCGAGCCCGATCAGGAGCAGGTCGTACTGCGGAAACGCCGTGCCGCCGATGTCCGCCGCGCCGCTCAGCCCCGGAGCGCGTGGCCCGAGCAGGTCCTCGGGTCCCCACGCCCAGAGCGCTGCGTCCTTGATGACGAGCATCAGGGCGAAGGTGGCGAGGAGCTGCAGCAGCTCCGGCGCCTTGTAGATCCGCCTGAGGATCAGGAATTCGATGGCGGCGCCTGCGCCAGCGACGGCCAGCGCGGCCAGCGGCACGGCGGCCCAGAAGCCGAGCAGGCCGGACAGCGAAACGGCCGCATACATCCCCAGCAGGTAGAGCGAGCCGTGCGCGAAATTGACGATTCGGGTGACCCCGAAGATCAGCGACAGCCCCGCGGCGACGAGGAAAAGCGAGGAGGCGTCCGCCAGTCCGTTGAGAAACTGGATCAGGACTGACGTCCAACTCATTGCTTTGGCTATTCTTTTCTAAGCGCCTTGATGACTTCGAAGGGCGGCTGGAAGTCGCCCCCGTCGGCGAAGCGCCAATTCACCATCTGGCCCTTTTCGCCTTTCCGCGCCAGTTGGCCTACGTAGGCGCCCATGGTGGACTGGTGGTCGAGGGGCCGCCAGACGATCGGCCCGAACGGGGAGCCCATTTCCAGGCCCTTCATGGCCTCTACGAGCCTTTCGGTATCCGTGCTTTTCGCCTTCTTCAGCGCCTCGACCACCGCGAGGACGGCGGTGTAGCCCACCACCGATCCCTGGCGCGGGTAGTCCTTCCAGCGCTTCTGGTAGGCGTCGCGGAATTTCTTGTGCTCGGGCGTATGGATTGCGCTCCAGGGATAGCCCGTGACCCACCAGCCGTCGGGTGTTTCGTCCTTGAGCGTGTCGAGATACTCGGGCTCGCCCGCCAGCAGGTTGAAGACGGCGACCTTTTTGAACAGCCCGCGCGTATTGCCTTCGCGCACGAATTTCTGCAGGTCCGCCGCGAACAGGGACGAGAAAATCGCGTCCGGCTTCGCGTCCGCGAGCGCCTGCACGACCGCGCCGGCGTCGATCTTGCCGAGCGGTGGCGCTTGCTCGGCGACGAACTCGACGTCAGGCTGGGCGGCCTTGAGCAGCTTCTTGAACGAGGCGGTCGCCGACTGGCCGTACTCGTAGTTGGGATAGACGATCGCCCAGCGCTTTTTCTTCAGCTTCAGGGCCTCCGGAATCAGCATCGCCGTCTGCATGTAGGTCGAGGGCCGCAGCCGGAAGGTGTAGCGGTTGCCCTTGTCCCAGACGATCTTGTCCGTGAGCGGCTCGGAGGCGATGAAAAGCACCTTGCGCTGCGCCGCCAGGTTGGAGACCGCAAGGCCGACGTGGGACGCGAACGTGCCCATGAGTACGGTGACCTTGTCGCGCGAGATGAGCTCCTCGGCGACGCGCACGGCGTCTCCTGGATTGCCGCCGTCGTCGCGCGTCACCAACTCCAGCTTCTTGCCGAGCACTCCGCCGGCGGCGTTGATTTCCTCCAGCGCGAGCTCCATGCCTTTC
>Ga0335084_10005243_pt1 | contig 12797 bp, 10 predicted proteins | sample Lox_Sample_44_FD_206721 | JGI IMG/M metagenome (GOLD analysis project Ga0335084, IMG submission 206721) | Soil microbial communities from Loxahatchee National Wildlife Refuge, Florida, United States - Lox_Sample_4.4 | ecosystem: Environmental > Terrestrial > Soil > Wetlands | place: USA... | reverse complement strand
CAGCCGGGTGATGGCGCCGCACGAGTCGTTGGTGTGCAGGGTGGAGAACACCAGGTGGCCGGTGAGCGCAGCCTGAATCGCGATCTTCGCCGTTTCGGCGTCGCGGATCTCACCGACCATGATGACGTCCGGATCCTGGCGCAGGATGGAGCGCAGGCCGCTGGCGAAGGTGAGCTCGATCTTGGGGTTGACCTGGATCTGCCCGACCCCGTGCAATTGGTACTCGATCGGATCTTCGATGGTGATGATGTTCTTGTCGGTGGTGTTGATGCGCGACAGGCCGGCGTAGAGGGTGGTGGTTTTGCCGCTGCCGGTCGGGCCGGTGACCAGGATGATGCCGTGCGACTGGTGGATGAGCGTGTCGACCAGATCGCGCTTGTGGCCGTTCAAGCCCAGCTCATCGAGCTGCAGGATGGTGGCGGAGCGGTCGAGCAGGCGCATGACCACGCGCTCGCCGTAGGCCGTCGGCACGGTCGACACGCGGATGTCGACGTCTTTGCCCGCCAGCTTGATGCGGATGCGGCCGTCCTGCGGCAGGCGCTTCTCAGCGATGTTGAGGCCGGCCATGATCTTCACGCGCGAAATGATCACCGGCTGAAACCGCTTCGGCGGCGAGATGATGTCGTAGAGGATGCCGTCGATGCGGAAGCGCACCGTCAGGTCGCGCTCGAACGGCTCGATGTGAATGTCGCTGGCGCGGTCCTTCACCGCCTGGAAGAGGAGCGAGTTGATCAGCTTGATGATCGGCGCTTCTTCATCGGCGTCGAGCAGGTCCTGCGTTTCCTCGAAGTCGGTCGCCATCAGCTCGAGGCGCTCCTCGTCGAGGCCTTCCATGAGGTCGGTCGCGGTGTTTGCCGCCAGGTCGTAGACGCGGTTGATCGCATCGACGATGGTCGGCCCCGGCGCCACGATGACCTTGATCGGCCGGTGCAGGAGCACGCGCACGTCGTCGATCGGGCCGAGGGCGCTGGGGTCGGCGGCCGCCAGGACGATGGTCTCGCCCTCCTTGCGCACCGGCAGGAGCTGGTAGCGCTTCGCGAAGTTGATCGGCAGGATCCCGGCGCACTCGGCTGCCGTGCCGTCGTCGGGCAGCTGCTCGATGTAGGGCAGGCCGTAGTGGCTGGCCTGCGCCTGCGCCCACGCCTTGCCGTCGATGGCGCCCATCTCCTGCAACACGTCGCCGAGGCGCTTGCCGTCGCGTTGGCGCTCGCGCGCCTTCTCGATGATCGCCTCCGAGACGGCGCCCTGCTCGATCAGGCAGGCCTCGAGGGATTTGACCGCCACCGCCATGACGTCAACTATTTTAGCTCAGTCCACGCCGTTACGTCAGCGGAAGTTGGGTCGCTGAACTTCCGCCAGTGGAGGTAGTCGCCCTTGGCGGGGTCGACGGGGAGGCCCTCCGGGTACACCATCAGCGCCTGCGGGCCGGTGGGGTAGGCCTCCAGGACCCGATAGTAGGCGTCGAACTTCTCGCTGCTGTAGCGGTACTGCGCGCCGGGCCTGAACAGGGTGGTGAGCTGGGAATTCTCCGGCAGCTCGACCGCAATCAGGCCGCTCGGGGTCTGCAGCCCTGGCGGCGCGCTGCCCTGTTCGGCAAAGGCGGCGAGCAGCACGTAGCGGAAGGGCCCGACCTTCGTCGGCTGCTCGTCCTCGACCTCGGTCGACGGTCGCGCCTCGGGCGCCGTGCGCTCGGCGATGGTCGGCCCTGGGACCACGCCCGCGGCCCCCGGTGCGCTCTGTGGCGCCGGGGACCCGTCGGCCGGCGGCAGCGGCGGTGGGCGGTAGATCGTCCCGCCGCCCTTGCTCGGCGCGTCGCTGCTCTTGCTCCCCGTGTCACCGCCCGTGCCCTGCTCCTCGCTGTCGCTGGGCTCGGTGACGTCCGGGGTCCACGACGGCATCTCGAGCAACTTCCGCTTCTTGTAGCGCACGCCCTGCTCTTGCATCGCCGAGCGCAGCTTGTCGCGCTCCTCCAACGACTTGTCGCGGTGCTCGGCGGCATTCCGAATGATGCGCGGGGTGAGGAAGATCAGCAGGTTGATCTTGTGGCGCTCACCCGAGGTGCTGCGGAAGAGGTTGCCGAGCACCGGAATGTCGCTGATGAACGGGACGCTGCTCTCGGTGTTGTTGGTCTCGTCGGAGATGAGACCGCCGATCACCACCGTCTGCTTGTCGCGCACCACCACCGCGGTGGTGGCGGACCGAATCGTGGTCGTCGGGCCGAGCTGGTTGGCGTTGACGAGCGGGTTCGGCACCAGCGCCGACACCTCCTCGAAGAGGTTCAAGCGCACCATGCCGCCCTCGGAGATCTGCGGTGTGATGCGCAGCGTGATGCCGACGTCGCGGCGATCGACCGTGTTGAACGTGTTGCCGAGGTTGGTCTCGCTGGTCGACGTCGAAGCGATGAACGGCACGTTCTGGCCGACGACGATCTCGGCTTCCTGATTGTCGGTGGTGAGGATGTTGGGCGCCGAAAGGATGTTGACGTCGTCGTTGGACTGCGCCGCCGTGAGCAGCGCCACCTGCGCGGGGACCACGGTGCCGTCCGGCAGGCGGATTGTCTGGTTGCTCGCCGCGGCCGCCAGCAGCCCGGGAATGCTGCCCGGGCTGGTCAGCGCGTTGTTGATGTTGCCGAAGTTCGTCCGGCCGATGAGGACGCCGTTGTTCACCCCGGTGGCGCCCTGCAGCTCGATGCCGAGGGCGCGCGTAGTATCGAGGCGCACTTCCATGATGATGGCCTCGACGTAGACCTGGCGCCGACGCACGTCGAGCTGGACGATCACCTGCTTGAGCGTCTCGTAGTCCTGTGGCGAGGCGTTGATGATCAGCGCGTTGGTCGACGGATCGCCGCTGATGCGCACCAGCCCTTCGAATTGTCCGTTGCCACCGCCGGTGATGGAGGCGACGCCGCCTTGTCCGCCGGCGCCGCCGAGTGAACCGCCGCGGAGATTGCCGCCTCCCGAAAAGCCGCTGCCGAAGTTGGTCCCGCTATTGGCGCCGAACCCGCCGCCACCAAACCCGCCGCCACCAAACCCGCCGCCGCCAAACCCGCCGCCGCCAAACTGGCCGCTGAAGCCGGTGCCGCCGCCGAAGCCACCGAAACCGCCGCCCACGCGGCTGCCGCCGACGCCGCCGGCGCGGTTGACCGCGGTGGAGTTCAAGCCGCGGCTGAGCAGCCCCGAGCCCAGCCCGCCGAGCCCCTGCCCGCCGCCGACCAGGTCGGAGAGGATCGGCGTGATCTCGTACACGTTGGCGTAGCGCAGGTAGTAGACGTGAATCCGGCCACTGCCGAACGGCAGCGGCACGTCGAGGCGGACGATCAGATCCTTGATCTTGCGCACCTGAATCGCGCCTGCGACCAGGATCAGCGCGTTGGTGCGCTCGTCGGGAATGATCTTGTACGAGCTCGCGCCGGTTCCCCCTTCGACCGGCTGGGCCGGAGCCCCCGCGCCGGGAGCGCCGGCGGGCCGCCGAGCCGGCGCGCCGGGCGCGGCGCCGGGCGCCGCCGCTGGTGCCGCACCGGCACGCCGGGCCGCCCCGCCGGCGACCTGCGACCCGGCGGCCGGCTCTTCGAGCACCTGCGCCAGCGTGGCGGCGATCTCGCTGGCGAAGGCGTAGTTCAGCCGGACGACGTCGATGCCGCGCTCTTTGTCGGGAATGTCCAGCTCGCGCAGGATCCTGACGATGCGGTCGATGTTCGAGGCGCTGTCGATGATGATCATCGTGTTGGTCGCCGAGTAGGCGGCCAACAAGCCGTTCGCCGAGATCAACGGCTGGATGATGCCCAGCATGTTGTTGACGTCGACGTTCTTCAGCGGGATGAGCTGGGTGACGAACTCGTCGCCCTCGGCAAAGGGCCGCCCGGGAAATATCGTGTCGACGGTGGCGCTCTTCGCCTCCTGCGCAGGCAGGATCTTCAGCACCGCGCCGCTCGGCACGGTGGTGAACCCCTTCACCTGCAGAACCGACTGAAAGACCGCATAGGCTTCATCGACGGAGATCTTGCCGGGCGAGATGATCGTCACCTTGCCCTTCACCCGGTCGTCGAGAATGAAGTTGCGACCGGTGATCTCGCTGATGAACCGCACCAGGGCATCGAGGTCGATGTCCTGGAAGTTCATCGTGATCAGCTTCTCGTCGGGGTTGTCCGTCTGCGCCATCGGCGGCGGCGGCACGACGGCGGCCGCGGACGGCGGATTGACTGCGGCGGGCGGTGGCGCAGCCGGGGGTGGCGCAGCCGGCGGTGGCGCAGCCGGCGGGGGTGCAGGTGGCGGCGCCTGCGCCAGACTGATTCCCCCCCACAGCGCGCACACGCAACCGAGGAGCCCCAGCCCCGATCGCCACCCCTGCATAGTTCCTCGCACAGCCGCGCTCACCGGACGTTGTAGGTGAGCGTCGTCGGCGCCTGATTGCGGATGAGACCAACCGAAAGGTCGGGCGCGTCGCGCAGCTCCTGCAGGAGCGCGATGGCGCGGCTCGGGTCGTTCATCTCGGTGCCATTGATGCTGGTGATGATGTCGCCGTTCTTCAGCCCGATCTTGTCGAAGAGACTGCCCCGGCGGATCGCGAACAGGCGGAAGCCGATCGACTGGCCGCCCTCGAACTGGGGTACGGCGCGGATCTGAGTGAACAGCTGGCTCATGTTCTCGAGTGCGCTGTCAACCTCCGCGCGCGGCACCAGGTATTGGTTCTCACCCGTGGCCTGGATCGAATCGCCGGTGGCCGCCGCAGGCGACGGCGCCGGGGCGGGCTTGGGCGGAATCAACGTGGTCTTGTTGGCGAGCTCGAGGATCTCGTCCTTGCCGTTGTGATTGAGGATCACCTTGTCCCACTCGATCGCCTTCACCGTCGCGCCACCCGGAACCGGTGCGTTGATGCCGTAGACGCCCTGTTTGCGCGCCCCCAGGTCCTCGATGATGCTGAACGACGACACCCCGTTGGTGTGCAGCGCGACGCCCCACAGCTTGAGCTTGAGCGGGGTCGCCACCGGCGCCTCGACGGGGGCCGGCGGGGGCGGCGGCGGCGCCGAGTTGAAGATGTCGCGCTTGTCGATCACCGCGTAATAGGTCGTAGGTTTGGCGCCTTCGAGCTCGATCGGCGGCGGCGGCGGCTTCAGCACGACGTCGGGTGGGGGAACCAGTTTCGCGGCCAGCGCGGTCCCGACGATCGAGGAGGCCAGATAGGCCACCGCAGCCAGCAGCAAGAGGTTCGCGGCCACCACGTAGTATCGGGGAGAGAACGACATGTCGCGAAAGCCGCGCATCTATAGAGCAAAAGCCTCCCGCTAATTCAAGGTTGCGGATACTCACGGCAGCTTGACTCGATCAGGTCCCGCGGTTAGCGGTGAGTAGGACGCAAGCGGGCGCGAAAACTTCAAATCGTTCAGAAGTATGGAGCAGAAAATGCCGCCAGAACCCGCCGATGCCAGCGCACACGAGGCCCCCAGCAGCTCGACCGGCGAGGGGCCGATCGTCACCCTCACCGACAAGGCCGCCGAGATGCTGAAGGTCGCGATGGAGCGCGAGGGCGCCCAGGGCTTTGGGCTGCGCGTCGGGGTGGTCGGCGGCGGCTGCTCCGGCTTCGAGTACCACCTTGCCTTCGAGGAACAGCCGGGCACCGATGATATGGTGTTCGAGCAGGCCGGGGTGCGGATCTTCGTCGATCCGCTCAGCCAGCCGCACCTGCACGGGGTTACCCTGGACTACGTGACCGGTCTGCACGGAGCGGGCTTCAAGTTCCTCAACCCCAACGCCACGCGCACCTGCGGCTGCGGCTCGTCGTTCGCAACCTGACGAGCGATCGCGGCGTCACGCGCGCGGACGCCCACCCGCCTGCAACGTGGCCGGCAGCGCGTTCAGCGCGCCGACGAAGAAGGCGAGGCTCAGGACCATGTCGACCAGCCGCGGCAGCGCCCCGGGGCCGTCGAGCGTGTAGAGGACCTCGTAGGCCCCCACCACGCCGCGCAGGCCGAAGACCAGCAGCGCCGTGTACACCACGCCGCGCTGATTCGCCGGGTCGGCGGCGGCCCGGTTGAAGATGTACGCCAATCCGAGGTTGGCGATCGCCAGGCCGTGGGCCATCGAGCGCAACGGCGGCGTCAGCTCGCCGCCGAACGGCAGATAGGACGGAAACGCCAGGCCGATCGCCCAGGCCAGCGAATAGGCGGCCGCGATGCGCAGCAAGGTGTTCACGAGGCCCGCACCCTCGCTGCGCCGATAGAAGAGCCGCCCGAAAGTTGCAAGCGCGGCGCGGCAATCTTGCTTGGGCCGATGGGCGCGGCTACAAAACCCTTCTTGTGCTGACGGTCTCGAATCTGCACCGCGCGTTCGGCCGCCAGGTGGTCTTCGACGGCGCGAATTGGTCAGTCGGTGAGCGCGACCGCGTCGCGTTGGTCGGCGCGAATGGGTCGGGAAAGTCGACGCTGCTGCGCATGATCGCCGGGCTCGAAGAGCCCGATGACGGCGTCATCAGCGTGCCCAAGGGCACCACGATCGGCTACCTGCCACAAGAAGGGCTCGAGACGGCGGGGCGCACCGTTCGCGAGGAGGCGCTGGACGCCTTCGCCGAGTTGCGCGCGCTGGAGGCCGAGTGCCGCGTCTTGGAGGACGCCTTGGCGCACGCTCCAGCCGAGCACCCCGAACACGACACGTTGCTCGCCGCGTACGGCCGTGCGCGGGCGCGCTGGGACGCCGAGGGCTGCTACGACTACGAGAGCCAGGCCGAGCAGGTGCTGGCCGGCCTCGGCTTCGGCGCCTCGGACCTCTCGCGCGACACCGGGGAGTTCTCCGGCGGCTGGCAGATGCGCCTCGCGCTCGCCAAGCTGCTGCTGCGCCGGCCCAACGTGCTGCTGCTCGACGAGCCCACCAACCACCTCGATCTCGAGGCGCGCAATTGGCTCGAAGCCTTTCTGATCGACTACCCGTTCACCGTCATCCTGGTAGCCCACGATCGCTACTTCCTCGACGTCACCGTGACGCGCATCACCGAAGTATCGGGCGGCAGGCTCGCCGACTATCGCGCGCCGTACAGCCGCTACCTCGAGGCGCGTGACGAGCGCCACGCGCAGGCCGCTGCAGCCTATCGCGCTCAACAGGAGGAAATCGCCCGCGTCGAGGCGTTCATCAGCCGCTTCCGCTACCAGGCATCCAAGGCCGCGCTGGTGCAGAGCCGCATCAAGTATCTCGACCGGCTCGACCGCCTGCCCCCGCCCGACGGCGGCGCGGCGGAGATCCACTTCCGCTTCCCGACCTGCGAGCGCAGCGGCCGCGAGGTGCTGCGGCTCGAAAGCGCGGGCAAGCGCTATGGCGACCTCACCGTCTACGAGCGCCTCACCCTGGCGATCGAGCGCGGCCGCAAGGTGGCCCTGGTGGGCCCCAACGGCGCCGGCAAGTCGACCCTCATCCGGCTGCTCGCCGGGGTCGAGCCGCTGACCGCTGGCTCGCGGCGCGTCGGCCACAATGTCCGCATCGGCTACTTCGCGCAGAATCAGAGTCAGGTGCTCGACCCGTCCAGCACCGTCCTGGCCGCGGCCACCGCGGCAGCGCCCATCGACCTCGTCCCACGGGTGCGTCATCTGCTGGGGGCCTTTCTGTTCAGCGGCGACAGCGTCGACAAACCGATCAGCGTGCTGAGCGGCGGCGAGCGCAACCGATTGGCGCTGGCGCTGCTCCTGCTGCATCCGCCCAACTGCCTGTTGCTCGACGAGCCCACCAACCATCTCGATATGACCGCCAAGCAAGTGCTGCTCGAAGCCCTGCAGCAGTACAGCGGCACCCTGGTGCTGGTCGCTCACGACCGATACGTCCTCGACCACCTGCCCGAGGAGATCATCGAAGTCGGCGCCGGCCATGCCACCCGCTACCTGGGGAACTACGAGGACTACATCGCCCGCAAGGCGGCGGAGCAGGACGGCAGTGTCCCGCCGCCGCTGGTCGTGCACGACGTGGCGCCGGCAGCCGCAGAGGAACCGGGCGCGCCGGCGGCGGAGCGCCATTCCGCCGCCAAACAACGCGCGCGCACAGCGGCGAAGCGCGCCCGCGACCTGGCGCGCCTCGAGCAGGAAATCGCCGCCAAGGAAGACGCACTCGCCGCCGTCAGCGCGGTGATCAATACGCCCGATTTCTACCGGACGCACACCAGCCCGCAGCAGGTGTTCAGCGAGTACGCGCAGCTCAAGCGCGACATCGACGCGCTCTACGGCAAGCTCGAGCGCTTGGAGCAGACGGCCGGCGCGTGACCGGCCGACGCGGCCGGCGGTCGGGTGGCGCCTCAATCCTTGCGCCGCTGATACTGGCGCACCGCCCGGTTGTGCGCCTCGAGCGTGTCCGAGAACTCGTGCGACCCGTCGTTGCGCGACACGAAGTACAGCGCGCTGGTCGCCGCGGGATCGATCGCCGCCTCGAGCGCCGCGCGCCCGGGGTTGGCGATCGGACCGGGGGGCAACCCGCGGTGGACGTAGGTGTTGTACGGACCCGGGTCGGCGAGGTCGGCACGCGTGATCGGCCGGTGCGGGTCGGCGTGCAGGTAGACGACGGTGGGATCCGACTGGAGGGGCATGCCGAGACGCAACCGGTTGTGGAACACCCCGGAGATCAGGCGGCGCTCGTCGGCTTGACCGGTCTCCTTCTCGATCACCGAGGCCAACGTCACCATCTCGGCCTCGCTCAGGCCCACCGCGCCGCGCCGTGCCGTCAGCGCGGTGCTCTCCTGGCGGAATCGCTGCAACATCGCCCGCACGATGTCGATCGGCTCGGCCGCCTGGCTGAACGCGTACGTGTCGGGGAAGAGGTACCCTTCGACCCCGGTGCCGGGGAGCGCGAACTCCTGCAGCAAGTGGATGTCGCTCATCACGCAACGGAAGACGTCGCGCCCACCGTACCCCTGCTCCTCGAGCAGCGCGGCGATTTGCCCCGCCGTGAAGCCCTCGGGAATGGTCACCTGGCGGGTGGTGTCCGAGCGCGACTGCAGCGCGTCGAGCAGCGCGATCGGCGACAGCGCCTGGGTGAAGCGGTACTCGCCGCTGCGCACCGTGCGGTCGAGACCGCGATACCGCGCCCATGCCGTCAGCAGGAGGGGATGGCGTACCAGACCGGCGTTGTGCAGCCGCCCAGCGACGACACGGAACGGCTCACCGGGCGGCACGAACACCACCGCACCCGCCGGCGTGAGCGGCGCCGGCGTGTTGAGCGCGCGCCACGCCCAGGCGGCCGTCACCCCGACGCTGACGGTGCCGACCACCACGATCAGGCCGAGCAGCGCCAGCACACGGCGCATCGCGCCTCGCTCCTTCGCGGATTCTCCACCGCTGCACGCTACCAAATCGCCGCCGCGACGAGCAATTTTCTTGACAAGCGCGAAGGCCGTTTGCCAACGTCTCCGCGCGTGAGCCACGCAGCGGCCGTCGCGTTCCGCTATCTCGCGCCGCCCCGGCCGCGCGTCTTCGGCCATCGCGGCGCGGCCGGCGTGGCACCGGAAAACACCCTGCCGTCGTTCGCGCTCGCGGCGGCGCTCGGCGCCGCCTACTTGGAGCTGGACGTCCACGCCACCGCGGACGGCGAGATCGTCGTCCTGCACGACCCGACGCTGGAGCGAACGACCGACGGCGGCGGACCGGTCTCGGCGCTCCCCTGGACGGCGGCCGCCGCGCTCGACGCAGGCTACCGGTTCACCCACGACGGGCGGAGCTTTCCCTACCGCGGCCAGGGCGTGCGCATCCCGCGATTGGTCGAGGTGCTGGCGGCGTTCCCGGCGTATCGGCTGAACATCGAGATCAAGCAAGCCGACCCGCCGATCGTCGACGCCGTGCTCGACGTGCTCCGCCGTGCCGCCAGCCTCGATCGCGTGCTGCTCGCCGCCGAGCACGACGCGATCATGGAGGCGATCCGCCGCACCGCCGGGGACGCCGTCGCCACCGGCATGTGCGTCGGCGACGTGGTCGACTTCGTCGGCCGCGTCTCGCGCGAGGACTGGGCCGGCTACACCGCGCCCGGCCAGGCCCTGCAAATCCCGCCGGCGCACGGCGGCATCGACCTGGTGACGGCCGCCAGCGTCGCCGCGGCGCACCGGGTCGGCCTCGAAGTCCACGTGTGGACGATCAACGACGCCGCGGAGATCGATCGGCTGCTCGACCTCGGCGTCGATGGCGTGATGTCCGACCTGCCCGGCCTGGTGGCGTCCGCCGTCGCGCGCCGCGCCGCGTGAGCGGGCGTCAGCGCAACGGCGCGGCCGCGGCGATGGCGCGCCGAATCGGCTCGTACAGCGCGGTGTTGCACGCGATCAGGCCGGGGAGCAGCGGCCGCTCGCGGTTGAAGCGCAGCGGCGCGCCATAGCAGTCGGTGATGCGCCCGCCGCCCTCCTGAATCAGCGCCGCGCCGGCGCAGATGTCCCACTCGTGCTTCGGCGTCAGGCTGAACGTGCCGTCGCCCCGTCCGGCCGCGATCAACGCCAGCTTGAACGCCACCGATCCGGTGAGCTCGACACCCATGTGCGGCTTGAAGGCATCCCACTCGCCGCGCTTGTCCTCGGAGCGGCTGGCGAGAATCCGGGCGCGTGACAGGTCGGCGGTCGCGCTGGTGTGCGCCGGCGCGCCGTTCAGCGTCAGCCCGTGCCCGCGCGCCGCCGCGAACAGCTCGTCGGTGATCGGGTTGAAGCTGACGCCGACCACCGGCTGGCCGTCTTCGACCAGCGCCACGCAGACGCAGAGCTCCGGGATGTGCTGGACGAACTCCTTCGTCCCGTCGAGCGGGTCGACGATCCACACGCGCCGCCGCGTCAAGCGCTCGTGGGAATCCTTGGTCTCCTCCGACAGCCAGCCGTCGTCGGGAAACGCGCGGCGCACGATCGACTGAATGGCCGCGTCCGCCTGCGTGTCGGCGGTCGTCACCGGGTTGTCGCGGGCCGCGTCCTTGTAGTCGATCGTCACCCCGCGCTCGTAGCCCTCGCGCACGATCACCCCGGCGGCGCGCGCCGCCCGTTCCGCCACTTCGAGCTCGCGTTCGAACATCGACCCGTCAGTGGTAGCGGACGGCCCGCGCGTTGGCAATTTCCGCCGTCAGCGCGCTCAGCGTCGCGCGCAGCTCGCGGGTGTTGGCGCGCAACTCCTGCTCGAGCGCCCGCAGGCGTTGCCGCGAACCGCTCTGCCGCAGCGCCACGTAGCGGTGCTGGAGAGCCGCCCGCTCGTGAAAGAGCCGATCGACCTTGGCGAGCGAGATCAGGCGCACCCGCTCGCCCTGGACCTGATCGGCCGCGGCGATGAGCCGGCTGAGCAGCCCGGTGTGGTGGTTGGCGATCGTCTTCGCCATCGCCGCCGATTGGGGCGGCAACGGATAGAGCGCCGCCTCGAACTCGCCGAGCGCCTGGGCGAGCGCCCCCTCCTGCAGCAGCCGGTCGCCGCGCTGGGCGTGTGCCACGTGGCGGTCGAACTGCTGCCGTTCGAAGAACGCCGAGATCGGCGCGCGCGCGGCGCCCCACAGCATGCCGCCCAGGTACACCAAGATCCCGATGGAAACGGCGACGACGGCGAGTCCAACCAGCGCGAGCATGGAGCGGCGAGCGGCAGGCGTGCTCTAGCGCGGACCCCGCAGCCCCGCAACCGGCCGGCCACGTTGACCGCGCGCCGCAGCCCCTCCTATGGTCGGACGGGAGACGCGATGGCCATCGACTTCTTTCCCCCCAGCGAAGTGTATGTGGGACGTGACATGGGCGGCCGCACGACCGAGGTGAGCGCGGCCGACGTGGCGCGCTACGAAGCCGGTACGGGCGACCGGCACCCCTGGTACCATGGCAACTCGCCCTTCGGCGGCCCCATCGCCCCAGCCCTCCTCTATCACTCCGAGGTGTACCGCGATCTCGGCTGGTACCTCCCCAACCTGATCGGCAACCTGCACGCCAAGCAGGAGTGGGAGGTGTTCGCCCCGATGGCGATCGGCCAGGCGGTGCGCACGCGGTCGACCGTGGTGGGCCGCTACCGCAAGCGCAACCGCGACTACGTCGTCAACGAGGTCCTGCTCACCGACCTCGACGGACGCTGGTTGCAGCGCAGCCGGACGCACCAGAGCTTCCTGGTCGACGATCCCAGCGACGCCGTGGTCGTCGACAAGGAGCGCGAGCGCCGCCCCGAGCGGCGCTTCGAGATCAGCGCGCAAGGAGACGAACTGCCACCCGTGACCCGCGCCGTCACCGTCGCCATGTGCGAGGCCTTCTCCGGCCCGGTGAAGAACTACCACACCGACCGTGAGATGGCGCGCGCGCTCGGCTTCCCCGACATCGTCGTCCAAGGCATGTTGTCGATCTGCTTCGTCGCCGAGCTGATGACCCACGGGTTCGGAACCGGATGGTTCTGCGGCGGGCAACTCGCGGTCAATCTCGTCAACGTCCTGTGGCCGGACGAGGTCGTCAGCACCCGGGGGCGCGTGCGCGACACGGTGCCGGAGGGACGCCGCGCGCGCGTTCACGCCGACGTGTGGTGCGAAAAGGCCGACGGCACCAAGACCGTCATCGGCACCGCCAGCGCGCTGCGCGACCAAAATTGACTTGCCGGGAGGCCGTCAGTAGAGTCGCGGTTTCGGTGGAGGGCAGGCTCGTGATGAGAGGAGTGCTCTGCAAGGCGACGCTGGTGGGCGTGCTGGCAGCGCTGCCGGGTGTGGCGCAGGCGGGCTGGGTCTCGGAGTGGACCAACGTTGCGGTCAAACAGAACGGCGAGCACCTCGATCCGCAACCGTCGACGATGGCCATCGCCGGCGGGCGCGTCCGGCTCGAGCAGCCGGATGTCATCACGCTGATCGATTACAACGGCGGGCGGT
>Ga0335084_10005242_pt1 | contig 12797 bp, 13 predicted proteins | sample Lox_Sample_44_FD_206721 | JGI IMG/M metagenome (GOLD analysis project Ga0335084, IMG submission 206721) | Soil microbial communities from Loxahatchee National Wildlife Refuge, Florida, United States - Lox_Sample_4.4 | ecosystem: Environmental > Terrestrial > Soil > Wetlands | place: USA... | reverse complement strand
CCGTAGATCCGGTTGTTGAACAGCAGGATGTTGATGTCGAGGTTGCGGCGCAGCACATGGATGAGGTGATTGCCGCCGATGCTGAGAGCATCGCCATCGCCGGTGACGACCCATACCGACAACTCGGGGCGGCTTGCCTTCAGGCCGGTGGCAATCGCCGGCGCGCGTCCGTGGATCGTATGAAAGCCGTAGGTGTTGACGTAGTACGGGAAGCGACTGGAGCAGCCGATGCCCGAGACGAAGACGAAGTTCTCGCGCGGGACGCCGAGCTCGGGCAGCACCTTCTGGACCTGCGCCAGGATGGCGTAGTCGCCGCAGCCCGGGCACCAGCGCACGTCCTGATCGGAGATGAAGTCCTTCTTCGTGAGTGCGCTCATGCCGACTGTCCCCCGTCGTGCAGCACCTTGAGGCCCCGCGCCATGACCTCCGAGACTTTGAATGGGTGTCCCTGGATCTTGTTGAGGCCGATCGCATCGACCAGGAATTCCGCGCGCAGCAGCCGCACCAGCTGCCCCATGTTCATCTCGGGCACCAGCACGTGGCGGAAGCGCCCGAGGAGCTCGCGCAGCCCGGGCGGGAACGGATTCAGGTAGCGGAGGTGCGCATGCGCGACCTCGTGCCCCGCGGCCTGGAGCTGGGTGACGGCCTGCCGAATGGCGCCGTACGTGCTCCCCCAGCCGACGATCAGCAGATCCCCCTCGGCGGGGCCGAAGACCTCCGCCGGCGGGATGTCGCGGGCGATGCCGGCGATCTTGCGCGCGCGGACGCGGATCATCTGCTCGTGGTTGTTGGGGGCATAGCTGATGTTCCCGGTGAGGTAGTCCTTCTCGAGTCCGCCGATCCGATGCTCGAGGCCGGGCGTGCCCGGGACCACCCACGGTCGCGACAACGTCTGCTCGTCGCGCAGGTAGGGGAAGAATCCCTGGGGCTCGGTACGGAAGTGCACCGGGATGGCCGGTAGGGTGTCGGGGTCGGGGATGAGCCAGGGCTCCGCGCCGTTGGCAAGGTAGCCGTCGGTGAGGAGGATGACCGGGGTCATGTACTTGACCGCGATGCGCACCGCCTCGAAGGCCATCATGAAGCAGTCGGCGGGCGTCGCCGCGGCGAGCACGGGGAGCGGCGCCTCGCCGTGCCGGCCGTACATCGCCTGGAGCAGGTCGGCCTGCTCGGTCTTGGTGGGCATCCCGGTCGACGGCCCGGCGCGCTGGATGTTGGTGATGACCAGCGGCAGCTCGACGGCGATCGCGAGCCCCATGGTTTCGGCCTTGAGGTTCATGCCGGGACCGCTGGTCGTGGTGAGCGCGATCGCGCCACCGAAGGCTGCACCCAGCGCGGCGCCGATGCCGGCGATCTCGTCCTCGGCCTGGAAGGTGTAGACGCCGAACTGCTTGAGGGCGGAGAGCTCGTGCAGGATGTCGCTGGCGGGCGTGATCGGGTAGCTGCCGAGGAAGAGCGGGCGGCCCGCCTTGCTGGCGGCGGCGACGAAGCCGAGCGCTGCGGCGGTGTTGCCCGTGATGTTGCGATACTTGCCCGGCTGGATGGTGGCGGGCTTCACCTCGTACGAGACCGCGAACAGCTCCGCGTTCTCGGCGAAGTTGTGCCCGGCCCGCAGCGCGCGGACGTTGGCGTCCACCAGCTCGGGGCTCTTCTTGAACTTGTCCCCGAGCCAGCGCTCGGTGACCTCGATGGGACGATGGTAGAGCCACGACACCATGCCGAGGCAGAAGAAGTTGCGGCACCGGAAGACCGAGCGCGCCGACAGGCCCATGTCGCGCAGAGCGGCGGTCGTGAGCTTGGTGACGTCGACCTGGAAGACCTGGTACCGCTCCAGCGACTTGTCCTCGAGCGGGTTGCGCTCGTAGCCGGCCTTGCGGAGGTTCTGCTCGTTGAACCCTTCGTGGTCGACGATGAGAATCCCGCCCGCCTTCAGATCCTCGATGTTGACCTTGAGGGCGGCCGGGTTCATCGCGACCAGGACGTCCAGGTCGTCGCCCGGCGTGAACACCTGGCCCGAGGAGAAGTTGAGTTGGAACGCGCTGACGCCCGCGAGCGTGCCGGTGGGGGCGCGGATCTCGGCCGGGAAGTCGGGCAGGGTGGCGATGTCGTTGCCCGCGAGCGCCGACTCGGTGGTGAACTGCATGCCGGTGACCTGCATGCCGTCGCCCGAGTCCCCCGCGAAGCGGATCACCACCGCGTCGCGGGATTCGACGCGTTTCACACCGGCGGCAGCGCCATCAGCCATTCGGAACGACCTCCTCCTTGGTCCGACGAGGCCCGAGTCCGACCGCGCGAGAGGCCTTTACGACACGCCGCACCGTGAGTTTTTATAACGTTCGGTCCGGGAGCGTGCAACGTCGAACGCGGCGCGACGTCACTCTTCGCGCTGGACGGCTTCGGCCTGCGGCTTCCCCTTCTTCGGGTTGTGGCCGATCACGAAGCTCACGGGCGTGCCGGGGGCGTAGCCGTTCCCGCTGTCCTCGCACTGCGTCACGTGGAAGAACAGAGACTGCCCCTCGCCGTAGCGGATGAAGCCGAAGCCCTTCTCGGCGAAGAAGCGCTCGACCACGCCGGCCTTGCGCGAGTCGTGCACGGGGTCGAGGTCGACTTGGAGCAGGATCTCCAGCTCGGGTGGCAACGGCCGATCGGGAACGGGGATCCCGATCGTCGGCGGCGGGGTGTTCGCGAGGGCCTCCGCACGGGCCTGGACGGTGGCGTCCTCGGGCGCGAGCTTCGCGAGCTGCTCGAGGTGGCGTGCCGCGTCGGCCGGGCGGCCGAGCTGTTCGCAGACGATCGCGGCCAGCCGGAGGCCCTCTGCGAATCCCCCCTCGCGCCGGCAGGAGAGCGCGCGCTCCACCTGCGCGAGCGCGGCGAGGGGACGTCCGCACTTGAGCTCCAGGTGGGCGAGCTCCAGCCGCACCAGCGGCTCGGCGCTCTTCAGCCGGGCGAAGGCCTCGACCAGCGCCGTCGCCGCGGCCGGCAGGTTGCCCGTCACGTGGGTGTGGAAGCGGCCGAGCGCGAGATAGGCGAACGCGCCCCGCGGCAGCTCGGTGGCGTGCTCGTACGCGGTCTCGGCGGTCTCGATCTCGCCACGCAGCTCGTGCACCCGTCCGAGCCGCTCGAAGACGTAGCTCGAGCTCGGATCCAGGTCACGCGCCTCCTCGAACGTGGCGAGCGCACCGTCCAGGTCCCCCTGGCGAAGCTGGAGCTCGCCGCGACAGGCGAGCACGTGCTCGGCGCGGATGGCCGGGGGATCGGTCTCGGCGTCGAGCAGCCGGCAGGCCTCGAGCGTGTCGCCGGCCTCCGCGAAGGCACCCAGGTCGCGCAGCACGCGTGAGAGGTGGAAGAGCACCTGCACCTGGACGCCGCGGCCCCGCTGCCGCTGCTCGGGCGGAGCCTCGTCCCAGACCTCGCGCGCCCGCTTGAGCGCCTCGGCGGCTTCCCGAGGGCGATGGAGCTTCTCCAGGCAATACCCGCGCCGGAAGAGGCACAGATGATAGGTGGGGAACGACTCGAGCGCCCGGCTGTACCAGCGCAGCGCCTTGGTCCACTTCTTCTTGCGCTGGAAGTACCAGCCGATGGCGCAGTGGAACACCGCGGCTCGACGCGGCGCCAGCTCGGCGCAGCGGAGGAGATAGCGCTCGACCTTCTCTTCGTTGCCGAGCATCCCGAAGGAGCGCCCGATCTCGAAGAGCAGCTCGGTGGAGTTCCAGGTCTCTTCGGCCGGACTGTCGTCGAGATGCCCGTAGCGGGCGACGATGGTGTGATGCTCGCCCCGTGTGGCCAGGGCCCGGACGTCGGCGAGGATGCGATCGACGTCGCTCATCCCCTAGCTCCCGGACGCCAGATCGGACTGCCGGAACCGGCCGGCACCCGCGCCATACGCCGGCGCTCCCCTGGCGCACCTCACCCCTCGGCTTCGCCGCACCCGCCAGCCCTCCCAGGCATCCATGCCATTCTGGCGCCCCCCGCCACCCTGGCTCCGCGCCTTCCTCCGGACGGCCCGACCCTCCCTGGTTGGCCTTCCGGCAGCCGACGGTGCCCGATCGACGTGGTCCGCCGTCCTCTCCGGCACCCCGTTTAACAGCGAGTTGGGTATCTTTCAACGGAAGCGCCCAGCCGCTTCCGTTGCCCACGGTCCTCCGAACCGGTGCCGAGGTCGCTCGGCACGTTGCTCACCCTGGAAGGAGGGGGGCCGGCAGCGCGGGCCGTGGCCCCCGGATGCGGACGTGTCGCCCCTCTACGACCAGACGCCCCTCGGCGAAGAGCTGGATCGCTTGGGGATAGATGACGTGCTCGACGGAGAGGATGCGGGCACCCAGGGTCTCGGCGGTGTCGTCGGGAGCCACGGCGACCGCCGCCTGGAGGATGATCGGTCCGTGATCGGTCGCCTCGTCGACGAAGTGGACCGTCGCGCCGGCGATGCGGACGCCGTACTCCAGTGCCTGACGCTGTGCGTGAAGCCCCTTGAAGCTGGGAAGGAGGGCGGGGTGGATGTTCATGATGCGCTGGGGGAAGGCCTCGAGCAGCGTGCCCGTGATCAGCCGGTCGAACCCGGCGAGCACGACCAGCTCGACGCCGGCACCCCGGAGCGCCTCGACCAGGGCGGCGTCGAAGGCGTCGCGGGACGGGAAGTCCTTGTGCGGGATCACGCGCGTGGGGACGCCGGCTGCCTTGGCCCGCTCGAGCCCGGTGGCGTCCGGGCGGTTCGACACCACGAGCGCGACCCGACAGTCGAGCGTGCCATCCGCGACCCGATCGAGGATGGCCTGCAGGTTGGTGCCCGAACCGGAGACCAGGACGCCCGCGGTCACCACGTCACCTCCTTATCGTTCGCGGGCGGGCGCCTCAACCGTCGGCGTCGCCCGCCGTGCCGCCAGCGCGGCGAGGTACGTGACGCTCCCGTCGCGTTCGACGGGGCCCTCCTGGTACGCGAGCACCCGCAGATCCCCGGCGAGCGCGAGCAGCTCGCCTCGGCCGAGGAGGAAGGCGGGATTCCGGGGGTGCCCGGTCGCAGCCTGCTCGACCGTGAAGGTCTCGAACAGCAGCACGCCGCCGGGAGCGAGAGCCGCCCGGAGCGCCGGGACCCGGGCACGATCGAGGTAGAGCGTGTTCACGATCAGCGCGTAGCGCCCGACCGGCAGCGGCATGATCTCGAGATCGACGCAGGCCACGTCCACCGGCAGCCGCTCGCGAGCGGCGACTGCCGCGAGCGCGCGCAGGCGCTCGACGTCGTGGTCGAGCGCCTCGACCCGACGTCCGGCGCGGGCGATCGCGAGCGCATGCCGGCCGGCGCCGCACGCGAAGTCGAGCGCGGGCCCGGGCGGTGCGAGTCCCAGGTGCGCCAGCACGAACGGCGACGGGGCGAGTGTCATGGTGCCCGCCCGACGGTGAAGGCGTCGACCCGGCGCGCGCCGGCGAGCAGCAATGCCGCCGCACACGCGTCGGCGGTGGCGCCGGTGGTGAGGACGTCGTCGACCAGGACGACGTGCCGGCCGGTGACCCGGGACGGGTCCCGGACCACGAACGCGTCCGCGAGGTTCGCACGCCGGGCCTCCGCCCCCAGGCCCGGCTGGGCGGTCGTCGGTCGCGTGCGGGTGAGCGCCCGAGCCACGACCGGAAGGTCGCGGCGACGGCCGAGGGCGCGGGCGAGCAGCAGTGCCTGATTGAAGCCGCGGGCGCGCAGCCGACTGGGGTGGAGCGGCACCGGGACCAGCAGGCGGCCCGGGCCGAACGGATAGCGGGCGGCGAGCAACCCTCCGAGGGCCCGCGCGACGATCCGGCGCCGCCGATACTTGAGCGCGTGGATCGCGGTGGCGAGCGGGTTGAGGCCCCCCGCCGTCGACAAGTACAATCCGACGGCGCGTGCGGTCGTGAAGGCAGGAAGGCGTCGGGTACAGTCGGGACAGGCCGCCTGTGGCCCGCGGAGCGGCAGGCCGCAGCAGTCGCAGAGGGGTGGAGGAGGCGGGTGGATGGAGCCGAGGCAGGCGGGGCACAACCCGGGGGCCACCCCCGACGCGAGCGCCGCGCCACAGGCTTCGCAATCCGACGGGAAGATCCCATCGACGAGCAGGCGCAGCCAGCGCGGCATGACGAGATCGACGATGGTGGGACGACGACCGGCCTGATGCAAGCCGGGCGGAGGTGAGCTGAGCGATGCGGAACTTCTGGTTGGGGGCGTTGATGGGGGCGATGGTGATGTACTGGTATCTCGTGCACGGTGACCTCGTGCGCGAGATGGTCGACGATCTGTGGGCGCAGGCCTCGTCTCCGCCGCCGTCGGCGCACAGGGCCAAGCCCTGAGCGGGCTTTACATCCCATTCCCTTCCGCTTACGCTGCCGCGCGTGCCGCTGACGGAAGAGCAGCTCGCGAGTGATCTGACGCAGGCGATGAAGGCGCGCGACGCCGTGCGCACGAGCGTGCTTCGCGGCGTGATCACTGCAGCGAAGAACCTGAAGGTCGAGAAGCGCGGGGCCGCGCTCTCCGAGGCCGAGCTGGTGCAGATCGTCCGCAAGGAGATCCGCAAGCGCGAGGAGGCCGAGGAGTTTGCCGCCAAGGCCGCGCGCGAGGACGTGATCGGCCAGAACCGGGCCGAGCGGCAGATCCTCGAAGCATACGCCCCCGCGCCGCTGGCGGCAGGCGAGCTCGAGCAGGCCATCCGCGAGATCGCGGCGCAACCCGACGCCCGCAATCTGGGGGCGATCATGAGCGCACTCAAGGCCCGGTACGCCGGGCGCTACGACGGGAAGCAGGCGAGCGAGCTCGGCCGTCGCATCCTGGCCGAAGTCGCGTCAGCCTGAGCGTCGAGGGGATCCATGCAGCTGCCGGTCGTCGCGCGTCTGAAGAAAGAAGTCGCCGACTTGAAGTACGAGCTCACCTTCAAGCTGCCGAAGGCACTCGAGGAGGCGCGCGCGCACGGCGATCTCTCGGAGAACGCGGAGTACGAAGCCGCGAAGGAGCGGCAGGACTTCGTCCGGGCGCGCATCGCGCAGCTCGAGGGGCACATCCGCGAGCTGTCGATGTACGACGTCTCCTCCATCCCCCACGGCGTGGTCGCGTACGGGAGCCGGGTGACGGTCGCCGACGTCGACGAGGGGGAGGAGATCGTCTACGACATCGTCTTCCCGCAGGAGGTCGATGCCGCGCGCGGGCGCATCTCGCTCGCGTCGCCGCTCGGGCGCGCGCTGCTGAATCGCGCCATCGGCGACGAGGTCGAGGTGCAGTCGCCACGCGGCAAGCGGACCTACCAGATCATGGCCCTGCTCACGTTCCACGAGCTCCGGCCGGCGGACGAGAGCGACGAGGAGAAGGACGAGGACTAGGCGCGCGGGACCGCGCGCAGTCGCCGCGCGGCTTCTTCGGGGGGGATCGGGTTCGCGAGGATGCCGGTCGCCCATTCCATGCCCACTTCCCGCGTGAGGTGGGGGATGATCTCCCAGTGCCAGTGGAACTCGGCCTGGTCGGTGCCGATCAGGGGGCCGGCATGGAGCGCCACGCTGTACGGTGGATCGTCGAGCGCGTGACGGAGACGCGCGACCGCGTCGACCAGTAGCTCGGCCAGGTGACCGAGGCTCCGATCCGAGACCGGCCCGAAATCGGCGCCGTGCGCGATCGGGGTGACCCAGAGCTCGTACGGGTGCGCCGACGCGAAGGGGGCGAAGGTGACGAACTCGCCGTTGGCGGTGACCACCCGCGTGCCGCTCCGGCGCTCCTCGGCGAGCTGGTCGCAGAACGCGCAGCGCTCCTTGATGCGGTGATACTCGCGCGCGCCCGCGATCTCCTCTTCGAGGCGCTTCGGCGTGAACGGCGTCGCGATGACGTGGGAGTGGGCGTGCCGATAGCGACTCCAGGCCGTACCGTGGTTCTTGAGCACGGCGACGTGACGAAACCGGGAGTCGTGCCGGAGGTCGTTGATGCGTGCGCGGTAGACCTCGAGGAGCGTCCGCATCTCCGTGGGCGTGAAGTCGGCCCAGGTCCGGGTGTGCTCGGGCGTGTCGGTCACCAGCTCGTGCGCCCCGACGGCGTTCATCACGTCGAACATTCCGGCGCCGCGCCGGTCGAGATCGCCTTCGATGCGCAGCAGCGGGTCACGGTCGGGGGTGACGCGGACCTGCCAGCCGTCGTCGTCGCCGACGCGGGTGATCTCCACGGGATTGAGCGCCTCGTTGCCGGGACAGAACGGGCAGGGGCCGCCCTCGGCCGGGGGGCCGTCGAGCCGGCGCGGAGTCAGATCGCCCTCGCGGCTCGGGGCGATCACGACCCAGCGGCGGAGGATGGGATCGCGACGAAGCTCGGACACCAGGAATGTGCGGGCCGCAGCGAGCGCTCCATGCGCGAGCTTGGCGGCTAGACACCGTTACACTATACGGAGCCCTTCTGAGTCGCCAGCGCGGAGCTCAAGCCATGTCCTACGCGAACCTGCCCGAGATGTTCTTCCGGCGTGCGGCCGAGCTGGGGCCCCGCGCGCGCTATCGCCACCGGGTCGGGGAGGAGTGGCGCGAGACGAGCTGGGAGACCAGTGCCGCCCGCGTGTGGAACCTGGCTGCCGGCCTGATCGACCTGGGCGTGAAGCCGGGCGACCGCGTCGCGCTGCTCTCCGGGACGCGGCCGGAGTGGGTCGAGATCGATCTGGCGATCCTCGCCTGCGGCGCCCTCACGATCCCGGTGTATCAGTCGGTGTTGCCGGGCGAGTGCGGCTACATCCTGGCGAACGCCGGTGCCACGGTCGCCTTCGTCGAGAACACGAAGCAGCGCATGAAGGTCGACGACGTCCGCGCGAAGGGCTTCGAGCTCGACGGCGTGCAGCGCGCGGTGCCGACCGAAGTCGTCATCGACATCGAGCCGGGCACGGGCGGCGGCCCGTCGTTCGCGAGCCTCATCGAGCGCGGGGCGGCGATCCTCAACGGCGCGCGCGGCGAGATCGAGCGTCGGATGGCGGCGCTCGGACGCGACACGCTCGCGACGATCGTCTACACGTCGGGGACCACCGGGCCGCCGAAGGGCGTGCCGCAGACGCACGGCAATCACCTCGCCTCGGTGGAGTCGGCGCTCAAGCTCGGGCTGATCCGTGAGGGAGACGTCGACTTCTTCTTCCTGCCGCTCGCGCACTCGTTCGCGCGGCTGATCGAGTACTGCGGTCTCGCCGCCGGCTCGACGACGGTCTTCGCGCGCTCCATCGACACGCTGATCGACGACCTGCCGAGCGCCGGCGCCCACATCGTGCCGGCCGTGCCGCGCGTCTTCGAGAAGGTCTACTCCCGTATCCTCTCGGCCCGCGACTCCGGCGGGGCGATCAAGCGTGCGCTCTTCGACTGGGCGCTCGGCGTCGGGCAGGCGCGCAGCCGATGCGTGCAGGTGGGGCAGCCAGTTCCGATGCTGCTCAGGCTCCAGGACGCGCTCGCGCAGCGGCTCGTGTTCTCGCGCGTGCACCAGCTCCTCGGCGGCAACGTGCGCCTCATGCTGTCCGGGGGGGCGCCGCTCGCGCGCGAGATCGCCGAATTCTTCCACGCGATCGGCGTCCTCGTGCTCGAAGGCTACGGGCTCACCGAGACCACGCCGGTCCTCACGGTCAACCGTCCGGATCGCTTCAAGCTCGGAACCGTCGGCCTCCCGCTCGACTGCTGCGTCATCCGGATCGCGGACGACGGAGAGATCCTGGCCAAGGGCGCCAACGTCGCGTCGGGCTACTACGAGCGCCCGGAGGCGACCGCGGAGTCCTGGGATGCGGAGGGGTGGTTCCACACCGGCGACATCGGCGAGATCGACTCGGAGGGCTTCCTCCGCATCACCGATCGGAAGAAGGACCTCATCAAGACGTCGGGCGGGAAGTACGTCGCGCCGCAGAAGGTGGAGAACCTGCTGAAGCTCCAGCCCCACGTGAGCCAGGCCGTGCTGATCGGCGACAACCGCAAGTACTGCGTCGCGCTCATCACGCTGAACCTCGAAGACGTGCAGCGCTGGGCACGGGAGCATGGCGTCGACGCGCAGGCGGCGGAGGCGCTCGCGGCGCATCCAAAGGTGATCGAGCTGCTGGAGGCCGAGGTGGCGGCCGTCAACAAGGAGCTTCCGTCGTGGGAGAGCATCAAGCGGTTCCGCATCCTCCCCCGGGATTTCTCGACCGAGACGGGCGAGCTGACGCCCAGTCTCAAGGTGAAGCGGAAGGTCGTCGCGTCATTGTATCGTGACGCGATTGACGCGCTGTATCAGTAGCCGCCTAGATCGGTTCGGCCGGCCGTTCCCGTTGCGGGGTGGGGGGGCTCATGTTATACGATACCCGTTTTTCGGCCTTCACTTAGCGAACTGAAGTGGGCCCCCGCCCACTTTTTTATTTTGGAGGAACGGAGTCGTGGATCGGGCCGCGGTGACTCAGCGCGTCTGGGAGCTGGCGGAGCCCCTCGCCTTGTCGGCGGGGCTCGAGCTGGTCGACGTGCAGTACCGCCCCGAGGGGGGGCGAGTGATCGTGCGCGTGCTCCTCGATCGGGTCCCGAACGGGGTGACGCTGGAGGAGCTGACGCGGGTGTCCCGCGAGCTCGGTGACCTCCTCGACGCCCACGACGCCGTGCCCGGCCGCTACCAGCTCGAGTGCTCGTCCCCGGGGCTGAACCGGCCGCTGCTGCGCGAGGCGCACTACCAGCGCGTCGTCGGACAGCGGGTGAGCGTCCGCGCGCGCGAGCCGATCGGCGGCCGCCGGCAGTTCCACGGCATTCTCGAAGCGGTCCAGGACGGCGTCGTCAGCCTCCGGGATCCCGACGCGGGGCTCGTCCAGGTGGCGATCGCGGCGGTCGAGAAGGCGAACCTCGAATACGACTTCGGCCGACCCGGCAGCGGGCGCGCCGCGCACGCGTGAGGGCAGGAGGGTAACGGATGCTCCCGGATCTCAATCGCGTGATCGAGCAAGTCAGCAAGGAGAAGGGCATCGACCGCCAGATCATCGTCGAGGCGCTCGAGCAGGCCATGCTCTCGGCCGCGAAGAAGACCTTCGGTCACGAGAAGAACATCGAAGCGAAGTTCAATTCCGACGTCGGCGAGGTCGAGCTGTTCGAGATCAAGACGGTGGTCGACGTCATCGAAGACGCCGAGAACCAGGTCACGCTCTCCGACGCGCGCAAGAACCTCGACCCCGACGCCGAGATCGGTGACGAGCTGCTCGCGAAGCTGCCGGCCGAGAAGTTCGGTCGCATCGCCGCGCAGGCCGCCAAGCAGAACATCATCCAGCGCGTGCGCGACGCCGAGCGCGACATCATCTTCAACGAGTTCAAGGGGCGGAAGGGCGAGCTGGTCTCCGGCATCGTCCAGCGCTTCGAGAAGAAGAACCTGATCGTCAACCTCGGACGCACCGACGCCATCCTGCTCGAGAAAGAGCAGATCCCGCGCGAGCGCTATCGCCAGGGGGATCGCATCCGCGCGTTCATCTACGACGTCGAGCTCTCCAGCAAGGGACCGCAGATCGTGCTGTCCCGGACGCACCCCGGCCTGCTCATCAAGCTCTTCGAGCAGGAAGTGCCGGAGATCTACGAGGGCATCGTCGAGGTGAAGGGGGCGGCGCGCGAGCCGGGCGGTCGGGCCAAGATCGCCGTCACGTCGAACGACCGTGATGTGGACCCCGTGGGCGCCTGTGTCGGCATGCGCGGGACGCGCGTGCAGGCGGTCGTGCAGGAGCTGCGCGGCGAGAAGATCGACATCGTGCCCTGGACGAACGATCCCGCGGAGTACGTCTGCCGTGCGCTCGCGCCGGCCAAGGTGTCGAAGATCATCATGGACGAGGACGAGCACGCCATGGAGGTCATCGTCCCCGACGATCAGCTCTCGCTCGCGATCGGGAAGAAGGGCCAGAACGTCCGGTTGGCGTCGCGCCTCACCGGCTGGAAGCTCGACGTCCGCAGCGAGGCCGAGGCCGAGGACGAGGCCCGGCGAGCCCGTGCATCGCTGATCGCCGTCCCCGGGCTCGGCGACGTCACGGCCGAGCTGCTGTACCAGAGCGGCTTCAAATCCGCCGAAGATCTGGCGGCGTCGGACGAGGACACGGTCGGCGAGGTCGACGGCGTCGGGGCCGAGCGCGCCGGGGCGCTGATCACGGCCGCGCGCGAGCACGTCGCCCAGAAGCAGGCCGAGGAGGCGGCAGCCGCGGAAGCTGCGGCAGCGGCCGCCGCCGAGGCGGCGGCGGAGGCGGGGGCTGCCGCCGCGCCCGACGCGCCTGCGGCGGGGGAAGAGGGAGGCGGATGATCCCGATCCGCACCTGCGTCGGCTGCGGCGCGCGCGCCGAGCAGCCGCGCCTCCTCCGCGTGGTCATGGGACCCGGCGGCCTGATGGTCGATCGCCTCCGTCGGCTGGGTGGCCGCGGTGCCTGGCTGCATCACGAAACGGCCTGCTGGGACGCGTTCGTGCGCCGGCGCGGCCCCGTCCGTTCCCTGCGCCTGGCTCCCGTTCGTGGCGAGCGGGAGCGGCTCGTCGCGACCCTGCGGGCGACGAGCGGAGCCGCCTGAGGTCGGATCATGTCGAAGCGCATCCACGAGCTGGCGAAGGAACTGGAGATCACGGCCAAGGATCTCCTTGCGGCGGCCGAGCGCGTCGGGATCCGCGGGCGGAAGTCCCAGAGCACGATCACCGACGAGGAGATCGTACGCCTGCGCGAGGGGCTCGGGCTCGCGATCCGGCCGACGGTCACCGTCGGTGCGGAGCGCGTGGTCGCCGAGCGCGTGGTCACGGAGCGGGATTCCGGCACCGGTGCCGACGAGCTGGTGACCGCGCGGGAGCAGACCACCGAGACGCGTCTCAAGGCGAACGTCATTCGCCGGCGCAC
>Ga0335084_10005241_pt1 | contig 12800 bp, 12 predicted proteins | sample Lox_Sample_44_FD_206721 | JGI IMG/M metagenome (GOLD analysis project Ga0335084, IMG submission 206721) | Soil microbial communities from Loxahatchee National Wildlife Refuge, Florida, United States - Lox_Sample_4.4 | ecosystem: Environmental > Terrestrial > Soil > Wetlands | place: USA... | reverse complement strand
ATCCTCTTGGTCTTCGACGAAGTGATCACCGGGTTCGGGCGCGCCGGTGCGCGCACCGGCGCCGAGGCGTTCGGCGTGACCCCGGACATCATGAACTTCGCCAAACAACTCACCAATGGCGCGGTGCCGATGGGCGCGGTGGTCGTGAGGAACGACATCTATCAGACGTTCATGAAAACCGGCGGCCCCGAATACATGCTCGAGTTTCCGCACGGCTACACGTATTCGGGCCACCCGATCGCGTGCGCCGCCGGTATCGCGGCGCTCGATCTGCTGGCGAGCGACCAATTGATCGAACGCGTGCGCGCGCTCGCGCCGTATTTCGAGGCGGGCATCCACGGCCTGAAAGGGCGCAAGCATGTGACCGACATCCGCAACTACGGCCTTGCGGGCGCCCTGACGCTCGCGGCAATGCCGGGCGAACCGGCCCGACGGCCCTTCGAAGTCGCGATGCGCTGCTGGCAGCGCGGCGTGTACGTGCGTTACGGCGGCGACACGATCCAGTTCGGCCCGCCGTTCGTCATCGAGAAGAGCGATCTCGATCGCATGTTCAACGTGGTGGCCGACGCGCTCGACGAGCAGCCGTAAGTAAGAACGAATTCTGTCCGGAGGACACATGAGTCAATCGATGCACAACATCGCGCCGCCGGGTTCGCTCGAGGCGAAAGACCTCGAACATCTATTGCACCCTGCGACGAACCTGAAGCTGCACCACGAGAAGGGTCCGACGGTCTTGATGCGCGCGAAAGGCGTGTACGTCTGGGACAACAAGGGCAAGCAGTACCTCGAAGGCATGGCGGGCCTGTGGTGCACCGCGATCGGCTACGGCGAAGAAGAGCTCGCGCGCGTCGCAGCGGAACAGATTCGCAAGCTGTCGTACACGCACTTGTTCGGCGGCAAGAGCCACGAGCCGAGCATTCTGCTCGCCGAGAAGCTGAAGAAGATGATGCCGTTCGACGCGGGCCGCGTGTTCTTCGGCTTGTCCGGCTCCGACGCGAACGACACGCAAGTGAAGTTGATGTGGTACTACCACAACATCATCGGCAAGCCGGAACGCAAGAAGATCATCTCGCGGCGGCGCGGCTATCACGGCGTAACGGTCGCGAGCGGCAGCCTCACGGGACTCCCGGCGTTCCACAAACACTTCGATCTGCCGATCCCGAACATCCTGCACACCGACGCGCCGCACTACTACCGTGAAGGCAAGGATGGCGAGAGCGAAACCGCGTTCGTCGATCGCATCGTCGGCAACCTCGAAGCGCTGATCCAGAAGGAAGGTCCCGACACGGTCGCCGCATTCATCGCGGAGCCGGTGCTCGGTGCCGGCGGCGTCGTCGTACCGCCGAAGGGCTACTACGAGAAGGTGCAGGCGGTGCTCGACCGCTACGGCATCTTCTTCATCGACGACGAGGTGATCTGCGGTTTCGGCCGCACCGGCAAAGCGTTCGGCGCGCAGACGTTGAACATCCGTCCGACGACGATGAGCGTCGCGAAGGCGGTGTCGTCGGCGTATCTGCCGTTGTCGGCGGTGATCATTCCGGAATTTCTGTACGAGCCGTTCATCGAAGCGGCGGGCCAAGTCGGTACGTTCGGCCACGGCTTCACGTATTCGGGGCACCCGGTCTGCGCGGCGGTCGCGTTGCGCAACCTCGAGTTGATGGAGGAGCGCGATCTGTTCGGCCACGCGGCGCGGTTGTCGAAGCCGTTCCAGGAACGCTTGCAGGCGCTCGGCGACCATCCGCTGGTCGGCGAAGCGCGCGGCATCGGCATGATCGGCGCCACCGAACTCGTCTCCAACAAATCGACGAAGGTGCCGTTCGATTCGAAGCGCGGCGTCGCCGCGTATTGCTCGGCGCGCGCGGAAGAGCACGGCCTGATCGTGCGTAACATCGGCGAGACGATCGCGGTGTGCCCGCCGCTGGTGATCACCGAGAACCAGGTGCACGAACTGTTCGACAAATTCGGGCGGGCGCTCGACGATACGCTCGCGTGGACGCAGCGGGGTTGATCGGCGACGGCCGATTCTGTTTTAGTCGGCGAAGCCACGGAGATCGGGTTCGGGGGAAGGCGAAATGAACAATAAGAGGTGGGTGGTCGCGGCGTTGCTCGTCGCAGCGATGTCGGCGGCCGCGGCCGACACGGCGCCGACGCCGCTACAGCCGGAGCGGGCGACCGCGGAGAAGCTCGGCCCGCCGAAGCCGCACTGGTTCTTCGTGTACGACTCGAACTTCCTCGGCTACCTCGACAGCAAGGTGTACCTCTTCGACGGCGACACCGGCGCGATGCTCGGCATGTTGTCGACCGGTACGTGGGGCAACGCGGTGGAGTTCGCGCCGAACTTCGCGGCGATCTACGTGCCGGAGATGTACTACAGCCGCGGCAGCCGCGGCGATCGCACCGACATCGTCGCGATCTACGACACGACGGAACTCAAGAACGTCGGCGAAGTGATCATTCCGGCGAAGCGCGCGACCGGCGTACCGCATCGTGCGTACCAGGGGCTCTCCGACGACGGTCGCTTCATGTACGTCGACAACATGACGCCGGCGACGTCGGTCAGCGTCGTCGACGTCGTCGCGCGCAAGTTCGTCGAGGAGATCGAGATCTCCGGTTGCAACCTCGTCTATCCGATCGGCAATCGAGCGTTCGCGTCGCTGTGCGGCGACGGTACGCTGCAGGTCGTCACGCTCGACGATGCGGGCCATCTGAAAGGCCGCGCGCATAGCGAGAAGTTCTTCGATCCGGACAAGGACCCGGTCACAGAGAAGGCGTCGCGCTGGGGCAATACCTGGCTCTTCTTCTCGTTCGATGGCTTCGTGCACCCCGTCGCATTCGAAGACGGCAAGCCGAAGCCCGGCAAGCCGTGGTCGCTGTTCACCGATCAGGAACGCGCCGCGAATTGGAAATCGGGCGGCCTGCAGTTCAACGCCGTGCATCAAGGGCTGAACCGATTGTTCGTCGTCGTTCACCAGGGCGGCGCATATACGCACAAGGCCGGCGGCAAGGACGTCTGGACGTACGATCTGAAGACGTCGAAGAAGCTCGCAACGTATCCGCTCGTCGCCAAAGCAGATTCGTTGGGATTGACGAAGGATGCGGCGCCGCTGCTCGTCACCACCGATCCCGCGGTGCCGGCGGTCCAGGTCTATGACGCGCTGACCGGCGCGCACAAGCGCACGATCGAGGGTCCGCCGATGGTCCCGGGCTTCGTGCAGAGTCCATGACGATCGATCCCGTCATCGCGACGATCGTGCAGTACGCCTACGCGTGGCTGTTCTTGGCGGCGGCGCTGCACAAGCTCGCCGACATCGCCGACTTTCGCAGCGTGCTCGCGACGTATCGCGTGCTTCCGGAGGCGTCGGTAGCGGCCGCGGCATGGCTGGTCGTCGCGGTCGAGATCGCGATCGGTGTCGGCCTGCTGCTGCAGCAGCGGGCCGCTTATGCGGGCGGCGCGGCGGTACTGGTCGGTTATGCGGCCGTCATCGGACTGAATCTCGTGCGCGGCCGGCGCTTCATCGACTGCGGTTGCGGCGGCGCGACGCAGCCGTTGTCGACCGGCCTCGTCGTGCGCAACGCAATGCTCGCGCTCGTCGTGACGATCGGACTCGTGCCGGTCGCGTCGCGCGCGATCGGCTGGATCGACATCGTCAGCATCGTCGCCGGCGTGGTCGTGGCCGGTGCGCTGTACGCCGCCGCGAACCAGTTGCTCGCGGCACGAGCGCGGCTCGAAGAGTGGGTGTGATGGACGCGTTGATCGTCTCGAACGTCGTGCTGTGGGTGCTGGTGATCGGGCTCTCGCTTGCGGTGTTCGCGCTGACGCGGCAGATCGGCGTGTTGCACGAGCGCGTTGCGCCGGCAGGTGCATTGACGCTGTCCGGCGGCGTCAAAGCGGGCGAAACGCCGCCGAAGTTGTCGCTGACGACGCTCGACGGTCAGACGCTCGCCCTCGACGCGTATGCGGCGAACGGTCGCGGCGTGTTGTTGTTCTTCTTGTCGCCGACGTGTCCGCTGTGTCGCGCGCTGTTGCCGGTCGTCACGCGGATCGCGAAAGAGGAACGCAAGTGGCTCGACCTGGTGTTCGCGAGCGACGGCGGTACGCGCGACGAACACGCGGCCTATGTCGTCGAAAAACAATTGCAGGCGTTTCCGTACGTGATTTCGCAGGAACTCGGCGTCGCGTTTCGTGTCGGCAAGTTGCCGTATGCGGCGCTGCTCGACGAGAAGGGCGCGCTCGTCGCGAAGGGGTTGGTCAATACGCGCGAGCACATCGAGAGCTTGTTCGAGGCGAAGCGGCTCGGCGTTTCGAGCGTCAACGAATACATGAGCGCCAAGGCGCGCGACGAAGAGGTGAACGCATGAACTGGCTCGACAGCTGGATGGCACAACGCGCGCGCAAGGTCGCTCGGCGGACGTCGCGGCGCAATTTCCTGTCGAAGTTCGGCATCGCGCTCGTCGGTGGGGCCGCCATTCCGCTGCTGCCGGTGGCCCGCGCCAACGCGGCCGAGTCATCCACCTCGCGTGCACCCCAACCGCAAGAGAAGGGTGATCCGCTCAATTGCGATTATTGGCGCTACTGCGCGCTCGACGGTTTCCTATGCGGTTGTTGCGGCGGCTCGGCGAACACGTGCCCACCGGGCACCGAACCGTCGCCGGTCACGTGGATCGGCACGTGCCGCAATCCGGTCGATTCGAAGGACTACATCATTTCGTACAACGACTGCTGCGGTAAGACGGCGTGCGGCCATTGTCTGTGCAACCGCGACGAAGGCGACCGCCCGGTCTATCAACCGGCCAAGAGCAACGACATCAACTGGTGTCACGGCACCAAGACGAATCTGTACCACTGCTCGACGTCGGTCGTACTGGGCCTGGCCGTTGCGAATTGAGCGCACCATTCGTGCCATCGTCGTCGCGGGCCTCATCGGTTTCGCCGGCGGCGTCCGTGCGGACGCACACCAGGACTACGTCCTCAACTGTATGGGTTGCCATTTGGTCGACGGGGCCGGCAAGCCGCCGGCGATCCCGCGCCTCGCCGATCGGGTCGGCTACTACCTAACGGTTCCGCAAGGGCGCGCGTATCTGGCGCAAGTGCCCGGCGCGGCGAATTCGCTGTTGACCGACGCCGAGCTCGCGGCGGTGTTGAATTGGCTCGTCGCCGAATATGCAGGTGCCTCGATGCCCGCGAGCTTCGAGCCGTACGGTGCCGCCGAAGTGACGAAATATCGCTCGTCGCGGCCGGCCGACATCGATGCGTTGCGGCACGCGCTGCACAAAGAGCTCGCGCAACGCTATCCCGACTACGGAGCGCGGTGACGTGGCGGTTCTCGCGAGCAAGATCGATCCGAACGGCGCGGCGTTCCAAGCAAACGACGCGCACCATCGCCGCTTGAGCACGCAACTGCGCGAACTCGTCGACAAGGTCGCGCTCGGCGGCGACGAGCGCTCGCGCAATCGCCACGTCGAACGCGGCAAGTTCCTGCCGCGCGAGCGGCTCGATCGGTTACTCGATCCGGGAGCGGCATTTCTAGAGATCGGCCAGCTCGCCGGTCACGAGCTGTACGACGACGTCGTGCCGTCGGGCGGCATCATCACCGGCGTCGGGCGGGTCGAGGGTCGCGAGTGCGTCATCGTCGTCAACGACGCGACCGTGAAGGGCGGCACGTATTACCCGATCACGGTGAAGAAACACCTGCGCGCGCAGGAAGTCGCGACGGAGAACCATCTGCCCTGCATTTACCTGGTCGACTCCGGCGGCGCTTTCCTGCCGATGCAGGATCAGGTGTTCCCCGACAAGGATCACTTCGGCCGCATCTTCTACAACCAGGCCAACATGTCGGCGCGCGGCATTCCGCAGATTGCCGTGGTGATGGGCTCTTGCACCGCCGGCGGCGCGTACGTGCCGGCGATGTGCGACCAAGCGATCATCGTGCGCAATCAAGGCACGATCTTCCTCGGTGGCCCGCCGCTGGTGAAGGCCGCGACCGGCGAAGACGTCGATGCGGAGAGCCTCGGCGGCGGCGACGTGCATGCACGCATCTCAGGCGTCGCCGACCACCTCGCCGCGAACGACGAACACGCGATCGCGCTCGCGCGCGAGATCGTCGCCGCGAGCAACGTCGCGTATCGCGACACCGTCGTGAAGCGCCCGAGCGCGGCGCCGAACTATCCGATCGAACAGCTGTACGGCGTGTTGCCGCGCGACACGCGCACGCCGTACGACGTGCGCGAGGTGATCGCGCGGTTGGTGGATGGATCGGAGTTCCACGAATTCAAACCGCTGTACGGCGAGACGCTCGTCACGGGATTTGCCCACATCGACGGTCAGCCGGTCGCGATCGTCGCGAACAACGGCATTCTGTTTTCGGAGACGGCGCTCAAAGGCGCGCACTTCATTCAACTCGCCGATCGGCGCGGCGTGCCGTTGGTATTCCTGCAGAACATCACCGGCTTCATGGTCGGCCGCAAATACGAAAACCAAGGCATCGCGAAAGACGGCGCCAAGATGGTGACCGCGGTCGCCTGCGCACGCGTGCCGAAATTCACCGTCGTGATCGGCGGATCGTTCGGTGCAGGCAACTACGCGATGTGCGGCCGCGCGTACGGTGCGCGAATGTTGTGGACGTGGCCGAACGCGCGCATCTCGGTGATGGGCGGCGAGCAGGCCGCGCACGTGCTCGCGACCGTGCGGCGCGACGCAACGTCGGCGCGCAGCGAGCAATGGAGCGACGCGGAACAGCGCACGTTCATGGACGGCATTCGCGCGACATACGACGTGCAAGGCCATCCGTACTACGCCAGCGCGCGGCTGTGGGACGACGGCGTCATCGATCCGATCGACACGCGTCGCGTGTTGAGCCTGGCGCTGTCGGTCGCGTGCCGCGAACCGATCGACGCCGTCGGTTCGCGCTTCGGCATCTTCAGGATGTGACGTGTTCAAACGCCTACTGATCGCGAACCGCGGCGAGATCGCCTGCCGCATCATGCGCACCGCGCGGCGGATGGGCATCGAGACCGTCGCGGTGTATTCCGACGCCGACCGCGACGCGCTGCACGTACGACAGGCCGATCGGTCCGTCCGCATCGGCGCGGCCCCGGCGCGAGAGAGTTATTTGCGCATCGACGCGCTGATCGACGCGGTGCGGGCGAGCGGCGCCGACGCCGTTCATCCGGGCTACGGATTCCTCGCCGAGAACGCGCAGTTCGCCGCGGCGTGCAGTGCCGTATGCACCTTCGTCGGCCCGTCTGCGAGGGCGATCGAAGCGATGGGCTCGAAGATCGAAGCGAAGCGGATCGTCGCCGCAGCCGGCGCGCCGGTCGTGCCCGGCTATCTCGGCGATCAGGACCCGGGCTCGCTCGCGGCGGCGGCCGACGAGATGGGCTATCCGGTCTTGATCAAGGCGTCGGCCGGCGGCGGCGGCAAAGGAATGCGCATCGTGCGGTCCGCGAACGAGTTTGCGAACGCGCTCGCTGCGGCGAAGCGCGAATCGAAAGCGGCGTTCGGCGACGATGCGGTGCTGCTCGAGAAATATCTGCGGCACCCGAAGCACATCGAAGTGCAGATCATGGCCGACCGTCACGGTCGCACGCTGTATCTGTTCGAACGCGACTGCTCGGTGCAGCGCCGCCATCAGAAGGTGATCGAAGAGGCGCCGGCGCCGACGATCAACGACGCCCAACGAGCGAGAATGGGGGAGGCCGCGGTCAAAGCGGCGGCGGCGATCGGTTACGAAGGCGCCGGCACGATCGAGTTCATCACCGAAGCCGGCAAGTTCTATTTCATGGAGATGAACACGCGCCTGCAGGTCGAGCATCCGGTCACCGAGGCGATCCTCGGCCTCGACCTCGTCGAATGGCAGCTGCGTGTCGCGGCCGGCGAGAAGCTGCCGTTCGCGCAGTCGGATCTGCACATTCGCGGTCACGCGATCGAAGCGCGTGTGTATGCCGAAAATCCGCGCAGAAAATTCTTGCCGTCGACCGGCCGACTGCCGCGCGTGCGCTTCCCGGACGACGTGCGCATCGACGCAGGCGTCGCGAGCGGCGGTGCAGTGACGATGCACTACGATCCGATGATCGCGAAGGTAATCGCACATGCGGAAACGCGCGACGGCGCGATCGAGCGGCTGCGCCGCGCGCTCGGCGAATGCGAGATCGCGGGGGTCGAACACAACGTCGCGTTCTTGCGCAACGTGCTCGACGATGCGGTGTTTCGAAGCGGCGACTACGACACCGGTTTGATCGACGCGCGCGGCGACGCGTTGATGCCGTCCGACGACCCGCGATTGACGGTCGCCGCGGCGCTCGTGTTGCTCGATGCGCAGCGCGGCGACTCGCCGTGGCAGCGCGGCGATGCGTTCCGGATGAATCTCGCGGCGCGCCAGGCGTTGCGGATGCGCCGGCGCAACGAAACGATCGTCGTCGGCGTCGTGCACGAGGCCGCCGGGGTACGGCTCGACGTCGACGCTAGCACGTTCGTCGCACACGCCGTCGCGGTCGATGCGGTGCGCGGCGAGGTCCGCGCCGTCGTCGACGGCGCCCCGTTCGCGTGCGCGTTCGTGCACGATGGCGCCGACTTGTACGCGATGCGCGACGGTGCGACGGAAAAATTCGGCGTGCCGGTCGTCGACGCCGCACGCTTCGAAGCCGACGCAAAGAGCGACGGTCGCGCGGTCGCGCCGATGCCGGGCCAGATCATTGCCGTGTTCGCAAAGGCCGGCGACGCAGTGAAGCGCGATCAGGCGATCCTGATCCTCGAGGCGATGAAGATGGAGCACACGATCGTGGCGCCGGTCGACGGCCGCCTCGAGCGCCTTTCCTTGTCCGTTGGCGATCGCGTCACGGAAGGGGCGGAGCTCTTCCAGATCGCGTGACGTGATCGCAGCTCGGTGCGGCGCTATCATCGCGCCATGACGCAACCGCTCCCGACCTTCGACTTCGGCCTCGGCGAAACCGTCGATTTGTTGCGCGAATCGACGGCGGCGTTCGCGCAGAAGGAAATTGCGCCGCTCGCGGCCGAAATCGATCGCACGAACACGTTTCCGCGCAAGTTGTGGCCGAAGCTCGGCGAGCTCGGTCTGCTCGGTATCACCGTCGAGCCGGAGTACGGCGGTGTCGCCATGGGCTATCTCGCGCACTGCGTCGCGATGGAAGAGCTGAGCCGCGCCTCGGCCGCGGTCGGCCTCTCGTACGGCGCCCATTCGAATCTGTGCGTCAACCAATTGCGCCGCTTCGGCACGCCGGAGCAGAAGCAGAGATATCTACCGGGTCTCGTGTCGGGCGAGCATCTCGGGGCGCTCGCGATGAGCGAGCCGAACGCCGGCTCCGACGTCGTGAGCTTGAAGCTGCGCGCGGTCGATCGCGGCGACGCGTTCGTGCTGAACGGCAGCAAGATGTGGATCACGAACGGCCCCGGCGCCGACGTCCTCGTCGTGTATGCGACGGTCGATCCGTCGCTCGGCCCGAAAGGCATCACCGCGTTCTTGATCGAGAAGGGCTTCGCCGGATTCTCGACCGGCAGCAAGCTCGACAAGCTCGGCATGCGCGGCTCCGACACGTGCGAGCTGATCTTCGAAGACTGCGTGGTGCCGAAGTCGCAGGTGCTCGGCCGCGTCGGCCAGGGCGTTTCGATCTTGATGAGCGGGCTCGATTACGAGCGCGTCGTATTGGCGGCAGGCCCGCTCGGCATCATGCGCGCCTGCATGGACGTCGTGATGCCGTACGTGCACGACCGCAAGCAGTTCGGCGCTCCGGTCGGCACGTTCCAGCTGATGCAGGGCAAGGTCGCCGACATGTACACGACGATGAACGCGTGCTGCGCATACGTATACTCGGTCGCGCGCGCCTGCGACGAAGGCCGCACCAGCCGTTTCGACGCGGCCGGCTGCATCTTGTACGCGGCCGAGAAGGCGACCTGGATGGCGCTCGAGGCGGTGCAGGCGCTCGGCGGCAACGGCTACATCAACGACTTCCCGACGGGCCGATTGTTGCGCGACGCGAAGCTGTACGAGATCGGCGCCGGCACCAGCGAAATACGCCGGATGCTGATCGGCCGCGAGTTGTTCGACGCGACGGCCTGAAACGCCCGATCGCCGCCCGGCGACTCGCGAATTCGGGAACGACTTGGCTATAATCCGCGCGCCGCGTCATCCCCGATTCCAATCGAAATCACAGGAAGCTCGAGATCGTGAAGCACTTCTTTGCCGTCATTGCGCTGTTGGCCGCGGGCGTAGCGTTCGCGGACCGCGTGCCGCCGGGCACCGACGCCGAAATCAAGGCGCGGCTGAAGCCGGCCGGCGAATTGTGCAAGGCGGGCGACCCCACGTGCGGCCAAGCGACGGCCGCCGCGGCCGGCGGTGCGGCACGCACCGGCGAACAGGTCTACAACCAATTCTGCTTCGCATGCCACGGCACCGGCGTCAGCGGCGCGCCGAAGATGGGCCATCCGGACGATTGGGCGCCGCGCCTCGCGAAAGGCAACGACGCAATTTGGAAGAGCGTCATCAGCGGCTTGAATGCGATGCCGCCGAAGGGCACCTGCATGAACTGCAGCGACGACGAATTGAAGGACGCCATCGCGTACATGTCGAAGGCCCACTAGTCGACGGCGACCTCTCGATACGCGAGTGCTTCGGTGACGTGTTGCGAAGCGATCGCGGCCTCTCCCACCAAATCCGCTAAGGTGCGCGCGACTTTCAGGACGCGGTGAACCGCGCGCGCCGACAAATTCATTTTGTCCATTGCACGCCCGACCATGCGCTTACCCGGCGTGTCGAGCGCGCAGTACGCGTCGATGTCTGCGGCCGACAGGACCGAGTTCAGTTTTCCGGCGCGTGCGAACTGGACGCGGCGCGCTTGCGCAATGCGCTCGCGGACCGCGGCCGAGTCGACGTCGCGCGTCGGCGGCGCGAGCAGCACGGCGCTGTCGAGGCGCGGCACCGCGACGCGCAGATCGATCCGGTCGAGCAACGGTCCGGAGATGCGGCCGCGATAGCGGCGTTGCTGGTCCGGCGAACAGACGCAGTCGGCGTCGTGACACGCGCGACCGGCGGGGCAAGGGTTCATCGCGGCGATCAATTGGAACGCGGCCGGATAGCGCACGCGGCCGCGCACGCGCGACAACTCGATCGCGCCGGCTTCCAGCGGCTGCCGCAGCGACTCGAGCACGCGGCGGTCGAATTCCGGAAGTTCGTCGAGGAACAACACGCCCCGGTGCGCGAGTGAAATCTCGCCCGGACGCGGCGTGCGCCCGCCGCCGCCGACCATCGCGGCCGCCGATGCGGTGTGGTGCGGCGCGCGAATGGGTCGGCTGCCTGCGAGCAAGCGCGCGTCGAAGCTGCCGTGCGCGGAATGAATGCGTACCACTTCGAGCGCCTCGTCCTCGTCGAGCGGCGGCAACAGGCTCGTGAGCCGTTCCGCGAGCATCGTCTTGCCGGTGCCCGGCGGGCCGACGAACAGCACGTGATGCGCGCCGGCCGCGGCGATTTCGAGCGCGCGCTTCGCAGCCGGCTGGCCTTTGACGTCGGCGATGTCGAGCAACTGTGCCGGTCGCGGCGGGATGCTCGGTTCGATGCGGCCGAGCGGGCCGTCCGGCGAATTCAGCAACGCGCACGCTTCGTCGAGGTGATCGACCGCGCGTACGTCGACGCCGCGCGCGAGGGCGACTTCGGCGTGATTCTGCCGCGGCACGATGATGCCGCGCCCGGCGCGGCCGGCGGCGATCGCAGCCGACAGCGCGCCGCGCACCGGTCGCACCTCACCGTACAGCCCGAGTTCGCCGATCACTTCGAAGCGGCTCAGTCGGGTCGTTGGCAATTCACCGGTGCGGGCAAGAATGCCGAGCGCGATGCCGAGATCGAAGCGGCCGCCTTCTTTCGGCAGATCGGCCGGAGCGAGGTTGATGGTGATCTTGCCCTTCGGAAATGCGAATCGGCTTGCGGCGATCGCGCCTTTCACGCGCTCGCGCGCTTCGCGCACGGCGGTCTCCGGCAAGCCGACCATCACGAACCCCGGCAACCCGCCGGAAACCAACGTTTCGATGACGACCTCCGGCGCGTCGATGCCGCGCTCGGCGCGCGACACGACGGCGACGCGATCGGCGCTCGACACGAGGCGCGATCAGTGCGTCGGCGGGGCTTCCAGCGCGGCGATGCGCGACTCGAGCCGCGCAACGTCCGCCGCCAACCGTTCCAGTTGGACGCGCTGGCGTTCGAAGTCTTCGCGCGGCACGAGCTCGAGCCGTTCGAGCGTCGCTTCGATGATCGGCGTCACGCGGCGCTGCCAATCGGCGCCGGCCGGCAACACGGCGGCGAGTGCGTCGGAGAGTCTTTGCGAGATGGTCGCGAGCGGGTCTGGGAGCGGTCGGTCGGCCATGCGTGGGCTCCGGAGCGAAGATCGGGGTGCATGTTAACGAGGCACGGCGCGCTCGCCATCGGCGATCGTCGCGCGGTGCCGCGCGCCATTGCCCGGCTCGTTTGCCCTATTTCAGTGCGATTTCGTCGATTGGTCCGACGCGAGCGCCCCGCGATGGGGCGCGCCGAACGACATAGGCGACGTTATTCGATGCAAAACAATCTGTTAGAGCGGTGGCACGAAACCTGCTCCCCTGCTGGCGTTCCAGCCTTGGTCTCGCGAGAGACGGCGAGGTGAACGACTCAAACAGCTTTAGGGGATATCAAACAATGAACAGATTGATGAGGCTGATCTTCGGCGCGATGTTGCTCGGCACTTCGCTGGCAGCGAGCGCGGGCGATATCGCCGGCAACGTGACGCTGACGACGGACTACCGGTTCCGCGGTATTTCGCAA
>Ga0335084_10005240_pt1 | contig 12800 bp, 10 predicted proteins | sample Lox_Sample_44_FD_206721 | JGI IMG/M metagenome (GOLD analysis project Ga0335084, IMG submission 206721) | Soil microbial communities from Loxahatchee National Wildlife Refuge, Florida, United States - Lox_Sample_4.4 | ecosystem: Environmental > Terrestrial > Soil > Wetlands | place: USA... | reverse complement strand
CAGCACCTCCTCGAACTGGAAGGGCTTGGCGACGTAGTCATCCGCGCCGGCCTGCAGCCCCTCGACCTTCTCCTGCCAGTTGTCGCGCGCGGTGAGAATCAGGATCGGGTAGGTCTTGCCCGCGGCCCGCACGCGCCGGATGACCTCCATGCCCGGCAGCGCCGGGAGCCCCAGGTCGACGACCGCCACATCCAGGGGATACTCGAGCGCGGCGAACAGTCCCTCGTTGCCATCACGCGCCTGATCGACCGTGAACCCGGCCTGCGCAAAGCGCTCCCTGAGCGTCGCCAGCAGCGCCGCCTCGTCCTCGATCAGCAGGATGCGCATGAGCTCCCCTAAGGCTGTCTACTGCACCGCGCCGCTGGCCGCATCGACACGCACCGTCCACACCTTGCCCGCCTCATCGAGCAACCTCAGCACGTACGTGGTGCGCTCCCCCTCGTGCTGCGTCTCGGCCTTGACCACGCGCGCATGGTACTGGCGCTCCACGTTCTTGACCGCCTGGTCCATCGACAGCTCGTGGGCCGGCGGCGGCGCAGCGCCGCAGGTGCCGGCGCAGCAAACGAGCCAGGAAAGCAACAGAGTGCGGCGCAGGCTTTGCATCTGGGCAAGCGTAGCCCAACTGCGTGTTAGGTGGCGAACGCAGCGCGCTTCAGCTGCCGTTCAGTTTGGCCTCCGTCCACAGCGCATCCCATTCGACGGCACTCAGGGACGCAAGCGGCAGCGCCCGTGCGCGTGCCACCTCCTCCATGCGCGTGAAGCGCCGCTCGAACTTGCGATTCGCCTGCCGCAGCGCCTCCTCCGCATCCACTTCCAGGTGGCGGCCCCAGTTCACGAGCGCAAACAACAGGTCCCCCAGCTCCTCGGTGAGGGCGGCGCGACGCGCTTCGGCGGGCGCAGCGGCACGCACTTCCGCGTCCACCTCCGCGAGCTCCTCGAGCACCTTGGCGCGCACCGCCGCCGGCTCGCTCCAGTCGAAACCGACCCGCGCCGCGCGGCGCCCCAGCTTCAGCGCCCGGGTCAGGGCCGGCAGCGCCTGCGGCACGCCGGCGAGTGCCCCGGCGGGGCCGCCGGCCGCTGCCTCGGCACGCTCGGCCGCCTTCTGCTCTTCCCAGACACGCACCAGGTCCTGGGGCGCCAGCTGCGCCCCGGCGAAGATGTGCGGGTGGCGGCGGGTCAGCTTTTCCGTGATGCCATCGGCCACCGCGGCGAAGTCGAACCAGCCGCGCTCCTGCGCCATGCGGGCGTGGAAGACCACCTGAAACAGCAGGTCCCCGAGCTCGCCGCACAGCTCCTGCGGGTCTTCGCGCGCGATCGCGTCGGCGACCTCGTAGGCCTCCTCGATGGTGTAGGGCGCGATCGAGGCGAAGGTCTGCTGCAGGTCCCAGGGACAGCCGCGCTTGGGATCACGCAGCCGCGCCATGAGCTCGAGCAGGCGCTGCAGTGCCGCGGACGGTTCGCTCACGCGTCGGTGTCCGCGGCGATGCACAGCCGGTAGAGCGTCAGCAGCATGCCGGCGGTTGCGCCCCAGATGTTGCGATCGCCGTAGGGAATATCGCAGAACTCCACTTCCTCGCCGGTGAAGCCGGAGCGGCGCCGGCTCAGGCGGTGGTTCGCCGGGTTGAAGATGAAATCGAGCGGCACCTCGAAGGTGTCCTCGACCTCCTCGGAGTCGATCAGCAGCTCGAAGCCCGGACGCACGAATGCCACGACCGGCGTGATGCGAAAGCCGCTCATCACGATGTGATCGGGCAGGTAGCCGGCGACGGAGATGAACTGCGGCTCAAGCCCGATCTCCTCGTGCGCCTCGCGCAGCGCGGCGGCTTCGGCATCCGCGTCGTAGCTCTCGATGCGCCCGCCGGGGAAGCTGATCTGTCCGGCGTGATTGCGCAGCTGCGTTGCGCGCTGGGTCAAGAGCACGCTGAGCGCCGGGCGCTCAATCAGCGGCACCAGCACCGCGGCCGGGCGGGCATCGGCGGGGAAGTAGGCGCGGAACTTCTCGCTGTCGGCCGCCGACAGGCCCGGGACGCGCCACTCCTCGAGGGCGTGGCGCGGGCGGCTGCCGAGCAGCCGCGCACGGATGATGGCCGCCCAGTCATGCTCGGGCGCAAGTGCCGGGCCAAGCCCGGTGCTGCCTGCCTCGCTCGCCAAGGCGCCTCAGCCCCCGCCGCTGGTGCCGCCCTTGATGCCACCGCGGGTGAGCTCGGCGGGATCGAGCAGCTCGCGCAGCTCTTCGCGCGGCAGGCCGCTCATCTCCTGGGCGACCTCGAGGATCGGCTTGCCCGCGGCGTAGGCCTTCTTGGCGATGGCGGCGCCCTTCTCATAGCCGATCACCGGGTTGAGCGCGGTGACGAGGATCGGATTGCGGTCGAGCGCCTCGGCGAGGCGCGCGCGGTTGACCGTGAAGCCGGCGATCGCCCGCTCCGCCAGCGCGCGCGCGGCGTTGCCGAGGATCTCGATGCTGTGCAGCAGGTTGTAGGCGATCAGCGGCAGCATCACGTTGAGCTGGAAGTTACCGGACTGGCCGGCGACGGTGATGGCGGTATCGTTGCCGATCACCTGCGCCGCCACCATGGTGGTCGCCTCCGGGATGACCGGATTCACCTTGCCGGGCATGATGCTGCTGCCGGGCTGCAACGCCGGCAGCGCGATCTCGCCGAGGCCCGCCAGCGGGCCGCTGTTCATCCAGCGCAGGTCGTTGGCGATCTTCATGAGGCCGACCGCGATCACCTTCAGCTGCCCGGACAGCTCGACCGCGGTGTCCTGGGCCGAGAGCGCCTCGAAGTAATTGCGCGCCGGATGAAACTCCAGACCGGTGAGCGCGGAGAGCTCGCGGCAGAAGCGGCTGCCGAATTCCGGGTGCGCGTTGATGCCGGTGCCGACCGCGGTGCCTCCCTGCGCCAGCTCGTGCAGGCGCGGGCGCACCGCCTGCAGCCGCTCGAGCCCGTTCTCGATCTGGGTGCGCCAGCCGGACAGCTCCTGCGCCAGGGTCACCGGCATCGCATCCATCAGGTGAGTACGACCCGTCTTGACGATGCCGGCCACCTCGCTCTCTTTCTTCTTAAGCACGTCGCGCAGCCGCTCGAGCGCGGGCACCAGCTGCTCGCGCAGCGCCAGCGCGGCGCTCAGGTGCACGGCGGTCGGGATCGAGTCGTTGCTGCTCTGGCCCATGTTGACGTGATCGTTCGGGTGCACGGTGCTGCCGTGCCGCGCACTCGCCAGCGCCGCGATCACCTCGTTGGCGTTCATGTTGGTGCTGGTGCCGGAACCGGTCTGGAACACGTCGATGGGGAAGTGCCGGTCGTGCTTGCCGGCCGCCACTTCGGCCGCCGCGCTCTGGATCGCCGCGGACAGCTTGGGATCGAGCAGCCCGAGCGCGGTGTTGGCACGCGCCGCGGCCTGCTTGACCAGGGCGAGCGCGCCGATGAACGGTCGTGGCAGCTTCAGGCTGCTGATGGGGAAGTTGTCCACGGCGCGCTGGGTCTGCGCACCCCAGAGCGCGTCGGCGGGGACCTTGAGCTCACCCATGCTGTCGTGCTCGGTCCTGAAGGAACTGCTCATGCGCCAAGACTCCACGCGGCAAGCGGCTGCGCCCGGCCGGATGACCGGTTGCGTTATGATGCAAATCCTAGCACTTCAAGGGCCTGCGCAAACGCATGTCTGGGTCGAGCGACGAGCCACTGTCCGCGCTGGAAGCGCTCTCCCCGATCGACGGTCGCTACCGCGCCAGCGCTGCAGCCCTGCGGCCGGTGCTCTCCGAAGCGGCGTTGATCCGTCAACGCATCCGCGTCGAGGCGCAGTGGCTGCTGCACCTAGCGGCGGCGGCACCGCAGCTGCCGGGCGCGCAGCTGAGCGCGGCGGTGCGCGAGTGCGCGCTCGCGCTCACGCGCGAGCCGGACGCCGGCGCGGCCGCGGCGGTCAAGGCCATCGAGGCGCGCATCAACCACGACGTCAAGGCGGTCGAGTACTACGTGCGCGAGCGACTCAAGGCCGCCGGCGCCTCCGCCGCGACCCTGGAGCTGGTGCACTTCGGCTGCACCTCCGAGGACATCAACAACCTCAGCTACGCGCGGCTGCTCCGCGAGGCGCGCGGGCTGCTGGGCGAAACGGTGCGCGCGCGCACTGCCGAGCTGCGCGAGCTCGCGCACCGCTATGCCGACACTCCCATGCCGGCGCGCACCCACGGGCAGCCGGCCAGCCCCACCACCCTCGGCAAGGAATGCGCCAACTTCGCGGCGCGCCTGGAACGGGCCGCGCGCCGCTGGGCGGGAGTGCCGATCCTTGGCAAGTGGAACGGGGCGGTCGGCAACTTCAACGCCCACGTGGCCGCGCTCCCCGGGCTCGACTGGCCGCAGCTGGCGGCGGGGTTCGTCAGCTCGCTGCAGCTTGAGTACAACCCGCTCACGACGCAGATCGAGCCGCACGACTGGATCGCCGAGTACTGCGACGCGGTCGCCGCCCTCAACGTCATCATCGTGGACCTGTGCCGCGATTTCTGGGGCTACGTCTCGCTCGGCTACCTGCGCCAGCGTGCCGTCACCGGCGAGGTCGGCTCCTCGACCATGCCGCACAAGGTGAACCCGATCGACTTCGAGAACGCCGAGGGCAATTGCGGCATCGCCAACGCGCTGCTGCGGCACTTCGCGGAGAAACTGCCGCTGTCGCGCTGGCAGCGCGACCTCACCGACTCGACCGTGCTGCGCAACCTGGGCGTGGCGCTTGGCCACAGCCTGGTCGCCTGGACGGCGCTCGGCCGCGGTCTCGGCAAGATCGAGGCGGATGCGCCGCGCATGCGCGCCGACCTCGAGGCCTCGTGGGAGGTGCTCGGCGAGGCGGTGCAGACGGTGCTGCGCGCCGCCGGCGTCGCCGACGGCTACGAGCGGCTGAAGGAGTTCACGCGCGGGCGCGCCATCGATCAGGCGATGCTCGCCGCCTTCATCGAGGCGCTGCCGCTGCCCCCCGCCGAGAAGGCGCGCTTGCACGCCCTCACCCCGCTTGGCTATACCGGTCTGGCCGGAACGCTGGCACGGCGTATTTAACAGTGCAGCTGGGCTGCCGGCCCTTCCGCTGGCGGGAACGGGCCCGCGAGGGGGCCGGCAAAGTGCGAACTGGGCCGCGCTTTTGACTTACTGCCCGGGCTGGGACGCCCCAAACCGTGAACCGCTGCGCACAGGTTTCTCAAGTTTCGTCACTAAGATCTTCCGCAGCCAGCCTTTCGTGCCGGCAATCTGGGGCGGTCCACGCGTGGCAATAAGCGGGGAAATCGACATTAACGGCGCTTTGGCTCAGCTCGCCAATGCACGTTATGCGTCCGACTCGGTCGGCGGCGGCCACACCGGGTTAAATCGCCAGAATGGCGAGACCCTTGCCGTACTCACCTCCCTCGCCGAAGTGCGCGCGGCTGTCAACGAGATCGCCGCCACCGCCCAGCGACTCATTTCCATCTACACGCCGGACCTCGAGCCGGACTTGTACGACCAGAGCGCCTTCCTCGAGGTCGTCAAGCACTTTGTGCTCACGCGCAGCTTCGCCAAGGTGCGCGTGCTGCTCGCCGAGCCGGCCCGCGTGATGCGCGACAGCAACCGCTTCGTGGCCATGGGGCGGCGTCTCTCGAGCTGCATCGACATCCGTTACGTGGCCGCACAGGCCCCGCAGCGCGCCTCCGCGTACCTCATCGCGGATGATCGCGCCATCGTCTACCGCATGCGGGCCGACACCTGGGACGGTGTCGCCGACATCAACAATCCCGCCGCCGCCCGGCTGTATCTGCAGGAGTTCGATCAGGTGTGGAACGCCAGCGCGGCCGAGCACGGCCTGCGCGCCGCCCGTCGCGGCTGATCAACTCCGGGGCCGGCGGCGCGCCGGCAGTTACAATCCTCCCATGAGCCGAACGCCCGAGGTCACGGTGGCCGCGGTAGCGGCCGACAACGGCCGCTTCCTGCTGGTCGAGGAGCGCATCAACCAGCGCCTGGTCATCAACCAGCCCGCCGGCCATGTCGAGCCCGGGGAATCGTTGCTGGCGGCGGTGATCCGCGAGGTGCGGGAGGAGAGCGCCTGGGGCTTCGAACCACAGGCGCTCTTGGGCGTGTACCTGTGGCGCCGTCCGAACGCGCGCCGCGCGACGCTGCGCTTTGCCTTCACCGGGGCGCTCGGCGCACACGATGCCACGCGGCGCCTCGATCGCGGCATCGTGCGTACCCTGTGGCTCTCGGCACCCGAGCTGGAGGCCCAGGAGCCGCGGTTGCGCAGTCCGCTCGTCCTGCGCTGCGTGCACGACTTCCTGCAGGGGCAGTTCCAGAGCCTGGACGCGGTGGCGCAGCTCGACCTGGCGAGCGCCGCCGCGGTGGCCCCGACCACCCTGCTGTAGCGCGGCCGAGCCGCTAGAATCCTTTCCATGTCCAGCGGCAGCCTGCCTTCGCCCGGTCCGGGCACCCGTGTGCTGGTCGGCCTGTCCGGCGGCGTCGACTCGGCCGTCGCGGCGCTGCTGCTGAAGCAGGCCGGGTGGGACGTACAGGGGCTCTACATGAGCAACTGGGAGGAGGACGACGATGGCTACTGCACCGCCGCCCAGGACTTCCAGGATGCGCGCGCGATCGCGGGCGAGCTCGGCATCCCGCTGCATCGGGTGAGCTTCGCGGCCCAATACCGACGGCAGGTGTTCGCGTACTTTCTCGCCGAGCATGAGGCCGGACGCACGCCAAACCCCGACGTCCTGTGCAACCGCGAGATCAAGTTCGGCGTGGCGCTTGACTGGGCACGCCGCCTCGGGGCGACGCACTTGGCCACCGGCCACTATGCGCGGCTGCTGCCAACGCCCGACGGCGTGGGCCTGTTCAAGGCGCTCGATGCCGCCAAAGACCAGAGTTACTTCCTCAGCCAGGTCGCACGCACGGCGCTCACGCAGGTGCTCATGCCGCTCGGCGAGCTCTGCAAGGGCGACGTGCGCGCGCTGGCGCGTCGTGCCGGTCTGCCCGTGCACGACAAGCCCGACAGCACCGGCATCTGCTTCATCGGCGAGCGTCCGTTCCGGGACTTCCTGGCGCGCTATCTCGTGAGGAATCCCGGGCCGATCGAGTCCGACGACGGCGAGCGCCTCGGCGAGCACGAGGGCCTGGCCTTCTACACGCTCGGCCAGCGCGCCGGCCTGCAGATCGGCGGTCGCCACGGCCGGCCCGAGGCCCCCTGGTACGTCGCCGCGAAGGACGCGGCGCGCAACACGCTCGTGGTCGTGCAGGGGCAGGAGCACCCGCAACTCTTCAGCGCGTCGCTCGAGAGCGGGGACTGGCACTGGCTGGCCGCGGCGCGCGCTGGCTCCTGGGCTGCCGGCGTCAAGGTGCGCTACCGCCAGGCCGACCAGGAGGCGCAGCTGCTGAGCACTCCCCACGGCACGATGCAGGTTCGCTTCGAGCGCGCGCAGCGGGCCGTCACTCCGGGGCAGTACGTGGTCGCCTACGAGGCGGAGCGCTGCCTCGGAGGCGCGGTAATCGAGCGCACCTTGCCCGCGATGGCGCGCGCCTCCGCTGCCTAGCGCAAGCGGGCGCCGGCAGCGCCCGATATAATTAGCGACTGGCAGCGGAGAGAGCCATGACGAACAGCTTCCGGGCGCGCTCGACCCTCACGGCCGGGGATCGCACTTACGAGATCTTCAGCCTCGCAGCACTCCCCCAGGACAAACTCGCCCGCCTGCCCTATTCGCTCAAGATCCTGCTCGAGAACCTGCTGCGCTTCGAGGACGGCATCAGCGTCATGCGCGCCGACATCGAGGCGCTGCTTGAGTGGGACCCTCAGGCCACGCCTGCGCACGAGATCGCCTTCACACCGGCGCGGGTCATCCTGCAGGACTTCACTGGCGTGCCCTGCGTGGTCGACCTCGCGGCGATGCGTGATGCGATCGTGCGCCTGGGCGGGGATGCCGAGCGCGTCAATCCGCTGAACCCGGCCGAGCTCGTGATCGATCACTCCGTACAGGTGGACGAGTACGGTTCCCCCGGGGCCCTCGCCGCCAACACCGCCATCGAGTTCGCGAGGAACAAGGAGCGCTACGCGTTCCTGCGCTGGGGGCAGAGCGCGTTCCGCAACTTCGCGGTGGTGCCGCCGAACACCGGCATCGTGCACCAGGTGAACCTCGAGTATCTGGGGCGGGTCATCTTCGACGCCGAGAGCAACGGCGCACGCCGTGCCTACCCGGACACCCTGGTGGGGACGGATTCGCACACCACCATGATCAATGGCCTGGGGGTCCTCGGCTGGGGCGTGGGCGGCATCGAGGCCGAGGCGGCGATGCTCGGGCAACCGGTGACCATGCTCATCCCCCAGGTCATCGGGTTCCGACTCGAAGGGAAGCTGCAGCCGGGCGCGACCGCCACGGACCTCGTGCTCACCGTGACCGAGATGCTCCGCAAGAAGGGCGTGGTGGACAAGTTCGTCGAGTTCTTCGGCGACGGGCTTGCGAACCTGCCGCTCGCCGACCGTGCCACGATCGCCAACATGGCACCCGAGTACGGCAGCACCTGCGGTCTCTTCCCGATCGACAACGAGACGATCCGCTACCTGGAACTTTCGGGTCGAACACGCGAGCGCATCGACCTTGTCAGTGCCTACGCCAAGGCGCAGGGCATGTGGCGCAATCAGGGCGCAAAGCCTGCTCGCTACACCGACGAGGTCGAGCTGGATCTTTCCACCGTTGAGCCGAGCCTCGCCGGCCCGCGGCGTCCTCAGGATCGCGTGCCGCTGAAATCCGCCAAGTCGGTCTATGAGACCAATGCCAAGAAGACCGCTGCCGAGCGCGCCACGCGCGGAGGCGCCGGCCAGGGCCGCGCGCCCGTTACCTTAGACGGCAAGCCGCAAGAACTAACTGATGGCGCCGTTCTCATCGCCGCCATCACCAGTTGCACCAATACCTCCAACCCCTCGGTCATGCTTGGGGCGGGCCTGTTGGCGCGCAAGGCGCGCGAGAAGGGGCTGAAGGCAAAACCCTGGGTGAAAACCAGCCTGGCACCCGGGTCGCGTGTGGTAACGGATTACTTCCAGAAGGCTGGTGTGCTCCAGGACCTGGCAGCGGTTGGATTTGATCTGGTCGGATACGGCTGCACGACCTGCATAGCCGAAGGCACGCCGGTGCTGCTTGCAGACGGCACGTCCCGACGCATTGAGTCACTGCCCGTGGGCGGCGGGGTGAGAGTGCTCGGGCCCGACAACGACGGCCGTCTGCAAGTGGCTCGCCAGGCAGAGATGATGACCCAGGGCGTGCGCGAGTGCGTCTCATTGTCGCTGCAGGACGGCCGCACGCTCGTTTGCACACCCGACCACGAGATCCTTTGTGCTGACGGGCGCTGGCGCCGCGCGGACCAGTTGCGCCTTGATCAGGACCGGGTGGTCATGGGTCTCGAGGCGCCGCTCGATGTTCCTGCTGCGGACGAGGCCGGATACACGCTGACGGCTGGCGAGCATACCTTCTCAATGAACACTCCGGCGGAGCGCTCGCGCCTGCTGGCGTTCGCAAGAGTGCTTGGTCACGTGCTCAGCGACGGCTCAATCAGCCGCGCTGGCCAAGGCCGCATGAACCTGGGCCAGGCCTGCGATCGCGCAGCCGCGCTGCGCGACATCGAACTCCTTACCGGCAAGCGCCCGATTGCGAGTGCCTACGATGAACGCAAGTGGTCCATCGCGCTGCCATCGGAGCTCACGCGGATGATTACGCCGCTGCCGGGGGTACGGGATGGACGCCGCATCGACCAACCCCCGGCGCTTCCGGAGTTCCTCTTGCAGAGCGAGTGTCCCGTCGCCGTGGTGCGCGAGTATTTGGGTGCGCTATTCGGCGCCGATGGCCATGCGCCACTGATGCATCGCTACGGGTCCGAGGGCGAAATGAGTCTTAGCCCACCGGCTTACAGCCAGAGCGCCAAGCCCGAATTCGTGCCCGCCATGCGCCAGGTAATGGATGACCTTGTGCGCCTGCTGGTGCGTTGCGGCGTCAAGGCACGCGGAGCGCGGGCGTACGAGTACGCGACGCGGCACGCCTTATCCAGCTATCCCACGGCGCAGGACGGCATCGAGCGTCGAGAAATCCGCCTGTGCCTGCCCGAGGGACTCTCTTTCGTTGAGCGCGTGGGTTACCGCTACTGCACCGACAAAACGCTGCGCGCCAGTGCCGCCGCCGTGTATTGGCGCACGATCGACACCATCAACCGACAGCGGCTATGGATGGCGGATCGCCTTGAGGAACTCAGAGAGGCCGCGTTATCTTTCAGCCAGACGCGCGCCCTTGCAGCAGCGGAACTGACCGCTGCAGAAGTGCCGGTCTTTCCGCACTATTCCCTGCTCGAAGGACACGACCGCTTCGATCGGTTGCCGCGTGGCGGTTTCCGCCCGCTTCATCGCGACAGCTGCAATTTCCCCACGCCACTGGAGCTGTTCAGGCAGATGGGGGTTGCCCACTGGTTCACCGATTCCCCTCCTCCGCATGTGGTTGAAGAACCCAAACGCTACTGCGTGGACAAGGAGGCGATGGCGCTGCCGACGTTTTCGCTCCGCGTCATCGGACGGCGCCCCGCGGGACGACGCGCCGTTTACGACCTTGCCGTGGATGACATCCACGCATTCGTGGCAGGCGGCGTCGGCGTGCACAATTGCATCGGCAACTCCGGACCTCTGAAACCCGAAATCTCCGCCGCGGTGAAGACGGGCGACCTGACTGCCTGTGCGGTGCTGTCCGGCAACCGCAACTTCGAGGGCCGCGTGCACCCCGAGGTGCGCTTCAACTTCCTTGCATCGCCACCACTGGTGGTCGCCTACGCACTCGCCGGCACGCTCGACATCGATCTCACCCGCGAGCCGCTCGGAACCGGAAACGACGGTAAGCCGGTGCTGCTCTCCGACATCTGGCCGAGCGCCCAGGAAGTGCAGGAGGCGCTCGCGCGCTCGATCGACTCACAGATGTTCCGCGCGAGCTATGCCGGTGTGTTCAAGGGCGATGAGAACTGGGCGCAGATCAAGGTGCCCAGCGGCAAGCTCTACAGCTGGGATGGCAAGTCCACCTACGTGAAGAACCCGCCCTACTTCGAAGGCATGACGATGACACCGCCGCCGCTCGCGGACGTGCGCAATGCCCGGGCGCTCGCAGTGCTCGGCGACTCAGTGACGACGGACCACATCTCGCCCGCGGGCAACATCGCCAAGAGCAGCCCGGCGGCACGCTACCTCATCGAGCAAGGCGTCGAACCGAAGGACTTCAACTCCTACGGCGCACGGCGCGGCAACCACGAGGTAATGATGCGCGGTACCTTCGCCAACATCCGCCTGCGCAACCTCATGGTGCCCGGCGTCGAGGGCGGCTACAGCGTGCACTTGCCCGATGGTGAGCAGGGCTCGATCTACGACGTCGCCATGCGCTACAAGAAGGAAGGCACACCGCTGGTCGTCATTGCCGGACGGGAGTACGGCACGGGCTCCTCGCGCGACTGGGCCGCCAAGGGCACGATACTGCTCGGAGTCAAGGCGGTCATCGCCGAGAGCTTTGAGCGCATCCACCGCTCGAACCTCATTGGCATGGGTGTCGCACCCCTGCAGTTCCAGTCCGGCCAGAGCGCGAGCTCGCTCGGACTCACGGGGCTCGAGCGATACAGCATCGAGGGCCTGAGCCGTGCCGATGCACGCGAGGTGACCGTCACCGCCACTCCCGAAAAGGGCAAGCCCATCCAGTTCACGGCGCGGCTGCGCATCGACACGCCCAAGGAGCGCGAGTATTACCGCCACGGAGGCATTCTGCAGTACGTGCTGCGGCAGCTGGCCGCGGCGGGCGGCGGCGCCTGACCGAACCGGCCGCGACTGCCGCCGCGAGCGAGCGGGCGCCGCTGGTCGCCGTGTTCGATCTGGACGGCACCATCACGCGGCGCGACACGCTGCTGCCGTACGTCCTGGGCTTCCTCTGGCGCCACCCCTGGCGACTGCCGCGTATGCTGGGCGTGCTGCCTGCTTGCCTCGATTTCGTCCTTGGACAAGCCGATCAGGGCGACGTGAAGGCAGCGTTCCTCCATGCAACGCTTGGCGGCGTGGTGCGCGCTCCGCTGCAACACTGGACGAGCTACTACCTGCGGCACCTGCTGGCGCGCGGGATCCTGCAAGACGCACTTCGGCGTATCGAGCACCATCGTCGTTCCGGGGATTATCTGGTTCTGCTAAGCGCCAGCACGGATCTCTACGTGCCGGAACTCGCCGTTGCCCTCGGATTCGCCGAGACGATCTGTACCGGGGTTGAGTGGCGCGACGACGTGCTCATCGGTTACCTGACCACCCCCAACCGGCGCGGACAGGAGAAGGTGCGCTGCTTCGAGCGCCTGCGCGCGCAGCACCCGTACCGCCGGTTCGCTGCCTACGGCAACGCCGGTGCGGACATCCCGCACCTGCGCATGGCGGACCGGCCGCTGCTGGTCAATGGTTCGCGCTCGGCCCGAGCCGAGGCACGCCGCCTGGGCATTCCGCAGGCAACCTGGCGCTGAAGGCGCGCTACATCGACGTGCGGATCTGCCACAGCTCCGGGAAGAACTTCAGCTCGAGCGCCTTAGCGAGGTAGGAAACCCCACCGGTGCCACCGGTGCCGGGCTTGTAGCCGATGATGCGCTCGACCGTCTTCAGGTGGTGCGCGCGCCAGAGCTGGAAGTTGTGGTCGAGGTCGACGAGGCGCTCGGCCAGCTCGTACAGGTCCCAGCCCGTATCAGCGTTGTGATAGACCCCGAGCCAGGCGCCGGCCACCTCCTTGCTGGCGCGGTACGGCTGGCTGAAATCGCGCGTCAGGTAGTCGG